>Ga0187774_10000241_pt1 | contig 18081 bp, 19 predicted proteins | sample 0216_BV02_MP05_2_FD_133152 | JGI IMG/M metagenome (GOLD analysis project Ga0187774, IMG submission 133152) | Tropical peat soil microbial communities from peatlands in Department of Meta, Colombia - 0216_BV02_MP05_20_MG | ecosystem: Environmental > Terrestrial > Soil > Wetlands > Peat | place... | reverse complement strand
CGAGCTCGCGGTTCAGAAAGGCAACGACATCTGCTGGAGTCTCTGCAGGCGCGAGGAGCGCGTACCACTGGTCCACGTCGATGCCGCGGTAGCCGAATTCCGCGACGCTCGGAACGTCGGGAGCGAGCCCGTACCTTCGCGGGGAAACGAGCGCGATGGCGCGCAGCCTGCCGGTCTTCACGTGCGGCATGACATTGGCGACCGTATTGATCGCGATGGGTACTTGGCCTCCGAGCGCGTCGGCAAGCGCCGGGCCGCAGCCCTTGTACGGGATGTGCACGATGTCGATTTTTGCGGCGCGTTTGAGCATCTCGCCGCCCAGGTGCTGCGGCGTGCCGTTCCCGCAGGAGGAGAAGCTGAGTTTCCCCGGCTTGGATTTCGCCAGCGCGACGAGTTCCTTGAGATTCGTCGCTGGCACGGAGGGATGCACCGCGATCATGCTCGGTACCGTGGCGAGCATCACCACGGGCGCGAAATCCTGGACCGGATCGAAGGGCAGCTTGGTGAACAGCCCGGCATTCATGGCAAAGCTGCTGTTGATGATCAAGAGCGTGTACCCGTCGGCGGCCGATTTCGCAACGAATTCCGCGGCGATGTTTCCGCTCGCTCCCGGGCGGTTCTCGACCAATACGGGCTGGCCGACCCGGGGGCTCAGCTCCTTTCCGAGCAGGCGCGCGAGTGCGTCGGTGCCGCCGCCCGGGGGAAACGTGACGACGAGGTGGATCGGCTTGTCGGGGTAGCCGTGAGACCGCCCCTGCGCGGCCGCGGGCTGCGCGGCGCCCAGGGCCAGCGTCGCGAGGGCGAGGTAGCGGCACGCCGCGCCCGTGCATCCGCTCATTTGCGCTCTCCCGCCGCCGCGGGCCGAGGCAGCCAATGCGCGTCGATGAGGCGCATCGCCTCGCCGACCGAGTCAGTCACAAGCAGCGTCCGCTCCACGCTCGGTCTGAGGACTCCGTAGGCGCGAAAGCGATCGATCATCGCGACAAAGGGCTGCCAGAAACCGTCGTTCGCACACAGAATCACAGGTTTCTCCTGCAATCCGAGGTCGTTCATCGTGAGCATCTCCAGGAGTTCGTCCAAGGTGCCGATACCGCCGGGAAGCGCGACGAAAAAATCGGCGCTTTCCGCCATGAGTTGCTTGCGCTCGGCGAGCGAGCCGACGACCTTCAGCGTGCCGAGGTCGGTCGCGGCGCGCTCCGGCCGGACGAGGTGGTGCGGCATGATGCCGAGCACTTCGCCGCCCGCCTGCGCCGCGGCGCGTGCCGCGGCCCCCATGAGGCCCCGGCTGCTGCCTCCATAGACCAGGCGCAGCCCGCGCGCGGCGCACGCGGCACCGAACTCGGCGGCAAGCTCGCGTGCCGAGGCCGGCAGATTCTCCCCGGAGGAGCAGAAGAGGCAAACCGAACGCTGGCTCATTTGACTTTGATTATGGCATCGAGGCCGATATCGACGGCGGGCGCCGACTGCGTGATGCGGCCGACCGATATGAAATCGACACCCGTCTCGGCGATTGCGCGGATCGTATCCAGCCGCACGCCGCCCGACGCCTCGAGCGGGACGCGCCCGCCCGACAGGGCGACCGCGCGGCGCAGCTCGTCCAGGCTCATGTTGTCGAGAAGGATCATGTCCGCCCGTGCGTCGAGTGCTTCCCGCACCTGATCGAGCGTATCGCATTCGACCTCGATGCGGGTGAGCACCGGAACGCCCTTCCTTGCGCGTTCGACCGCGGCCCTGATCGAACCGCACACGCCGATATGGTTGTCCTTGATGAGCACGCCGTCGTCGAGGCGCAGGCGATGGTTGCGCGCTCCCCCTGCGTGCACGGCGTGTTTCTCGAGCGCGCGCAGGCCCGGTGTCGTCTTGCGCGTGTCGAGGAGCACGGCGCGCGTGCCCGCGATGCGCTCGGCGTACTCTGCGGTGAGCGTTGCGATGCCCGACAGATGCTGCAGGAAGTTGAGCGCGGTGCGCTCGGCTGCGAGCAATCCGCGCGCCGGGCCCTGCACCCGGCCCATCGGCGCGCCCGAGACGATCCGGTCGCCGTCCTTCACCCGCAGCTCGACGCGGCACTCCGGTTCCCGGCGCCGGAACACGCGCGCGGCCACCTCGATTCCCGCGACCACGATGTCCTGTCGCGCGTTAAGCGCCAGCTCGGCGCCGGCATCCGCCGGGATCACGAGCTCCGAGGTGACGTCGCCGAAACCGATGTCCTCGGCAAGCGCGCGGTCGATCAAGTCGTCGACGATGAGAGTATCGATCATGGCCAGGGAAATTGCCCGCGCAGCGGTTTTCGCTCGGGGAACTTCACGACGAATTATCGGGCTTCGGGAATACCGCGGCAAGCTGCTGCTATAATTTGCGTTCCTTCAGACCGGAAAAAGGCGCCCGCATGAGCGCGAAAGAAGATCACGCGCACGAGTCCTTCATCAAGACACCCAAGCAGCTCGTCGTTGTGGTGGTGCTCGCATTCGTCGTTCCCATCCTTCTCATCGTGCTGATTTCGCAGCTCGTGACAAGCGGCAGGGTATACGACAAGAACAGCCCGGCGATGTCGGACGCGGAAATCGCGAAGCGCATCAGGCCCGTCGCTGACGCCAATTCGGGGGCTTCGGGCCCCGCAATTGCGACGCTGAAGTCCGGAGAGGAAATCTACAAGTCCGTGTGCACCGCCTGCCACGCCACCGGGGTCAGCAAGGCGCCGAAATTCGGCGACAGGCGCGACTGGGCCCCGCACCTGAGGAAGGGTCAGAAATCCCTGGTGCAGACAGCTATCAAGGGGGAGGGCGCCATGCCGCCGCGCGGCGGCGCCTCCAATCTCTCCAACATCGAAGTCGAACGGGCGGTCGTCTACATGGCGAACGCAGCGGGCGCCGGCTTCAGGGAGCCCGCGGCCCCGGCAGCTCCGCCTCAGGCAGCGACACAGCAAGCAGCCCACATGTCCATGGCCGCTGCGTCACCGGCAGCCTCGCCCGCAGCCGCGGGCAAGGCGGACGGCAAGAAGGTGTACGAGACGACGTGCATCGCCTGTCACGGTACGGGCGTCGCGAACGCCCCGAAATTCGGCGACAAGAAGGCCTGGACGCCCCATCTGGCGCACGGCGTCGAGCACCTGCACGAGAACGCGCTCAAGGGCGTACGGGCGATGCCGCCCAGAGGCGGCAACCTCACCCTGTCCGACGCCGAGGTCAAGGCGGCAGTGGACTACATGGTCGGCGCCGTCAAGTAGCAGAGGACTGCCGCCCGTTCCCTGCCCTGGGCTTCCATGATCGATCACCTCGATCATCTCGTTCTCACCACGGCCCGCACCACCGAGTGCCTGGACTTCTATACGCGGGTGCTCGGCATGCAGTTCGAGCGCTTCGGCGAAGGCCGCATGGCGCTCAAGTTCGGGAACCAGAAGATTAATCTCCATGAGAAAGGCAAGGAGTTCGAGCCCAAGGCAAGTGTCGCTCTGCCGGGCGCGCTGGACATCTGCTTCATCGCCGCGGTGCCTCTCGAGGAGGTCATCGCGCGGCTGGCCGCGGCGCGCGTGCCGATCATCGAGGGACCGGTCATGAAGACCGGCGCCTCGTATCGCATCCGCTCGGTGTACGTCAGGGATCCCGACGGAAACCTCATCGAAATATCGGAGCGGGCGGATTGATGAAGCTCGCATTCATCGCCGATCCGCTGTCGTCGTTCAAGATTCACAAGGACTCGACCTACGCCATGATGGCCGAGGCGGCGAGGCGCGGCCACGAGCTGCACGTGGCATTGCAGGAAGGCGTGATCTGGAAAGACGGCAGCGTGATCGGCGAGCATTGTCCGCTCGCGCTGACGGGCAGGAAGGACCGCTGGTACCAGACCGAGCCCCCGAGGCAGTCCCCGCTCAACGAATTCGACGCGGTGCTCATGCGCAAGGACCCGCCGTTTGACGCCGAGTACCTCACGAGCACCTGGCTTCTGGAGCTCGCCCAGAATCAAGGTGCCAGGGTGTTCAACCATCCGCGCGCCCTGCGCGATCACAGCGAGAAGCTCGCCATCGCCGAGTTCCCGCAGTTTGCGGCTCCCACCGTGGTCACACGCCTGGAGAGCGAGCTCCAGGATTTCATCGACGCGAACGGGGACGTCGTGTTGAAGCCCCTTGAGGCAATGGGGGGGCATTCGGTATTTCGCGTCACCGACCGGGATCCCAACCGCAACGTCATCATCGAGACGCTCACCCGTTTCGGCGCCAAGTCGATCATGGCTCAGCGCTACATCCCGGAAATCCGGGACGGCGACAAGCGCATCCTTCTGATCGCGGGAATGCCTGTGCCCCACTGCCTGGCGCGCATTCCCAAGCCCGGCGAAACGCGGGGTAATCTTGCCGCCGGCGGCACTGGGGTCGCACGTCCCCTTTCGGCGCGCGACCGTGAGATCGCCGAGACGATCGGCCCGCGGCTCGCCGGGCGCGGCCTGCTCCTCGTGGGCCTGGACGTGATCGGCGACTGGCTCACCGAGATCAATGTCACCAGCCCCACCTGCTTCCGGGAGATTACAGACCAGACCGGGTTCGACGTCGCGGCCATGTTCGTCGACGCATTGGAGTCGGCAGTACGGGCAAAGGGCTGAACGGGTGGGCGACCGGCACGCTTCAATGGTCGGCATCCTGATCGTTACGCACGGCGCTTTCGGCGAAGCCCTCATTCGGAGCGCAAGCCACGTAATGGGCGGGCGGCCTGTCAAGGTGCGGCATCTGGAGGTCACCATTCAGGATGACCCTTCCGCCGTGGTCCCCCGCGCCAGGGATCTGCTTCGCGATCTCGACAGCGGGGCGGGCGTACTGGTGCTGACGGATATGCTGGGCGCGACACCCTCCAACATCGCGACCCAGCTGCTGGTGCCAGGAACGGTCGAGGGCGTCTCCGGCGCGAGCCTACCGATGCTCATCCGCGCGCTGACCTATCGCAACGAGCCGCTCGCCGAGGTGGTCGAAAAGGCGCTAAGCGGAGGCCGCGAGGGCGTCGTTCACCTGAACGCAGATGCCTGCAATGCCGCAAATCGAAGCTGAGATCGTCAACAAGCTCGGCCTGCACGCACGGGCCTCTGCGAAGCTCACCCAGGTCGCGAGCGGGTTCGCTGCCGAGGTGTGGCTGTCACGGAATGGCCGGCGCGTCAACGCGAAAAGCATCATGGGCGTGATGATGCTCGCCGCGGGCAAGGGCAGCCGCATTACGCTCGAAGCGCAGGGCGAGGACGCGGATGCTGCGCTCGCGGCGCTCGCGCAGCTGATCGCCGGCCGATTCGGAGAAAACGAGTGAGGTCGCGGTGAAACCCGTCGAACGTTCTTCGGACATCGGTGCGAGCTTCACTCTGCACGGTGCCGGCGTGTCCGGGGGAATCGCCATCGGTTACGCACACCTCGTGTCCACTGCGCGCCTCGAGGTCGCTCACTACGAGATCGCGCCGAGGGACGTCGAAGCCGAACTGCAGCGTTTCGACGCCGCCGTCGCGAAAGTCCGGAGCGAACTCGAGGGGCTGCAATCCAGCGGGCTCGCTTCCGCGCTGACGGAAATGAAGGCCATCCTCAACCTGCACGCGATGCTGCTGAACGATTCGAATCTTTCGGTCGTGCCGCGCGATCTCATCCGCAGTCGTCGCTGCAATGCGGAATGGGCCCTCGTGCAGCAGATGGACTACCTGACCTCCCAATTCGAAGAGATGGAGGATCCCTACCTGCGCGAGCGCAAGCAGGACATCGTGCAGGTTGTGGAACGCATGCTGAGGGCGATGCTCGGGACCGGCCATGCGCCGGCCAGAACCTTGCCCGAGGAAGACGTGATCGTGATCGCGCACGATCTGTCGCCGGCCGACATGATTCTGTTCAAGCAGCATCAGTACGCCGGATTCGTGACCGATCTGGGCGGGGTCACGTCGCACAGCGCGATCGTCGCGCGGAGCCTCAACATCCCCGCGATCGTCGGATTGCACCACGCCCGCAGCTTGGTGAGCGAAGGGGAGCTTCTCATTGCCGACGGCCGCGAAGGCGTGCTGATCGTGAATCCGGGCGCCCAGGTTCTCGAGGAATACCGGGAGCGCAGCCGCGAGCTCGAAGCGGAGCGCCGGAAACTGAGAAGTCTGCGCACGGCGCGGTCGGCTACTCTGGACGGCACGCTGGTCGAGCTGCAGGCCAACATCGAGCTCCCGCAAGACGTGGAGGAGGTCATGGAAGTCGGCGCCGCGGGCATCGGCCTTTTCCGGAGCGAGTTCCTGTTTCTCAACCGGGATGACCTGCCTTCGGAGGACGAGCAGTTCGAAGCATACCGGGCGGTTGCCGATGCCATGCACGGCATGCCCGTAACCATACGCACTCTTGACCTCGGCGCCGACAAGAGCGTCAACGGCGCGGACCGCGCCGGACCCAATCCGGCACTGGGGCTGCGCGCGATCCGCTTCTGTCTCGCCGAGCCGCAGATGTTCCTTACGCAATTGCGCGCCATTCTGCGCGCTTCGCATCACGGCAGGGTGCGCCTGCTCATCCCGATGCTGGCGCACGCCCACGAGGTCGAGCAGGCGCTTGCAGCGGTGCGACACGCGCGGGAAACCCTCGACGATCAGAAGATCCCCTACGACCGGGGGATCGAGATCGGGGGAATGATCGAGGTGCCGGCCGCCGCGCTGTCCTTGAATTACTTCGTCCGCAGGCTCGACTTCCTCTCGATCGGCACCAACGATCTGATTCAATATACGCTCGCGATCGACCGTACCGACGACACGGTCGCGCACCTCTACGACCCCTTGCACCCGGCAGTGCTTCAGCTGGTCGCGCAAACGATCCGCGCGGCAATCCGCGCCAGGACGCCGGTTGCGGTGTGTGGAGAGATGGCGGGTGATCTCGCCATGACCCGTCTGCTGCTCGGGTTCGGGCTGCGCCAGTTTTCGATGCATCCGGCGCAGCTTCTCACGATAAAGCAGCAGGTTCTGCGCACGCGGATCGATGAGGTGCAGCCTCTCGCCGGGCGCATCGGACGTGCGCACGACCCGGCGAAGGCGCGCGCTCTGCTCGCCAGGCTCAATAGCTGATCGCGCATCGCGGACTGGAAAGCTCTCGGGGTCGAGCCGGGCCGTCCGACTGCGAGAATTGACGCGCCGGCGCCGCTGCGGTACCTTCCTCCCAGCGCCGATTTGATCATCAGCTTGCAGGCGCCGCCGGGACTTCACCCGGCGTAAAACAAATATTGCTAAAGCGAGGGCGACCCGTTTAGCAAGCAGGCTAAGCGGGTTTTTTCTTTTCATATGGCGCCAAAAGACAAGATCGAGCCGCGTTCGGCCGGCGCGGTGCAGCCGCAGACCCTGCGCTTTTCGGAGCCCCTCGCTTTCAGGAGCGGCGCCGTTCTCGACTCCTATGAACTCGTCTATGAAACCTACGGCACGCTCAACGCGGCAAGATCGAACGCCGTGCTCGCCTGTCACGCGCTCAATGCCGCCCACCACGTCGCGGGATACTACGCAGACGACCCGGACAACGTCGGCTGGTGGGACAACATGATCGGTCCCGGCAAGCCGGTCGATACGGACAAATTCTTCGTAATCGGAGTCAACAACGTCGGAGGCTGCTTCGGGTCGACCGGCCCGCGCAGCGTCAATCCCAAAACAGGCAAGCCGTACGGCTCGTCGTTCCCCGTGGTCACGGTCGAGGACTGGGTGAACGCGCAGGCGCGCCTCGCAGACCGGCTCGGCATCGAATCTTTCGCCGCGGTGATGGGTGGAAGTCTCGGGGCGATGCAGGCGCTGCAGTGGACAATCAGTTTTCCCTCGCGAATCCGCAACGCAATCGTCATCGCCGCTGCGCCGAAGCTCTCGGCTCAGAACATCGCTTTCAACGAAGTCGCCCGCCAGGCGATCACCACCGATCCGGACTTTCACGGCGGCAACTACTACGAGCATGGCGTCGTCCCGCGACGCGGCCTGCGCCTGGCGCGCATGATCGGGCACATCACCTACCTCTCGGACGACGTCATGATGGAGAAATTCGGCCGCGCCCTGCGTACCGGCGCGATCGGATTCCATTTCGACGTCGATTTCGAGATCGAGTCGTATCTCCGCTACCAGGGCGACAAGTTTTCGGAGTACTTCGACGCGAACACCTATCTGCTGATCACGCGCGCTCTCGACTACTTCGATCCGGCGGCCGCGCACGGCGACAGGCTTTCCAGAGCGCTCGCGGCGGCACGCGCCCGGTACCTCGTCGTCTCGTTTACCTCCGATTGGCGATTCGCTCCCGCCCGCTCCCGGGAGATCGTCAAGGCGCTGCTCGACAACCGCCTGGACGTCGCCTACGCCGAGATCGATGCTCCCCACGGCCACGACGCCTTCCTTCTGGACGACAAGCGCTACCACGCGCTAGTGCGAGCCTATTTCGACAACATCCACGCGGCGCTATGACCGGACAGGAAAAGGGCATTCTCTCGGGTCGCTCGGATTTTCAGGCGATTGCCGCCTGGGTGCGTCCGGACGCGACAGTCCTCGACCTCGGCTGCGGGGATGGGCTGCTGCTCAGGTTTCTCAAGCAGACCCGCAACGCTCGCGGCTACGGCGTCGACATCGCGGACGCCAACGTGCTCGCTTGCGTGAAGAACGGGGTCAACGTCATCCAGAGCGACCTCGAGCGGGGCCTCGCAGGGTTCGACGCCGGGTCCTTCGATTGCGTGATCCTGTCGCAGACGCTGCAGGCGGTGCTCCATACCGAGGAAATCGTGCTGGATATGCTGCGGGTCGGGCGTGAGGCCATCGTCTCGTTCCCGAACTTCGGGCGCTGGGACCTTCGTTTGCAGGTGGCGCTCGGCAGAATGCCGATGTCACCCGAGCTTCCCTATCAGTGGTACAACACGCCCAACGTGCACCTGTTCACGATCGCCGATTTCGAGTCGTTCTGCGCCGACCACGGCATCCGCGTTCTCGAGCGCGTGGTCCTGCACCGCGGGCGTTCCGTGAGGGCGTTCGCCAATTTCTTCGGCAGCCTCGCTGTGTACCGCGTCGAGAAGAAGCGCTAGCAACCGTGTCCTGCGACGTCGTCATCATTGGCGGCGGTCACAACGGCCTCACCTGCGCCTGCTATCTCGCCGGGGCCGGGCTCAAGGTCCGCGTCGTCGAGCGCTGCGCGGTCGTCGGCGGCGCCGCGGTGACAGAGGAGTTTGCGCCGGGATTCCGCAATTCGGCCGCCGCCTACACGGTGAGCCTGCTGAACCCGAAGGTCATCGGCGACCTGCGGCTCGCCGAACACGGGCTGAAAATCGTCGAGCGGCCCTTCGCCAATTTCCTTCCGCTCCCCGACGGAGGGTCTTTCAGGCTCGGGCCGACCCTCGCGGATACCCAAAGGGAAGCTGCCCGTTTTTCAGCGCGCGATGCTCAGCGGCTGCCCGAGTACTATGGCACCGTCGAGGCTGTCGCCCAGACGCTGCGCGAGCTCGTGCTCCAGACCCCGCCGAACCTGGGCGGCGGCTGGCGCGACTGGCTGCGCGGGATTCTGCTAGGAGGCAAATTCGCGCGAATTCCGCGCTCCACGCAGCGCGACCTGTGGGAGTTCGTGACCCGCAGCGCCGGGGAACTGCTCGACTACTGGTTCGAGAGCGATTCGCTGAAAGGGGCGTTCGGCTTCGATGCGCAGGTGGGGCACTTCGCAAGTCCCTATTCGCCGGGCTCCGCTTACGTACTGCTGCATCACGCTTTCGGCGAAGTAAACGGCAAGCGCGGGACCTGGGGTCACGCGCTCGGCGGGATGGGAGCGATTACCCAGGCCATGGCCAAGGAGGCGCTCGCGCGGGGCGTCGAGATCAGCACTCGCGCGGAAGTGGCCTCGGTGCGCGTGACAAGCGGCCGCGCGTCAGGGGTCAGGCTTGCCGACGGCAGCGAAATCGCTGCACACGCGGTGGCGGCTGGCATCAACCCGAAGCTGCTCTATCTGGAGCTGCTTGAGCCGCAGGCGATCGATCCCGAGTTCCGCGGGAGAATCGAGAGATGGAGATGTGCCTCAGGTTCCTTCCGTATGAATGTTGCGCTGGCGGAGCTTCCGGACTTTCTGTGCCAGCCGGGGACCAGTGCGCAGGCTCATCACGGCTCGGGAATCATTTTGGCGCCCTCGCTTCAATACATGGAGCGCGCCTTCATGGATGCACGCAGCCTAGGGTGGTCGCGGGAGCCCATCGTCGAGATGCTCATCCCGAGTACTTTGGACCCGGGACTCGCTCCCTCCGGGATGCACGTCGCGAGCCTATTCTGCCAGCACTTCAACCCGCTGCTGCCCGGCGGCCGGAGCTGGGAAGGCGAGCGGGACGCCGCAGCCGATGCGGTGGTCGAGACCGTCAACCGCTACGCGCCGAATTTCAAGCGAGCGATCCTCTCTCGCAAGATCCTGTCGCCGTTCGATCTGGAGCGCGACTTCGCGCTGCCCGGAGGCGACATCTTCCACGGGGCACTTACGCTCGATCAGCTTTTCTCGGCGCGGCCGGTGCTCGGGTACGCCGATTACCGCTCGCCCGTTCCCGGCCTCTATCTTTGCGGCGCCGGCGCGCATCCCGGCGGCGGAGTCACGGGCGCACCCGGCCACAACGCGGCGCGGGAAATTCTCCTGGATTTCAGGAAGCGCAGATGCCAGTGAGAGGGCCGGGAGCCGCCATCACCCTGCCCGCATTCGCTCGGCGCGAAATGCGCCGGCCGGCTTGCCCGCGATTCTCACCGAGCCCGCAATCGCGTTGCGCAGCACGCGTCCTGAAAACTCGCACAGCGCGCCGCGGTCGTCCACAAAGCTGAATTGGAAACGGTCTCCGCGCAGGCGCAGGTCGCGCAAGCCCAGGCGCGCTGACCCCGCCACGATCGCACCCTCGACCCTCTGGAACGATTGTTTCAGGCTGACCGTGCGTTCGACTTTCGCTTTCTCAGCGCCGTAGCTGAGCTTCCAGTCCCCCTCGACCTTGGCGGGCACCACCCAAAAGTAGGCGGCGCGGCCGTCGAAGTTGGAGGTCTCATCGGGCTGCCACTCCCCCATGGTGAACTGGTGGGACACGAGGCGTGTTCCGGGCTTCATCTCGAGCAGCTTCGGCCGCAGCCGCAGATTGAGATCGGGCAGCAGGTACATGGTGACGACCGTCGCTTTGTGGAAATCGCTTTCGAAAATATCGGCCTCGATGAACTTTGCGTCCGCGGACACGCCTTCCTTCTGCGCATTGCGCCGGGAAAGGGCCACCATGTCGGGATTGAACTCGATGCCGACGGCATTTGCGTGGAATTTCTTCGCCGCGGTGATCACGGTACGGCCGTCGCCCGAGCCCAGATCGACGACCAGGTCGGTCGGACCGACCTGCGCCATCTGCAGCATGCGCTCCACGAGGAAATCCGGTGTCGGCACCCAGATCACGTCCTTGCCGGCCTGGCCCACTTCGGGCTGGAAGTCCACCTTGCCGTTTGTTCCCTGCGCGAGCGCAAGGACTGGCGCCATCGCGAGCGCGAGGACGAGCCCGCGCCAACGCTGCGAATCAGCTGCTGTCATTTTTGCCTCCGGAACGAGAAGCCGTAAGGGTACCAAGAACAACCCTTTCAGGCATCCTGCCGGCGCGCGGCAGCGTCAAGGAAAACCCGAAACCGAATATCAGGGGGCGCTAACGCGGGGGAATTTCACGCGAAGGCCGGCGAGCACCTTCGACCAGCCGATGCGGCGCTTCCACTCCACGCCGTCGGCGACCGCCCGGTAGCAATCGATGCGCGGCGTGCGGTAAAGATCGATGCGATGCTCGACCCGGCCGAAATCGTAGTCGATAATAATCAGCGTCCGGCGCAGCAGCGGCATCGGCCCGGGTTCGGAACCTTCAAGCCGCCTGCGCTTGCGGGCATCCCGCGCCGCGCGCAGCTTGCGGCTCATCGAATCTGTGCGGCGGTAGGGCATGGGGAGTCACCTTGCAAGGTTTTGGGTATACCTTACACGGTCCCTACATATTACGTTGGGCGGCAGAAACCATGCGCGCATGTTGGACGGTACGATTGACGTTCTTTGATACTGAAGAGGCAGCAGATGTATTTGCCAAACGACTTTGAGGAAGCACGCGAGGAGGAGCTCCTACGGACCGTTGCTGCGTACCCTCTCGGTGCTTTGGTGGTGAATGGACCAAATGGCCTGGATGCCAATCACGTGCCGTTCCTGATAGATGAGGCGAGTAATAGTCCGAAAAGGCTCTTGGCGCACGTTGCTCGCGCGAATCCGTTGTGGAAGGAAGCCAAGGACGGGGACGAGGTGCTGGTGATCTTCCGTGCCGAAGACGCGTATGTCTCGCCGAACTGGTATCCCAGCAAGCACGAATTCCACAAACAAGTCCCGACCTGGAACTACCGCGTTGTGCACGTGCACGGCAAGCTCTACATCAGGGACAACGAGCGGTTCGTCCGTGGCGTTGTGGCGCGACTTACGCGCACCCATGAAGGGCAGACCGGATCGCCTCGGCCCTGGAAGATGACGGATTCTTCAGCTGAATACATCGACCAGATGCTATCGGCCATCGTTGGCATTGAGATCGAGGTAACCAAGATGGTCGGCAAGTGGAAATTGAGCCAAAACAAAGAAGAGCGTGATCGCATTAACGCGGCCGAGGAGTTGCGCAAACGCGGTGAGCAGGTAATTTCCGGGGCGATGCTGGAAACTGTGGGTCCCAAGAACTGATGCCGCCTGACAGCCGGCTGGTGAGCGACAAAGTGCGCGCGCCGCTACGCCGCGCGCACTTTGTGCGACACCCGGAACGTTAGACCGCAACGGAGAGAGTTGCGAAATGCTGAAGACATACACTGGAAGTTGCCATTGTGGTGCTCTCGAATTCGAAGCAGATCTCGACTTAACACAGAGCACATATCGATGTAACTGCTCAATCTGTCGCAGAACCAGGTTCTGGCCGGCGGTTGCGGTTGAAGGCGGGTTCCGCATTACCTCCGGCGAAGACGAATTGATCAAGTACACGTTCAATTCACACAAGAACCATCACTACTTCTGCAAGCACTGTGGTGTCAGGGCGTTCGGCGTTGGTAATGACACTCCCATGGGAAAGATGTATGGCATCAATGTTGGGTGCCTTGATCAACTCACAGATGAAGACCTTTCCAGGCTGAAAATCACCTACGTGGACGGCTTGCACGACAAATTTGAGCCCCCACAGCATTTCAGCCACTTGTAAGAGTGTTTTGCGGTCTAACCATTCGCTGCAGGCGCGACGGCCTGAGCTCAAACGTTGTGCCCCAAAAAGGAGATTCGGCTAAGAGCTTATCGAGCGTGAGTTCCCCTCGAGAGTTCCCGGTCGCGGACCGCTCGACGCAGCTTCGGCGCGCTCGATGTCCTTGCGCAGCAGCCACACGAACACGAGCCCGGGAAGCGCGACGATGAAAGCCGAAAAGAAGAACGCCGCCCACGAAAGTCCCAGGTACTTGGGGTCGGTCGCGTAGCCGGCGGCCGGACCGACGTAGACGCGCCCGAAGGAGGCGAGCGCCGAGAGCAGCGCGTACTGCGTGGCGGTGAAGCGGTGATCGCACAGCGCCATCAAGAGCGCCACGAACGCCGCCGTGCCCATGCCCCAGGCGATGTTCTCGAAGCCCACGGCGAACACCATGATGGGATAGCTCTTGCCGGCGAGCGCGAGCCACATGAAAGCCAGTATCGACGCCGCCTGGAGGACTCCGAAGCCGAGGAGCGCGCGGTACAGGCCCAGCCTCACCATCAGCGCCCCGCCGAACAGGACGCCGACGATGGTCGAGGCGAGGCCGACCGCCTTGTTCACGTAGCCCACGTCGTCGAGCGAGAACCCGGCGCCGCGCAGCAGGAACGCCGTGGTGAGCGAGCCCGCGAACGCGTCGCCGAGCTTGTACAGCACGAGCAGCACCAGGATCCAGACGGCCTTCGGCCGCGAGAAGAATTCGCGCAAGGGTTCCGCGACCGCCTCGCGCAAGGTCCTGGGCGCCGCCGGAGCGGTGGAGGGCTCCTCGCCCCAGAACGCGGCGAGGACGCCCGCCGCCATGAGGACGGCCATGAGGAGATAGGTGTTGCGCCAGCCGAGCGCGGGAATCCAGCCCGACCCGGCGACGAGCACCAGCGCAAGCGCGCCCGAGACGAGCATCGCCAGCCGATAGCCCACCACCCCGAGCGCCCCGGCGAGGCCGCGCTCCTCGCGGCTCGCCACGTCGGTCCGGTAGGCGTCGAACACAATGTCCTGCGAGGCCGAAGCGAAGGCGACGAAGAGCGCAAGCCAGGCGATTGCCACGAGATCCGAGCGCGGCGACAGGAACGCCATCGCCGCGATTCCGCCCGCGAGCGCGAGCTGGGTGAGCACGAGCCAGCCGCGGCGGCGCCCGAGAAAGGGCGGCACGAAGCGATCCATCGCCGGCGCCCACAGGAATTTCCACACGTAGGGAAGGCCGACGAGGGTGAAGATGCCGATGGTCGACAGGTCCACGCCTTCGACGGTCATCCACGCCTGCAGCGTGCCGCCGGTGAGCGCGAGCGGCAGCCCCGAGGAGAACCCGAGCGCGAGGATGACCGCGAGCCGCGGACTGCGGAACACTTCGAGATAGGACGAAGGCATCAGAGCTTCGCGTCGTAGTCGATGATCAAGGGCGCGTGATCCGAGAAGCGCTTCGCCTTGTAGATCGCGGCCTTCCTCGCTTTCGCGCCGATGCCCGGCGTGGCGATCTGGTAGTCGATGCGCCAGCCCACGTTCTTCGCCCAGGCCTGGCCGCGGTTCGACCACCAGGTATATTGGTCCGGCCGGCGATCGATGCGCCGGAAGACATCCACCCAACCGACCTTGTCGAAGACCTCGGAGAGCCAGGCGCGCTCCTCGGGCAGGAAGCCCGAGTTCTTCCGGTTCGAACGCCAGTTTCTGAGGTCGATCTCGTTGTGCGCGATGTTCCAGTCGCCGCAGAGCACGAATTCGCGCCCGCTCGATTTCAGTTTCCTCAGCTCCGGCATGAACTCTTCGAGGAAACGGAACTTGGCCTGCTGCCGCTCTTCGGAGCTCGACCCGGAGGGCAGGTAGACCGACACCACCGAGAGCCTGCCGAAGTCCGCGCGCAGGAATCGTCCTTCCGGATCGAACTCGCGGCTGCCGAAGCCGCAGGACACGCGTTCGGGCTTCGCCCTCGAGTAGACCGCGACGCCGCTGTAGCCCTTCTTCGTCGCGCAGCAGTGGTAGTGGCCGTGAAAGTTCCGGGGCACCAGGGCGAGGTCTGCGAGGTCGGCTTCCTGCGCCTTGATCTCCTGCAGACAAACCACGTCGGCGCGCTGGCGTGCGAGCCAGCGCGGGAATCCCTTGGCGAGCGCGGAGCGGATGCCGTTGAGGTTGAGCGTGATAATGCGTAACATTCGCGAACCTTCGTCTTCTACGGCGAACCGCGCGTGGCTGACTTCCGCAAGGAGTTCATCGCATTCTGCATCGAGCAGGGCGTGCTGAAATTCGGCAGGTTCGTGACCAAATCAGGGCGCACGACCCCGTATTTCTTCAACGCCGGCCTGTTCAACACCGGAGCGGCGCTCGATCGCCTGGGGCAATTCTACGCAAAAGCAATCCTCGCCTCAGGAGTGAATTTCGACATGCTGTTCGGTCCGGCGTACAAGGGGATCGCGCTCGCAGCCGGCACGGCGGTCGCACTTGCGCGCGCGGGGCGGAACGTGCCGTTCGCTTTTAATCGCAAGGAGGCGAAGGATCACGGAGAAGGCGGCGACCTCATCGGCGCTCCGCTTGCCGGGCGGGTATTGATCGTGGATGATGTGCTGACGGCGGGCACCGCGGCACGCGAGGCCTTCGAGCTGATCCGCAAGCACGGCGCCACTCCGGCCGGGATGGTCATCTCTCTGGACCGGATGGAGAAGGGCCTGGGAGGCCTCTCGGCGATCCAGGAGATCGAGCAGCGTCACGGAATTCCCGTCGTTTTCATCGCAAACCTCGACGACCTGATGGGCTGGCTCCAGAGCAGCGCCGAGTACCGGGAGAACCTGGGTGCGATCAGGGAATATCGACAACTTTATGGAGTCGCTCAACATGCGTAATCACGTGGTGGCCTTCCTGTGCTTGACGGTGCTTGCGGCCTGCCCGGCGGCAGCGCAGCAGGCACCCCAGCGCATGTACAAGTGCGTGGACGCCAAAGGGAAGACCTACTACACGCAAGTCCCCCCGCCGGAATGTCTGGGCCGCGAAACCCTCGAGCTGAACAAGTCGGGGTCCGTGATCCACACCACGCCGAGAGAACTGACGGCCGAGCAGAGGGCGGCCCGCGACGCGGAGCAGAAGAAGAAGCTCGAGGCCGAAGAGAAGGCTAAGGAGGAGCGGCGCAAGACCGCGGCGCTGCTCAATACCTATTCGAGCGAAAAGGATATCGACGACGCGCGGACCCGGGCGCTCAAGGAGGCGGAGGCCGCGATCAAGGAGACGGAAAGGCGCATCGTCGAGGCACAGAAGCGTCAGAAGCAACTTGGCGCCGAAAAGGAGTTCTACACGAAAAAACCCATGCCGGTGAAGCTCAGGCAGGACCTTTCCAACATCGAGATCGAAATCAAGAACCAGATGGAGCTTCTCGACGCGAAGAAAAAGGAAATCGGCACGATCAACGCCAAGTACGACGAAGACAAGCGGCGCTACGTCGAGGCGGCGCGCAAGGCCGGGCGGGCGAGGTAGGCGTTCAGCCCGCCAGTTTACGCTTGAGGATCTCGTTCACCTGGGCCGGGTTGGCCTTCCCCTGGGTGGCTTTCATCACCTGTCCGACCAGCGAGTTGAAGGCTTTTTCCTTTCCGGCGCGGTAGTCGTCGACTTGTTTGGGGTTCTTCGCAAGCACGTCGTTCACAACTTTCTCAATTGCGGCGGAATCGCTGATCTGACGCAGGCCCTTCTTCTCGATAATCTCGTCAACTTCGCCCTCCCCGCGCCACATCGCAGGCAGGACGCTCGCAGTTGCACTGCTGTTGGAAATTGTTCCATCCGAGACGCGTCTTGAAAGTGCCCTCAACTGATCTGGAGAGACTTTGCTCTGGGCGAAGTCCAGCTTTTCTTCATTCAGCTTCGCGCTCAGTGGCCCGAGCATCAAACTTGAAAGAAACAGTACTTCGTTTGCAGGAGCACCTTCAAGAGTCGAAAGCGCGAACGTCGACGCGCTGCGAGCTGCAGTAAATTGACTTGCCACCTCGGCCGAGAGTCCGCAGGCAACAAGCTTCTCGTGTTGCCTCGCTAGCGATTCCTGCATTCCTTCCCTGATCTGTGCGATCCACTGCTCCGATACCTCGAGCGGAGGCAGATCGGGCTCGGGAAAATATCGATAGTCATGCGCTTCCTCCTTGGATCGCATCGCGTGTGTCTCGCCGGTATCTGGGTCGAATAGGACGGTCGCCTGCTCGATCCTGCCACCGTCCTCCAGGGTCTCGATCTGCCATTTCGCCTCGTATTCGATGGCCTGCTGCAGAAAGCGAAAGGAATTGAGATTCTTTATTTCGCGGCGAGTACCCAGCGGAGCGCCGAAGCGCCGCACCGAGACGTTAGCGTCGCAGCGGAACGATCCCTCCTGCATGTTGCCGTCGCAGATGCCGATCTCCTCCACGACGAGCCTATGCAGTGCTCTGGCGTATGCGACCGCCTCTTCGGCCGAGCGCATTTCGGGCTCGGAGACGATCTCCAGAAGCGGTACACCGGCGCGGTTGAGGTCGATCCCGGTCATGCCGTGGAAATCCTCGTGCAGGGACTTGCCGGCGTCCTCTTCGAGATGGGCGCGGGTCAGGCGTATCTTGATCTCTCCCCGCGTCGGCGAGGCGATCGCGATCTCGCCGCCTCGAACAATCGGTAGCTCGTACTGGCTGATCTGGTAGCCTTTCGGAAGATCCGGATAGAAGTAGTTTTTCCGGGCGAAGACCGATCGGCGATTGATGTTCTTCGGGTCGCCTCCGTTTACGGCCAAGCCGAAGCGTATCGCCTTGGCCACCGCCTCGCGGTTCGCCACCGGCAGCACCCCCGGCAGCGCGATGTCCACCGCGCTCGCCTGGGTGTTCGGCGCCGCGCCGAACGCGGTCGACGCGCCCGAGAACATCTTCGATCGGGTGGAGAGCTGGGCGTGGGT
>Ga0187774_10000240_pt1 | contig 18094 bp, 18 predicted proteins | sample 0216_BV02_MP05_2_FD_133152 | JGI IMG/M metagenome (GOLD analysis project Ga0187774, IMG submission 133152) | Tropical peat soil microbial communities from peatlands in Department of Meta, Colombia - 0216_BV02_MP05_20_MG | ecosystem: Environmental > Terrestrial > Soil > Wetlands > Peat | place... | reverse complement strand
GCTGGAAAAGCAATCGCTTTCGCGGAGATGCTTGAGTTTGGAAAGCAATACGGAGAAGACGTTATCGCGAACGCTAAGGCACTCGGTCAAGGCTTACATGAACGAGGTCTAACAGTTCTAGGCGAGGATCGAGGATTCACCGAATCTCATCAGGTAGCAGTTGACGTAACCAAATACGGTCTAGGTGGTGACATGGAGAAATCATTAGAAAAAGCCAACATAATAGTGAATAGGCAACTCTTGCCTGGAGACATCCAGGCAGGTCGACACTACACAAACCCTGGCGGTATTAGAATTGGCACGTCAGAAATTACAAGAATCGGAATGAAAAGAAGTGAAATGGCGGAAGTTGCCGAGTTTATCAAACGGATTGTTATTCAAAAAGAGGATCCGGCCAAAATCGGTGGAGAAGTTAGGAATTTCAGGAAAGACTATCAGAAAGTCCACTACTGTTTTCCAAGCGCAAAGACGGCATACGAATACATACGGATTAGGTGAATGAGAGAAGCTTTAATTCCATCCCCTTACCAGCCGATGCAGTGAGTCAGAATGTCATCAGGACGACAGAAACGGCGCAAGCGAGAAGCCCCAATGCCTGCTGCAAGTGCAGGACTACTCCGATTCTTCGAAGAAGACACGCCAGGCGTCAAGGTCGGACCTGAAGTCGTTCTCATGATGTCGATTGGGCTGGTCGCAGTAAGTCTCTTCATCTACATCGCGTTCAAGTCTCTTGGCTGAAATCCAGGATCTTAGTCTGCGTTATTGCTGGAAGAGGACCTGCTTCAATACTCAGCTTATTCTTTATCTGACTCGCCAAAACGTCACTGTAGCCAGTGAAAATGTACACTCTGCGTGGATTAACCTGACTCACGAATTGAAGGAGCTGCTCAAAATCAGCGTGGCTGCTAAGCGGGAAGGCAGTGTAGCTTCTAAAAGCTTGCCGAACTGCCCACCCCGTAGCAACAGCTCGAGAAACATTACTAGGTAAACGATCCCCGTGCCCAGTGGTAACGTAAACACAGCTACCCGCTTTCAAAGCCTTCTTCCCGTCTGGATTGGATGAGTTTAGAAATTCCAACTCAACACCGTTTCTGGCGTACACTTCGTTCGCGTTTGAAATTAGCGGATTACAAACAACAGGGATCTTAGTATACACGTTGAATAGACGGACCACCTCCTGAGGTTTACCTGAAGAGTACACCTGGAAGGTTGGAATCCTTCCCTCCTTAATCTCCGTCATTGTCCATCTGACAATGTCTGCGTACATAGCGTTTCTTCTTGGGAAAACATACGAAGGGTGACCGTAGGTTCCCTCTATGATCAAGTAGTCACAGGATCTACGTACAGCGGCTTTCGTCGTGAGTGTATCAACGCAGTTAATATCACCTGTATAGATTGCTGTGAACTTCGATGTTTCTACCTCGAACTGACATGAGCCTAACATGTGTCCAGCGTTCAGGGCAGTGATCTTCGCGTCGCCAAGCACCAAAGATTCTCCGATCTGAAGGCTTTGAGCATTCTTCACTTGGCGATTTCTCAGAGCCTGATATATCTGAAGAGTCTCGAATGTCGAGTACTTTCTCGCTGAAGTCCCGAAACCGTACGTGTGATCTGAATGAGCATGTGTGATGAATACATTCCATTCCGAGGGGAGAGGCCTACTAGGAGTAGGATCAAACAGGAGACGGGTTTTCCCTGTATCCATTAAGATGCCATTAGCCCATCCAATCTTGTCCAATTGTCTCGCGCTCAATCCTGACCGAACATGCTCGACGAATACTCTCCTAATCTGGTCCCTTGCCAAGTCAAGCTATGCGGTTGCATCATATGAATATTAGAATGGCACCCAAACTGGCATTATCGTATTTTCACTCATCTCTCGAATCTATATGATTCGCATGGCATATCTCATACGGTAGGTCATGGACAAGACAACAGGGCATCTTTGTCCCAGATGCGGACTGGAGGCTCTCAACATATACTACGAAGAAGGATCTGACCTACAGCTAGGTGCAATGTGCGACGAATGCGGGCTGAAAGGTTTTTTCATGAATGGAAAACTCGTGCAACTCGCTACAGTATGACAAGTGTCCTCACTTTCCGCGACTCATGTAGTCGCAATCAGAACAGAACAGCAGAACCTGGATAGAACACGTCGTTACTAACGCATCGGCGTGCAAAAATCAATCATGCACAACGCTGAAAAGGCTGCTTACCTCCTGGAAGCTTCGAAATCACCTTGGCAGCACCTGTCTGGTTCTTTGGCTTCGATTCACTAATGGAATTCATTGCTTTCGCAATCGCAATGGCAGTAGCACTTCAAGCGATGAAAGGCTACGCATTGGCTAAAGAACGCACGCTTCTCTACCTCAACCTAAGTTTCATCCTGTTAGGGGCAGGACTTCTAGTCGACGGTATAGCAAATCTAATCGTGCTTCTTAGCAGATTCCACAGAGCTTTCCTCTTTCTCTCAGCGGTTGGTTACACCATAAACTTCGTTGCACAAGTACTCGCATATGGAATTCTCATTTTCGCATACTTACATCAGACGCGTGGCTGGGGTAGTCAACTTGTGGCGGCCGTTGTTCCACTTACGCTGCCCGAACACCATCCCCTCACCGAACTCATACTGGTGTTTCTCGTAATCTACGTCGCAGCTCAAACAGCTGTCAATTACAACGTTAGCAAAACAACCAGTTCACTGCTGGTATTCGGCGCCTTCACGTCCCTCGCAATAGCGCATGTTTTCTTCCTGTTGTTTTCGCTAGCTCCAATCTTCTTTCCATTTGCCCATATTGCCCAGCTATTCGGATTCCTTCTGCTGCTCGGAATGCTCTTCAGGGTGAACCAGCCACAATGATGCCGAACGAACAGGCGGCAGCTGCGAGACCAACTGCGAAGTATCGATCCCAATTTAGGATCTATGTGGACGTAATGAGAGTTATCCAACGAGAGGGCAACGAAGCAAAACCTACGAGAATTCTGTACGGCGCGAACCTATCGCATGATCGACTTGTGAAATATCTTGAGGAATTGAAGAGTTTGGGGGTAATTCAGGAGTCAGGAAGCGATGAGAAAGTATACGGCCTTACGCAGAAGGGTATTGAATTCTTGAACAATTTCAGAAAAGTTGAAGCATTTGCGGGAGCCTTTGGATTCAAAATCTAGTGAGATTAGCGTCGGATTAAAGTAACAGCATTGTGATCATGTCACAACAATCGCGGGTCCTTGCATGCCGAGATACCAGTACGTAGCGCAGGTCGCACATGATCGGAGCGTAAAACCGGGTTGGTTACGTGTGAAGTCGCCGACTGGCGAGAACTATGAGAGGATCAAGTCGATTCTGCGAACTCATAGCCTTCATACGGTCTGCGAAGAGGCGCATTGTCCCAATGTTGGTGAATGTTGGGGTGGTGGCACAGCGGCATTCATGCTGATGGGTGGCTTATGTTCGCGCGGGTGCCGCTTCTGCATGGTAAGAAGTGGAAGGCCTCAAGGTCTAGATCCCATCGAACCGCTGAAGGTTGCTAGGGCGATTGCCGACTTGAACTTGAGGTATGTTGTTATAACGTCAGTAGACAGGGACGATCTTCCGGATGGTGGTGCCGAGCACTTTGCATCCACGATTCGAGCGATTAAAACACACGACCCGGACGTCATTACTGAAGTTTTGATTCCAGATTTCAACGGCAAATCTGATTCCATTCACAAAGTGGTTAAAGCAGGACCGGAAGTGATCGCGCACAACATCGAAACTACTGCGACTCTTACACCGAAAATTCGAGATCCTAGAGCGACTTACGATCAATCTCTGCACGTACTTAAGACAATTAAGGATCTGGATTCTAATGTGTTCTCAAAATCATCGGTTATGCTAGGTTTGGGCGAAACCGAGCCGGATCTCGTGCAGGCAATGCGAGATCTGAGAGATGCTGAGGTGGATATACTCACACTAGGCCAATACTTGCGTCCTTCGCAAGGACACATACCGGTAACTGAATTCGTAACGCCTGAACGTTTTGCGGTTTACAAGCGAGTAGCCGAAGGGATGGGTTTTCTATATGTCGCGGCTGGTCCATTCGTGAGGAGCTCCTATAGAGCCGGAGAATTCTTTGTGGAAGCAATGATGAAGGATCGTAGTCCTTTTCAGGCCTAATGCTCAGAGAAAGAGGATTCTGGGCTCCTCCTGCACGGCACGGATTGATTCCATTAGCAGGAATCAAGCTGATGCACCGAAATGCAAAGTAAGATATTCTAACAAACCAAAAAGACTACCACGGGACAGATTTGGCAACACTAGGTAGAGAACGCATTCTCAAACTAATCGAAGAAGGACTGATCAGGATCGAACCATTCGCCAAGGATCAAGTCGGTTCTGCTTCAATTGACCTTCACTTGGGAGATACTTTTCGCGTCTTCGAGAAAACGCGAGATGTCTTCCATATCCGCGAAGACGCAGACTATAAAGAACTCACAAGAACTGTGAAAGTGGAGAAGGACAATTACTTCCTCATCATGCCAAACGAACTCGTACAGGGCATTACAGAGGAGAATCTCACGTTTCCAGCTAGTCTTAGCGGGCGAATTGAAGGAAGGTCTCGTTTTGCGAGACTCGGCCTATTGATACATCTCAGCAGTGGATTCATCCAGCCTGGGAGTACCGGTAGAGTGGTGTTGGAAATCCTCAACGTCTCACCGCTTCCTCTGGCCTTGCATCCTGGGACTGCAATTTGCCAGGTGATAATTGAAGAGGCTGTAGAGGCAACAGCATACAAAGGCGCCTTCGCAGGTCAAGTAGCTCCTTAGGAGAAGACGGTTGAAACTCGCCGTATTGTAGACAACGCTCCAAAGTTCAAAAGTGTTTTTACTAATACTGCTGGTATTCAGGACGGTTACGTATGGTCTCTAGAATTTCTCAGAATATAGTCCATCAATCTCTCCGCATCAAGGAGAATGACGTGGTTCAAATTATCGCATCTAGACACATGCTAGACCTGGCAGATGAGGTTACCATAGAATCTCGGAAAGCAGGTGCAGAGACATCAACCATTTTTTGGAGTGAACCAGTTTGGTACTGGTCATTGGCCGAGCTCCCTCTTGAGTGGCTTCGCGGCCCCTCAAAAACTGACTTGGCACTTCTTGATGTAGTCACGGCTGTAGTCAATTTGGAGGGTGTAGCTGATCCCAAGCCTATGGCGAAGATTTCATCTGAGCGATGGGCAGCGAACAGTGAGGGAGCTGACCATTGGTATCGGAAGTACATGGAGCGCAAACCTAGAACCGCTACTTTGGCCTTAACCAACGTTACCCCTCAACGAGCACGAGCATATGGTTTCTCCTATCCGGCTTGGAAGCGAAATATCGAGAGCTCACTGAAGGCAGACTACTCTAAAATTTCGGCAACTGGGAAGAAGCTGCAAAACCTATTTGACAACTCGCTCCAGGAGGTTCACGTAACCGCAAGCAACGGAACTGATCTATCATTTCGATTAGCAGGTCGCAAATCCGTAATGGATGACGGAATTATTGACGACTCAGACCTTGCGTCCGGAAGTTTCGAAACCACATTTCCAGCGGGTCTCATCAACATAGCTCCCGATGAGCAAACTGCTAATGGAAATGTCGTGTTTGATCTGCCTGTTCCTCAACGAGGAAAACTGATTGGAGGTCTCGCTTGGCATTTCAGGAACGGTCAACTCACTAAGTTCGTGGCTGCCAAGAATTCTGAGATGGTTCTTCCGATCTGGGAAGGTTCCACCGGAGAGAAGAGTCGTTTCGGATCTTTCGGAATCGGCTTCAATTATGCTGCGAAGGTAGGCTTCTTAAACAGTGCCATTGCATCGGGCGCGGTTACTTTGGGAATTGGAGAGAACAAGATTCTGGGAGGAAAAAACGAAAGCACGTTTGGGTTTCAAGGAACACTTAGAAGATCAACTGTCGTCATTGACGGACAGACTGTGGTCTCTGAAGGCAAACTGGCAGTCTGAATCTTCGAAGTCTAATGGGATCCAATTGCGCTACGAACAACCTGCGCTAATTCCTCTGCCATTTGCCTGATCATAGAATCGTCCTTTCCCTCTACCATAATCCGAATTAACGGCTCTGTGCCCGAGGCTCTTACGACAACTCGCCCTTGCCCATGAATTTCTCGTTCAGCGTTCGAGATTGCTTCCTGTATTAGATAGTTGCTTTCCCAGTCACTCGTGTTTTTGACTTTGACGTTCAGGTGAACTTGTGGATAACGGGTCATTTCGGAGGCTAGAGTGGAGAGTTTACTGCCGCTCTTCTTTAGCGTCGTGAGTAGTTTGACTGCGGTTATCAATCCATCTCCCGCAGTGTTGTAATCCAAGAAAACTACGTGGCCCGATTGTTCTCCTCCAAGTGTAGCCCCACTTCTTATCATTTCCTCAACCACATACCTGTCTCCCACCTGTGTCCGCTTCAGGATAATGCTGTGTAGTTTCAGCGCTTCTTCAAGACCATAATTTGACAGCACAGTTGTCACAACGATATTGTTGTGCAACCGTCCTTCGCGAGCCAGCTCGAGAGCCGCGATTAGTATTATCTGATCTCCATCAACGACCTCAGCTTTCTCGTCAACTGCTAGAATTCGATCTCCATCTCCGTCAAAGGCAAAGCCAACGTCAGCATGCTCAGATTGCATCACTCTCTGCAAATTCTCAATGTGCGTTGATCCGCAGTTGAAGTTGATGTTCGTCCCGTTAGGTTTGTCAGAGATCACTTTCACGTTCGCTCCCAGTGATGCAAGCAATTGTGGTGCTAAGGAATATGCTGCCCCATTGGCCAAGTCTATCACAACCTTCAGTCCGCCTAGTGGAATTTTCTCGATCTGTTTCAAGTAATCTAAGTACTTGATTGCTGCATTGATATCGCGCTGAATCGCTCCTGGATGCTGGTTAGGAAAATTAGTTCTATCATAATTTTCTAGTAAGGTTTCGATCTTCAATTCTTCTTGATCTGAGAGCTTGAATCCGTCATGGCCCATGAACTTTAGTCCGTTGTATTCTGCTGGATTATGTGAGGCTGATATCATTATGCCTGCTGCGAATCCACCGGTTCTAGTAAGGAATGCCAGGCCAGGAGTCGGTATGATGTCTACCAGCGAAACGTCAACTCCTTGTGAAGCCAACCCGGAGCTCAGAGAATTCTCTAACAGCTCGCAAGATGATCGAGTATCTCTGCCGATAACGACCTTTGGGCTACCTGCACATTGTTGCTGAATTATGAATCCGAAAGCTTTCCCTACTCGAAATGCTAGTTCAGGTGTTAGATCCTTGTCAACTAGTCCGCGAATGCCATCTGTTCCGAATAGCTTCTTCATTGAGAGCTCATTCTTGAATTGCAGTCAGTGAATCGATTACTGTTAATACGTCCCCTTCCTACACTAAAGAGTGATTGTCCCATGGACAAATTGGAGTTATACATTCAAGTCGCGAAGATCATGATGATGGCTATTTTTCTCATAATCTTCCTCGCGCTTATTCTTCTGGGGAAGCTGACGATCACGATTGGATAAATGTCTCTGTTGGAAGACTAGAGGATTGCCTAGGCATGGGTTGAAAGCTTAGTTTGTTGCTTTCATTGAAATCTGAGTTTTCCATGTTCAGGTCGAATGGTTTCACGACTCTTAAGAAAGGTAATTAGCCAGCAGTTGATCAGCACTCAGCAGAACCAAATTGATCTCCGAGCTTCCAGCGGAGAAGTTGCATTGGAATTGCGATCCAAAACTGATCCATGTAAAGTCGACAGAAGAGATGAAACCGATCGAGGCAATGATCGGTCAACCACGTGCTCATCACGCCCTGATGTTTGGCATCAACGTGAAAGAACCCGGATTCAATATTTACGCCGCCGGACTGCCTGGAACTGGGAAGACAACGACCATACTGGAATTCCTCACAGAGGTTGCGCTCGGCATGCCTACTCCTTCCGATTGGTGTTACGTCAACAATTTCGTTGATGAGTATGAGCCTAAAGTACTTGAATGCCCCGCAGGAATCGGAAGACAGCTTAGACGAGATCTGCGAGAAGTAATTCAGGCTGCTAGAATCGCCATACCTCAATTATTCGAAGGTGTAGATTATTCCACGAAACGCGAAGAAATCTTCCGGAAGATGAATCAGAAGCGCCAAGTCACGATCGCAAAAATGGGTCAGGTTGTCGAGAAGGAAGGGTTCGCAATGCAATTTACCGCAATTGGTGTGTCACTGATGCCCATCATCGAAGGGAAGCCGATATCGGATGAAGCCTTCTCCTCTCTCCCTGCTACTCTACAGCAGACCATCGTCGAGAAACGTGAAGAACTCAAAGAGAAACTCGTCCCATATGTGACCCAGCTTCGGGATATCGAAGCAAAAGCCAGAGATGAAGTGGCAGAATTCGACAAGGACGTAGCTCTGTACGCAATCGAGCACTTAATGTCCAATCTCCTCGCGAAGTATAAGATGTATGAGAATATCACGGAATATCTGCGTGAAGTTCAAGAGAATATTATTGAGAATCTGGAAGCGTTTCGCGGAAGTCGAGGAGAGAAGGAGTCAGCTCAAGAGGCTGTCCTAAGAGAATTGACTTTTCGCGTCTACGATGTGAACGTGATCGTTGATAATTCCAACCTGAAAGGTGCTCCTATCATCAAAGAGCAGAACCCTACATTCGATAACTTACTGGGCCGAATCGAAAAGGAAGGACAATTTGGAAACCTAACGACAGATTTCACACTGATTCGAGGCGGATCATTGCACAGAGCTAATGGCGGTTTCATTATGGTTAGAGCTGAGCAACTTCTTCGAGATTTGAACGTCTACGAAGGGCTCAAGCGAGCTCTCAAGAATCGTGAGGTCAGAATTGAAGATGTAATCGAACGAGCAGGTTACGCTAGCATGAGGACCATTAAGCCTCGACCGATTCCCCTGAACGTAAAAGTCGTTCTGATCGGTGACTCAAGCACTTACCAAGTTCTCTTTGCTTATGATCCTGAGTTTCGCGAACTATTCAAAGTGAAAGCTGATTTTGATTATACGATGGCTAAATCGGAGGATAACCTGCATAATTACATCGGTTTCCTTTCAGGCTTGGTGAAAAAGGAGAAACTACACCATCTGGACGCTTCAGCAATAGCACGCCTCATTGAACACGGCTGCAAACTCGCTGATGATCAAGACAAACTAACAACTCAATTCGGTTCAATCGCTGATGTGGTCAGAGAGGCGGACTTCTATGCCCTGCAATCTGAATCCAAACATATAACCGCCGACCATATTGAAACTGCAATTGATGCCAAAGTTTACCGTTCAAACCTTGGCCAGGAGAAACTACGCGATTACATTCAAAAGAACATAATTCTCATATCCACAGAAGGCGAGGCAGTCGGCCAAATCAATGGACTATCAGTGATTGACGTAGGCGACTTTGAATTTGGAACTCCCTCCCGCATTACAGTAGCGGTAGGCGTTGGAAAAGAAGGGGTTATCGACGTACAAAGAGAAGTGAACATGGGAGGGCCAATCCACGGGAAGGGTGTCATGATTATTTCCGGATTTCTGGCGTCAACGTTTGCATACGATAAACCACTGACACTCACAGCCCGAATTGTTTTCGAACAGAATTATGAGGGAGTAGAAGGCGACAGCGCATCAAGCACAGAACTATACGCCATGTTATCCGCTCTATCTGGCGTTCCAATAAAGCAGAATTTTGCTGTAACCGGCTCCGTGAACCAGAAAGGGGAGGTTCAACCTATAGGAGGAGTAAACGAGAAGATCGAAGGATACTTCGAAGTATGCAAAGCAAGAGGACTAAATGGCACTCACAGCGTCCTGATTCCAGAAAGCAACGTGAGCAATCTCATGCTCAAGAAGGAAGTGGTCGACGCGGTCAAGGAAGCCAAGTTTCACATCTATTCTGCCAAAACCATCGCGGAAGGAATCGAGATCTTAACGGGTATTCCAGCAGGTCAACCTAAACCTAATGGCGGATTCGACAAAGATTCTATTTATGATCGAGTAGATGCGAAGCTGCGTGAGATGGCCGAGAAAAGCAAGCAATTCCATATCGCAATGTAACGTTGCTCACTACAACCAGTAACTACGCCAGAAGTGGCAGCAACGGTTTCTCAATCTCCTACTCTCAAAAAGAGCATTAGGTTACGAGAAGGCGTTTTCATGTACGTCGGATCAGTGCTCGGCAGCGGCATACTAGTTGCACCTGCCATAGCCGCTGACATAGCCGGCCCTGCTTCGCTTGTAGCATGGATCTTGCTATCGCTTCTAAGCTACCCAATCGGCTACACTTTCGGCACGCTCGCTGCAACATATCCCAATGCGGGGGGATTATCTGCCTTTGTCAAGCGTGCGTTCGGTTGGGTTGCTGGTACAGTGGCCGGATGGCTCTTTGTTTTCTCGTTTTTCGTTGGGTGCCCCATAGTTGCAATCATTGCCTCTTCATACGTCATAATTTCGTTGGGTCTCACAATGAATTTACTGTATCCTCTCGCATTCGTATTCATGTGTTTCACCATCTTGATTAACGTCACAGGAATCAGAATTAGTAGCCGAGTCGAGTCTATTGTGCTCGGAACGGTTGTGACGTTACTCTTTCTTGCCGTGTCTTTGACTCTCCCACACATTCAACAAAGCAATTTTGTACCCTTTGCCCCAAAAGGCTGGTTTGCTGTGGGAACCGTTGCGGTCATAATATTCTGGTCCTTTCAAGGTTACGAGAATGTACCACATATGGCCGAAGAGTTCAACAATCCTAAGCGTGATTTTCAACTGAGCATTGGAATCAGTTCACTGATTACGAGTTTACTGTATGTTCTAACGTCATTAGCGACTGTTGGAACAGCTATCTACATAAATCAAAGTCTCTATGCACCTGTTGCGCTGATGTTTTCCCAATCATTAGGCGTAAGTGCAGCCATAATCACCTTATTCTTATCTCTCACAACATGCTTTGGAACAATGAATGCCTACAGTATTGGAGTCTCGCGTCTAGTCTACGCTCTTGCCAGAGACGGGAGCATGCCATCAACCCTGTCGACATTAAACAAGCATGCAGCACCTGCTAAGGCATTGCTTGTTCTCTTCATAGGTTCGGCGACAAGTTTGATTATGGATGCTCTCTTTGGCGCAAAACTCAATCAGCTCTTCCTACTCTCAGGCGCAGGATTCATGGCTCTATACATTCTAGGATCCGCTTCAGGTGTCAAACTACTGAAGCTACAAGGATTACGAAGCGTATTTCCTTACTTGACTCTCACGGCGTCAATCGTAGTTTTCATCTTCGTAGGTGGTTACGTACTATTCCCGCTAGCAATCTTGATTCTGGCTTTGTGCTGGACTAGATTTAATCATCCTTCTACAGGTCAGTGACTGCCACTTTCTCCCGAAGCTTTATGTCAAGATGTATCGAGTATCATAATGTGATTCCGATTTGAAGATAAGCGCTAGGAATAGATTCGCTGGAACAGTCGAAAGAGTCGAGAAAGGACAGATCACTTCGTCAGTCAAAATAAAGATCCAAGTTCCAATAACAATTACTGCTGTGATCAGCAAAGAAGCAGTTGAAGATCTCGCACTCAAAACGGGAGATAAAGTGGAAGCTATCATCAAAGCTACTGAAGTCATGGTCGCAAGAGAATAGTAAGCGGCTAGACAACCTGAAAGCGGCAAGACTGATTTGAAGTTCATCTACACCGGAATACATGTATCAAACCTGGAGAAATCGATCCAATTCTATACAAAATCTCTCGGGATGAAATTGCTCTTCAAGACGTACATCAGAGAGACTGGAGGGAGAGTAGCATGGTTGAAATCAGCTCGTTCGCAGCAGATTCTCGAGTTGAATTGGTATCCAAAGAAGTACAAGTTCAGAGGCAAGTTCGGATTGGACCACTTAGCCTTCGAAGTACAAGACGTAGCATCGGAATTTGAGAAGCATCACCGGAGAGCGATCGGCCCGTTCAAGGAGGGGCGTTGGCTTCTTGCCTACGTCAAAGATCCTGACGGAAACTGGATCGAGCTCGGAGAACGCATTAGGAAAAGAAGTGGCGCTTGATTCCTAGACGTAGTCCGATTGATGCAAGGCTCTGACTAAACTTCAGTCGATGTCATCAGTTCAAAGCAACGTGGACAAAGATCTTTGCGTCGTTAACCAAATTCTCAATTTTACAGTATTCATTTGGTTGATGAGCGAGATCATCAATAGTAGACCAGACAGCTGTGTTGATTCCTTTCCGTCTGAAGTACAATCCGACTGTTCCTCCGCCTATTCCAACCGGATGGGCTTTGATTCCTCGCAACTTCATCAACGCGTTTGTCAGCTTCTGAACTACTACAGAGTCGATCGGAGTGGGTGGAACATTCTCTTCGATTTGAACCGGTGTAAGTTCGATTTTAGCACCAGTCTCTTTCTGGACGTTCAACTTCACAGATTCAAGATCTCGTAATACATTACTAAGTGGATATCTTGTAAGAATTCTACAATCGAAATATTGAACATCCAAACCTGGAATAGTGTTGATGTTCTCCACGTTCAACTCATGTTTTGTAGGCTCAAACGTGGAGTACGGTGGATCGAAGAGCTGATCACTTTCCGAATACTTAGCATGTAGCATTTCATCGACCTGCAGAGCGAATTTCATGCCAATGCGATGAGCATTCAACCCCTTGTTTGGAAGACTTCCATGAACTTGCTTTCCTGTCGTTGTAATCTTTAACCAGAGAATGCTCTTCTCAGCAACCTCTATTTCACTACCATCAGCGCTTCCATGGTCTGGAACTATTGCCATGTCTTGCGGCTTGAACACATCGTTTTCTACCATAGGAATAACGCCGTACTTGCTACCCGACTCCTCATCAGATACGAACGCGAAACCTACGTTTACCGTGGGCTTAACGCCTGAAGCCTTCAGCGCTTTGAACGCGAAAATGATCGAAACGACTGCTTGCCCATTGTCTTCCGAACCTCTCCCGAATATCTTTCCGTCTTTGACCACAGGAACATAGGGATCTGTCGTCCAAAGTTCCCTTGCCCCTTCTGGTACAGTATCTAGATGCGCAGCAAACCAAAGCGTCTTACTCTGGTCTTTTCCTTCGAGCAGGGTAGTAAGATTTACGCGCACGCTTTCCGGAACGCGATTGTCAGGAAAATCATATCGTGAAACCTTTGCTCCCTGTCTCTCCAGCCATTTCTGAACGAAAAGGGCGCGTTCGTATTCACCTTTTCCACCGTTATCGGGGTTAACCGCCTTAATCTTCAGCATGTCAACCATGAATTGAATCATTTCGTCACGAAAATTCTCAACGTTCTTCAAAGGCTCTGATATCGACATGTGCTCACATTCAATTTGAGCGTACGACGAACTAAAGATAAAACTTGACTGGTTCAGTGTAAATATGGGTTTGGTAGATCAAACCGCGAGCTTAGGGTCGTGTACGTGTGGATACCTTCGCTGATTCAATTCGTTCCCGTCTTCTTCCACCGGAGAGCAACCTAGGAACAAGTGATCAAGGTCATCCTCCTGAGGCAGCCGTAGCCGTAATCATAGACCCATCTCGGCTCGGCACCATGATCCTTCTCATTCGAAGAAGTGAACGAACTGGCGACCCTTGGTCTGGGCAGATAGCGTTTCCTGGCGGATTCAAGGGCACCGATGACCGGACGTTGCTCGAAACAGCGATTCGAGAGGCCAACGAAGAGGTTGGAATTGCGCTAGAGCAGCATACCGTACTCGGAGTTCTTCCTTTCATGTATGCTAGGGGTCGGCGAGTCAGGGTCGCTACGTACGTTTTTCAACTGCAAAAGACTGTTCAAGTCCATTCGGGCTTTGAGGTTGCGGATATATTCTGGGTTCCGGTCAGTGACCTCGCTCGCAGCCCAATGATCAGGAGTGAGGTTCGGGTGGAAGAGGGAAAACTGACGGTTGACTCTTACAGTTACAGGGGAAACTTGATTTGGGGATTGACTTTCAGAATAATCAACACACTACTTGGCAAGACATCAGAGTCTGCTAAGTAGATTTAGGATCTCATTTAGTTGGGTAATCTCGTACTTTGGTTGGCTGGCTTTTGTCTTCTCCAGTTTCGCCTCTCCTCTCCTTAACCGAACAGAAATTAATCCAGCTCGGTTGGCGATGTCTATTTCTCTATCAGGTGCGACTCCTACAAAGAGCGTTTGCGCCGGATGGACACCCAAGCTATTTACTGTGCGTTGCAACATTGTCTCTGTCAAACGTTCGAGTTTCAGGTCTTCAGAAATTACGACCGAATCGAAGAGATGCTGCACTCCCAAGCTAATCAGTTTTTGCCATTGCTTGACTGATCTACCTGGTGAAGCAACACCAAGCTTGAATCGCTGATCTCTCAGTCTCAGCAGCGTGGGGACAGTATCAGGATAGGGTCTGAGAAAGACTGGGCTCGTGTTTCTGTAAGCAACTACGCCGGCAGCTACAACCGCGGGCTTCCATTCTAATCCTAATCGTTCCAGCAAAACATCAAAGTGTCTCGTGTTATCTGGACCGAGCTCCTTGACAATTTCCTCAAGTTTACGATATCCTGTTTCCACGTCTACAGGAAGACCAGCTTCGATCATAGCCTTGACGGCGCTTAAACGAGCGCTTGAGCTTTGGAGCGTTGCGTCATATAGCACATCGTCAATTCCGAATACTACAGCCTTCAATTTTGAGCTCATCGGACTACCTTCTTGAGTTTGCTTGGTCGATCAGGATTCAATCCTCGAGAGATCGAGGAGTAGTAGGCGAATAGTTGTAGAGGGATAACATATGTCAAAGGCTGGAACATTTCTTCCACGTCACCCGCTGTTTCGATTGCATCGCCCTCAATACCTGAAGTATGAGGTCCAACTATAATAGTGGGTGCTCCCAGTCGTTTGAACCGTTCGGCTAGTTCCGATATTTCCTCAGAGGAATCCCGTTGCAGAATAAGGATGGGAGTTCTTCTGTCTACTAGCTGCATAGGTCCATGCAGAAACTCCCTTGTAGCAAATCCTTCTGCATATACGTTGCAGCTCTCTTTGAGTTTCAACGCTCCCTCCAGTGCGGTTGCATAGTTTGATCCGCTTCCTAGTAGAAAGAAGAATTCTCTGTCGCGGAACTTCGATGCTAACATTCTGCACTTGTCCTCGCAGATCCTCAGAGTTTCATCAACCAAGCTGGGTATTCTGCGGAGGTCTGACGCTAGTTCCTCACGTTTCGCGAGAGCGGTGAGAAATTCATATGTTGCCATCAGTGTTGCTGTGAAGCTTTTTGTTGCTGTTACTGCCTCTTCTTTTCCGGCTTGCGACGTTATGGAGAAGTCTGCCAATTTGGCGAGTTTGCTGCGAGCGTTGTTGGTGACGGCAAGAACCTGCATTTTCGAGCGTCTTGCGGAGGTCGCAGCATCAGTAATGTCTCGGCTTTCTCCAGATTGAGAGATTGCGATCAGCAAGGTGCCTGATTGGTGTCTGGTCCTTCCAGTCCATGATGAAAACTCAGACGCAGGCAAGGTGCTCGATGAATAATCGGTTGCGCTCGAGACCGCATAATTGGCAGCAATGCACGCATGGTAGCTGGTTCCGCTTCCCGTAAAATAGATCATTCTTACGTTGGATGCGTTTTTGTGCGCTATCTGACTTGCTTCAATCCAGGTCTCGTCCCAAGTTTTGCTTAAGGCAGTTGGCTGCTGATGAATTTCACTGAGCATTTTGTGCTGAAATAGCTGTTTCTTCCTCAATGGCTTCGACTCGGGAAACAGGGGGAATATAGTATGATCTCTCCAATAACCCCCGCTGTTCAGTTGCCGTGACTAGTGGAATTCTTCTCTTAGGGATTCTAAGAGTTCTGCGTGTCGCTGTTCGTCAGACATGATCTTCGTGAAGCTTTTCTTTATGGAGGTAAGAATTCTTATGTGGTTCTTTGAGTCCTCGATTATCCGGGATAATGTGGTCTTAATCTTCTTGTTATCCGTCTCTTTCACGAGTTTAGTGTAACTTTCGACGATATCTTCCTCTACAGCCAACCAGTATGCTATGTTTTCGTCGATAACTCCGTGGTATCCAATTTCAACGTCTTTTTCGGCCTTTATTGCTTGATCGACGGTTTCGATATCTCTGATTATTCGTTCTCTTCCTCTTTGATTCATATCAGATCACTTGGAGAATCCGTTAAGGATGCTTCTCACCGCATTCGCGGCAGGTTGGTAGATCGCATTCGGGTATAGGCCCGTTATCAAGCTTAGTGCGATCAATATGGTACATGGTATAATAAGTAACTTGGGGATTTTCGCGTCACTATTTCCAGTCAGTGCATCACTAGGCTTTGCAAATGCGACGGTTCGGATTATCCGGAAATAGTAGGCTATGGAGATCAGCAGGTTGACAAGCATAAGAACGACCGCTGTCGTGAGTACGGGTGATCCGACGGTCAGATTGGAGAGGACGATTAGGAACTCGCTCCAGAATAATCCAAATGGTGGGACGCCTGTCATCGCAAGGGAGCCGAGCGAGAATAGAGCCGCTAGTACTGGACTCTTTCTGCCTAATCCTGCCATTTCCTTGAGGCTTCTCGTCCCTATCTGAAATGTCACAATGCCAGCTAGGAGGAACAGCATCCCCTTCAACAAGGCATGGTTCCAAATATGGAAAATGCTCGCTGAAAATCCGGCAGGAGTGAGTGTCGCTATTCCAAGCATTATGTATCCGACTTGTGCTATGCTCGAATATGCTAGCAATCTTTTCAAATCGTCTTGTTGTAACGCCGAGAGATTGCCGATGAACATCGTTCCAACAGCAGCTATAGCAAGTATAGGTTGAGCGAAGACCGCATATGATGGTAGCATCAGTATTCCACCAAGCAACCTGATGAAAGCAAAACTGCCCACTTCAATGATAATGCCCGAGAGAAGTGCACTCATGGGACTTGGCGCCGCAGGATGTGCATCAGGCAACCACATGTGTAATGGGGCAACTGCTGCTTCCACACCGAACCCTGCGAACATTAGAACAACAGCTAAAATTCCGACTGGCGTTTGATGGCTGAACATCTTCTCGAATGCATCTATGTTGAGTGTGCCGATAAGGCCGTAAACTAGTGCGATGCCGTAAAGGGCTGTTAAACTTCCGATTCCGCTCATCAGCAGGTATTTGATAGTTGCTTCAATGGCTTCCCAACTTCCTTTGTAGAAAGCGACCAGCCCATATGCAGCTACGCTCATTCCTTCCCATCCGATAAAGAAAGTTAACAGGTCACCTGAGACTGTGACCGCGTATATGCCCAGAAAAAGGAGGACAATTAGAGATTGGAAGAGTGCACAGTTCCTGTCCTTTGATAGATACGCGATAGAGTAGATTGTGATAAGAATTGAGAGAACCAGAGCAATTGATGAGATGTATATTCCCAGTTCCGTTATCGTGAACGTCGTAGCCAGTAGAGTTGGTTGTGTCTGAATTGTGAGAGGTTCACCCGTACTTAGAACTATGGCTGCCTGTTGCCAATTGCTGATGGTTATTGCGCCGAAAGTTACTAAGGAAACTACTCCGCTCACAACAGAACGATTCTTGCTATTCCTTACAAGCAGATCCAATAAGAGAATAGCGAACGCGCCGACAAATCCTGGGAAGAATGTTGTCAGGAGAAACGTCCAATCGTAGGTCATGGCTTTATCACGATCCACAGCACCAGAAGCAGCAGAACTGCAAGCATTGGCCACAGGTTCTTTCCAAGAATGCCTGTTTGGATGCTCCTTACGGCGTTGGAGATTTTCGAGAAAGGTTTGACGAACACTGCTAGGTAGAATGAGTCAAATCCATATCCCGCAAGCATAGCCTCCCTTACAGATCCTAGGACAGGATGTGTTTGAAGGAACATCTCGGGGTTCGGCCTGTTCAAGTAGTATGCCATATATGATGGTCCAAATCCGACGAGTATGGCGATTATTGATGCCCCGATAATCGGCAGTGAGAAAACAAGGGCCTGATGGATTCCAAGAAGGTTAGCTGACCATTCCTCTGTGAATCCCAACACTAGCACGCAGACGCTAAGGATGAGCAGTGGGACCGTCATAATCTTCGGAGACTCATG
>Ga0187774_10000234_pt1 | contig 18313 bp, 15 predicted proteins | sample 0216_BV02_MP05_2_FD_133152 | JGI IMG/M metagenome (GOLD analysis project Ga0187774, IMG submission 133152) | Tropical peat soil microbial communities from peatlands in Department of Meta, Colombia - 0216_BV02_MP05_20_MG | ecosystem: Environmental > Terrestrial > Soil > Wetlands > Peat | place... | reverse complement strand
TGGAGCGATCGGCGAGGTAGTATCGCTGGGTGTGCTGGTCGATACAGCTGATATCAAAGGTGCACATCCCGTGAAAGGGCACGGCGGGCGGGGTCGTGCCGGCACAGTCGCGACCGGGGTTCGACGGAATGGGAACGGTAAAGAGCAGCTTGACCGCTCCCCCGTCCCGATCATGCCGATCCCGATCGTGATCATCGGCAAGTGCCCCGCCGGATGCCACGAGCGACATGGCCCCGACCAGCATGGGGGCCGCGAGCGCCGCGGTGATTGAAGTGCGGGAAGACAATCCTGCAAACATTTTCAGGCTCCTTTGTAAGGTGGGTTGGTGCTTTATTGCAGTCCGCATGGGCGAAGCAGGCGAAAGCCCACGTAGGCGCGATGCGTCTGCGCTTTTTTCATTCACTTACGGGGAAGACTGCCGACCGCCCCTGGAGCGGTGGGCGCGCTCGAAGGTCGCGTGCCCGAGAGAAGCCCACTCTCTACTGCGAGAGCCTGCTTCGATACGCGTGCGCTAGGCGGGAACCGCGCACTTGTCGGAACTTGTGACTCAGTTCAGGACGCGTAGTCTGCGCCTTGCGTTGCGGCAGCGCCTGACAAGACGCTGACCCTTCCCCGGCGGTCTGTTTCGGAGCATATGGAATTCCCAGAAAACAAAGGCTTGCTCGCCGCTCTTCAGGCAATTTGTGCGTCCGCCTAGGGTTATCCCTTACTGGGTAAGGTCGCTGCCGGTCGCTCGATCGCCTCGATGAGCACGAAGACAACGAGGGAGGTTTCCTTTGCGTTCAAACGAGTCGATGCCTAGAACTTAGAGGCAAGACTAGTCGCTGGTGCGAGGTCATTGCTAGAGAATCCAGGACAAGAGCACGGGCAACAGATCCCTGCCCCACGCCAAGCCCGCGCCGCCAGCTTCATCGGCCATGCCCGTGAGCGCCGGAGCATTCGAATAGGCGGCAATGATCGCGCCGAGTATCCGGGTCCGCTGCTCGGCCGAGCACGCGAGGAACCGGCGGTGCCAGCGCAAAGCGGTGCTCACGCTTACCTCGCACGCGGCCGCGCTCTTGCGCAGGCTCCTACCTTCGAGCAAGGTTCCCACGTAGGTGAGCCAGCGAGCCCTGTTGCGCAATCTGGCCAGCGGCGTGTTCGTCAGTATATTGAAGGTACGCTTGCAGGAAACGCAGCGCGAGCGGGGGAAGCCGTGCGCGGCGCCCCAGCGCACGGTACGCTCGGAACCGCAATGTGGGCAGCGGGGAGGGAGAGCGTCACCACGGGGGTTCGCAGTGGCGAAGAATTCGTCCGAGGCGCGCTGGAGGGCGTCGCGATCTGCTCCCTGGGATTTGCTCCGCAGCTCCTCGAATGGAGCCGCGGCAATTCTCTGAGACGCCATGGGTGGCCGATGTTCCCACGAGGCGATTGCATGAAACGGGGCGGCTCAGTCTTGGATTTATTTTCGATTCGCGCCTCTCGCGAATCGCCACACCGGTAGTCTCCTTGGCGAGCCTATGATCGACTCAAGGCCGCGAAATTGGCTTGATCGAGGTCAAGATTCTTCCGCTGCGCGGCTTGTGGATCGAAGTGCCTTCATGCCGACGGCATGCGATGGCGCTTGCTGCTGTGCACAAGCAGCGGCCGGTGGGACGCAGAGGTCAATTAAAGCCATGACGCTTGGAAAATATTTTCGTTCGCGTTAAGTGTTGGTAAGCACTATGGTCCAATAAGGACTCGGTAGCCGCTCCTTCAAACAGACTCGGGTCTTCGCTTATTCGGGGTTCTTCCAACCACCGGATTCGTATCACTGGCACGCATCTGAACAACACCCAACACATACGATTGCCGCATTGCTCGACCATTTGTTGCATCAATATAATTTTCCTCGATATCGTTTGAGGTTCGAGTGGGTGAAGGAATTTCGCAGTTCAAATGATTTCACGAGGAGAAAAAAAAATGGAGAAGGGGAAACTATCAGCGGTCGGAGCGATTGCACTGGCTGTCTCTGCCGCGTTCGTCGCGGCGCCGTCGTCTACCTTTGCGGCGGAACCGGTCACGGCTGATACTGCGGTACAGCTTTACGGCCACCTCGATCTGTCCATCGATGACGCAACGAAAGGCCTTAAGGAGGGCGGAGCGGCCAACAACCCGCCGCCTGTGGGCAAGTCGGGCTGGCAGCCGGATATCTCGAGCAACCTGTCGTATTTCGGTCTCCGCGGGAATCACGATATCGGCGGCGGAATCAAGATGGTGTTCCAGCTTGAAACCCAGATTGACATGGCGGCGACACCGGGACCCAGCCCGGTGAACCAGGCTTCTCAAGGTAACGTCGACAACAAGGTGCTCGGTGCGCTCGGCTCGCGCAATAGCTTCCTCGGGTTCGCGGGGAACTTCGGTGCCTTCAAGCTCGGCAAGACTGACGCCCCTTACAAGCTGTCGACCGGGCGCATGGATCCGTTCTCCGCTTCCGTGGGCGACTACAACAGCATCATGGGCAACACCGGCGGGGACAATCGCGCCGAGTTCGATACCCGTCTTTCCCATGCGATGTGGTACGAATCGCCAAGATGGGGCGGTGCCTCTTTCAGCGCGCTCTACGCTCCCGGACAGAACCGGGCGAGCGACAACAGCAACAACGCGAGCGGCGAGCCCGATTGCACAGGAGGAGGAGGAGGAGTAACAAGTTCAGGTCTTGGCCCCTGCAATGACGGCTCATTCGGCACCGCCTACAGCCTGGCGGGTGCTTTTGAGTCAGGCGGCCTCTACGGGATCCTGGCGTACGAGCTGCACAAGCAAACCAACCGCACTGGGGACGAAGCCCCGACTGCGCCTGGATCGGTCGGCGCCGTCGACGAGGCGGCGATGAAGGCGGGCGTCCAGTACATGTTTCCGACCCACACCATCGTCAATCTAATTTTCGAGAGGATGACCCGGAAGGCGCCCGTGTCGGACCTAAACGAGCGGCAACGCAACGGCTCGTGGCTCGCGCTGACTCAAAAAGTGACGGACGCGGACGACGTCAACCTCGGGTGGGCGCATGCCGGGAAGACGCCGGGTGATCCGGGCACGGGTCCGATCGATAACAAGGCCGACATGGCCACGGTCGGATACAAGCACAATTTCGACAAGAAGAGTAACTGGTATGCCGTCTATGCCCGCCAGCACAATCAGAAGGGCGCGCATTACGACCTCGGCGCGAGCGGCCACGGAATTACCACCGACTGTAAGGATGCTGCGGGTACCTGCTTCACTGGCGAGACGCTGCAGGCAGTATCCGTGGGTTTGCAGTACAACTTCTGAAATAGACTGCTTCTTCTTAGCCTGTGGTAACTTAGGCGGGCGTCAAAAGACGCCCGCCTTTTCATTTCAAAAACAGATCCGAATTGAAGCGTCTGTTCCTGGTATCGCTGCTCGCCCTTGCTGCCGCTGTTTCGCCGGCGCTAGCGGCGTTCATCTTCAGAGTCGGGGATACGGTCTATGTCGACGGGAAACAGTACAGCTGGGAGGAGTGGAAAAAGATTCGCGACGATCCGGAGCTTCTGAAACGGGAGCTGGCAAAGCCTGAAGGCGCTGCGGCGAAAGATTCCGTGGCGCCTGCCGCCCCCTCTCCGCGAGCCGCAGCATGCACCACGATTATCTATTACGACGAGTTTCCCAGTGAGGATGAACGGTTTCAATGCACGGCGGGGCTTGGAACGCTCACGCGCGAGCAGATCCTGCAACGAGGCTGGAAAGTCGACTTCGTAGAAAAAATTCCGCCGCTGCCGGGTCAGCCTGTACAGTCTCCGCGCGGGCTGCCGCTCAATTTGTACAAGCTGGTCATTTCCCGCTGAACCGGCTTGGGCAATCACAGCTCGGGGGAACCTGAATCGGACTCGTTGAATGAGGATCGCGCCGTGCGCACGAGCATAATTCTGATCGTCCTGGTTGTTGTGGGCTGCTCGCAACCTCCTCAGCGCCCCGAACCGTCTCAGCAGGGCAGCACCCCGCCGCCGACGCGTAGAGGAATCGACTCGATGTGCATGAATGATTGCTTGGGTGCCGGCGGCTCCCGGGAATTCTGCGAGGATCGTTGCACCTATTGAGCGGGATACCTGCGCGAACGTCGTTTCGGCCTCTCAGAACATCAAGAGATCGCCGACTTCAAGTGTAAGACTCCTCCGATCGGGACGAAGGAGTTGTTTCCGATGGTCTTTGACTAGAATTGCAGCGGCACGAAACGAAAGTTCTTCTCCGCCTCGGACATCGCGGCGGAGTCCCGCGTGGACACGCCCCAGTGATCGACCCGGTTGGGCGGCCACTTCCAGTCCTCCGGGCCGCCGACCCTGTAGTCGTCGCCGACGCGCTGCACCTCGGACGTGTATTCGACGACCGCTCCGAACGGGGTCACGAAATAGGCAAAGACGTTGTTTCCGGGTCCATGCCGCCCCGGTCCCCATACCGCAGGGAAACCTGCGTCCTTGAGGCGCCCTATCCCGCGCATGACCGCGTCCAGATCGGGCATCTCGAAAGCGACGTGGTTGAGCGAGGAGATGTGCGACTGCGCGTAGGCGATCGAGTGATGCACGCTGTCGCATCGAACAAAGTTCATGAACCGGGTTCGGTCGGAAAGGCGAAACCCGAGCACATCCACAAGAAAACGCGTGCACGCATCGCGATCGCGCACGTTGATGACGACATGCGTGACCTGCAAAGGCCGGTCGCGATCCGGCGGCAGTCTTTCGACCGATTCGGATTGCGCGACCAAACGGAACACCTGCCCTTCCGGCCCTTCGAGCAGAAATCCGGAGCCTTCACCCGGCTCGTCGAAGGCGCGCATGGCCCCGGTTCGAATGCCCGCCGCCGAGGCCCCCGCGCGGATGCGTTCGAGTTCCTCCTGCGTTCCGCAAAACGTGACCGCCGCCACTCCGGGCGTGCGTGACTCGGCGACGGACACGACATACGGAAGGTCCTCGGTGCCGCGAAGATAGGCGGTCCCGTCGCGCGCGCCCGCATCGAACAAGCCCCAGGTATCCTTCAGAAACCGGACCGCCGCGTTGCGATCCGGAGTTTCAAACTCGATGCTGCGAAGCCTCATGACCCCCGCCCTCGAAATTTCGTTCTGCGCCCGTTTTTAGTGTAGGAATATTTCTCGCGCGCCGCAAGACAGCGGCGCCGTTTCGCCGATAAATTCATTTTCGCGCCGTTGGAATATGGATACAATCTGTGGTTCCTCCAGGGAGCTTGGATGAAGAAAGGCAAGGGCATCGGATCCTTCGATGCCGACCACCGGGATTCGTTATCGCTGTTGCGCGCGACGCTCGAGTCCACCGCTGACGGCGTCCTGGTCGTCGACAATCTGGGCAAGATCAGGACCTACAATCAGAAGTTCGTGGATATGTGGATGATCCCTCCGCGCGTTCTCGCCACCGGAAACGACGCCGACGCGCTCGATTTCGCGGTCGACCAGGTGAAGCACCCGAACGAGTTCCTGGAGAAGGTCAGAGACCTCTATCTGCATCCGGGCCGGGAGAGTTTCGACACGATCGAATTCAAGGATGGCAGGGTCTTCGAACGCTATTCCAGGCCGCAGCTCGTCGGGGGCCAGACCATCGGCCGGGTGTGGAGCTTCCGCGATGTCACCGAGCACCGGCGCGCCGTCGAGCAGTTGCGCGAGAGCGAAGAACGCTTCCGTCTGATCGCGGAGAATGTCGGTGACCTGGTGGCGATGGTCGACACTGAAGGCCGCCGCCTCTACAACAGTCCGTCCTACCGCACCGTGTTCAGGGACGATGAAATACAGCCCGGCACGGATTCCTTCAGGGAGATCCACCCGGAAGACCGCGAGCGCATCCGCCAGGTATTCCGCGAGACCATCAGGACCGGCGTCTGGCGGAGGACCGAGTTCCGCTTTCTCCTCAAGGACGGGAGCATCCGCCAAATCGAGTCGGAGGCCCGCGTGATTCGTGATGCCTCGGGAGCAGTGTCGAAGGTCGTGCTCGTTTCCCGGGACATCTCCGAGCGCAAGCGGGCTGAGCAGCGTGAGCGCATGGAGCACGCCGTGACGCGCGTCCTGGCCGAGTCGGAATCGCTTGCCGAGGCCTTTCCGAAAATCATCCAGATCGTCTGCGAAACCCTGAACTGGGACTGCGGCGGGCGCTGGACCATCGACGAGCGGCTGAAAGCCATTACGTGCGTCGAGACATGGAACGTCGAATCCGAGGCGATTGCGGAGTTCGTAGCCGAGAACCGCAAGCTGACGCTGCAGCCCGTGCACAAGGGCCTGGTGCGGGAAGCATGGGTCAGCGGAGCGCCCAAGTGGATCGCGGACGTGAGCCGGCACGAGGACTTTCAGCGGGCTCGGCCAGCCGCCAAGGCGGGGTTGCACGGTGCATTCGCGTTTCCCATTCTGGCGGGAAACGTCACGCTCGGCGTTCTGGAATTCTTCAGCCGTGAAATTCGCAATCCCGACCCGTCGCTGCTTCAGATGGTGCGCGTCATCGGCAGCCAGATCGGCCAGTTCATGGCGCGCAAGCAGGCCGAAGAGAACCTGATGTACGTCGCGACCCACGATACGCTGACGGGCCTCTTGAATCGCTACATGTTCAACCAGCGCTTCGCGCACGCCCTGAACAACGCCCTGCGCTACCGCAAGTCGATGGCGCTGCTGTTCCTCGATCTCGATCGCTTCAAGTTCATCAACGACACGCTCGGCCACCCTTTCGGCGACCGGCTGCTGGTGGAGGTCGCCAGCCGCCTGCGCCTGTGCCTGCGCGAGAGCGACAGCATCGCGCGTTTCGGCGGCGACGAATTCGTGGCTCTCATCGAGGACTTCTCCGGGCCGGGCGACGTGATCAGCATCGCCCAGAAGATCCTGCATGCGGTGCGCTGGCCGTTCATGCTCGAGGGAGAGGTCTGCCACGTTACCGCCAGCATCGGCATCAGCCTGTATCCGACGGACGGCGTGGACCTCGCCGAGCTCCTCAAGAACGCTGACATCGCAATTTACCGCGCCAAGGAACAGGGCAAGAACAACTACGTCTTCTATTCAGAGGACATGAACGATCACCTGTCAAAGCGCATCGCCATAGAGTCGAAGCTGCAGGGAGCGCTCGATCGAAACGAGTTCGTGCTCCACTACGAGCCCAAGGTGGAGATCAATACCGGCCGGATCACTGGAATGGAGGCCCTGATCCGCTGGCAGCACCCGGGCCTCGGCCTGGTTCCTCCCCTGGATTTCATCGGCGAAGCCGAGAAATCCGGTCTCATCGTTCCGATCGGAGCCTGGGTGCTCAGAACGGCCTGCGCCAACAGTCAGAAGCTCCAGGATCGGCTCGAGAGTCCTTTGACCGTCTCGGTGAACCTTTCGCCGCGGCAGTTCGAGGATAAGCATCTGCTTCGGGAAATCGAAAGGGCGCTGAAAGAGAGCGCGCTCAAACCCGGGTGCCTCGAGCTGGAGATCACTGAAAACACGGTGATGCGCGATACGCAGACCTCGGAGAAGATACTGAGGGCCATCAAAGCGATGGGCATCCGCCTCGCCATCGACGATTTCGGCACGGGACTTTGGACGCTTACGTCGATCAAGCACTTTCCTTTCGACTGCATCAAGCTCGACCGTTCGTTCATCATGGGCATCCCGCACGACCCGGACGATGTCGCCATCGCGCAGGCGATCATCGCGATGGCGCAAAGCCTGCGGCTCAAGGTGATCGCCGAAGGAGTGGAAACCCGCGAGCAGCTGAATTTCCTGAAGGAGCACGGCTGTCACGAGTTCCAGGGATACTATTTCCGCAAGCCGCAGCCCGCGGAGGATTTCACCAGGTTGTTGCGGGAGAACGCGGCGGCGAAGGAACCGGGTTAGATCCGGCGTCCCGGGGTGCAGCTCGGGCCTGATGTCCGCCTGGGTCTGAATCGAGAGACCGCGCGGCAACCGGCGCGTCCTACCGCAGAGGCGGAGGAGGAGGCGGCGGCGGAGGCACATAGGCCGACGCTGCCGGGCGCGAGGCCAGGCGACCGGCTACAGGGACCTTGTGTCCCTTGGCGTACATGCACTGGATGAAGGCGTAGTCGTAGCGCCGCTGCAAGCTGCCCGCGGACGCCTCTCCTGCGCCGGTTCCCGCCAATGCACCCATTGCCGTCCCGACCCCGGCGCCGGCGCCCGCACCGCCCTGTCCGCCGATCGCGGCCCCGGCTGCCGTGCCGACGACGGCGCCGAGCGCGGCGCTCTTGGCCACGCTCTCGGCGGCAGCTTGGTTGGCATCCTTTCCACCCACCTGAAAGTTTGCGTATTGCCTGCAGTCGTAGTCGTCAGCGCGAAACTGGTCGAAGCTCTTGCCGGTGCCGGGCAGAACCATGACGCTGGGACCACTCGGCATGCTCACGCAGGCGCCGAGAAAGGCCGTGAAAAACATTAGCAGAAATCCTCTGAGCTTCATGATTTGTCTCGTGCTCGCGTCAGTTGCCGGGTTTGGGCTGCGGGGTCACCCGCTGCCAGCCTGCCGGACATTCCTTGACGTAGGGGTAGTAGGTCTTGGATGCCACGCAGTAGTACCAATACGCAGGCGGCTGAGCGGGCGCCTGCGCTTCGCCTTTTTCGATGTAGGTCGGCGGCGCGGCGGGAGCCGTGACCACCGCGGGAGGGTACGGGTAGTACGGCGGGTAGTAGTAATAGGGCGGGCCCCACCAGGGATAGATCGGCCCGCCAATCACGACACCGAAACGCACGTGCCCATGAGGATCGGCCAGCACAGGCATGCTGGTCAGCGTTCCCAGTGCCGCGCTAAAGGCCAAAACCAATCTTGCCCGCTTCACGATGGCGACCTCCATTTCGTTCGACAGCATGCTAGCAAGCACGCTGCGCTGCCCGGGTAACCAATTGTCACAATCTGTGACGAACGGTGTTCGCTCTAACTATTAACGCAGAGCGCGGGCAGATGGACGACTCGCCATCCACGGGGCGCGGACGCCCGCCTACTGGAGCTGGATCGGCTTGGCGGGAAACTCCTGCGCCGTGACCAGAGACGGCAGAAGGAGCAGCGCGATGAGCGCGCGGCGGCAGGCGCGCTTCATCTCTTCGCCTTAATCCGCGCGAACGTTGTTGTCCTTCACGACCTTGCCCCAGCGGCCGATCTCGCCCACGAGGAACTTCTGCAAGGCCTCCGGGCTGCTGGCGGCGAGATCCATGCCGAGCGTTTCGGTAAGCTGCTTGCGCAGATCGGGCTGGCCCAGCGCCTTCGCCAGCTCCCCGTGAAACTTGTCGAGTATCGGCTTGGGCGTGCCCGCTGGCGCGAAGATCCCCCACCACGCGGACGCGGAGAAACCCGGAAAGCCCTGCTCGGCCAGCGTAGGCACGTCGGGCATCACGTGCGAGCGCTTGTCGCCGGTCACCGCGAGGGCCCGCAGCTTGCCGCCCTTCACGTTCGCCGACAATGCGGCCACCGACGCAATGCCGAGATCGATCTGCCCGCCGATGGCGTCCTGCATCATCGGCCCGCCGCCTTTGTAGGGAACGTGCGTGATCTTGAAGCCGCCCGCCTGCTGCACGAGGATCATCGCGAGGTGTCCGAGGCTGCCGTTGCCCACCGAGCCGATGCTGAGCGCTTCCGGCTTGGCCTTCGCCGCCTGAATCACTTCGCCGAAATTCCTGTACGGCTTCGCGACGTTCGTCACGATCGCCATCGGGGCCGTGCCGACCAGCATGACCGGCGCGAGATCGTGGATCGTATCGAACGACAGGTTTGGAATGAGGGCCGGATTGACCGCGTGGGTATCGAACACGAACACGAAGGTGTAGCCGTCGGGCGGAGACTTGGCAACAAAGGCCGTTCCGATCGATCCGGACGCCCCTGGCTTGTTCTCGACGATGAACTGCTGGCCGAGCGAACCGGCGAGGCGCGCCCCGAGCACCCGCGCCAGCGGATCGACGGAGCCGCCGGGCGGGAACGGGACGATGAACTTCACCGGTTTGGTCGGCCAGGCAACCCCCTGCGCCACGGCTTCGATCGGCAGGGCCATCGCCAGCATGAACGCCGCGCTGACCGCGGCGCGAAACACTGCAGACCAGAGCATCGTCCTCCTCCTCTTCAAAGCGGGAGCCGGGGAGGTTACCATTCCCCGCCGGTATAATCCACGGGCCGGATTTCTTCGAATCGAGATGATGAAGATCGTGATGATGGGCTCGGGCGGCGTGGGGGGATTCTTCGGGGGAAGGCTCGCCCACGCTGGGTACGACGTGAGCTTCATTGCCCGCGGTTCTCATCTCGCCGCAATGCGCGAGCGCGGACTCGCAATCGAGAGCGAAGCGCAAGGCGACATCCGGCTGCCGAAAGTGCGGGTCACAGACAACCCTGCAAGCCTGGGGATTGCCGACCTCGTGATCGTCTCGGTGAAGCTGTGGGATACCGAGTCGGCGGCCGAGCAGATCCGGCCGCTCGTCGGCCCGAATACCGGGGTGCTCTCCCTGCAAAACGGCGTGATCAAGGACGAGATCCTGCGACGGCACTTCGGCGATTCCGCAGTGATGGGCGGCGTGGCCTACGTCGCGAGCACCGTCGCCAGGCCCGGCGTGATCCGTCAGACAGGCACCATGCAGCGCGTGGTTCTCGGCGAATACGACGGACGAAAGTCCTCGCGCGCCGCGTTCCTGCACGAGGCGCTCGTGCGCTCGGGAGTCAACGCCGAGCTCAGCGGCGACGTGCGCCGGGCAATCTGGGAAAAGTACGTGTTCCTCGTGGGATTGTCGGCGACGACCGCTACGATGCGCACGACCATCGGTCCAATCCGCGAAAATCCGCAGACGCGCGCCTTCCTGCTCGACATCATCCGCGAAGCGGTCGCCGTAGGACGCGCGCACGGCGTCGCTCTGCCGGAGGATTACGCGAACGACCGCCTCGCCTTCGGCGACGGGCTTCCGGCAGACATGACCTCCTCGATGCACCACGACCTCGAGCGCGGCAACCGGCTCGAGGTGGAGTGGCTCTCCGGCGGAGTGGTGAGGCTCGGACGCGATGCGGGCGTGCCGACGCCGGCCAACCGGGCGGTCTGCGACATCCTCGCGCTCCACGCGGCAGGCAGAAAGCCCGCGTGACCGCAGCGCGGCTCACGGTCCGCCGCATCCGCGCGACCGGGGTCGAGGTGCCGATGAAGCTCCCGCTCGGCACGAGCGCCGGCACGATTCGCTCGGCTCCCCTGCTGCTGATCGACGTCGACACCGAAGAAGGCGTCACCGGCCATTCCTATCTCTTCTGCTATCTCCCTGCCGCGGCGTCCGCCATCGCCGGGATGCTGGCGGAAATCGAGCGCGGCGTGAAGGGGAAGCACGTCGCGCCCGCCGAGCTGTGGGAAGAGCTCGCACGCCGCTTCAGGCTGATCGGCGTGCAAGGCATCGTGCGAATGGCGATGTCGGGATTCGACATCGCCTGCTGGGACGCGCTCGCCGTGGCGGCCGGCGTCCCTCTGGCCGTGCTCCTCGGCGGCCAGCCGCGCACGATTCCCGCGTACAACAGCAACGGCCTGGGGCTGATGGCGCCCAACGCTGCCGCCGACGAGGCGGAAAGGCTGCTCGAAGGCGGATTCGGCGCGGTGAAGCTGCGCCTGGGAAATGCGACGCTCGAGGCCGACCTTGCAGCCGCGCGCGCCGTGCGCCAACGCCTTCCGGAGCGCGTCAAGCTCATGGTCGATTTCAACCAGGCACTTTCCGTTGCAGAGGCGGTACGGCGCGGCCGGGCGCTCGACGGCGAAGGTCTCTACTGGATCGAGGAACCGGTCCGGCACAACGATTTTCGCGGGTGCGCGGAGGTTGCGCGGGCGCTCGAGACGCCGGTGCAGATCGGTGAGAATTTCTCGCTTCCAGAGCAGATGGCCGAGGCGCTCGCCGCCGGCGCCTGCGACTGCGTGATGCCTGACCTCGAGAGGATAGACGGGGTCACCGGCTGGCAGCGCGCCGCTCGGCTCGCCGAGGCGAGCGGCATGAGGATGTCTTCACACCTCCTTCCGGAAGCGAGCGCACACCTGCTCGCCGTGACCCCGACCGGCCATTTCCTGGAGTACGTGGACTGGGCCGATGCAATTCTCGCCGAGCCGCTCCGTATCGTTGACGGCGCGGCAATGATCCCCGATCGTCCGGGAACCGGTATCTCCTGGAACGAGGAAGCGGTAAAGCGCTACCGGATGAGCTGAGAAAGCGCCCCGCACCAGGCGACGTTCAAACTCCCCGCGTCTGTCGCTGTCCGGTTTGCGCTCTTTGCCGGCGGTCTCGGCTGCGCAGGAACAGCCGTTTCCTTCGCGGCAGGCGAACCTCGTCGTATCGGCTCAGGAGTCTCCCCAAACCTCGCGGGCGACTTCCACCACCAGCGCGAGCTTCCTCCACTGATCGTCTTCGGTCAGGAGATTGCCGTGGTAGCTGCTGGCAAAACCGCACTGCGGACTGATGCAGAGATTCTCGAGCGGAACGTATCTCGAAGCCTGCTCGATCCGCCTTTTCAGGTCGTTCTTGTTTTCGAGGACCGGCGACTTCGTGGACACCAGTCCGAGCACGACTGTCTTCCCGCTGGGCACGAGGCGCAGCGGCTCGAAGCTGCCGGCGCGCTCGCTGTCGTACTCCAGAAAATAGGCGTCCACGTCGGTCTCGCAGAATACGGTCCGCGCCACGGGATCGTAGCCGCCCGACGCGAGCCAGGTGCTCTTCCAGTTGCCGCGGCAGGTATGCATCGCGATCGTCATTCCTGCGGGGCGGTCCGCGACAGCCGCATTGATCGCCGCCGCGTACATGTGCGGCAAGGCCTCCGGGTCGTCGCCGCGCGCGCGGCAGCTCGCCCGGAATTTTTCGTCGCAGAGAAACGAAAAGCTCGTGTCGTCGATCTGCACGTAGGTGCAGCCCGCGGCGGCGAGGTCGCGGATTTCCGCCTGATAGACGCGACCGACGTCGCTCCAGAGCTCGTCCAGATCCGGATAGGCCTCTCGGCTGATCGCGGCGCGGCCGCCGCGGTGGTAGAGGATCGACGGGGAAGGCATTGTGAACTTCGGTGTCTTATGCGCGACCGACCTGAGGTAGGCGAAGTGATCGAGCATCATCGGGCGCGTCCGGGTAACGCGGCGCCGCACCCTGGGCGTATAGCGAGGATCGTCGGTGCCGGCGAACTTGTACGAGGCGGCGTCGAGCTCGATATCCACGCCGTCGATCCGCCCGAGGAAATCGTGGTTCCACCAGCCGCGGCGGTACTCGCCGTCCGTAATGCTCTCGAGGCCGAGCGCCTCCTGGCGCGCGACCGCCTCCCGGATGCACCGGTCCTCTACCCCGCGCAGCCCTTCGGCACTCAGCTCGCCGCGCTCGAGTCTCGATCGGGCTTCCCTGATTTCCGCAGGCCGCAGCAAACTGCCGACATGATCCGCTCTGAACGGCGGCGGCTTGGTCCAGGCGGTCATGCTCCCTTTCCGGCTCCGACCGACCACAAGGGGGTTCCAGCCGACCGCGATCTCTCCGGCTTGACCCGAGTCAGTACGCGAAGGCGGGGAAATTTCACTGGGTTTCCGTCCCTCTAGACCCTGGCTCCGCTGGGGACTGTACACCAAAACCTGTGGAGACCCCCATGCGCCGCGAGCGGGCGCCGGCAAGGCTGAGAGACTGCGGTGGTGCTAGGGTCCGCGCGGGCCAGCAGCATTCCGCGACTTGGACTCCTCCCGGTGCCGGCGCTGGAGTTCGCGCGCGCGCGCCTCGGTCTTCAGGTGCTCGGTGACGTCTTTGATGACGCCCAGGCGAGCCGGCCTCCCGTCGAATTCGAGATTGAAGGAAACGATTTCCACGTCGATCTGCTCGCCGTTCTTCTTGCGGTGCTGCGCCCCGCGCTGCATATAAGAGCGGCTCTGGTCCTGGAAATCCTTGAGCAGTTGGGCGATATCCTCCGGCGAACGAAGCTGCTCGGCGGTCATCGACAGGAACTCTTCCCTCGAATAGCCGTAGTAGTCGATGGCCGCCTGGTTTACTGCGAGAAAACGCAGGGTCTTGTTTTCCACGACCCACATCGGTTGGGGATGGATATCGAACAGCATCCGATAGCGCTTTTCGCTGCCTTCCAGGGTTTTCTGCGCGCGGGCCCGGTCCGTGATGTCCTTGCCGATGCCGTGATACCCCTCGAATCGCCCCCGCACGTCGAAAATCGGCTCGCCGGTCACGCTCAGATAGCGCGGCTCGCCGGCGCCGTTCAGGGCCACGTAGACGAAATCGCTGAAAGGCTCGTGACGCTGGAGTTTCTCCCGGTGCTGCTGCCAGACCTTTTCCGGAACCGGCGCCAGCCCCGGAAGCTCCCAGCGCGCCTTGCCTATCAGGGTCTCCGGGTCGACTCCGCGCTTTTCCACGCCGGGCAGCTCGACGAATCGGAAGTTCTCGTCCTGCACCCAATACCAGTCAGAGCTCAGCTCCACCATGCGACGGAAGCGGGATTCGCTTGCCTTGAGAGCCTCGTCGGCAGCCTTCAGCTCGGTGATGTCGTGAACCAGCACGACGAAATACTGCGGCGCGTCCTCGGTGCTTCTGACCAGCGTGCCTTCAATCCGCACCCAGACGGTCGAGCCGTCCTTGCGCAAACAGCGCTTCTCGTAGACGCGAGGACGGGAAAGCGCCGCCAGGAGCCGCTGCGGGAAATCTTCAACGGATTGCAGGTCGTCGGTGTGGGTAAGGTCCCGAACGGATTTTTGCAGCAGTTCCCGCTCGTCGTAGCCGAGCATGAGGCAGAACGCCCCGTTCACACGCAGAAAACGGCCCTCAAGCGACCCGACCGCGATCCCGACCGCAGTCTGAGCGAAAAGCGAGCTGAAGAGCACGCTCCCGTCAGGAACAGCGATTCGATCGCCCGAACCAGCGCCAGTCAATGACACGATATCGCCCTCCCTCCCCGCACCAGCGGCCCGGGCCTGCCACTGGACCCGCTCTAAGACCGTGACAGTTTGAGGTACATTGGATTATTGCCGGTATGAACTATTGCCCAAAGGGCCGCTTGGGGCTCCGATTCAAGCCCGCACTAGTTCCTGTGCGTGGAACGCTCATCTTCGCAAGGGACAAGGAAACGTCGCAAGCAACTCATCATCGCGTACAGGCGCGCATTCAACTGCGGCCATTTCTTTTCAAGGATGGACCCTCAGCGCCCTAGGGTCCCAATGTCTCGTTCAGGAGTTGCGCAAGCCGAACGCCCGCTTTTCTGATCTGGCCGACTGCGATGGGGGCGGCACGTTCCAAATAGGTCTGGCCGATCGCAATCACCCCCGTGATCGGTTGCGAGCAGGAGTTTGGCACCGGCAATGCGGGATACACCAAGTCTCGAGCGATCGCGTGGCTCTCTCCGATCCAGTCGGACGGCGAGCCCCGCCGCCAATCGGCCAGCTCGCCTGCGCTGACAGGCACGGACAAAACGACCTTCTCGCCGCCGCGCTCTGACAACCAGCGTCGCAACAGATAGAAATCCCAGACAGCGTGCAGGTTGAGCCTCCCGTCAACGCCCCGGTCGCCGAAAAACGCCACTTCGACCGCGTTGCCGCCGCGGTCGTTGCGGCCGGCGGCATGCAAAGGCTGATGGATGTCCCCGACCAGGTGCACCACCCACTTCAGTGCCCGGTTTCGGCGCTGGAGCGATGAGGAAGGGTCGGAGAGTGTTCCCAGCTGCCGAGCAAGGTAGGCCGTGGCGCACCGCCCGACGCGGCAATAATTCGAGTACTCGGCCCGGTTGCAGAGGGGAATCTCGTCGTAGTGCATCGGCGAGAGCTTGCGCCCGCGCCCGGTGTCCCTGATTTCATCCGGCCAGTTCGCGACTTCCGCAAGCGTCTGCCTGCCGGAACGGCGGCCATCCGCGAGGCGGTCATCCCGCAGCAGTTCGCTGACCTTGGAGCGCGTTTGCCGATCGAGGTGGCGGTCGGCGATCTCGCCGATCAGTCTATGTCCTTCAGGACCCCACGCAAGTGCGCTCTGGACGTGCGCCGAGAGCACGAGCAGCGTCGCGAGGACGCGCAAGCCTAGCGACGTGGCGCAGCTCCGTTCACTGCGGCTTGAAACCGATGTCGCGTACGAGTTTGCCGTACTTGGCGTAGTCGCTCTTGATCATGTCGCCGAAGAACTCCGGCGGCTCCGTGACGATGATCAGGCCCGCCGCGACCATCTTGTCGGCGACGTCGGGCTGTTTCATCGCCCGGTTGATCTCCTGGTTCAAGAGCCGGATGGTTTCACGGGGTACCGCGGCCGGCGCGACATAGCCGAACCAGCCGCGCGAATCGTATCCGGGAACGGCCTCGGCGAAGATGGGGAGCTCGGGCTTGTTCGGCACGCGGACGGGATTGGTCACGGCGATGAGGCGCACGCGCCCCGACAGCACCTGAGGGGACAGGCTCGTGTAGGCACCGATCCCGAGCTGCACCTGTCCTCCAATGACGTCGGTAATGATCTGCGTCGCGCCCTTGTAGGGAATGTGTTGGAAGGTGAAACCGCCCATAGCGGCGAGGTTCTCGAAGGCGAGGTGCGGAAACCCACCCTCGCCGTTGGTGGCGAGCGTCAGCCTCCCCGGATTCGCCTTGGCCCAGGCGATCATCTCGGCCGCGGTCTTGAACGGAACGCCGGGATTGGCGACTACGGCGAGATAGTTCGTCGCGAGCAGCGCGATCGGCGCAAAGTCCTTCAGGGGATCGTAGGGGAGCTTCTTGTAGGTGTGCGGCGCGACGACCAAGTTTCCCCCCTGGCCGACTCCGATGGTGTAGCCGTCCGGGGCCGCGTTCTTGAGAATCTCCAGGCCGATTTGACCGCTCGCGCCGGGGCGGTTCTCCACGACCATCTGCTGCCCCAGGCGCTCGGACACCTTCGGTCCGATGAGGCGCGACAGAATGTCGGCCGCGTCCCCCGGCGGAAACGGAACGATGACCTTAATCGGTCGGGTCGGATAGGACTGGCCGGCCGCTGACCCGGCGAGAATGAATACGGTTGCGGCGAGCGCGAGTGCGCGCAGTCCGACGCGCATGACTGGATCGATCATGGATTTCCTCCTCGGTTGACTTATCGCTTTATTTTACGGCTTTCGCCTGCCTTCGGCGCCAGGCGCAACACCCGCGCGAGCCACGAAGAGACGAGGTCCCGGATCGCCCCTTCGCGCGTGCTGTAATAGTGGTCGCATCCCGCGACGATTTCCACATCACATGCGCCGCCCACGCGCGCCTTGAAAACCTCCGCAGGGTAGTTCTCCGGCGACTCCTGATCGCCGCGGACGTAGAGCACCGGGCATTTCACACGGGGCGCGAGCGCGAGACCGTCGGGCGTCTCTGTCAGGCGGTCGAGATAGCTTTCCGCGCTGATGACGTACCACCATCCCGGCATCAGCATCAGTTCGCGGCCGCGCCCGGCGGCAACGAGATCCCTGGCCCGCGCGGTGAATTCCTCGACGCGGTCCTGGGCCATCAATCCCGCCCGGCTCGTGCGCTCAAGAATCCCCTTGCCTCCGAGGTGCGCGGAGAGCAGTACGAGCGCAGGCGTCTCCGGATGATCGGCGACATGCCGCACGGCGAGCATGCCGCCGTTGCTGTGGCCAATCACCACCGGGGTTCGAAAACCGCGCTCGGCCATCCAACGCGCGGCAATACGGTTGTCCTCGATGTCCTCCCGCACGAGCTGGAACGCGCCCCCCTCGGGAGCGCGGCTGTTGCGCGTGCTGAGGATGTCGTGCCCGCGCCGATTGAACGCGAGGCAGGCAAGACCGAGGCGCACCAGCACGGGCGGAAGAAAACGCATCGCGCCGGTGTAGAAATTCATGGCGTTGCCGTGAAAGAGCAGAGCCGCGCCCACCGGCTCGCCCTCGGTCTCGTAAAAGAGACCGTCGAGCGGGGTGGTGTCGGTTGAAATGGAGACCGGTTCCGCGAGCATCGCTAACCCGACCCTGCGCTCGCCCGACCGGGGGGACTGGTCATTTCGGCGGAACGATGGGCAAGAGCATGCTCGAGCGCCGCTGCGCGCCGAAGTGCAGCGTAACTCTGCCGCGGAAGATTTCAGGCGGGCGGTCGACGGGATCGTCGTGCACGAACGGCCCGCAGCCGCGCATCGGGTTCTTCATGTTGGAGAGCGTCGCGGCGGCGCCGTCGTGCTCGTAGTCGCGGCCCCGGACGGAAAGCGCTATTCGATGGCCGGCCGGGACGACGATGCAGGTCGGCCAGATTTCGACATCGATCTCGACGACGTCGCCCGGAGCGAGCGGCTGCCTCTCGTCGTGAGCGTGGAAAGGACGGTAGGGCAGAGAACGTTTCGGGTCGAGCTTTCGCTGAGAAGCGCGCAACCAGCCTTGACCGACGGGTGTCTTTGGATCGAGCGCACCCTGGAAGAGAACTT
>Ga0187774_10000233_pt1 | contig 18314 bp, 18 predicted proteins | sample 0216_BV02_MP05_2_FD_133152 | JGI IMG/M metagenome (GOLD analysis project Ga0187774, IMG submission 133152) | Tropical peat soil microbial communities from peatlands in Department of Meta, Colombia - 0216_BV02_MP05_20_MG | ecosystem: Environmental > Terrestrial > Soil > Wetlands > Peat | place... | reverse complement strand
CACGTACACGATCGAGCTCACCGGTACCGGATCGAAGCTCGATGCTTTTATTCATGCGCTGGAACCGAGTCTGATTCTCGAAACGGTCCGGACCGGTGCGTCGGGCATCGCGCGCGGCGAAAGAGTTCTCAAGATTTGAGTGAACAGCCGGGTCTGGAGGTTGGGGCCGGCTTGTGGAGGAAGAGGAAAGACCATGAAAGTCTATTACGACAAGGACGCAGATCTCTCGCTCGTGAAGGGTAAGAAGGTCACCATTGTGGGCTACGGTTCACAGGGACACGCGCACGCGCTCAACCTGAACGACTCCGGGGTGAAAGTCACCGTCGGCCTTCGCAAGAGCGGCGCGTCGTGGGAAAAGGCGAAGGGGGCGGGATTGAGCATCAAGGAGGTCGCCGAAGCCGTGAAGGGCGCTGACTTCGTCATGATGCTGATGCCCGATGAGCATATCGCGGACGCCTACCGGTCCGAGGTCGAGCCGAACATACGCAAAGGCGCCACACTCGGCTTTGCCCACGGCTTCAATATTCACTATGGTCAGGTCTTGCCGCGCGAAGACCTGGACGTCGTGATGATCGCCCCGAAGGCCCCCGGGCATACGGTGCGCTCCACCTACGCCCAAGGCGGCGGCACGCCCATGCTGATCGCAGTGCATCGCGACGAGAGCGGGAAGGCGCGCGATCTCGCGCTCTCCTACGCGGCGGCAATTGGTGGTGCGCGCGCCGGAGTAATCGAGACTACCTTCAAGGAGGAAACTGAGACCGATCTCTTCGGCGAGCAGACCGTGCTCTGCGGCGGTTGCGTCGAGCTCGTGAAGGCGGGCTACGAAGTCCTCACCGAAGCAGGGTACGCCCCGGAGATGGCCTACTTCGAATGCTTGCACGAATTGAAGCTGATCGTCGATCTCATGTACGAGGGCGGGATTGGCACGATGAACTACTCGATCTCCAACAATGCGGAATACGGCGAATACGTGACCGGACCGAAGGTCATCACCGAAGAAACCCGAAATGCAATGCGTGCTGCGTTGGCTCGAATCCAATCTGGGGAGTATGCCAAGGATTTCATCCTCGAAAATCGCGCCGGCGCTCCCACCCTGCGCTCGCGCCGCCGAATGACTGCGGAACACCCCATTGAGGTCGTCGGAGAGAGGCTCCGGGCCATGATGCCCTGGATCAAGAAGAACAAGCTTGTCGATCAATCCAGAAATTAGGCCGCGTTTGCGCAACCGCGGCAGGCCATGAGCGCGATCTATCCGCATCCGATCCTTGCCCGAGAAGGCTGGCCCTTCGCCGGGGCGGCGACTCTCGTCGCAGCAGGGGCGACCTGGTGGGGCGGCTGGTGGTCGGTCCCCTTCTGGCTAGCTGCGATTTTCGTCCTGCAGTTCTTCCGGGATCCACCCAGGCAAGTTCCCGGCGACGATCACGCTGTCCTTTCTGCTGCCGACGGACGCATCGTCGCGGTTGGTCCCGCGCGTGATCCCTACCTGGAGCGCGACGCAATCAAGATCAGCGTGTTCATGAACGTCTTCAACGTTCATTCAAACCGCTCGCCGGTGGACGGGCAGGTGAAGAAGCGCTGGTATGACTCCGGAGGGTTTTTCAACGCGGCACTCGACAAGGCTTCCCTCCAGAACGAACGAAACGCGCTTTGGCTTCGTACCGCCGGGGGCGCGGACGTCACCTGTGTGCAGATCGCCGGGCTCATTGCGCGGCGCATCCTCTGCTATGTCAGTGAAGGTGATACTCTTGCGCGGGGGCAACGCTTCGGCTTCATCCGGTTTGGGTCGCGGGTCGACCTGTACGTTCCGAAGGGCGCCACGGTAGTGGCGGCCTTGGGCGACCGGGTGTATGCCACGAGCAGCGTCGTCGCAAGGCTTTCGCCCAATGCTTGAGCCCGGCATCCGTAGGCCGTTGTTGAACACGGAGATCCGCCGGCGCGGCATCTACCTGTTACCCAACCTGTTCACGACTGCGGCCCTGTTCGCCGGTTTCTACGCGATTGTGATGGCGATGAACCAGCGCTTCGACTACGCCGCTGTGGCAATCTTCATCGCGATGATTCTCGATACCCTCGATGGGCGGGTGGCACGGCTGACGCACACCCAAAGCGCATTCGGCGCGGAATACGATTCGCTGTCGGATATGGTGTGCTTTGGCGCCGCCCCGGCGCTGGTCATCTACGAGTGGGCACTCAAGGATCTGGGACGCTTCGGGTGGATCGCCGCATTCGTGTACTGCGCCGGCGCGGCGCTCCGCCTTGCCCGCTTCAACACCAACATCGAGATAGTCGACAAACGTTTCTTCCAGGGGCTGCCGAGTCCGGCCGCGGCGGCATTGGTAGCGGGGTTCTTGTGGCTAGCGAGCGATAACAAGATTCCGGTCGACGATTACGGCTTGCCGTGGGTTGCCGCGTTCCTGACTCTCTATGCCGGGTTGACGATGGTGAGCAACGTTCCCTTCTACAGCTTCAAGGACATCAACCTGCGCCGTTCCGTGCCTTTCGCAGTAATTCTGCTTGTCGTCCTCGGCTTCGTCCTGGTGTCCACCGACCCGCCTATCGTGCTTTTCCTCCTTTTCGTTGCGTACGGGCTGTCGGGATATGTGCACTGGCTCTGGAAAAAGCGCCGGCCCCGGAACCCCGCCCAGTTGCAGTAGCGCGGGAAACCCGTTATATTCCTTTGCATGCGATTCGACGTTCCGATGTCGAACCTTCTTCACGGCAACCTGCTTCCTGCAGGTCTGCTGCTGCGCCTCGCGCGCTAAATACTCCATCCCAAATTCGGTAGTACCCGGTCGCGGCCCAAAAGAGGGGCTGCGGAGCGACTGTCAGCACCGACACGGAGCATTGCCATGAAGGACCAGTTGATCATATTCGATACCACCATGCGCGATGGGGAGCAGAGCCCGGGCGCTTCGATGACCAAGGACGAAAAACTCCGGATCGCACGGCAGTTGGAGCGCATGCGCGTAGACGTGATCGAGGCGGGTTTTCCCGCATCCAGCCCGGGCGATTTCGAAGCCGTGCATGCGGTAGCTGGCATTCTAAAGGACAGCGCCGTGTGTGCGCTCGCGCGTGCGAACGACCGCGACATCGGCCGGGCAGCGGAAGCGATCAAGCCCGCGGGAAGGAGCCGTATCCACACCTTCATTGCAACTTCACCCATTCACATGGAAAAGAAGCTGCGCATGACGCCGGATCAGGTACTCACAGAGGCGGTCAACGCAGTCCGCTTCGCGCGCAAGTTTACCGACGATGTCGAGTTCTCTCCCGAGGACGCAGGGCGCTCCGAAGTCGATTTTCTGTGCCGAGTGCTCGAGGCGGTGATCAGGGAAGGGGCGAGGACCGTCAACATTCCCGACACGGTCGGCTACACGATGCCCGAGCAGTTCGGCTCACTTGTGCGCAGGTTGCGCGAGAGGGTGCCGAACTCCGACAAGGTGGTGTGGTCGGTGCATTGTCACAACGATCTCGGCCTCGCGGTCGCCAATTCGCTCGCGGCAGTCATGAACGGCGCGCGCCAGGTGGAGTGCACCGTGAACGGGCTCGGCGAGCGCGCAGGCAACGCGTCGCTGGAGGAAATCGTGATGGCGGTGCGCACCCGACAAGACGTATTCCCCTGCGACACGCGTCTGGATGCGACCCAGATCGTTCCGGCAAGCCGCTTGGTCTCGGGGATCACTGGGTTCCCCGTGCAGCCGAACAAGGCAATCGTCGGCGCGAACGCTTTTGCGCATGAGGCCGGCATTCACCAGGATGGTGTCCTGAAGAGCCGCGAAACCTACGAAATCATGCGCGCGCAGGACGTGGGCTGGTCGGCAAACAAACTGGTGCTGGGCAAGCACTCCGGCAGGAACGCTTTCAAGCAGCGCCTCAAGGAGCTTGGAGTCGAACTGGAGTCCGAAGACTTGTACAACAAGGCCTTCCAGCGGTTCAAGGATCTCGCCGACAAGAAGCACGAAATCTTCGATGAGGATCTCCAGGCGCTTGTATCGGGCGAAGCGGACGAGGCGGAGGCGGAACTCTGGCGTCTCGTATCGATCTCTCAAGAGAGCGGTACCAGCAAGCGGCCGCGGGCAAACATCGTGTTGTCCGAGTCTGGCGCAGAACGTCCCGCCTATTCTGAAGGCGACGGTCCGGTCGACGCCGCCTTCAAGGCGATCGAGAGCGTCGCGAGGAGCGGCGCCGAACTGCTGCTTTTTTCCGTCAATGCGGTGACGCAGGGCACCGAATCGCAGGGCGAAGTGACCGTGCGCCTTTCCAGAGGGGGGAGAATCGTCAACGGCGTAGGCGCCGACACCGACATCATCGTTGCCTCGGCCAAGGCCTACCTCAATGCGCTCAACAAGCTGCAGAGCAAGTCCGAGCGGATCAACCCGCAGATGTGAACGCTGCGGACATCAGGCGGCGCGGCTTGCTCCTGCGAGAGCGACCAGCGCTGCTCGCGCTCCGGCAGCATCGGTCACGGGGCGCTCGAATCTGAAGCGCAGTAGCCTGTCCCCGGTGTCGTCGCGCAGCCTCACATCGAATCCGTCACAGTCCAGACCTATCATCGTCACGTACTTCGCCTCGAGGATGGACCGGCTACAGTACTCGCGCAGGCTTCGAGCATGATCGGAATTTGCGTGCTCAAGGATTTCCCCTTCGGCGTCTGCGAGGGAATTCTCCGGTGGAGCATAGTCTGCGGCGGATACCCAGTGAATGGACCCGAATCCTTCGATGAAACGCACTGAGACTGGGTCGAGAGCGAAGTACAGGAAATCCCCCAAGTCGAGCAGGCTTTCGGAGTTCGGGAAGAAGCGGCGGTAACGCCTTGCCGCAGGGCTCGACGCATCGATCGGCATTGCTTGCCCGAGAAGCGTCAGCCGAGCCCCCGCTTGCGGGTCGGTTACGCTGTCATGGGCAAGAAGGCTCGCTCGGGGATCGGCCCGCATGTTCTTCGTGTGTTCGGCGAGTCGGCTGACCAGGATGATCGGCCTCGCGCGGTGGTCGAGCACATACGGGACCAGCGAGCCGAACGGGTACCCGGCGTGCTGCAGGGAAAGCGTTGACAGCGTCCCCGTGCGGCGAGACGCCAGGAAACTGCGCGCATCGGGTCCGCGGCTCACTGCGCGGGGTCCCTATGGCGGGCGCACCCTAGGGGGCCACGACGGAAGACAGAAGCGTCGCTCATCGGCGGAGATGGGGAAAGCGCTCGTACTATTATAGGCGAGGTCTGTTTCTGGATTGGCGCCCCCATGCGGCCAGTGTTGCGGCAGTTCGGATTCTTTCTTGCGCATGTGTTGAGGCGTTTCAATCAAGACCGTTGTCTGCAAGTTGCAGCGAGCCTTACCTTCACCACGCTGCTCGCCCTGGTTCCTCTGATCACTATCGCGCTCACCTTCTTGTCGGCATTTCCGGTGTTTTCCGGGCTAGGCGAGCAGATTCGCTCCTTCCTTCTCGCCAACATGCTGCCGCAAGCTGCCGGGAGGGTTGTTGCTGCCTATATAGAACAGTTCATAGGCCGCGCCGGGAGACTCACCGCGCTCGGAACGGGAGTGCTCGCAGTGACGGCGTTCATGATGATGTTCACCATAGAGCGGGCGTTCAACACAATTTGGCGCGTTTCACAAACGCGACCAGTGATTCAGCGTGTTCTCATCTATTGGGTGGCGTTCACGTTTGGGCCGATCTTGATGGGGGGGAGCCTGTCCATTACCTCCTACATCGTTGGCGCGTCGCTGGGCTTCGCTCGGCAGTTTCCGCTCGCAGTTGCCGCCGTATTTTGGCTGGTTCCCTTCGTGCTTACCTGGGCGACGCTCACGCTTCTGTACTACGTCGTGCCGAATCGCGCCGTCAGGCCACGTCACGCGCTTGTCGGAGGCATCGTCGCGGCTCTTGCCTTTGAGATCATGAAACGTGGCTTCGCCGTCTATATCGCGAAGTTTCCCACTTATACTCTGGTATATGGAGCGTTCGCGGTGATACCCATTTTTCTGCTGTGGATCTATTTTTCCTGGGTGGTGGTAATTTTGGGTGCGTTGCTCGCGGCCCTCGGACCCGATTTCGCGGTGCTGCGGGGCGGCGCAAGGCATGAATCAGGAACCGGCTTCATCGGAGCTATGAACCTGCTTCTGGTTCTAGCACGCGCGCAGCAACTGGCGGAACTCCCCGAACTGGGGCAAATTGCGCGGCGCGCCTTGATGACTGGCGATGAGGCGCAGGTGCTCATTCGGCGCATGTTGGCCCGCGGATGGGTGGCGCGGACCGCCGGAGACCGCTACTTTCTGGCGCGCGACGCCGACAAACTGCTTGTTGGCGACGTGTATCACGAGTTTGCCCTTGGCGGTCCCGAGCCGGGAAGCGCGGAGCGCGACCCAGCGGTAAAGGCCCTGCTTGACGAGCTCTCTGCCCGGGCCGGCGATGCGCTGAGTTCTTCGTTGAAGCGGCTGATCGAGAGCCAGACGGAGCCAATCCGCTAGAATTGCACGCTCGCGGCGTCATGCAGAATAAGCCCAGCTCCATCCCCCGTGCCGAGCGTTTGATCGTGGCGCTCGATGTTTCCAGCGTCGCCGAAGCCAGAGCCTTGGTGCGGCTTCTGGGAGACAGCACGAGTTTCTACAAGCTGGGGCTGGAATTATTCATGGCCGACGGCTATTTCGGCCTCATCGAATGGCTAGGGCGCCAACAGAAGAAAGTGTTTGTCGACCTGAAGTTCTTCGATGTTCCCGAAACGGTCAGGGCCGCGGTGCGCGGACTCCGAAACCGGGGCGTGACCTTCGCGACCGTGCACGGCAACCAGGCGATGCTCGAGGCGGCGGGGAGAGACAAAGGCGATGTGAAGATTCTCGCGGTTACCGCGCTCACCAGCCTGGACCAGGGAGATCTGGACGATCTGGGTTTTCAATGCGACGTTCAGCAGCTGGTGTTGTCGCGTGCCAGACGGGCGCTCGAGGCCGGGTGCGATGGGGTGATTTCCTCGGGGCTGGAAGCCCCCGCGCTAAGACGCGAGCTGGGCCAGCGGGTGCTGATCGTGACTCCGGGAATCCGCCCCGTTCAGAATCGGCCTACCGACGATCAGAAGCGCACGGTCGACGTGGCGCAGGCGTTTTCCAGCGGCGCCGACTACATCGTCGTGGGAAGGCCGGTACGTCAGGCGGCCGATCCACGCGCTGCTGCGCAGGCGATTCAGGCGACGATTGCCAGCTTCTTCCCGAGGTGAAACGGTAGCTGAGTTAGTTGCGGCCTGTGGTCGTCGGCCCGCGCCAGCTTCCCCTGGTAATGCCATGCCCCGCGCCAGGCACTGATCACCAGGTTGGGATAATCGGATTTGCCGGCTGACCCGTTGTAACGGGCGAGCGCGCGAAACAGATTGCCCTTCTCCTGATCGAGGTAGAACTTGAGGATCACGCAGCCGTAGCGCAGATTCGTGCGCAGATTGAAGAGATTGTGGCCTTTTTGGCCTATCAGACCGGTCCAGAACGGCATGACCTGCATGTACCCTCGTGCTCCGGAACGCGACACGGCGTACTTGCGGAAACCGCTCTCGACCTGGATGACCGCAAGCACCAGTTGCGGATCGAGACCGGCGCGAGTCGCCTCGAAATGCACGGTGCGCAGGAAGGAAACGCGCGAAGGAAAATCCCGCATTCTTGGCTCTAGGCGCTGCGACATTTCCGCGAGCCAGTTGACGGCAGCCGCGGAATTCGTGAATGCGTGGCGCCGAGCCGGTTTGTCCGCGATCTCCGCCCGAAGGCCGGCGCGCACCTCGAGCGCGAGCGGCTCGTACATCTGCGCACCGCCGAGAACGATGCCAGGAAGCGCGATCCCGAGGAGGAAGAGGAAGAATACTGGGAAGACCCTCAAGGTTTTGTCCTCAGCGGGGCAAGCGGATCTGCCATCGGATATCTTTTGCTCTCCTTGTCCCGTCTGGCCTGATATTCGAATACCTGTTCCTTGAGTCCACGTTCACCGACGACTATGCGGTGGGGTATGCCGATGAGTTCCATGTCGGCGAACATCACACCCGGCCGCTCGTCCCGATCATCCAGCAATACATCCAGTCGGGATTCGGTGAGAGTGCGGTAGATCCAGTCGGCAGCCTCGCGCACCGCAGGGCTCTTGCCGTAGCCGATGGGTACCACTGCGACATGGAACGGCGCAATCGGATCCGGAAAGATGATACCCCGCTCGTCATGGTTCTGCTCGATGGCGGCACCGACGATGCGGGTGACGCCGATACCGTAGCAGCCCATCTCGAAGAGGCGGCTGCTCCCCGATTCGTCTAGAAAAGTCGCTTTCATCGCCTCGGAATACTTGGTCCGCAGCTGGAAGATGTGGCCGACCTCGATGCCGCGTACGATATCAAGCAGGCCCTTGCTATCCGGGCTGGGGTCTCCTGAAATAACGTTGCGGATGTCAGCGACCAGATTCGGCTCCGGTAGATCGCGGCCCCAGTTGACGCCAGCGCAGTGGAAACCCGGGTCGTTCGCGCCGCACACGAAATCACTCATCGTCGCTACGGTTCGATCGGCAATAATAGTCACTTCATGAGCACTCTTTCCCAGAGCATCGGCCAGGCCAACTTTCTTTTGAGGTGGGCCAATGTAGCCGGGGCGGCAACCGAATGCCGACTCAATCTCTGTCTCCGTTGCGAACCGGAACATGTTTAGACCCGGAAGCTTGGAGACTTTGGTCTCATTGAGCTGGTGGTCACCCCGAAGCAGAAGCAAGTAGACCCGGGTTTTGCTGCCTTTGGGTTCGTCGACCGCCAGGACTATCGACTTCACCGTCTGCGCCAAGGGGATGCCGAGGAATTCGCTGACCTCTTCGCACGTTTTTTTTCCGGGGGTCGGCACCTTTTGCATCTCCCTCTTCGGACCCGGTCGAGGGGCGGACGGAGCGACTGCCTCGGCAAGTTCGACGTTGGCCGCGTAGTCCGATTGTGGACAGTAGGCGATGGCGTCCTCCCCGGATTCGGCGAGCACGTGAAATTCCTGCGAACCCGTGCCGCCGATGGCCCCGGGGTCAGCGGAGACGGCGCGGAACTTCAGCCCCAGCCGAGTGAAGATTCGCGCGTAGGTTTCATACATGTTCCGGTATTCGCGCTGCAGATCGGCGTAGTCGGCGTGGAAGGAATAGCCGTCTTTCATGGTGAACTCGCGGCCGCGCATGACGCCAAAGCGTGGACGGATCTCGTCGCGAAACTTCGTCTGGATCTGGTAGAAGTGCACAGGCAATTGCCTGTAACTGCGAATCTCGCGTCGCGCGATGTCGGTGATGACTTCTTCATGCATCGGTCCGACGCAGAACTCGCGCTCGTGGCGATCCCTCAGGCGTAGCAGCTCGGGTCCATACTTCTGCCACCGGCCCGACTCCTGCCAGAGTTCCGCGGGCTGTACCGCCGGCATGAACAGCTCGATTGCCCCGGCCCGGTTCATCTCTTCGCGCACGATGGCTTCGATCTTGCGGGTGACCCGGAGTCCCATCGGCATCCAGGTGTAGATGCCTCCGGCAAGGCGCCGGATCAGGCCCGCCCGCACCATCAGCTTGTGGCTTATGAGCTCTGCATCGGCAGGTGCTTCCTTGAGCGTCGCCAGAAAATATCGGGAAGCGCGCATACGGAGGGAAGGGAGACGAAGGCGCCATTCTACTTGAACTCCTTTCCCACGCTGCTCAAGGGGCCCGCTCCTTCAAATCAAGGGCGTTTTGTGGAAAAATGGCGATGGGAAATTCACTGCAGGATTGCCTATGCTCGATCGCGACGGCTACCGGCCGAACGTCGGCATCATTCTCTGCAACTGGCGCAACGAAGTCTTCTGGGGCAAGCGCGTCAAAGAACACTCCTGGCAGTTCCCGCAAGGCGGGATCAAGCTCGGGGAAACGCCGGTGCAGGCAATGTACCGCGAGCTGCAGGAAGAAGTTGGCTTGCTGCCCAGCCACGTGAAAATCCTCGGCCGCACCCGCAACTGGCTGCGCTACGAAGTGCCGGAGCAGTGGTTGAAACGCGAATGGCGCGGTAACTACCGCGGACAGAAGCAGATCTGGTTCCTCCTGCGGCTGGTGGGGCGCGACTGCGATGTTCACCTCCGCGCCTCGGAGAAGCCAGAGTTCGACGCGTGGCGCTGGAACGACTATTGGATCCCGCTTGATTCGGTGATCGCTTTCAAGCGCGAGGTTTATCAGCAGGCTTTGAGCGAGCTCGCGCGCTTTCTCCAGCATGGCCGGCGACCCAGACCCGCTTCTGAAGGAACAGCCCGCGGCTGATTGCCGGGTGAGGTTTCGGTCGATCAAGCGTGGTGCGGCAGCCTCGGATACCTGAGCACCCCCGACCTTCTGCAATTTCATTCCGAGGCGTGCATCGGCACCTGCCCCGGTGACCTTTGACCCACGTCAAGAACTCAGGCCACAAAGCCAGCAGAATGGGTAGGTTGGGATGCCCCTTGACATCGGTGGGTTAAGGAATTAAAGTTAGTCTTGTTACTGGAGTAAGTCTAAATTACTCTGCTTCTCGCATCCCTACTACTTATTGCAAGGAGACTTCAATGCAACTCAAAGGCTCGAAGACCCACGAGAACCTCAAGGCTGCTTTTGCCGGTGAATCGCAGGCCAACCGTCGCTATTTGTATTTCGCAGCGAAGGCCGACGTCGAAGGTCAAAACGACGTTGCCGCTGTATTTCGGTCCACCGCCGAGGGTGAAACCGGACACGCGCACGGCCACCTCGAACACCTAGAGCAATGCGGCGATCCGGCGACGGACCTTCCGTTCGGCGGCACGCGCGCGAATCTGAAGACCGCGATCGCCGGTGAAACGCACGAATACACCGACATGTACCCCGGCATGGCGAAGGCCGCGCGGCAAGAGGGGTTCGGCGAAATCGCAGATTGGTTCGAAACGCTGGCGAAAGCAGAGCGCTCGCACGCCAACCGCTTCCAAAAAGCGCTCGACGCTCTCGCCGACTAGGCGATCTGCCGAAGGCGTCGGATCGATCCCGCGGGTTGCAGGGAACAGACCCTCAACTCGCGGACGCCCGCGGCTATCCCAAAGAGCCCACAGGTTCAGAAAATGACCGTCCGAGAAGGCAGCCTGGAGGCGCCGACGCGCCATCCCCTGGCCTGGCGCCTGCCCGAGTTCCACGACGAAACGAAGCTGTTTGCAGAACTCGAACGGGTATTCGATATCTGCCATGGCTGCCGGCGCTGCATCAGCCTGTGCACGGCATTTCCGACGCTCTTCGATCTCGTGGACGCGAGCGCAACGCTCGAGGTCGATGGCGTGGAGAAGTCGCAGTTCTGGAAGGTGGTCGACCAGTGCTACCTCTGCGACATGTGCTACATGACCAAGTGTCCTTACGTTCCGCCGCATCCGTGGAACCTGGATTTTCCCCACCTCATGCTGCGCGCCAAGGCGATCAAGTTCAAGAAAGGTGAAGTGCGTTGGCGCGACCGGTTGCTTTCCTCCACCGATGCCATCGGCAAGCTCGCTGCAATCCCGGTGGTCGCCCAGACGGTGAACGCCGTGAATCGGAACTCCTTCGCGCGCGCGGCCATGGAAAAGATGATCGGCGTGCACCCCAAGCGTGAGCTGCCACCGTACAGTCCGGGAACCTTTCGCGGCAAGGCGGCCGCGAGCCCGAGCCGCGAGCCCAGGAACGGCGAGCGCACCCCGGGAAAGGTAGCGGTGTTCTCAACCTGCTACATCAACTACAACGAGCCGGGGATAGGTCTCGATCTGCTGGCGATTCTCGATCACAACGAAATTCCCTACTTGGTAGTCGAGAAAGAAGCTTGCTGCGGCATGCCCAAGCTCGAGCTCGGCGATCTCCAAGGCGTCGAGCGGCTGAAGGGCCAGAACATCCCCTCTCTGGCGAAGCTGGCGCGGGAGGGCTACGCCATTGTTACTCCCATACCTTCCTGCACTCTGATGTTCAAGAATGAGCTGCCGTTGCTCTTTCCCGATGACGCCGAGGTAAAGGCAGTCGCTGAGGCGATGTTTGACCCCCTCGAGTATTTCGTATTGCGCAGGCGTGACGGACTGCTGAAGACAGACTTTAAGAAGCCTCTCGGCAAGGTGTCCTACCACATTCCATGCCATTCACGGGTTCAGAACATGGGCCAGAAGACACGGGAAATGCTGCAATCCGTGCCCGGGACAAGCTTGGTCACGGTGGAGCGCTGCTCTGGCCATGACGGTACTTGGGGCGTCAAGTCGGAGTACTACGAAAACTCGATGAAGATAGGCGGGCCCGTGTTCCGGCAGATGGCCAGTGGCGATCCTGATTACATCAGCTCCGATTGCCCGATCGCGGGGCGCCATATCGAGCAGGGCATGGGCGGCACGCACGCGAAAAGAGCGCATCCCTTGTCCCTGCTACGCGTCGCATACGGGATTTGAAAGTCTGAACAGCCGCAAATCGACATGCCGCAGATTGAACCCTCTAGCCTGATGACCCTTGAGGCCTACGCCCGCGAGCGTCCACAATTCCGCGCCAAGGTCATGGCGCACAAGAAGAATCGGACCGTATCGCTCGGCGACCACATGACGCTCGCCTTCGAGGACGAGCTCACCATCCGTTATCAGGTGCAGGAGATGTTGCGCGTCGAGCGCATCTTTGAAGCGCAAGGCATCGAGGACGAACTCGCTGCCTACAATCCGCTCATTCCGGACGGTCGCAATCTGAAGGCCACCATGATGCTTGAATTCCCCGATCCCGACGAGCGCCGAAAATGGCTTGCGGGCCTGATAGGCGTCGAGGACAAGATATGGATCGAGGTTGCCGGCTACGAGCGCGTGTGGGCTATCGCCGATGAGGATCTCGAACGGGAAAACGAACAGAAGACCTCATCGGTGCATTTTCTCCGCTTCGAGCTCACGGACGATATGGCGCAGGCGCTCAGGAGAGGTGCGGGTTTGGCGATCGGGGTGGATCATCCACGCTACACCGCGAAGCTCGAGGCGCCGCCTGCGGTGCGAGACGCCCTTGCCCGCGACTTGGCGTGAGGAGGGCTCCCGCTACAGCAGCACCAAGTTGTCACGGTGGATGAGTTCCGGCTCGTCGATGTAGCCGAGGATCGCCTCAATCTCGTTCGAGGGGTGACCAGCGATGCGGCGTGACTCCTGCGCACTGTAGTTCACCAGGCCGCGCGCAACCTCCGTGCCGTCAGGGGCGGCGCACGTCACGACTGCACCGCGCTCGAAGTCTCCCTCGACGCCCTTGACGCCGATCGGTAAGAGACTCTTACCGCCAGAGCGCAAGGCCTTGGATGCTCCGGCATCGATCTTGAGGCACCCGGCAACCTGAAGATGGTCGGCAAGCCACTGCTTGCGTGCAGCGAGAGGCGTTGTGTTCGGCACGAGCAGGGTGCCGACGGCTTCTCCGGCAGCGACTCGCACCAAGACTTCGGGCTCATATCCAGACGCGATCACCGTTTGCGCGCCCGAACGCGCCGCGCGCTTTGCCGCGAGGACCTTGGTCAGCATTCCCCCCTTAGCGATGCTGGATCCGGATCCTCCCGCCACCTCTTCGAGCCGCGGCTCACCTGCCTGCGCACTCTGGATGAGTGTCGCCTGAGGATTGTGGCGCGGATCGTCCGTATAAAGGCCTCGCTGGTCGGTCAGAATAATTAGGCAATCGGCTTCAACGAGGTTGGCTACCAGCGCCCCCAGCGTATCGTTATCGCCGAATCGGATCTCGTCCGTGACCACCGTGTCGTTTTCGTTGATCACGGGGATGATTCCCAGCCCAAGCAGCGTCAACAGTGTTGAGCGGGCGTTCAGATACCGCTGCCGGTCGGCGAGATCGGCATGCGTAAGCAGCACTTGTGCCGTGCGCAGCCCATGCTGCCGGAAACACGACTCGTACACCTGGACCAGACCCATCTGCCCGACCGCGGCGGCAGCCTGCAACTCGTGCATTGCGTTGGGGCGCTTGACCCAGCCCAGACGCTGCATGCCCTCGGCAATAGCGCCACTCGATACGAGGACTACTTCCTTGCCCGTCTCGCACAACTTGGCGATTTGACCTGCCCAACGCGCGATCGCCGAAGCGTCAAGCCCGGCACCCTGGTTGGTGACAAGTGCGCTGCCGACCTTGACGACGAAACGTCTTGCTTCCTTCATGTAGCCTTTCCTGATTCCAAGAACCTCATTATCGCCAAGCTCAGCTCGCGGCAGCCCTCGCCACTCATGGCGGAGATACAGAAGCAGGGCCCCCGCCATCGGAGCCCGCGGACGAGTTTCGCGGTGACGAGCTTGCGTTCTTCCGTCGGTAGCATATCCATCTTGTTCAGCACGAGCCAGCGCGGCTTGCGGAACAACACAGGGTCGAACTTCTTCAGCTCTCCTATGATGGCTCGAGCATCCCGTACTGGATCGGCATCTTTGTCTAGGGGAGCCGCATCGACTATGTGCAGGAGGAGCCGAGTCCGTGCCAGATGCCGGAGAAACCGGTGCCCGAGTCCCGCTCCCTCGGCGGCGCCTTCGATGAGTCCCGGGATATCGGCAACAACGAAGCTGCGATCGACGCCGACCCGAACTACACCGAGATGCGGGTGCAATGTGGTGAACGGATAGTCGGCCACCTTCGGGCGCGCGGCGGAAACGGCCCGGATGAACGTGGATTTGCCGGCGTTGGGCATGCCGAGCAGTCCCACGTCAGCCAGCACCTTCAACTCGAGCCTGAGGCTGCGGTGCTGCCCTGGTTCCCCCGGAGTTGCCTTGCGGGGCGCGCGGTTGGTGCTCGACTTGAAGTTGACGTTGCCAAGGCCCCCTTTCCCGCCCCGCGCGAGCAGCGCAGTCTGTTCATGCGTGGCGAGGTCGGCAACCGGTTCGCCGGTTTGTGCGTCTGTGATTACGGTGCCTGCTGGCATGCGCAACACGACATCTGCGGCGCTCCTGCCACTGCACTGGCGCCCGGCGCCGCGCTCGCCATCCCGGGCGCGATGAATTCGCGCAAAGCGATATTCGACGAGGGTATTGATGTTTCGGTCGGCCACCGCGTAAACGCTGCCACCGCTCCCGCCGTCTCCGCCGTCCGGTCCGCCTCGCGGAACGTATTTTTCGCGCCTGAAACTTACGACGCCGTTCCCGCCCTTTCCTGCGTGGATTTCGATGAGCGCTTCGTCTACGAACTTCATTGGAGGTGCGGGTACAGAAACAAAAAAGCCCTATCGCGTTGATAGGGCTCTCGCAAGAACGACGGTGTTTATTCGGTCAGGCCGGAACCACGCTGACGGTCTGTTTGCGGTCCGGGCCCGTGAACCTGAATTCGATCGTGCCGCTCACCTTCGCGAACAAGGTGTGGTCCTTGCCCATGCCGACATTGTCCCCGGGGTGAATCCGCGTGCCGCGCTGACGCACGATGATGCTCCCCGCAGCCACTGCCTGCCCGCCGAAACGCTTCACTCCAAGGCGCTTTGCCTGGGAGTCGCGGCCATTACGGGAGCTGCCGCCTGCCTTCTTGTGTGCCATGTTCCTCGTTCTCCTCGGTGTGCAGCTACGCTGCGGTGATGCCGGTGATTTGTATTTCCGTAAAGCCTTGCCGGTGGCCCCGATGTCTCTTGGAATTCTTTCGCCTGCGCAACTTGAAAGTCATTACCTTTTCGCCCAGGCCGTGTGAAACCACTTTCGCCTTGACTGAGGCGCCGTTCACGATCGGGGTCCCGATCTTAAGCGCCGGTCCCTCGCCGATCAGGAGCACTTGGTCAAGCACAAGCTCGCTGCCTACCGCGGCCGGAAGCTTTTCGATCCTCAACTTTTCCCCGGCAGAAACGCGATATTGCTTTCCCCCGGTCTTGACTACCGCGTACATGGCTGGCTCCGAATTCGAAAACCCAAAATTATACATGCCTTTAGGATGCCCGGTCAAAGAAATGTGCTATGCTCAGTCGCCGCCACCCCGGTCGAATTTGCCGTGCACTAGCCTCCTTTGCAGCCCGAATTCCTCCGAAATCTCATCGCTGCCGACATGCGTGCGGCGGATGCAATGATCAGGCGCCGACTCGAGTCAGATGTGGCGCTGATCCGCCAGATAGCGGAATACATCATCGCCGGGGGCGGGAAGAGACTGCGTCCGGCGCTGGTGTTCCTCGCCGCAGGAGCGACCGGTTATCGTGGCGAGCATCATGTCGAATTGGCCGCCGTGATCGAGTTCATACATACGGCGACGCTGCTCCACGACGACGTTGTCGATGAGTCCGAGTTGCGCCGAGGCCGCAAGACGGCCAATGCGGAATTCGGCAACGCCGCCAGCGTTCTGGTCGGCGATTTTCTCTATTCGCGTGCCTTTCAAATGATGGTTGGGGTGCGCTCCATGCGGGTTATGGAGGTGCTGTCGGATGCGACCAACGCCATTGCCGAGGGCGAAGTGCTGCAGCTCTTGAACACGCACAATTCAGCGACGAGCGAGGCAAACTACCTGGAAATCATCCGTCGCAAGACCGCCAAACTCTTCGAGGCGGCCGCCCAATTGGGGGCGATACTTGGTGAGGCGGACGACCGCCTGGAGCAGGGACTCGCTCGGTACGGGATGCATCTGGGGACCGCGTTCCAGTTGATCGACGATGCGCTCGACTATTCCGGTGACGCAACGCACACAGGCAAGAATCTTGGCGACGATCTCAACGAGGGCAAGCCGACGTTGCCCCTTATTTACGTCATGCAACGTGGCTCGCACCAGCAGGCCGAACTTGTCCGTCTTGCGATAAAGGAAGGGGGGCGCGGAGGGTTCCAGGACGTGCTGGAAGCTGTTCGCTCGACCGGGGCTCTCGACTATGTCAGGGAAATGGCCAAACACGAGGCACAGGCGGCTCGTAAATCGATTGCGGCTCTCCCGAATTCAAATTACCGGGATTCTTTGCTAGAATTGACCACGTTTGCGGTCGAGCGCGACTACTAAGTCTCCCGAGGCGCTCCTCTTTCTGCAGCGCTGACTTTCCCAATCGGGGTGTAGCTCAGCCTGGTAGAGTACTGCGTTCGGGACGCAGGTGTCGCTGGTTCGAATCCAGTCACCCCGACCAGTGTCCGGAACATATCGCAAGCTCCGCGCCGGTATAATAACCGCCCCCGCGCGTAGGCCGCCGCACTTACACATTTCCATGGCAGCGTGAGCAAGCTCATTCTTTTGGTCGTCGCGGCAGTGGTGATTTACGTCGTGTGGACCGGCATCGTGGGCAAACATCGCCGGCGCGATCAGTCGTCACGAGTGGAGTCGATGGTTCCCTGCGCGCACTGCGGGCTCAACCTCCCTCGCAGCGAGGCCCTCGAGGAGTCGGGCCGCTTCTTCTGCAGCGAGGAGCATCGTCGACTCGGGTCGAGCTAAAACGCGCTCATGGCAGTTTCCGTAATTCCCGCCTCCTCGTGGTCGCCGCAACAGGAAACGGTGGCCGACTCCTTTTGGGTGTCCCTGAAGTACTTCAATTTCTACCGCATTGCCGTCGCGGCAGTGTTTCTGGTCCTCGCTCTTGTCTACGGGGACACTGTCAGCCTCGGCAGTCACGACCCCTTGGTATTTACCTACGCGAGTGTCGTGTACTTGGGTATCGCCGTGGCGTTCCACGTTATGTTGCGAAAACGGCGGGCGTACTTCAACGCGCAGCTCACGGCGCACCTAGTCACTGACATCACCGTGGTGGTGCTGTTGATGTACGCCTCGAGCGGAATTCGCAGCGGGCTCGGGGTCATGCTGCTCATATCGCTCGCTGGCGCGGCACTCGTAAGCCGGGGAAAACTCACTCTGTTCTACGCAGCACTCGCTTCGATCGCAGTACTCCTGGAGCAATCCTATTGGGTACTGGTACATGACTTCAGTACCGCAAGCTATCTTCAGCCGGGGATGCTGTCGATCGGGTATTTTGCCACTGCGCTCATCACCAACGGGCTGGCGCGGCGACTCATATTGAATGAACGCCTCGCCCGTCAACGCGGTGCCGACCTCGCCGATCAGCTGCGCCGGATCGCGAAGAAGATCGCCGACACCGAGGCGCTGCTCGTGTCGGTCAAGAGCGAGAAGATGGACCGGGCGGGCATCCAGGCCGAGATCGCGACGCTCAAGGCCGATCAGAAGGCCGTGCAGCGCGACGAGCCCGCGATCGCCGCCGAGCTCGACGCGCTCGATCCCCGGATCGCCGCGATCACCGCCGCGCGCACCGAGACCGAGAAGCGCCGTGCCGAGCTCGACAAGGCGGAGGCCGAGGATCACCGGCGCACGACCGAGCTCTACGAGGCGATCGGCGCCAAGCGCAAGGTCGTCGAGCGCGCCGCCGCCGAGGCCGAGGCCGCGCGCGACAAGGTGCTGTTCGAGCTCGGCGAGCGGCTCTACGTCGACCGCCCGGAGGCGCT
>Ga0187774_10000231_pt1 | contig 18337 bp, 22 predicted proteins | sample 0216_BV02_MP05_2_FD_133152 | JGI IMG/M metagenome (GOLD analysis project Ga0187774, IMG submission 133152) | Tropical peat soil microbial communities from peatlands in Department of Meta, Colombia - 0216_BV02_MP05_20_MG | ecosystem: Environmental > Terrestrial > Soil > Wetlands > Peat | place... | reverse complement strand
TTGTGGCTTGTGAACAAGCGCACGTGCAATTGCAAGCTTCTGTTTCATTCCTTTTGAGAGATGAGCTACTCTCTGAGCCTCCCTATCCCGAAGATCAAAAAACTAGAGTAGCTCGTGAATGCTCTCGGTTCGTTCCTTCTGGTCCGAAACCCCATATGCTTGAGCGAAGAAATTCATGTTCTCATATGTTGTGAGTCTCTCGTAGAGACACGGATTCTCGGTGAGTATGCCCGCCGCTTTTCTGACTTTAGAAGGTTCTTGGGTAATTTCAAAGCCGCACACCTCGGCTGAACCGCTTGTTGGTGAGATCAGACAAGCGAGCAGACGAATAGTAGTTGTTTTCCCAGCTCCATTCGGACCCAGGAGACCGACCACTTCACCTTCAGAGACTTCGAAACTTAATCGGTCGACGGCAGTAAATGACCCGAACTTTCGTTCGAGGCGGTCAGCACGGATGATCGGCAAGTGCTTTTTCCCTGCACTCAACGCACGAGGCCTTTTCCTCTTAGCTTTGGTGTAACTGCTGAGAGGTAACATACTGCAAATCCGATAGTTTGATTATCGCATGATGCGGACGTGATGTAGGTCATAAGATTGGCTGATCTCCTTATTGTGAATGGCACGATCGTGACAATGGATCAGAAGCGCCGTATTCTAGAGGATCACTCAATAGTGATTGAGAAAGGGCGCATTGTTCAGATCGGGAAAACTGTAGATGTCCGGAAGGAGCATCCGCGAGCAGAGATAGTTGATGCTACTGGCAGAATCGTAATGCCTGGACTCGTGTGCAGTCATTCGCATCTTTATGGAATGTTGCTGCGAGGTGCATCGCTGAAAATTACTCCTCCGTCGGACTTCACTCAGATTCTGCAACGAATATGGTGGCCGGTTGATGAGGCAATGAACCATGATGATGCATACGCAAGTGCTCTCGTCGCCTCAATAGAGTTCGCCAAGTCAGGAGTGACAACCTTCGCAGATACCTACTCTGGACCAAATTCCATGCCTGGAGTCTTGGACAGGATCGCAGACGCCATTGAAGCCGTTGGTATCAGAGGATTTGTCGCCTTCGAGGCAACCGAGAGGCATTCGAGAGATGAAGGATTCAACGGAATCAAGGAAAACGTGCGCTTCGCGAAGAAGGTATCGAAAATCCGTAACAGTAAAGCGAAATCACTGTTTAGTATTCACGCGTCATTCACCGTGTCTGATGAATTGATTCGTGAAGCGAAGAAGCTCGCCGAGAAGTTCCATTCTCCTATTACAATCCATGCTTCGGAAGGAATGGGAGATTTGCACCATAACCTTGAGAATTACGGCAAAAGAACCATAGAACGCCTGCGCGACGTAGGTCTACTGGGACCAAACGTTGTTTTGGCGCACTGCGTGCATGTAAACTCTGAGGAAATTGATCTCATCTCCAAAACAAACACACGAGTCGCACACAATCCAATGAGCAACATGCTGAATGCAGTGGGCGTCTCACCCATCACGAGTATGCTAGCGAAAAAGGTGACCGTTGGCCTAGGTAATGATGGGTACATATTCGACATGTTCGAGAACATGCGAGCGGCATTTCTGCTGCATCGGGTCAATACTCGAAATCCAAATGCGATCGATCCATACAAAGTTCTCGAAATGGCAACCATAGACGGAGCGAAACTATACGGAATGGAAAACGAAATCGGATCCATTGAGGTAGGCAAGAAGGCCGACGTAATCATAGTGAAACCTAACATCCTTCCCACACCGCTAACCTCGAGCAGCGTCATCGGCCATATCATTAACACAGTTGACGGTGACGATGTGGACCACGTTTTCGTTGAAGGAAAACACATGGTTCGAAACAAACATCTTGAGTCATTTGATGAGGAAAAAGCTCAGCGGATATCTCAGAACGCAGCGACTAAACTCTGGGAGCGCCTGAAAGGAATGAAGCCGCAGATAGATCCCGTGCACAGTTAGTCAGATGACTAATGAACGTTGGAGTACACATCTGTAGTAACGGCGTTTCTACGGTCTGAAGAATTCATCCTTCTCCTGCGTCGAAGTAACGAAGTTGGTACATACAAAGGTAAATGGGCTGCCGTCAGCGGCTTCTTAGAAGGAGATGAGAATCCACTCGAACGAGCCAAGACGGAGATTTCTGAAGAAATCGGCTTGACCCAACACGACATCGCATTCGTCAGGCGTGGTGAACCTCTACGTGTGTACGATGAACAAAGGGAGATTGTGTGGATTATTCATCCGTTTCTATTCGATGCCATTCACTCCAGGATCCGCATAGATTGGGAGCATTCAGAGTACAAATGGGTGAGCCAATCTGACCTTGAGACGCATGAAACTGTTCCAAAACTCAAGGAGGCATTTGACAGAGTACGGTGGGATCTTAAAACAACTTCACCCAGCCTAACAAGAGCATTTCAGCTGATTGAGGAAATCGATCGCGACAGGACCAACGGAGCCAGTTACCTTGGACGAAAAGCTATAGCAGCGCTCCAAGCAGTAGCCCAATACTCAGATGCCCGATCGTCAGGCGACCTTTTCAGGGACATACTTCACATCAGTCTAAGATTGAGAGCCGCACAACCAAGCATGGCTACGATATGGAACCACACAGGAAAACTCCTCAACGAACTAGAATACGCGTGGCAATCCAAAGCGATTACCGAGTTCAAAGAGTTAGTTCAAGATCTTTCAGAAAAGGCAGTGTTGAGAAGCGAGATCGCAGAAGAGCAAGTTTCGAGAAATCTCAGCAACATCCTTCTTAAGAAGAGGAATATTCTGACGCATAGCTACAGTGGTACGGTGAAGAAAGCACTTCAGTTATGCAAGGATGCAACACCGCAGATTTACGTGACTGAGTCGGCTCCGCGCTTTGAAGGCAGAATGCTCGTCCGTGATTTGAAGCGTCTAGAGCTTTCCGCGCATGTTGTTCCAGACACGACAACGCACTCGTTTCCAGTAGACTTCGATGTGACTGTAGTGGGAGCCGATAGTATTCTTACAGACGGTTCAGTCATAAACAAAACAGGAACCAGAGATATCGCCCAAACCGCTCATCAATTGGGGATTCCGGTTTATGTGGGAGCCGAAACAACCAAATTGAATGCGATGCAGTTTCTTGGTGAACCCATACGACTTACGGCAATCTTCGATCAGACTCCAAGCGATTACATTACATCTATTGTGACCGAGCACGGAGAGATGAAACCTGCCGAAGTCAAACAGCAAATCAAGATGCTAGTGAGAGAACTTTATACTTAGCAACTGTTGCTCGAGTTCTTTCAAGGTATGACAACTTGAGCGGAATTCCAGAAGTGAATGAGGGAATACGAAGAGTAGTAAAAGCAATATTCCGTTCTCAAGGAATGCTCCGTGAGTACTTTACTGACCTTTTCCCATATATGCGAGAAGCAGCTCGCAAATTCAATCTGGAGCGAGTTTGGGATAAGGTCTACTCTGATGTTGTGATGGGAGACTATGAGTTCGATAGACTTGCCCTCTTCCTTGACAGGTTATATCATGAGGACAGAGCACTGTTCGTCTCGTTCCTGAGCTATGTCACAAACGAAGTGCTTGTCAGATTTCACGAGCCTAAAGAGAATCTGACTTGGTTCTTTGAGGAACTAAGAAAGATAGGGTTTGAATGGGACGGTAACCGACTAGTTTCCTCCGAATCGTAAGTTACCTAGTCTCTTCTTCAGGTAGCGGAGTCCTACGGAAGAAGACGTAGAATAGCATCGCAGAAGCAAGGTAGATTCCTCCGCCCAATATGAGCGGTGCAGAAATCGAGATGTAACTCTGTCCGCTAAGGAATACACCAGCTAGTACCGGGCTAATTGAACTCCCTATCCCCCAAATCGTAGACGTTATCGCAGACGCGGAGGCCCTTTCATCGGCTGGAACTGTTCCCATGAGATAAGATTGCTGAAGTGGCCATGAGAGATTCATGAAGAAATTGCGAATAACAAACAGAATGCCTGCGAATTCGTATCTTGGTGCTAGAACCATTGAGCACAGAAAGAATGCAGACAAGCCTTGCGTAGTGAGGACGCTCTTCGGGCTGCCCAGGGTTCTCGTTAGTATTGGAATTATGGGTACGATCACAAGTGATGTAACTTCAGCAGCCGCAAACCATGGGCCTAATGCGCTTTCATCGACACCATACATTCTGTTGAACCATAGAGACAGAAGTTGCACAGAGAGACCAGACGCAAATCCAACCAAACCTAGTGTGAACGAGAACTTCGAAATGTGTGCGAACGACTTTGGAAGCAAGCTCTTTCGTAGTTTTCCAGGTCCGACCGAGCTATAGTCACCTTCAGTAATCGGCAAGATGACCAGTGCAGAAATGATTGATACAACTGCGAAAACCAGAAACGTGTACTGAAACGATTCTCTAATGCTAACCAAGAGACCAGTTTGAAGCAACGCCGGAAGAATGCTGAGCATCGAACCCGCAGTGAGCGCCACTGTCCACATACCTTGTGACCATGCGAAAGCTTTGGCACGTCCATCAACTCCGGATTTGTCTGCCAGAAGTGCTGTCCAAGCAGGTGTCCACACAGCTGCACTGAATCCGCCAGCCAAACCAACTCCGCCTATCGCACTGGCTAGAATTAGGAGATTGAGGTCGCGAGTAAAACCAAAGAGAAGGTATGCCGGTGCAGCAACAGAGAATCCTGAGATAACAAATATCTTGCGCCCATATCGGTCGGCTGCAATCGCGAACGGTACTAATGCCAAAGTATTCGCGATTGATGATGCGGATGTGATTCCACCGATTACTTCTGCTGAAAAACCGATTTGATTCAAGTAAATGGGCAAAACAACTAACGTGAATCCTAGTGGCGTAGAATTCAGAGCCATTGATGCTAGGAGAAGCCTGACGCTTAGAGAGTTTAGCGACGCATCCCTAGCTTGCAACATTGGTTCCGTTATATTTGATGCGATATGAAATATAGCATAACCTGCGAATTACAATCGAAAACGGCGGAAGCTGACGACCGGGACTTGTTCTTATTCACTGACAGATCATTAGACAGTTGCCGACACGATATTCTCCTCTGGCGTATTCGAGACTCAGAGGGACCATTGGGACTGGGCTAGTATACGCATAACCAAATGGCAGTCCATAGTAAGCATAGTTGGACACGAGCACAGGATACGCATACGTTTGTGGATAGCAGACGTAGGGAGAATAGTACGGATAGTGACATCCACACTGACACATTGACACATCTTGCACCTACACCGTCCAGCCGCCGACGGGTAAATTAAGCATACCCCAGAAACGACAGGTTGCTGTAAATCAATATGAGCAACAATGCGCTCAGATGAGAGGATATTTGCGTATATCGTGCAAATCCCAGTTCCTTCCGATGACTAGTACAAGCTGAGCTTGTTGATGGATATGTCTCTCGATTCCGCACCATCCAACTCCAGAATCATGAACGCGCAACGCGGAAATGTTGGTTGTGAATTCTAACTATCAACCTCAAACTATTAGTGATTGTTTAAGGATGCTTGGGGCGTTCGCCTTGAAGCTGAAGGCCGTCATTTTAGATATGGACGGCACGATTACGCGCTTTAACATAGACTACGTGGGAATGCGGCGAGTAGCTCTCGCTGAGCTTGAGAGGATGAATCTGCGAACACCAGAACTGACCGAGCAACTAACCATCTATCTTCTTCTAAAGAAACTGAAAGAGCGTCTCGATGCGGAAACCTACAAAGGATTGCGCCGAAGGTTTTACGGCTTATTAGAAGAGATGGAAATCAGAGCCGCGGAGGAAGTTGCACTATACCCAGGTGTTGTGTCCACTCTACGAGAACTGCAAGAAAGAAATCTTATGATTGGGTTAGTTACAAACAACGGACGTGCAGGAACGAACCTCACGTTAAGGCGATTTAAGATTGCGGATTTCTTCAAAGCTATTGTGACTCGGGATGACTCTGAAGAAATGAAACCGGATGCTGGACCCGTGAAGCAGGTACTTACAGAGCTCAGCTTGCGACCGGAAGAAGCAGTTCTTGTCGGCGATGGGGTCATTGACATTCAAGCGGCCAAGGCTGCTGACATAAGTTCCGTGGCAGTTGGAACTGGTCCGCTTAGTGTCGAGCGTCTGCTTCAAGCTGAACCTGATTTCGTCCTCGGATCAATAAACGATCTGCCGGGGCTTATTGACTTGCTGGCTTCTGAAAGTCAAGTAGCAGCCAACACGAAGGAGCCTCCGTAGTAAATCAAAATGAGTCCGAATATTATCAGAATTATCCTGTAATACTTTGAGCCAACGATCTTCTTGCCTTTGTTGCCAAAGTGAGCCAGGACACTGAGGAAAGCGTAGTCCATCCAGACGTGTGATACGTACATCAAAACTACGCCAACCAGTGCAGCGAAAGCTAGCGCTTGAAGAATAAGCACAGATCCTATTGTTAGCCACCACAGTAGGAAGTAAGGATTTAATCCTGTCAAAGCTAAACCTAACAAAAGAGAGCCTGCCGGAATGCTCCTCGTCGTTGTCTGCTCAACATCAGAGTTCGTTTTCAAAGTCCCATAGATCTGCAAAACACCGAAGACAATCAATCCGATACCTCCAACAAGACCAATAATCGATTTGATGAACGGTTGACTTGCGGCAGCAAGCAAACCAAATGCTAGGGCAAGCACTAACGGAAACTCCACTAGAGTGTGACCAACCGCGCAGTAAAATCCAGCCGCAGCGCCTCGCTTAGAGCCATGCATCAGAATTGCGAACGTCAAAGGCCCCGGCGCCAGAGCTCCCGACGCCGTTATGACAATAACCGTCACAACAAAATCAAACAGATTCATACGTTGAAGGTTCCCGTCTCAGCTACTCGCCTGCTTCTTTCTTGCAGGACCTTTATGATCATGTGCCAGTTCAGTCTATCTGTTTTGACGCTACCCAAGAATCCTTTGATGCAGCTGCCGGAACCAACGCTCAATTTGCCTATCGATTACGTCACTCTAGGCCATGGGGTTTTCCGACCCTGCCCAACGCCTTGACGATATCATGCTTGCTCAGCAATCCCACCACGGTTCCTTCATCGTCGACGACTGGCAGACTGCCTATTCCTTTTCTCATAATTGTTTGAGCAGCTTGAGCAAGATCATCGTCCTGTTTCGCTGTTATGGGGCTTCGAGTCATCAAATCCTGTGTTGTAAGCAAGGCTGTTTCTTTCCCAACCTCTGAATTGAAGATCAGACGACTCTGTATCATGCCAGGCCTCTTTTCTCCAATCGAGAGCAAGTCCGAAAGTGTCAGAATGCCAATCAATTCCTCGTCGATTACTGGTACGCTGGACTGCTTGAATACAATTGCTTGAGCCACATGCATCACCGGATATGTGCTCTTGGCAAAAATGAAGTCTCGCGCCATGAAATCGCTGACCTTGAACATGTCCGGCACTTTTCGTGAAAAGTAGTTGCAGAGGTCAGTCTCGGTGACTATGCCTATGAATGGATGATCATTTGTCACGATTGCGCATCGAAGGTTTTCGATATCAAACATCCGTGCAGCGTTCAAAACGGACAGGTCTTTTCTTATCTCTGGGATCGATTTCGATGCGGCTTCTGATACGAGGATATCTTCTAGGCCTCTAGTCGAAGAGTCTTCAAGCAGAAACCGTGCGAGATCTCTCTTTGATATCAGGCCTACAGGGCGTTTCTTCTCGTCGATTACTGCAAGTTGCGAGACGCCGCGCTGAGTCATCATGTCTCGTGCTTGAAGCAGAGAATCCGATTGAGCGATTGTTACGACCCATCCGGTCATGACAGTGCTTACAGTGTCCTCTTCCGAGACAACTTGTAGGTCTACCATCATTAACAGCCCGGTGAATCGTATCAAATTACACGGTCCTGCGCGGTTGATATAAACGCAGGTTGACGGTTTCGCTTCTGGTAAGAAGCCGTGCCCCTCAAACGATTTCCTGCCTGCCTGATTCGATTTGTATGGAACAAGTCACAGACGTTGACATTACGCACCATGTTAATCCGGTCGTTCAGAGGAAAGAATAATGGAGCATGTAGCAGAATTGAGCGCAGTTCGCAGAGTCGCTTTGATTTTGATTCTGATCGGTGGGATTACCGGTTTGTTGTTCGCTATTGTTTCTTTGGCGATGGTTCCATTCATGGCTGGTATTTTAGGTAACGACTACGGAACGATCTGGCAATACGGAGGGCTACTGGACAGATATGGGATGGTCGGATACCCACAGGTCGGATTGGAAATCGTAGCTGAAGTGATGTTTTTGTGGAGCTTGATTGCACTTGTAGGCGGATTCCTGTCAGTGTATTCCGCGTTAAGATTAGCACGAAAGTTCGCGACGGATTTCGCATTTATTGGAATAGTAGGCGGCGTGTTGTTGCTTGTGGCTTTCTCTTGGCTTCCAAGCTTGTTAGTTCTTGCAGGTTCTATTCTGGCGTATTTTGACGTTCAATAACGAAGGTAAATCATGATCAGAGTATATGTTCTCTATGGTAGAGGATTATCTGTCATGATGGCATTGCTGATCATATATGGGATTGTCTGAGAATGCCTCTCTGTTTGGTTGCGCTTGTGGTTTTTTCTGTCATGAGTGTAGGTTCCGCTAAGTATCGTCCCCTTGCGAAGGAGACCTTCAAATGCGTAAGAAAGACGCTGACGTTGAGTCCTTGCGATATGGAGTTCGAGCAGCGTGTCAAGGCGAAGGTGACCGCAAAGCTGCTTAAAGTGTCGCCAACATTGGCAAGGTTCTTCTACTGGAATTTCAGGGTATTCGCCTGGATTTTCACGTTATCCTTCTTCATTTCTTTAGGGTATACCGCTTACTCATTCTACAACTTCGCGGTCTACGGCTCCTGTGAACCTGGAGGAACTTGCTATCTTACCCCACTAATCGGCTGGTGCATCCTCCTGGTTGAAAAGATTTCCTTGTACGGTGTACTCCTGATTATGATTGGCATAGCTGTCTATCTGCTATTCAAGAGACTGAGAAAGTGATCTTCCCAGGTTCTTATCAGCACAGGCTTTCGCGGGATAAATCCAGGGTGCTCTGCACATGGTCGAAATCACTACTGAAGACTCCTCGATTACGCGCGTTTCCGCGCACATGCAGCTATAGGTTACTTTGGCGTGATTTTCATCACTCGAAACATGGAGAAGCAAAGGGGATAGTCAGCTCATCACACGGGCACAGGTAGTAATAAATGGTCACCATTCCTAAACCATGGCAGCGGCGCAAACGTCCAATGCCGAGCAGCAAACACGCCAAAGTAATCGGCAAGTTTGTTGAGGTTTCCAAGGATACAATGAGACGCAATGGAAAGCTATTCGTCTTCTTCATGGGCGCTGAATATTGTCCCTATTGTGCAGCTGAACGTTGGGCTATAGTGAGAGGTCTGTCAAAGTATGGACAGTGGAGCGGACTCAAGCAGACTATGAGCGCTGCACGAGATGAGGCTTTCCTCAATCTACCTACTTACGATCTCACCGAAGCCACTTACATCAGCCCCCACATTGAGTTTGTATCCCGAGAGATCAAGGATAGAGAGTTCAAACCACTTCAGAAGCTATTGAAGGTCGAAGAGAAGCTAGTCCGCAAATACGACCCGGACAAATCTATTCCTTTCCTACTGATTGGCGGCAGATTCATGCAAACTGAAGCTGGGTTTTCTCCGAAAATCTTCATTGGACACACATTCAGGCAGACAGAAACGGAGCTAAAGAAAATTGAATCTGATATCCGAAAGACCATCGACGATGAGGCCAACATAATTTCAGCACTCATGTGCTTGTCAGGCTTACCTCCGGAACTCTGTAAGGAGACAGGGGTCTCTGAGCTGGTGGCTGAGGCTAACTCAAAGCTATCTGCCTGAGAAGAGAGCAAACCTGGTAAAAGTTTCGGTATGACGAGTCCTACTGATTTGTTTAGCGCATTGTCGAATACATCATCTACTTGAATTCCGCAGTTGTAGCGATTTGGATCAAATCAGTTTTCCGGTGTTCAAGGAATCCTTCACGTAAGCCTCTTCTCAAATAGTACGGGTTTCTTTCGCGTTTCTTCTTATTGGATAGCTTGACAACGAACGGAATCCCAGGTTTGACCTGCTCAATTGGCACAGCTTCTATCATCTTCGATTTGATTGCACTATCAAAGAGTCTTTGACCAAGATCGGAACGAACAATGACTGTAGTCCACCCGTCAGGTGAGCCGACCGCTCCAACGGAGATGTCAGCAAGTTCCGCAGCGTAATCAATACAGTAGTGGCAGGGGTGGCTCATGTACGGTTCTAGGTCTTTTGTAGAAACGTCTAGTGCCACGTCTGCTCCTACGTAGACCTTGAACCGGTTCTTTTTGATTACGGTCCTTGTGATCTTTGCCGGATCTATTCCATGCTGCTTCTGAACGAATTCTGTAACGAGTTTGTCGTGCGTGTACACTTTGGAGCAGAAGAGCCCGATTGTCACTACCGGGCGTCCACCTCTGATCCAAGATCCACCAAATTTGACAGTAGCCTGAGTTGCAGTATGCATTCTCCAAAGTCCTTGCAATTCACACGGCAGCGCGACCAACCCGACTCGTGCATCAGGATATGATGTCGCTGCGTCTGAAAGTACGCCAAGAACGCCTCCATGTGTATATTTCGATCCAGCGGTTCTAATTAGATCAGCAGCGGTATCTCCAACAACAGGTACGGTCTTCAATGCGATTCCGCTGCCCAAAACGAAGACAGAGTTTGACTTTGTGAAATCCGTTGTAGCGAAGCAATTGATCAACCCGATTTGAAGAGCATGTGTCATTAAAGCTATGACTGTGCCTCCATCTTGGCCAGCGTGCCAGATCTCTTCATCCAGTGCTCTTGCGGAGTAAATCTTCTTATAGATTCCAAGTGACTCCTCTCCTGGCTTTCTAGTTCTTCCGAACAGGAAGTACTCAACCTCATCAAGCGGCAGCTCGAGTCTCGGACAACTGTAGTAGCAGACTTGGCATGCTGCACATGGACCCTTTATGACTGGTTCTTCATTGACGTTGACGTTGAGGACGTTTATTGGGCATGAGGCTACGCAGGCTCCGCACATCATACAGTGATTAGCCCGGACAACTTCATTGAACAGATGTGCCCAAATCTTAGCGTTCTTGGGCGGGGACCATCCGTCAGTCATTCGGATTCACGCTCGAATCGTTTTATTAGAACGGTAAAAGGCGATATGAATACTTTCTTCTGTTCTAGGACAGACCGACAGAATCTTGAGTAGATGGCTTATTGGTTTTCTTTTCTGATATTGCCCACGTCCGTTGCAGGATTGGTATTGCGATGCAAGAGAGAGCGATGAATCCAAGTGCGTAGAAAGCAATTAGCAGTAAGCATACTGTAGCAAAGAATGCCGCGCTTGACCACAGATCTAGATTGGGCAAAGCGACGAACTGAAACACTACCACAAGCGACAAGGCCACAACTCCAAGAGCGAGCAGAATAATTGTCAAACCTCTACGCGTGTTTTGAGCCATTCAAACGCCTACGACTTTGAAGGCATGATCTTTGCGAGTTCTTCTCCAGGAAAACCTTTCCAACCTTTAAGTTCGCCGTTCGCCACAGGTTAGACGCGTGTAGGTACAGCTAGCACTTGCGACTAGGTAAGTCAGGCTTGCTCACACGTACTTGAGGGTCAACTGCATAACAACAGCTGCCATATGGCCCTGTGTCATCTGCGTATCCTTCAACATCCTACCGCCTTTATCGATATTGGTGGCTTACTTGGAATGCCAGCGGGTGACAGTGTTCGACTAGTCGGCAGCCATTGCACGTATGATGTCCGTCTTAGTTATGATGCTGCGTAGATTCCCTTTCCTATCTGTCACCGGGAGACCACTGATACCATGGTCTATCATCAGCTTCGCAGCCTTTGAGAGTGGTTCCTCCGGAGTGACGGTTAGCGGTTTTGATGTCATTACACTTACAGCTGTCATAGATGTCAGCTTGGCTAGAGTATGAATTGCTTCGCGTTTTCTTCCTTCCATAACATCAGGTCTCATCAGTGGCGCTTTGCTGATGATGTCTGAGAGTGTAATTATCCCTAGAAGTCTGTCGTCCACGACAGGTACCCTCGAGATACCTTGTTGAGCTAGCAGTGATGCAACAAAGAAAATCGAATGCGTCGGACGAACAGTGAAGACTTTGTGAGCCATATACTCCTTAACATTCGTTCGTGACTTGGATTGGGCATAGTGATAGCATAGATCTGTCTTAGTTACGATTCCAAGAATTTGATTATGCCCGTCTGTAACCACTATGGAGCTGATTCCTTTCCTGGTCATGACTCGTGCGCCTTCTACGAGAGTGTCTGTAGGTTGAAGGTCGATGACTGGGGTTGACATGCATTCCTTGACTTTTATTGCATCAAGAGGTCTTCCCGTTTTGTCTCGACTCAGGAAACGCACAATGTCTCTGCGCGTAATGATTCCGCGAAGTCTGCTCGAATCATCCGTTACAACTAAACGTGTTAGTTTAGATTCAGTTATCAAGAACTGTGCATGCAGCAAGGTGTTATCAGTTAAAACTCGAATCACGTTTCCAGTCATTACTTCTGAAAGATGTTCGCTTCTCCAAGATTCTTCCATGCACGTTTCACATCATTGAAAACGTATCGCGAGGATTTATGCATGAAGCCTATGCTCATGAATCATTTTCATCTCTGGGTATTGTCCAGTTTAGTTCCCAACCTTGATAATCGCTGAAGCCGCTATTATAGAGCCGGCAGCAGAATCGTCTTCGGGCCGAAGATGAAGAAGCAAGGCAGCACGCTCTCTGAGATCATGAGTGCTAAAGTGATATCGGTAGATATCAGTGAACGCGTTGAAGAGGCTCTTCGTCTCATGATCAAGTTCGACGTCGGCAGTGTTATTGTAACGGATAAACAAAGGCCTGTGGGGATTATCACCGAGCGTGACATAACAAGGGCATCGCTTCGCGGAGACAGTCTGCTTAGGATTCCTGTTCGCGGGCTGATGTCAAAACCAGTTCAATCCGTATCTCCTGATACGGAGATTTGGAGAGCATTTGAGATCATGCTGAAATTAGGTGTTCGGAGACTCCCGGTAGTTGATGACGACGGGAAACTCATCGGCATGGTCACTGAGAAGGACCTAACAAGATGGGTACTGCGCGTTTTCTATGAACCGAGTTTGCCTGAGGAAATACGTGCGTTGGTCCAGAATCCGGATATCGAAGCTCTAACCGGCAGGCCGCGGTGTCCGAATTGTGGAAATTACCAGGATGAATGCATCTGCGTGAGGACGGCAGTCTCACCAGAAGAGTAATGCACGAACCCATTTATTTTGCTGAATAAATCGAGTAGATTATTGCAAAGAAACCGATCACCGTTATTGCAGTGCTTGCAAGTAATGCCATGAGTAGGTCCAAGCTTAGGATTACGTAGAGGAGGCCCTCGATCATGGTTGCGCCGGTTATCAGTGCAAATCCTAGAGCAACATACAGTAGAGGTTTACTCGCGTTTCTTCGATATCCCCTGTACGCCAAATATACGATGAATGTTCCAAGAACCAATGCCAAAAGCTTGACTGAAGTAACCAACAAATCCATGTTCGAAAATACTCTGATCATATCTCATTTCCCCTAGATTTTTGGTATCGACGTCCACATTCTCGTGAATTTGTCTGCCACGTGTTCGTTGACGACTACCTCTATCTTGACTTCTCCGTTTTCGAAGCTTACGTCTATCCGTCTTAGGAGGCTCCTATACAAATCGTACCATTTTCCATCAGTTGTTCTACCTGATTTCACAGCTGCAATTAGACCTGCTTCGACCAATTCCTCTATTCGGCGATAGACAGTCGTTATTGGTATCTGGTATGTCTTGCTCAAATCTAAAGCACTCACTGGTTCAGCTACAGTTGCAGTAAGAATTTTCCTGGAATACTGATCGGCCATTGCCGCGAGTATTCGTTGCTTCGCTACTTCTTCGTTGACTATCAAATTCCTCGATTCCGACGGGTGATGCTGCTCCACATTTGAGATTAAGGCAAAATAAGTTAACTCTTATGCCTACTCGGTTGTCAAGGGAGCTTACTGGCCCTAGTTATCATGTAGACCGGGAAGTGCTACCTCTTGAACCTAGGTCTTCGACGGTTAGGCATACAGAGTGACGTCTGCATCGGACACGATGCGTTTAACCAGAGAATCCTCAGGCAGTGGACAAGGAGGCTATTAAACTTCAGAAATTTGAGTATGCCATTCTACGTGACGGCTGATCGGTGAGGAATAGTGAGGTTGAGTGAGATACTGTTAGGTTAGCGTTGAAAGTACACTCAATTTCGAATCAGATTCACTGAACCTCACTGATTCTCACTGGTTTTCACTGATTCAGATCGTAATGGAAAGCAGCATTCGTTCTGGTAGTATTCGATGTGAATTCTGTGTCTATGCGGTTAGACGCTAGTCAGCTTTGCTCCGCAATTCTGGCAAAAGGTAGCACCCGCCGCAACTGTGCTATTGCATTTCGGACATTGTTTGCCTGGAGCAGGAGTCGGCTGAGTCTGTGCAATAAGACCTTGTCCGCAGTTGGGGCAATATTTGGATGTTGACGGGATGTGTGCTTGGCAATTCGGGCATACTATGAGTGCGATCGCGCTTGATCCGGCCTGCGTTGTCTGGAAGAGCGGCGGGACTAAGACCATTCCTGTTCCGAACGCAGCTCCGCCTGTTGATTTGCCGAGTTCCCTAGCCGCTTCCTTCACGGTCTCCATCCTGATCACTTGATCAGATGAGACTTGTCCTGTTTTCAACCAGAACAATCTATCACGGAATTCTGGGGTAGTGTCAACGCCCTCGAACTTGAGATCAATCATTTGAACTCCAATACGTTTGAAGTAGTCAACTAAATTTGCTTTCACTTCAGTGGAGGTCGCGTCAAGTTTCGTAAATACTGTCTGTAGGTCGTACTTAGACAGTATGTCAATCATCTTTTCGTTTATGAAGCCTCTGAGGTAGTTATTCACATCAGATGTCGTGTAAGCGTTCTGTCCACCGATCACCTCATTCACGAATACTGGCGCGTCCTCGACCTTGAAGAAGAATGATCCGAAGGTCAAGAGAGGCGCAAGCTCAGTTGTTTGTGCTCTATTTCCGAACTTTCCTGTGAACTGCTTGTTGGAAACGAAAATTACGTTGGCTTTGAAGGGTGTCTGTTGGAAGCCAGCAATCCTAGAGAGCACTTTTGTCAATAGTGGAAGGTTCAACGTTGTCAATGTGTGCCTTCCGGGGCCTAGAGTGTCGTAACTTTTGCCATCCCGGAAGAACACTGCCATTTCATACTCATGGACAATGAGCTGGGCTCCCCAGAGTATATTCTCGTCAGGATATCTCCAAACAATATCGTCTTGTCCGGCCGACACCCATTCGATGATTTGAGGCATTCTCTTACACCTCTACGCTTTCAATAATGGATTTTCGTTTATCAAAAGCAGTTTCTAGCTGACTGATAGAATCCTCCAAGCTCTGCTCAACCGTTCGGGCGTCTTCCACCTTGCTCTGAGAGAGATTCGCCTTGAAGTTGGAAGCTAAATCCGCGAACTTTCTTGCCAATTCCATGATCTGAGAATCATACGTGAGCATCTGATCCAGCTGGGGAGCGTCGATTCTCACGGAGTCAAAGAATCCAGCATATCCGTAAGCTGCTCGGTTCACTTTTTCAGCAACCAGGTCGACCTTTGCGACAAGCTGACTCATCGGATCCATCAATTCAGTGGCCTTGAAGTCGCTCAGCATCCGTAGGCATATCATGAGATCGTCACGTGCTCTTTGGATGACTCCATAAACATAGTTCCTAACGATCCGATCGGCTTCGCGTCTCTGTTCTCGAACTTTGTAACCGCGGAAACCAGGAATTGCAAGCATCAAGCGTTCGAGAAGTCTCTCACTTTCTTGGACTCTTTCCAGCGGAGCCTTCGAAGACAAAGCGCAACCTGCATTGCAGAAGATAGCGTGCGCTATTAAGCCTTTGAACTGAAAGTCAGTTTAGGTCATAGAAGCTTGAAGTCTGCACTGGGTAGGTCTCCTTTTATCACTTGAGCAGATGACCCATCCAGGAGAACTTGATATCGAGAGTTCTTGTAAAGATATGTAACAAACCAAACTGGTGCATGAAGGTAGAAGCTGCCCGTGCTTTCAAATTCAGTTTTGATCTCCACAATGCGATCAATCTTCTCCTTTGCTAAATATTCGTGCAGATTCTCTATTTCGATTCGTGCTTGCGCGACTGCTTCATCTGCGGTCATCTCGCTATTGAGAACTTTCGCGTCAGCCTGAATTCTGCTGAAGTCGAAGGGTATCTTCCCGCTCAAGGATAGATGATATGATCTCGTGGGAAAGTCGCTTTGTCTCCGCGCTAACACTAGCCAATCGTAGCGATTTGATATGTCTCCTTCAAGTTCAACTGGTGGGGGAATTCGCTCCAAGACACCTTTGTAATGTGTTTGGGATTTAGCATCAATCACCCAGATGGGGAGATACGTTAGGGTCTGATCTGCCAGAGTCGATCTCTTCTGCAAATCTTTTGATGCTATGAAGCTACTGGCCATCCAACTCTGAATTAGTTTGAAGACTTGTGGGGCCTGAACTGAATTCAATATGAGCGAATGCTCGAACTCAAAGGCTTCTCCAGTTTCGATGACGCTGGTAAACCCGCAGTACTTACATGTTACAAGGATTTCGCCAGGCTGCACAGGAAGAGGAGCACCACAATGTGAACAGCTTATCTCTCGCGTGACGGCAACCAAGCTTATTCCATCACTGGTTTGCGGTAGCTAATCTTTAATGATCTCGATCAGTTCTCGACTGCGAACTGTGCTGTGTTAAGCATGGGAACTCTTGGTCAACTCAAGGGAACTATGTGGGCTACAGTTGTAATTGCGCTAATCATTTTCGCGGCTTTCATCGTGGTCGTTTCATTTTTCATTAGTTTCGCTGTAGGTTTGGAAATTTCGCCTGAAGCAACGTTGATTGGAGCCATCGGTATCGCAGCGATTTTCATACTGATACAATTCGCAATTAGCCCCTACATTGTTGCAGCGACAACGCGCCTACGTTATCTGAACCCAGGAGAAAATCAGTGGTTGGAGCAGACTGTTGGTAAACTTGTGCAAGAAGCGGGGGTTCAGCAACCTAGGTTGGCAATTGTCCCAGATCCGACACCTAATGCGTTCGTGTTCGGAAACTCGTCTTCGAAGATGACACTGGCTGTGAATCAGGGCTTACTTAATCAACTCAACGAAGACGAGATTCGAGGAGTTATCGCGCACGAGCTGGGGCATATCCGCCACAAAGACTCGATTGTGATGACTTTCATGTCAGCGATTCCTCTCATCGCGTATGTGGTCGTGCGTGCTGCTTTCGGTTTTCGTGTTTACGGTGGTGGTCGTAGGGGAGAGCGCGAGAACGGAGCTGTCTACATTATTCTAGCAGGATTAGTTGCACTTGGTGTGTACTTCATTTCGCAGCTCTTGGTACTTCGATTGAGTCGACTTCGCGAGCAATTTGCTGACGTTTTTTCGGCCTATTTGACAAATTCACCAAGAAGCCTCGAGAGTGCGCTGACAAGGATTACGTATGGATTGTCATTGTCTCCCGAGGAGACGCATGGCGCCAGAGCGCTCTACATATCTGATCCGGCGTTGGCAAAGCAAGAAGTGGCCGAGATTATGCAAAACAAGAATCAGTATGATCTAGATCATAACGGCGTGCTGGACGAACATGAATTGGAATTGGCAATGGAGCAAGAAGCGAAATCGCGATGGGCCTCGGTAAATGAGGCTTTTTCAACTCACCCACCAACTTACAAGCGCATACTGCTCCTCAGACAGATTGAGCAGGAGATTGGAAGCAGAGGGTTGGAAAGCTCCAACATTTATGCTCGAATCTGAATCAAGGTTTCTCGAGGATACCGGCACGTGGAGAATTGAGAATCCCTTCCCTAATGAGGTACTGTATCAACTGTTCAGCCTCAACAAGCTCGACTACTCCTGGCAGGGCTGATAGCAATGCTTCCTTCTCAACTATGCCACTCTGTCTTGAGAGACTATCAAACGTGTTAAGAATCGTCTTCAACTTTTCATGCAACAGGTTGGACACGAGCTGCTCCTCGTTTCTGTGCTGCGTTTAACATCTTAATATGCTATTATACGCAATCCCGCGCTTTGGGTTTGCGTTCAATTCAATTTAGCCAGCGTTTTAGCTGAGGCCGTCTCAATATGTGACAGTGGAAAATCATGCCCAGGCTATCCGGCAAAATTGCTATCGTGACAGGGTCCAGCGGAG
>Ga0187774_10000229_pt1 | contig 18381 bp, 15 predicted proteins | sample 0216_BV02_MP05_2_FD_133152 | JGI IMG/M metagenome (GOLD analysis project Ga0187774, IMG submission 133152) | Tropical peat soil microbial communities from peatlands in Department of Meta, Colombia - 0216_BV02_MP05_20_MG | ecosystem: Environmental > Terrestrial > Soil > Wetlands > Peat | place... | reverse complement strand
TTATTCTTTTTTATACAGCCTCCATCCTTAAGCCACATGAGTCCTGTAAGATTATCCGTCACTGTACCATCTCCATTATCCGTAAATCTTGGGGTGGGCCATTCAATCCCTGCCTGGGTGTAATTGTCATCCCCTTGGGCATAGCTTACTATCTGCCCAGTCTTTGGTACCTCGTAAGAATTGCTAATGGGTGTTTCATTACGTACTGGTAATACATAGTATTTGTAGGACTTTAAGCGAGCTATACTTTTACCATTGGACATTCTTAATAACCATGCATAAGAGGGATCAACCTGATGGGTTGTAGAGGACCAGTAGAAAGTAGAATTCAGATTCACAAAACCTTCAGAGTTAAGCCATGCGGCTGAGTCTGAGACCCCATAATTTATAAGGCTTTCAATCTCCTTAACATTGGGGAGACGCCAGTCAGAATAATTGGCTATATACCCCAGGCAGTTATAATTTCCGGGGCTATTGTTAAACTCTGCAACTGCATTAAGTGAATCTTTCCACTTATTCTTTTTTATACAGCCTCCATCCTTAAGCCACATGAGTCCTGTAAGATTATCCGTCACTGTACCATCTCCATTATCCGTAAATCTTGGGGTGGGCCATTTAATCCCTGCCTGAAAGTAGCCATCATCCAAATATAGATAACCTATTTCTTGGCCTGTCTTTGGAAGATTAGTAAGCGTGGTTCCCAGAGGTACTGTCTTAACTACCTCATTAGAATATCCACTTTCGTTCCCTCCTGCATCGTATGCAGTAGTTGCAAAATAATAAGTAAGCCCCTCTGTCAGATCTTCAATAGTATAAGTTGTTGTATTACCTACATCGATACTTTGGGAATAACTACTGGAAAAAGTGCCATAGTAAATTTTGTAACCAGCAAGATCTGTAAGGGGTGTGCCATCACCATTTGTAGTCGGGGCATTCCAGGAGAGTGTGGCAACACCTGAAAAAGCAACCGATGAATTCAAAAATATAGCTAAGGCGAGTAGTAAATAAAGAAAAAGAATATCTTGCTTTTTTGTTTCTGATATCTGTTTCTCCATCGCCTTCCTTTAGTTCCCTCCTTTCAGGCAAATTAAAAAGCCGCCAGAGTTCAAATCCTCTGGCGGCTCGGCGGACATTGGACAGTGCCGTCCATTAGTCCCGTTGCTCTGCGTCCCAGGGTTTCCCCTGGTTTGCTCTGAGCAGAGGTGTGAGCGGAGGCGAGTCCTAATGCCTCCGCTCAGACCGTTTTTACTGCTGAATACGATTTAAATATAAAAAATAAATTGATGGGTAGGCAGTGACGAGAGTCACAATGTGATGGGCATCACAAAAGGGAAGGCTATTGATGAAAATAAAGATATTCTAACCCACATTATTCATAAACCCGAATAATGCATTTACATAATGCAGATGTTGTGAAAAAATTTATTTTTCGATACCTTAGTGTACCTTTACCTGATGGTTTCTGGAATATTTTTGTGAATAAAACGAATAAAGATATTTTCAATAATTCATCGAGTTAAATAAATTTTTGAACAATGTCTGCATTATTTGGGTTAAGCTAATTTTAATCTAACTGCACTTCTACGGAAAGAGATTTAGCTTTATGGATATAAATTAAAGATTACCAAGAAATAATGGGGGAAAAAAGATTAACTTCCTGTGAAGGTTACAACAAATGCCAGCAGTCCTTCCCCATTTTTAATTCTTGTAGCGAGAGCATCGGCTTTATCCCTATTGCTGAATTTACCAACACATACCTTATAAAGTTTTTGATGATTCTCTGATTCGGTAAGAATTATAAATGCATCGTATCCTTTTTCTCTAAGCTGGTTCGCAAGGAAATTCGCATAAAGGGCATTCGTGAAGGCACCAACCTGAACTGTAAATATAGTCGCCGGATTTTCAGGAGATGGTTTTTCTTTAGTAAAATTGGCTGTTATAGTTGTATTTTCATTTATTGTTAATATGCATTGCCCGTTTCCTTCACATCCACTCCCTGACCAGCCAGTAAATATTGAACCTTTTTTAGGTGTAGCCTCAAGTGTTATTAGTGTGCTTGTTTTATATGCACTTTTACACTCAAGTCCACAATTTATACCTGCTTGAGAGGAGGTTATTTTTCCTCTCCCAGTTCCTCTTTTGTTTACGTTAAGAGTGTACCTTGCCAAATTGGCTTCGTTTGAATATTCACTTTCATTTCCAGATTTATCATATGCAGTAACTGCAAAATAGTAGTTAGCCCCACCTACAAGATTGGTGGCCTTGTATGTTGTTACATTACCTACATTAACTTTATTATCATAGTTACGTGATTGAGTGCCATAGTAGACCTTGTAGCCCTTAAGATCAGTTAGAGGTGTCCCATCAGCTTTTGTGGTTGGCGGATACCAGGAAAGTGTGACAGAATAAGCAGACGCAATTGAGGGATACAAATAAATAACTAAAGAAATGAATATAGTGATTAATATTGAATGGAAAAAGATATTTCTCTTTTTTATCACTCTTAAATAGTTCACTTTCTATAAAAAGTTAAAATATATTACATTGGTCAGCAAAAAAACAATAAGTAAAAAAGAAGTTAAAATTGGACTGTCTTCTCTTGTTTTTGTTCAAAAACACTAAGTTAATTTTAAAGCAAATGATGTACCAAATATATAAATAAAGATAACCTCTCGATAGTAAAGGAAATTTAAAGAAAAGAGATTCAGGTGCGCACTAAAAATTGTATGGGATTACATGCATTGAATATATTACTTCAGTTTTTAGCGATAAAATATGCATGATGTTTCATACATTAGATGCAAAATTTAGTACATTCTCGGAACAATTAAATCTTTTTAAAGTTTCCAGGCTTAATGTTATATTTTTTCAGGAGGTTATAAAAATCAGCTCTGTACTTTCCTGCAAATGTAGCTGCTTTGCTGACATTACCTTTAGTAAGTTCTAACAGGCGGACAACATAGTTTTTTTCAAAGGCGTCTTTTGCCTCTTTAAGGGGTATCAGGGGCTCCTGAGAAGCACTTTGCCCACGTAGGATAAGGTCTTCAGTAATTACTTCCCCGGGGGTCATTGTCATTGCGTATTCGATTGTATTTTTTAATTCTCTTACATTGCCTGGCCAGTTATGGAGCATAAGTTTATGCATTGCCTCAGGTGTAATGCTCTTTACTTCCTTTTTCATCTGGTGACTGAATTCTTTTAAGAAAAATTCAACCAGGCCGAGGATATCATCCCTCCTTTCCCTTAAAGGGGGTATAGTAATAGGTATTACAATGACCCTATAAAAAAGGTCTTCCCTGAAACGGCCTTCCTTAACTTCAGCCTCCAGATCCCTATTTGTGGCTACGATAATCCTAACATCTACTTCAACTGGCTTTTCAGCACCAATAGGATAGAACTGTTTTTCCTGAAGAACCCTCAAGAGCTTTGCCTGAATCGAGATGGGCATATCACCAATTTCATCCAAGAAGATGGTGCCTTCATGGGCCTGGGCAAAAAATCCTTTTGAACTCTGTATAGCACCAGTAAATGCCCCTTTTTCATGCCCAAAAAGTTCACTTTCAAGGAGAGTTTCAGGAATAGCTGCAGAGTGTACTATAACAAAAGGTTTGTCCTTTCTTTCGCTGGCGAAATGAATTGCCTTAGCAACAAGTTCTTTACCGGTTCCACTTTCTCCTAATACAGCGATCGTTGAATTAGTTTTTGCAACAAGCAAAACCTTTTCCAAAACTTCTTTCATTTTTTCACTCTTTGCCACAATATTTTTAAAGTCGTAGCGTTCTTTCAGGAGCCCTTTTAGCCTTTTGATTTCTAAAAGGAGCCCATGGCTTTTCCGAGCATTTTCTACTTGAAAAAGCAGTTCTCGAGGATCAAAGGGTTTAGTTAGATAATTAAAGGCTCCTCTTTTCATGGCTTCAACTGCACTTTCAATACTCCCGTAGGCAGTGAGAATGATAACAGGCATTTCAGGATTTATCTTGTGCAGATTTTCCATCAGGGATATGCCATCTATATTGGGTAGTTGCTGATCGATTATGGATAGATCAAAAATTCGCTTTTTCATTTCCTTTGTTGCATCCTCTTATTTTGAAACAGCTACTACCTCATAATTTGCCGATTCAAGCCTTATTTTTAATATTTCTAAAAGATTTTTATCATCATCTACAACTAAAATACTTGGGGATGACATATAGTTTTCCTCTATTTAGACATCTCCTTTTTCATTTCTTCGAGCTTTATATCTACCTGCTTTGACGCTTCAATTGTTTGAAGTACCCCTATCCAGATTTTTGCATGAAAAACAAAGGGACTTTTGGGATATTCCTTTAATAATTTTTCAAAGAAAGAAATGGACTTTTTATAGTCCTTTTTAGGATTTTTAGAATGAGCATAAATAAGCCCCATGTTAAATAGGGCCTCGTCTGCTGGAGGACTGTCGGGGGAGAGTGACAAAACCTTTTGATTTTCTTTAACAGAGGCATCAAAATTCCCCTGTTCAATCAATTCCTTAGAGAGTTTCAGGTGTTCAGAAGTTGCATTTAGACGCATTTCTTCCTTTTTAGCTTCTTTCAAGGCATTGCAGCTTAATAGTATAAAAAGGGTTAAACAGGCAATAAAAAAGTGAATGTACTTCCCTGCTTGGGCTCGCTTTCTGCCCATACTTTTCCCCCATGAGCTTTTATAATATGTTTGACAATGGCCAGACCCAGTCCAGTACCTTTATGATCACGTGAGCTCTTAAACTTGTCAAAGATTGCTATCAAATTTTCTTTTGGTATACCAGGTCCCGTATCTCTTACAGAGACCTCCAGGTTTCTATCCGCAAGCCTTGCAGCAATTATAATTCTCCCGTTATCAGGCGTGAACTTCATAGCATTTCCTATTAGATTCCTTAATACCTGTAGTATCCTTTCCGGGTCCATTTTGACGAGTGGCAACTCTTTGCTTATATTTAATTCGGTTGTTATATTTTTAGATCTCGAAAGGGGTTCTATTTCAAAAATAGCTTTATTTATTAGAGGAACAATGTCTGCCTGAATAAAGTTATAAGTCATCATTTTTGCTTCCATTTTTGAAAGATCTAAGATGGAATTAACGTGTCCTATTAACCGATTGCTCTCTTCCTCTATAATTTTCAAAAGCCCTCTTTGTTTTTTATTGATCTCTCCCCCAGCACCTTCAAGCAAGAGGGTTGTACCTTCTTTGATGGAGGTAAGAGGAGTGCGAAGTTCATGGGACATTAGTGAGAAAAAATCGGACTTCACTTTATCTATTTCTTTCAGTTTATCACACATGAAATTAAAATCCTTCACCAGGTCACCTATTTCAGGAGGAGTTGAAAGTTTCAAATCACCTTTATAATTACCCCTGGCAACCTCTCCGGTTTTCTTTCTGAGGACTGCAAGGGGCTTAGTAATACTTCTCGTAATAAAAATAGAGATTGCAATTCCAAAAATGATAGAGAATGTAGTCATTGTTACATTTATACTGCGAGCATCGGCACCAGCCTCCTCCAGGTTTTTAAGCTTATTATAGGTATTATTCTCACTGTAAGTCCTTAGCACTTTTAACTCTTCCATTATTGCATTTATAGCCTTTTCTTTTTCCCCGGTATAAAAGTCTTTTAGATAGCCTTGACCAGATCTCAATAACTCAGCCTCTTTATAAAAGAGATATTGATATCGCTCATGGGACTGCTTTACGTTATTTAGCAGATACTCAAACCGAGGGGTGTTTGCAATATGCACAAGTTCCTTGAAATATTGATCGAAATCATTATTAGCTGCAACAAAATGCTCATAAAGCGTATTATCCCTCAAGATAATGAATTTTTTCTCGTATTGTACTTCTGATAGCAGGGTATCTATAAGCTTTTTATCATAAGTTAATATTTGATTATCGATATTGAGAATCGAGTTAGCAACATCTTCTAATTTCTGAAATTGCAAAGTGACATAAATACTTACAATGATTGCCAAAATGAATATCACAAGATAACCACCAACCACTCTGGAAAATATAGTGAATCTCATCCTAACCTACTTAATTCATAAAGAACTCCGTTCCAATAATTTATAAGTTCAACCCCTCTTTGGAAAAGGGGGGGGAGGGGAGATTTTATGAATGATTTCCTTTTAAAAATCCTCCCTATCCCCCCTTTGCTAAAGGGGGGGATAATAGGGTAAAAACTTAAACAACTTTTAATATCTTTAAATATTAATAACATAAATTTTTAACCTAACTTTTATTTTAAATTTCCCATTAGCAAAATTAATTAATACAAACGCAACAAATAAGATGACATCACCCCCACCCTAACCCTCCCCCCTTGAGGGGGAGGGGCGGGAGAGGGGTATCTTGATTTTATGCGTTTGTATTAGATCATTTTGGGAAGATTAGAATTTCTAAATAAACGCATCTCTATTTATATTTACCCCCTTAGAAAGTCCCCCTTACAGGTCATCGACCATTTATGGCGGGGATGGAATAGATAAAATCTTAATTCCTAATAGAAAGGCGGGGTAAATACCCCATCCTTTCTAACGGGTTTTACTACTTATAGGACTGAACAGAAAGTTGTTTAAAATTCTTCTTTCAGAAAAGTTGCATTCAGGTGTATGAATTTGTTTTTGAGGACATTTATCCCTCCATCTTTCTGCCATTTGTCAATCACCCTTGTTACAGTTTCGCGTGTCAAGCCTGTCATCTCTGCTATTTCCTGATGTGTTAGTTTAATATTTAATTTTACCCCTTCAGGGGTTTTCTCACCGTACTTGTCAGAGAGCATAAGGAATAATATTTTAACCCTCTGTGAGGCATTATTGTAATTTAACATCTGTATCTTTTCCCAGGCTTCACGATGTCGAGAGCACAATATTAGTAGGAGACTATCGAGCACTTTTCCCTGAGCTTTGATCAATGAATAAAAATCTTTTTTAGAAATAATAGCCGCAATAGAGTCTTCTGTTGCTACTACTGTGGCAGGCGATGTTTTACCGTCAATCAGGGACATTTCACCAAAAAATTCACCTGAATCGTGCATGGCAAGAAGTATCTCTTTGCCATCTTCTGTTGTCTGGGCGACTTTTACCTTTCCATCCAGAATTATGTACATATACTCATTAGTGTCTTCTTCCTGGAGAATTATTTCGTTTTTCTTAAAGCGCTTAACGATTAATTTATCACTGATCTGATGTAATTCTTCATCTGTTAACGAAGAGAAAAGTTGTATCTTTTTAAAATATTCAATTTCGTATTTTGCCATATTTAAAGTCTCCAGCCAAAAATTTAAATTCCGATGTCTGCAAGTACTTTACTCTTTATGACAAGGTCTCCTGAAATACTTGCTCAAAAGCCTTAACAACTTCGGGGTCATAGATTGAACCTGAACCTGCTTTGATCTCTAATAATGCCTTATCCTTCGTAATGGATCTCCTATAAGGTTTATCTGTAATCATTGCACAATAAGAATCTACCACAGAGAGAACCTTAGATATAAGAGGTATTTGGGGTCCCTTTAATCGGTCTGGGTACCCTTTGCCATCATATCTTTCATGATGGTGTAAAATCGCCTTCTTGAGATCTTCCGAAAATTCAAAGCTTCTCAGTAGACCGATTGTGTTATGAGGATGGGTCTTTAAAGCTTGAATTTCAGATGGTAAAAGCGTTTCCTTCTTCAAGATGCTTTCGTCAATAAGCATGAGGCCGAGGTCATATATCATGGAGACGTAAAGGGCTTTCTTCTTCTCTTCTTCCTCTGCCCCGAGTTTGTCCATAATCTTTAATACTAAATCCGGAAAGATGCTTTTCTTCTTGTGGTAACTTTTTATAGCATCTAAGAGATTGTCAAAAGAAGTCAGGATTTGGTTTATCTCATCTTCTTTATAGTCACCTAAGTAAAGTTTTTCAAGAAAATATGAAATTCTTTCGCCTAAAATCGAGGCGATATAGAGGTCCTTCTTATTGAAGGGGTCTGCGGTTTTTTTGTTGTTTAGGTTTAATACACCTACTACCTTGTCTTGTATCTTCAAGGGTAAAGATAGAAGGGATTTTGTATTGTATCGAGAAATATTCCTTCGTTTGAAAGGAGGGGCATTTTCTATGTCCTCTATTAAAAGCGGTTTACCTTCAAATGCTACAAAGCCTGCTATTTGGTCGCCAATCTTTATCCTTGTCCGTTTCACTATTTCATCACTGAGTCCTCTTGCGCCTTTTATTGTAAGCTCACCCGTTAGCTCATTGCTAAGCATTATAGAACATGTATTCAGATCCATTAGTTCCGATATGAACTCTACAAACATATCCATAGTAATGTTAACGGCTGCTTCTAATTTTTCCTTTGCACTTTTTGGGATAATGAGAGAAACAAGAAAGTTATTGTCCATATTTCTTGCATCAAATCCCCAGCCATGAGTTTCGGCAATCTTCTTCGATAGGTATAGCTTTATCTTCTCATCAGATTGTTCTGTGTGAAAGATATATTTTGAATCGAAGAAAAATGACAAGACTTCCTCTGGCATTTTTTTGGGGATAGTCAAGTCTGCCTTTATAAAATCATTTCCTTTAACAGTAATTACAATGATGTTGCCACTGTCGAGATAAGAGGACAATCCTTCCACAAGATTTATAAATAGTTGGATGATTCTTAGCTTGTCTCCTACAATGTTATATATACCTTCTTCAATATCTAATTTGAGCTGCAAGTTCTTGTTTGTGAGTTTTGTTTTTAGCCCTTTTGATTCTGATACCTCCTTAAGAATGCCTGCAAGATCTATCAAAGATTTCTTTACAACTATCGCCTCATTTTCAAGTCTGAGAAAATCAAGGAGATTATTAACTATGGAAGTTAAGCCTGTTGTCTCTGTTAAGATGATGTCGTAAAACTCTTCTTGTTTAGTCCTTTTTAGCTTCTCCGACTGTTGCAGGTAATATATAGCTCCTTTGATCGAATTTAACGGAGAACGTAGTTCGTGGGAAATCCGAATAATAAATTCGGTCTTATCCACATCGGCTTCTATAAGTTTTCTATTTATCTCCTCAAGCTCAGCAGCCTTTACTCTCAGTTGATTCATAAGAAAGGCATTTTCGAGGGCGATAGCTGCCTGATCTGCGATGATTTTTATAAGATTAAATTCATCTTCTCTAAAAGGTGTTCCATCTTTTTTGTCATTAATATTGATGACACCGAGTATCTTATTTCTGCTTATAAGAGGACAAGAAATAAAGGATTTCGTCTTATAATGATCTCTTTTTTTCAGTTTAAACCTTTCGTCTTTGTCAATATCCTCAACGAGGAGAGGGGAACGATCCTGGGCGACCATACCTGCGATTCCCTCACCGATTTTAATCCTGTAGGTTTCAATGAATCGCATATCGAAGCCCCTCGCCGAAAGAATATATAGTTCACCCCATTCGTTTAGTAACATCAAGGAGCCTTTTTCAGCATTGGTGTAATCGATGGCACGATCGATTAAAAAGTTTGCTAAAGCATTTATGTCGTTCGTTGCGGTAATAAGGTGTGAGATTTCTTGGAAGATTGAAAATTCCTTGTTAAGAAGCTGAGAGCCCATTCAGAAGATACTCCTTAATAGGGTTCTAAAAAACATGATTGTTATTATAACTATTATCTACTTAAAAATTAAGCTCTTTATTATGTGTAGACAAGGGAAACAGTGTTTTCTTTGATTTATGGTATGGAATCTCTAACTGGATATAGTTATACTATCAAAAAATATAGAGTTATTAAGAGAGCTACCTTGCAAAAAGATGAGATTGCGGCCATTCTTTGTCATCCATGAGCATCATTCAAAGAGACTTCATTTTGACCTCAGGCTTGAGATGGAAGGTGTACTCAAATCATGGGCAATCCCAAAAGGCCCGTCTCTGAATCCAAAAGAAAAGCGTCTCGCAATTATGGTCGAAGACCACCCTATCGAGTATGGCGACTTCGAAGGTATAATACCTGAGGGCATGTATGGTGCAGGCACAGTGGTTATATGGGACAAGGGAAGATTTGATATAAAAGACGGAAGCATCAAGAAGGGAAGACTTACTATTATATTTTATGGAAAGAAACTCAACGGGGCTTTTGCCCTTGCGAAAATGTCGGGAAAGGATAAAGAGTGGCTTTTGATAAAAAAGGCAGATGAATATGCAGATTATGGGTTTGAATTGAAAACAGTGATCACAGGCAGTGATAAGTATGAGCAATGAGATAGGTAAGTATTCACAGGGAAGGCTTACCGGGTTGAGGTTTTAAACTGTGCCCCTCCTTGATGCAAGAGGTCTCGACATTTCCTTCAAATCAGCCAACGGTTCAATAAAGGTTGTCTGCGACTTAAATTTCAAGATTGATGAGGCTGAAGTCTTTGGCCTTGTTGGTGAGAGTGGGTGCGGAAAGACACTGACGGCTTTATCCATCATAGGAATTCTTCCACAGAACGCATTTGCAGAAGGTGAGATTGTTTTTAAAGGTAACAACCTCCTTAGCCTTGATAAAGGATCAATGAGGAGGCTGAGAGGAAAAGAACTCTCAATGATTTTTCAGGAGCCGATGACGTCACTAAACCCGGTGCTTACCGTAGGTTATCAGGTAGCAGAGGTTCTTATGACCCATTTAGGGCTTTCAAAAAAAGAGGCAATGTCTCATGTAGTGGAGCTCTTTAAGGCAGTCAAAATTCCGTCTCCTGAGATAAGAATAAAAGACTATCCACATCAGATGTCAGGTGGGATGAGGCAGAGGGTTATGATTGCTATGGCAATAGCCTGTAAACCATCCCTCCTTATTGCAGATGAACCTACAACAGCCCTCGATGTTACTATTCAAGCTCAGATACTTGATCTCCTTCAGAAGCTCAGGGAAGAGATGAAGATGGCAGTTCTTCTCATAACCCATGACCTTGGCATTATTGCAGAGAATGCAAAAAAAGTTGCTATCATGTATGCCGGGAGATTAATGGAGCTTATGGATGTAGATGAGCTCTTTAGCAACCCGAGACATCCCTATGCCATTGGACTTTTAGAGTCTCTTCCAAAGGAAAAAGGCACTCCCTTAATACCTATTCCAGGCTCTGTGCCAGAGCCACATAAACTTCCTCCGGGTTGCAAGTTTTCAGACAGGTGCAGATTTGTAATACCTGAATGTAGAGAAAGAGAACCAGAGTTAAGACCTATATCATCAGCAAGGAATAACTCAACTTCCCCTTTATCTCCCAATAATCCCCCCATCCCCCCTTTAGAAAAGGGGGGCAAGGGGGGATTTGAAAAAGGGGGGCAAGGGCGGATGACTGACTCATCACTCATCACTCATCCCTCAGAGCATCTCGTTAGATGTATCAGGGCAGAGGAGATAAGGTGGCAGTAATTTTAAAGGCAAAATCTCTAAAGAAATATTTCCAAGTTAAAAAGGGGTTAATGGCCAAACCTGTGCTTGTGAAAGCTGTAGATGGCATTGATTTTTCTCTCGATGAGGATAAGATCCTTGCCCTTGTTGGTGAGAGTGGTTGCGGTAAATCAACTGTTGCAAGGCTTGTGTTGGGGCTTGTACCACCAACTTCTGGAGAAGTCCTTTTCAATGGGAAGAATATTTTTGGGCTGAATGGAAGCGCCCTGAAAACATTCAGAAAATCAGTTCAGATTATATTTCAGGATCCCTTTGCTTCACTGAATCCCAGGAAGAGAATATTGGACACTATATCTGAGCCTCTCAAGATTCATCGAATCGTAGAGAAAAATAGTTTGGGGGACAATGTAGTTGAACTACTAAAAAAGGTAGGTCTCGGTTCTGATATGCTATATCGTTATCCCCATGAATTAAGCGGAGGGCAGAGGCAAAGAGTATGTATAGCGAGGGCGCTCGCCGTTTCTCCGAGGGTAATCGTTGCTGACGAACCACTTTCGGCCCTCGATGTTTCAATACAAGCACAGATATTAAATCTCCTCCAGGAATTAAAAAGAGAATACAGGCTTTCTTTTCTCTTTATAAGTCATGACCTTACGGTTGTTCATTATTTTAGCGATACTATCGGAGTTATGTATCTCGGAAAGATCGTAGAGTATGCAGAGACAAAAGATCTATTTGAGGAGCCCTTTCATCCTTATACAGAGATGCTCCTTTCATCAGCCCCTATTATTCCTAAGTCGGACCTTATGCATTATACGTCACGCACCACGCATTACGCGCGTATTATACGGGGTGAGGTACCGAGTCCAATAGATATACCTTCTGGATGCCCTTTTCATCCGAGGTGTCCAAAGAGGTTCGAACTCTGTGATAAGATTATTCCAGAACTGAAAGAGGCAAAAGGGAGACTTGTATCATGTCATCTGTTTTGAAGACAAAGTTATTAGAACTCATCCTCGAGAAGGCATTTAAATATAGTGAAGAGCCCGTTTTTAAGCTCGTATCTGGGAGGATGAGCAATTACTATTTCAACTGTAAATCTGTGGCCTTTCATCCTGAGGGAATGTACCTCATTGGGAATATTATTTTTGATCTCATAAAAGGCCTAAACATAAAAGGAATTGGGGGGCTTACTCTCGGTGCTGACCCAATAGCATATGCTGTAGCATATACCTCTTATCTTAAAGGAAGACCTGTAGAGGCGTTTATAGTCCGCAAAGCACCAAAATCTCATGGCACAATGCAATTTATAGAGGGGAACGTTAAGAAGGGAGATAAGGTAGTGATTGTGGATGACGTTATAACAACTGGCAAATCAACGATTGAGGCTATCACCAGAGCAAAGGAAGCAGGACTTGAAATAGTGAAAGTGCTCGCCTTTATCGACAGGCAAGAAGGTGGCAAGGAAGCGATAGAGGCTTTGGGATATAAACTCGACTCAGTTATTACGAGGGATGAGGTGATGGAGTTATATAGACGTCAACCGTAATGATGACATGCAGGCAGGGCATGGCATTTTCGCTCATTCTCGTCCCGATAAGATCGGGACTCCGAGGTTTTTGCCTCTTTATCTTTTAGATATTCTATCTATCTGACTATCGGCAAAAAATCCGCTCAAATGCCATACCCTGCCTGAACAAAATGGATTTCAGTTAATGTCTTTCTGCCTCCCAGAGTCTCGGATCAAGGGCATCTCTCAAGCCCTCGCCGACAAGATTATAGCTTAATACCGTTATCAATATAGCAAGCCCAGGATACAGAGAAAGCCACCATGCAACCTCTATATTATCCTTCCCTGCTGTCAAAATATTTCCCCAGCTCGGCTCTGGAGGCTGAACACCGAGACCGAGGAAGGAGAGCCCTGATTCAATGAGTATCGCTCCGGCTACGCCAAATGTTGCAGCAACAAAGACAGGTGAAAGTGCATTTGGAAGGATATGTCTGAATATAAGCCTTTTATCACTCGCACCCAATGCCCTGGCAGCGCTTACAAAGTCCTTTTCCTTCAGCGAGAGAAATTCTGCCCTCACAAGCCTGGCAACATCCATCCAACTTGTAAGGCCAATAACAACCATTATTGTAAGTATGTTTTGTTCAAGGATTGATATGATAGCAAGAATGAGAAAAAAGGTTGGGAATGCGAGCATTATGTCAACAAATCTCATAAGGACCGCATCTACCCATCCTCCATAAAAGCCGGATAGGGCACCTAAGATGATGCCTATCATTATTGCAATCCCAACAGCAACAAAACCGACTTTCAAGGATACCCTGCTTCCCCATATAATCCTTGATAGCAAATCCCTTCCGAGCTCATCTGTCCCGAGGAGATGTTGTTTGCTCGGGGGTGAAAGTACATTATGGACATCTATAGCTGTGGGGTTATAAGGTGCTATAAATGGTGCAAATATGGAGGTAGCTATAAGTAAAAGGACAGTTACCACACCTATAATAGATAACTTATTCCTTGAAAATCTTTTCCCTATGACACGTAAAAGTCTCATTTAAAATATCTCTAACTATTTGAATATTTAGTTTTTTAGTAATCTCCCTCTACGAGTCGTAGACTAACCCCTCCGCCTGAGGCGGATTAAAAAAGAGGGGGGATGGATTATCTTCTTTTATTTTTTTACCCTTATTCTTGGGTCAACAAAGGCATATGATATATCAGCAATCAAGTTGCCAAGTAATGTAAGAAGTGCCCCTGTCACAAGAATTCCCATGATTGTAGGATAGTCTCTCGACATGGTAGATGAATAAAAGAGTTGTCCCATACCAGGAATGGCAAAGATGGTCTCGAATATGACGCCTCCTCCTATAAGCCCGGGTACAGAAAGACCGAGAATCGTGACGATTGGCATGAGGGCATTTCTGAAGGCGTGTCTAAAGACGACCTTCTGTTCGGTCAAGCCCTTTGCCATTGCTGTTCTGATATAATCCTGCCTTATAACCTCGAGCATGCTCGAACGGCTATAACGGCTCAGTCCTGCAAGCCCTCCGAATGCAGAAACCCCGACAGGCAGAATAAGATGTCTGACCCAATCCCACAATCTATCAAAGGGGCCCATTTCTGACACATCTATGCTTTGTATGCCTGATATCGGAAGAAGACCCAAGTTAACGCCAAATAATATCATAAGAAGTAAGGCAAGCCAGAAAGCAGGAGTCGAAAAACCGATAAAGACGAACACGGTCGAGAACTTGTCAAAGATTGAATATTGTCTTGTTGAAGAGAGGATACCGATAGGAATTGCAACAATAAGTATGAGCATTAAAGAGAGAATATTAATTGTTAAGGTTACAGGGATTCTTTCGATGATCTTGTCAATGACGTTTCTGCCATCTACAAAGGACTTTCCGAAATCTAATCTTGCAAGCCTCTTCAGCCACTCCAAATATTGAATATATAATGGTTTATCGAGACCGTAGAGCTTTTTGAGATTCTCTCTTGCTTGGGCAGAAGCCTTAAGAGACATCTCGGTCTGAACCTCAACAGGGCTACCAGGTGCAAGGTGAATTACGGTGAAAGTTATGAGGGTAATTCCAAAGAGGAGAGGCGCTATTAAAAGAAGTCTTTTTGATATATAAGACAGCATGATAGTAAATTATATTTCAATAATTACAAAGATTCAAAATACATTATATGACAAATAACCAATCATCAATAACCAATTATCAAATAAGCTCTAATTACCAATAATCAAATAGCACTTTTTGGCAAATTCCGATCAGGCATAAGGGCCTGACTATGTTTGGGTATTGGTGATTGAGTCATTGGTTATTATCTGATTATTGTGATTTGGTTATTGTGGTATTTAGTGATAATAATCTTTCAGGTATCTTCCTGTGTAAGATTCTTTGATATTAATGATTTCAGCTGGTGTACCCTCAAAAATAATCCATCCACCTTTGTCTCCCCCTTCAGGGCCTAAATCTACTATCCAATCTGATGCCTTAATTACATCGAGATTATGTTCAATAACGAGAACAGTATTCCCTGAGTCCACCAATTTATGAAGAACATCGAGCAGTGCTTTGACATCCCTGAAATGCAAGCCCACTGTTGGTTCATCGAGGATGTAAAGTATACCCTTGTTGCCTCCGCTTTTTTTAAGGCTAATTGAGTTGTGGTTAATCATCTCAGAGCATATTTTTAGCCTTTGTGCCTCTCCGCCTGATAGAGTTGTGGCAGGCTGACCAAGCCTGAGGTAGCCAAGTCCAATATTCTTCATGAGCAATAACTTATTTTTAATCTGAGGAATATTATGGAACAATTCTATAGCTTCATCCACTGTCATATTTAGAACGTCATTTATATTTTGACCCCGGTAAGTAACTCGCAGCGCTTCTGACTTGTATCTTTTTCCTCCACACTCCTCACATTTTATGTAAAGATCCTCAAAGAAATACATTTCGAGCCTCTGGTATCCCGAACCTTTGCATCCCTCACACCTGCCTCCAGGTATATTAAAGGAGAAGAAACTGGGTCCATAGCCGTAAGCCCTTGCTTCTGCCAACTCAGAAAAAAGTCTTCTTATCATGTCAAAGGTCTTCAGATAAGTCACTGGGTTTGAACGAGGGCTGCGTCCTAAGGGTGTTTGGTCTATGAGCTTGACCCCCTTCAGATAGTGTGCACCTTCGATCTTCTTATATGGTAGGGAAAAACTATGCCCGATCTTAAACATTTTGGCTAAGGCCTTGTAAAGGGTTTCAACAATCAGGCTGCTTTTCCCTGAGCCCGAGACTCCTGTGACTGTGATTAGTCTCTCGAGAGGAATCTGAAGATCGACAGATTTAAGGTTATTACCTATGGCACCAGAAAGGAGAAGTTTTCTGCCAGCACCGTTCCTTCTCTTTGAGGGAGGTTCTATTTTATCGATCCCTTTTATAAAGCGTGCTGTGGGTATATCCATTTTCAGGAATTCCTCTTTAAGCCCTGAAAAGATAACCTTTCCTCCACAATGGCCTCCTCCAGGGCCTAATTCAACAATCCAGTCAGCAGACTCTATAATTCCTCTGTCGTGTTCAACAACAAGAATAGTGTTACCGAGTCTTGAAAGCTCTGACATAATTCCCGCTATTATTTCTGTATCCTTCGCATGAAGTCCAACAGTCGGCTCATCAAGCACATATAAGGTACCTGTAAGAAATGAACCGAGCTGATTTGAGAGGTTTACCCTTTGGTACTCGCCACCAGAGAGTGTTTTTCCATCTCGGCTCAAGGTGAGGTAACTAAGACCTACTCGCTGTAGAAAGCTGAGTTTTATTGTAATCAGCCTTAGAATCTCCTTTGCCATGCCCCTCTGAAAAGGGGAGAGATTCAGATTCTCAAAAAACTTAACTGTCTCTGATACAGGCATTATACAGAGTTCAGCTATGTCAATGCCTGAGAGTTTATAAGCAAGGGACTCTTTTCTTAGCCTCTTGCCGCTGCATTGAGAACAGGTAATGGGTCTCCTGTATCGGCTCAGGAAGACCCTTATATGGAGCTTGTACCTTTTCCCTTCCATCTCTTCAAAGAAATCATTGATCCCATAAAACGAGCTTCCTCCTTTAAATAGCAAGGTCTTTTCTTTATCAGAAAACTCAGAATATGGCTTATTGGTGTCGATACCATCTTTGCTGGCGCCCTTGAAAAGCTGTTCTCTCCACCACCTGTATGCGGGCTTGTTCCAGGGGTCAACAGCCCCTCTTGACAAAGAGAGACTCTTATCTGGAATAAGGAGATCCTCATCATACCTAAGAACATTGCCGAATCCTTTACAGGTTGGGCATGCACCCACGGGGTGATTAAATGAGAACAGGAGAGGATATGGCTTTGGTAGATCGGTATTACATTCATCACAGGCATTCTCTGAAGAGAAGCGAAGGGTAGTTTCTGGATAGATAAGAACCTTTATCTTCTCCTTCCCTTCTCTCCATGCCATTTCTATAGAGTCTGAGAGCCTCGGGTCATCACTTATAATAAGTCTGTCAAGGACAACATCCAGTAATCCCCCCTTCCCCCCTTTTTTCAAATCCCCCCTTCCCCCCTTTTCCAAAGGGGTGTGGGGGGGGATTATCGGAGTGTTTGGGGGATTTCCCTTTTCTTGAAATTCCGATAGTTCCGCTACTTCACCATTGAGCCATACCCTATAGAAACCTCGTTTTTTCAGCTCCTCTATTGTTTCCTTGGTCTCGAAGATTATTAACACTTTTTCACCATAATATCTTTCTAAAAGCTCTGAGACTACCTTTGAAGGATTCCATATCTTTATCTCCCTGCCACATTTAGGACAGAAAGGCGAAGATATCTTTGAATAAAGGAGCCTGAAGAGGTCATAAATCTCTGTTAAGGTTCCTACAGTCGATCGCGCTCCCCTTATAGGGTTTTTCTGTTCAAGGGCTATTGCCGGTCTTATATTATGGATTGCATCAACATCAGGCCTATCGAGTTTTTCGAGAAAGAGCCTGGCATAGGTTGAAATGGATTCAATGAATCTCCACTGGCCCTCAGCAAAGACTGTATCAAAGGCAAGGGAGGATTTTCCTGAGCCAGATACACCTGTTATAGCTATGACTTTGTTATGAGGCAAGCTGAGGTTAATATTTTTGAGATTGTTCTGTCTGGCACCTTCGATAAGGAGTCTCTTTTCAGACATCCAATATTTTAACACGGTTGCGCAATATCTATCGAAGAGAGGGAACTATGAGAAAGAACTATCCTGAGGAGAAAGGGGAGATTTTATGAATAGTAAATGGCAGCATTTGTTCTTAAAATCCCCTTACATCCCCCTTTTCCAAAGAGGGATTATAAAAGATCTCACATTTCAACCATTGGGACAGAGGTCGTTATGAATAATACGGGTGTTAATAAGAAAAAGAGGATGAACGAGGCATTTTGCCTCGCTTTAACCGATGTCAGGTAAAATGCCAGCCGTGTTTTAACGGATCAGAAGTTCTTGTTATTATTGCAGTCTATGGCAAAGACTTCGCCTGCT
>Ga0187774_10000228_pt1 | contig 18395 bp, 19 predicted proteins | sample 0216_BV02_MP05_2_FD_133152 | JGI IMG/M metagenome (GOLD analysis project Ga0187774, IMG submission 133152) | Tropical peat soil microbial communities from peatlands in Department of Meta, Colombia - 0216_BV02_MP05_20_MG | ecosystem: Environmental > Terrestrial > Soil > Wetlands > Peat | place... | reverse complement strand
GGGGACCACCGCGCTCGCCCACACTGGCTCGACGGCGCGGGCAGGCTCCGTGCTTCGCCCGTCGCCGCGCGCCTACCGCGGACTACTCGCCTCGGCGCTTCGCGCCTTCCATGGCTCGCAGCGCTGGTTCTCACGACCTTGAATGAAGAGGTTGTATAGTGTCACAAGCTTCGAGTCGATCACTTTGCATTCAAGATTGACGTAGCACTCGTCGATCAGGGGCGCACGCACGTGGGCGGCCGCGGACTGTGCAAGGCCGAACTTTTTAAGTTTGTCGACGGTGCGCCCGGATGTGTTTCCGCAGGTCACCACCTTTTTGGCCAATTCCACCGTCGGGATGCTGATGACGCATTCTTTGGTTTTCTTCAGTATCTCAAACGTGTAGTCCTGGTCGCTGATCACGCAGGCCAGGATCGGCGGCGCGAAATCGATCATCATGTGCCACGACATGGTCATGACGTTCGGCCGGCCGGCGCGGGCGGTGATGACCATTACGATCGGCCTCGGCTCAATCAGACGGTAAACTCGCGACAAAGGTAAAGACCGTCTTACCACGGTGACATCTCCGCCGCTCTCATCGCCAAGCGATAATTTCCGGAGGCCGGCGGGAGACGGGCGGTGTTTCGCCGGCGGGCACCCCCACAATCATCGGCGCGATGGCGGTCATCTCCGCCGGGATTTTCAGTTCCGCCTTCCACTGCGGCGTGTTCAGCGCCGAGACCGCAAAGCCGATGACGCAGGTGCCGAGCCCTTGGGCGTAGGCAGCCAGCATCAGGTTTTCCGCGGCCAGCCAGCAGTCCGCCACGACAAACGGCCCCGCAAATTTGGCGTAAATGACAATCAGCGTCCCGGCGTTATAAAACACGTGGAAATCCGGCTCGGCCAGCCGATCTCGCGCACGCCTTCCCAGGCGCGAGGCGGAGTCTTGCGCCTCGCGGCGCATCTCCTCTTTGGCGCTGTCCGACAAGCGGTCGAGCAGGTTCTTGTCCTGAATCACGGCAAATGCCCAAGGCTCTTCGTGCATGGCGGTGGGCGCGTGGACCGCGGCATCGAGCAGCGTGCGGATGAGATTCCGGTCGATTTGCCGGGGCGCATAGTCGCGCACGGCGCGGCGGTGATAGATCGCGTCCGTCACGCTCATCGCGCCTTCGGGTTTAGCGGTATTTGGCGACGTGCACATTGAGTTTCTCCTTTGAGGGGGTTTCGGTCAGACCCTTTTGCATCCGGCGCCTTGCCGAGGACAGCACAATCCAAACCAGCTTATCGAATGACATTCGCGCCAGTGCGTTCGTCTGTAGTTCGGCCATAGCATTCAGGAAACATCGTTTAACGTTTTCACAAACGCACTTTAATCATCAGACCGCGACATGGCTTTGACGGTGGTCAATGTGGTCACCATCGCGCTCATCATTCTTGCTTCGATCGCCATGGTTGCTTCTGCGGCCCGATACGCGCGCCCATTATCTGGAGACCGAGCGTATCCCTGGCGAATTCGCCAGGGATACGTCCAGTCGAGCGAATTCACCAGCGGTCAGCAGGAGTTCGACCGCGCGGTCCGACTGGCGCGCCATGTGCCGGGGCGTCAAATCGGTCAACATCGATGTCCGACCCAAGTAACCGATTGGTCGGGGCTTGGTCGTAGCGCGTGATCAAAGCAGGTGGGTGATCTCGCCATGCCCAACAATCCGAACGGCATTTCAACTGTTCCCGAAGGTGTCAGGCGGTAGCGCGAAACAACCATTGGTTCGATATCATCGTGCGCTATGGCTTCGTCGTCCCCGCTTCAGCTCCTGTTGCTCGTGTTCCGAGGTTGGGTGAACCGATACCGGCAGCGGATGATTGGTTATCCTAAAGGAAGAAAGTCATCTCTTTACGGGAACATCCTTCCCGGAAACCGATTGGAGGCCGGTTCCGACAGCCCGGGCGTCCCGCTCTTGCCCGCCGTGGTCTGGGTCAACTGCTCGAGCATGGTCTTCTCACGCTGGAACACCAGCACCGAGCCGATGCGCAGGGCGCCGAGCACGGCGATCAGTGCCGAGAGCGCGTACATCTCAGCGATGTCAATCTTCGCCTCGAACAGCTTGACCACGAGCTCACGCAGGATGAACACGATACCGGCGTCCACGATAAACGTCATCCGCAGCCGGTGGGCGGTGAAGTAATCTGCGAGGGTGCGCGACAGTTCAACAAGGATGAACAACGTCAACACGTCCGAAATGATGGCCACGTAGTGGCGCGGGCTGTCTTCCCAGGCGAGCAAATCGGGAAGACGCAGGAAGAGGTGCATCGTGCCGATGATGATGCCAAGCGTGATAAACAGGAGCATAATACCGAATACGATCTCGATGACACGCTCGAAAAGCTTCAGATGAATGAATTTAGCGAACGGGATTTTCATCGGATTCGGATCTCCTGCAGTCCGGCTGCGGTGTTTCCCTTACTCCTTCGAGGCGGACCAGCGGCGGCAGAATTCATGGGTGGTCTCCTTTACCGTGTTCGTGGCCATGGCGCATTACCATTATCATAAAGGTTCACTATTTCGCAGTCTTGCCAGGCTTATCGGCGTCCGCCGTATCGACGCTATGAAGACTGTGCTACTTCTCTTTGCGCATTACCAAACCACGCGCGCCCCGCGGGTCGGTCTGGGTGGCCTGAAGATTTCTGCCTAAGGTGCAAATCTAGATATCTTTGATTGTTCTTACGATTAACATTGAAGCTCGGTTTCGCCTTTGATGCAAATCTAAACATCTCAGATTATTTTTACGATTCGCGTCGAAGCGGAGGTCCCCGTTTATGACGCGCTGGTGCGCACGCCGATGGGCCGCAGCAAACGCAACTGGCTGCTCATCAAGATGCGGGACGAGTGCGCCAACCCTGACCGACGCCCTACCGAAACCGAACCGTACAGCGTAATCAGCGGCTGTACGGTCGAAGAGGTTGCGCCCCGACAAGGCTAGGCTCGCATTTCCTCGGTACGGTGCGGCAAACCGGCCTTACGGGCGGTCGCCCAGCGAGCACGCGCGGTTTTGATCTTGGTCAGGGTTCCCGCGCCGGGCGGTGATAGCATGATTTTACTTAGGCCGATGCCGATGCCCCATGCCCGTCCCGAGGAAAACGCGACCCAACGACAAAGCCAGACGCTGGTTGCAATTTGTGCTGCCCTCGCTTTTTCTCTTGCTGCTGCTGTTGTTCCTGCTCTTCGTGCCCTATGCGCCCTTCGGACCCGCGCGCCCTGAAATCGCCTACACGCAGTTCAAGACGCTGCTCGCACAGGACAAGGTCGCGGAGGTGCAGTTGCGTGGCGCGGAGATCAGCGCACATCTTCGCGCGCCGCAGCCGATTGGGCCGCAGGGCAAGGCGGCCGAGCAGGTGCTCACGCGCCTCCCGCCGTTCGGCGACGCAGAGTTCCTGCCGCTGCTGGAGCGAAACCACGTAGAGCTCATGGTCGAGCCCGACGAGCGCGGCGGCTTGGGCACGACGCTGCTCTACTTGCTGCCGTGGCTGCTCCTGATCGGGCTCATCTGGACATTCTACCGGCGCGCGTCGCGGCTGGTCGGCGGCGGCGTCGGGCCGGGAAGCGAGCTGCAGAAATTTCTCGAAGGCGTTGCGAAGAAGGTCGAGCGTCCGGACGTCACGTTCGCCGACGTCGCCGGCCAGGAAAACGCCAAGCGCGAGGTACAGGAGCTCGTCGACTACCTGCGCGATCCCGACAAGTTTCGCAAGCTCGGCGCCGAGGTGCCGCGCGGCGTCCTGCTCATGGGTCCGCCCGGCACCGGCAAGACCTTGCTGGCACGTGCGCTCGCGGGCGAAGCCGGCGTGCCGTTCTTCTCGATCTCGGGTTCCGAGTTCATCGAGGTCTTCGTGGGCGTGGGCGCCTCGCGCGTGCGCAACCTGTTCGCGCAGGCGAAGAAACACGCGCCCTGTATCATGTTCATCGACGAGCTCGACGCGGTCGGGCGCACGCGCGGCACGGGACTGGGCGGCGGCCACGACGAGCGCGAGCAGACGCTCAACCAGATCCTTGCCGAAATGGACGGCTTCCAGCCGCACGAGTCGGTGATCGTACTCGCCGCCACCAATCGGCCGGACGTGCTCGATCCAGCGCTGTTGCGTCCCGGACGCTTCGATCGGCACGTGATGCTCGATCTGCCCGACCGCAAGGACCGTGCCGCCATCCTCAAGGTACACACGCGCAAGGTGCCCCTGGCGGAGGACATGGATCTCGACCGTATCGCCGGAACCACCCCCGGCCTCTCGGGCGCCGACCTGCGGAACCTCGTCAACGAGGCGGCGATCCTCGCCGCGCGCGAGCAACGCGACGCGGTGATGATGCGGCACCTCGATGAAGCGCGCGACAAGGTGATCCTGGGGGCGACGCGTTCGCTCGTGATCCAGCCCGAGGAGCGGCACCGCCTGGCGGTGCACGAGGCCGGCCACGCGGTGGTCGCCTATTTCCTGCCGCACGCCGATCCCTTATATAAGGTCAGCATCGTTCCGCGCGGGCGGGCGCTGGGCGGCACCCAGCAGTTGCCCGAGCAGGAGCGTCACACCCTCCCCGAGGAATACCTGCGAGCGCGCCTCACCGTGATGCTGGGCGGACGCACCGCCGAGCGCGAGCTGCTCGGGAGCGTCAGCTCCGGCGCCGACGACGACATCCGCCAGGCCACGGCGCTCGCGCGCGCTATGGTGGCGCGCTGGGGCATGTCCGAGGAAATCGGCCCGGTCGATCTGCGCGAGGCCGAGGAACACCCGTTTCTCGGCCGCGAGATCGCGTTGCCCCGACGCTTCTCGGAGGCTTCGGCCCAGCGCGTGGACAAGGCGGTGCACGAACTGCTGCACGCCGCGGAGACCGGCGCCGCGCAGGTGCTACGTGCCCGCCGTGCCGATCTCGATCGGTTGATCGCGGCGCTCGAGGCCGAAGAGGATCTCGAGCGCGATCGCCTCGAGCAATTGCTCGGCCTGCGCCGCGCGACGGTCGAAGACCGGCCGGCCGCGGCGAGCTGATGCGCGCGGCCCGCGCGCCGGAAACGGCAGCGCTTGCCCGACTCGGCCGCAGCCGGCTCTACTCCGAAGAACTCGGCATCGAGCTCGCGCGCGGCGATGACGGGGAGCTATTCAAGTGGTTCCTCGCGAGTATCCTGTTCGGCCACCGCATCTCCGAGACCATCGCCCGGCGCACCTATGACGCGTTCGCGCGCTACGAGCTGCTCGAGCCGCGCCGGATTCTCGCCGCCGGCTGGGATTTTCTGGTCAATCCGATCCTGCGCGAGGGCGGCTTCGTGCGCTATGACGAGAAGACCGCGCGCCAGATCCTGCGCGTGTGCGATCAGCTGATCGCCGACTACGGCGCCAGCCTCGCGCGGTTGCACACACAGGCGGAGGACGCGCGCGATCTCGAGGTACGCCTCATGAGCTTCTACGGCGTCGGACCGGTGACGACGAACATCTTTTTGCGTGAACTGCGGCCGTACTGGAAGAAGGCCGATCCCGAGCCGTTGCCGGCGGTCAGGCAGATCGCGCGCCGGCTCGGAATCGATCTGGCCGCGCACCACCGCAAGACGATCGGCTTCGCGCGGCTCGAGGCCGGACTGATCCGGCGGCGCCGCGAGCTTGGCGGTCGCGGGCCGGGACGCCGCGCCTAACCACCGAGCCGTGCGCGGCAGGATGGACAGAATTCGGTACCCTTGCGGTCGGTATCGACGAGCGTGTTGCTGAAGTGCATGACGCAGCGGGGATCGGAACAATGGTCGAGTCCGAATGTGTGACCGAGCTCGTGCACCGCCTCCTTCGCAGCCCGCGCACGCTGCCGCGTCACATTGTCGGTTTCCCGCAGGCGCGCGAGCGAGATCACCGCCGCGCGGCCGGGCGACTCGGCGAGCCCAAACACGAAATTGAGGCCCTCGGCATAGAGATCGCGGTCGGTGACGCCGAGCACCCGTTTTCCCGCGGTGCCCGCCATGCGCCTGGCGACGCCGAGAAACGCCTCGGCATGATACTGGCCGCGGCGCCGGTCGTACGCGTCTTCGGGCACGCCCGCTTCCGCCATCAATCTGGCTTCAAAACCGAGCAACGCCAGATCCTCGATCAGTGCTTCCAGCGCCGCACGCGCCGTGCCGCGAAACGGGAGGACCACCAGCACAGGTTTCACCGTTGTCCGTCTCCTCACAACACGCGGGTCATGATGATCGCGCCCTCGTGCCTGCCAGTCGCGGGATGACCGTTCTTGCGCATCCGGAGCAGATGAATTCCATTCGCTGGTAAAGCGTGCGCACGGCGCGTAGTTCGACGGCCGCACCTCAAGAAGCGCGTAGCGCGCGGCGCCCACCCGCGAGGTGAAGCAGATGCTGAAGCTTCCGCGTGGCGGGGTCGCGGGCCTGGAAGTGAAGGCGCACCGATAGGTCGAGAATATGTGTTCGATTCTTTTCCAGCTCCAGAATGCCGCCGCCGAGGATCATCGCGTCATGCTCCAGGACCTGGCGGAAGAACCCTCGTGCAGACAATAGCCTAAGAAATCGGTCGGGCGCGGGAAAGAACAGGCGCACCGCTCGATCGGCGCGACCTGCGGCAGGTCCGCCTATGTCATGTTCCGCAGGCGACAGGCTCAATGTTCGCGCGCTGCGCCAGCGCCTCGCCATGACCGCTCCGACACTCGCCGATGAATTCGAGGAACTCGTGCTCTACGATGGCATCGTCGAGCCGTTGCACAAAGGCGGCCTCGTCTATCGCACAGCGTACATGCCGCGCCACGTACCGCCCGCGCAGGTCTAGCACGACCTACTTGCCGAGACCGCGTTCGCGGAAGAAATCGTCCATCGAAGCGCGCCACTCCTCCGGCGGCTCGATCGTGATCAAATTGAGCCCCGCCCAAGCCTCGCGGTCGAACTGATCCACCCTCCCGCTCAGGTATCGGATGTCGGTGAGGCCACTTGCCTTGTCAACCGCGAGGACCATGAATGCCTCGCCCTCTTCAGTTTCGTACCAGCCACCAATCGTCGGTTCCTCGCCCATCGTTACCCCCGTTCTCCTCAGTAGGCCGGATTCCGCCGGCGATCCAATCGCACCAGAAATTCACGAATACGCCGAGTTGCACCTGCACGATCTCCGCGATAGGCTGTTCAGGCGGCGCACCTTCGCTCCGACGCACGCGCACATGGACGGATCGCCAGGTCTCGGCGTCCTTCTCGGGTATCACCTGCACCATTGCCCGCCAATTCGAAAAGCCACCCTTTTCGATCGCCGCGTGCCGATCGCGCCGATCGCAGCCCGGATCCTCGCCCGCGAGCTTGGTGGCCTCAGCGGCCGTAAGGCCCTTGATGCCCTGCAGGGTCTTGAAGTGCCACTTCACCCAAAAGCGCTCGCCCCCTCGCGTTCCACAGCGAATACGCATGGCTCGCGTAGCCGTTCATGTGGCGGTAGGACGCGCGACCACACCACCGCGGCCGAGTCGGATGTACCGAGACCGATGCCGATGATCGCCATGGTTTCGTCCCTACATTTCCGGCATGGCCGCGCCGGCGGCTTTTTCCTTCTCGGGAATCTCGGCCATGGTCGCCTCGGTGAGCAGTAGCACGCTCGCCACCGACACCGCGTTTTCGAGCGCGATGCGCACCACCTTGGTGGGATCGACAATGCCGGCCTGCACCAGATCGACATACTCCTTGCGCGCGGCATCAAAGCCGAGCGCGCCTTCGCTCGTCAGCATGCGGTTCACCACCACGCCGCCGTCCACCGCCGAGTTCTCCGCGATCTGTCGCGCCGGCGCCTCGAGTGCACGCCGCAAAATCTGCAAGCCGGTCCTCTCGTCGCCCTCGCTCTTGGCCTCTTCGCGAGCCAGGGCTTCGGTGGCGCGCAGCAGCGCGAGTCCGCCGCCCGGCACGATGCCTTCGGCCACCGCCGCCTTGGTGGCGGAGATGGCGTCGTCGAGCGCCTCTTTCTTCGATTTCATCTCCGCTTCGGAGGGCGCGCCCACGCGGATCACGGCCACGCCGCCGGAGAGCTTGGCCAACCGCTCTTCGAGCTTTTCCTTGTCGTAGTCGCTGGTGGCTTTCTCGATCTGCGCGCGGATCTGGCCCGCGCGCGCCCCGATCGCCTGTCTGTCTCCGGCGCCGCCGATGATCGTGGTATGGTCCTTGTCCACCACGATGCGCTGGGCGCGGCCGAGCTGTTCCAATTGCAGGTCTTCGAGCTTGAGGCCGAGTTCCTCCGCGATCACCTGACCGCCGGTGAGCACCGCCATGTCCTGCAACAGCTCCTTGCGGCGGTCGCCGAAGCCGGGCGCCTTGACCGCGCAGCTCCGGAGCACCGCGCGAATCTGATTGACGATCAGGGTGGCGAGCGCCTCGCCTTCGATGTCCTCGACGACGAACAGGATCGGCTTGCCGACCTTGGCCACTTGCTCGAGCACCGGCAGCAGGTCCTTGAGGCTGCCGATCTTGCGGTCGCTGAGCAGCACGTAGGCATCCTCGAGCACGGCCTCCATCTTTTCGGGGTTGGTGATGAAATAAGGCGAGATATAGCCGCGGTCGAACTGCATGCCTTCGACCACCTCGAGCACGGTTTCGGTGGTCTTGGACTCCTCGACCGTGATCACGCCCTCGCCGCCGACCTTCTCCATGGCCTCGGCGACGAGCTCGCCGATCGCCGGATCGTTGTGCGCGGAGATGGTCGCCACCTGCGCCTTTTCGAGCCGGGTCTGTACCGGCCGCGATCGCGCGCGCAACGACTCGATCGCGGCTTTCAGGCCCCGGTCGAGCCCGCGCTTCAGGTCGATGGCGCTCGCCCCGGCCACGGCATTGCGGATGCCGTCGGCGAGGATCGCGTGCGCGAGGATCGTCGAGGTCGAGGTACCGTCGCCAACCGCATCACCGGTCCTCTCCGCCGCCTGGCGCAGCATGCGCGCGCCGAGGTCTTCCTCCGGATCCTCGAGCTCGGTTTCCTTGGCGATGGTCAGGCCATCGTTGCACACGAGTGGCGTGCCCCATTTCTTCTGGATCAGCACCGATTTGGACTTGGGACCGAGGGTGATGCGCACCGCATCGGCGAGTTGCGCTGCGCCGCGCAGAATCTTCTCGCGCGCCTGAGAGCGAAACAGGATCTGCTTGGCGGTCATGGAGTCTTCTCCTTGTCTGGCAGAAGCGAAGTACCGGCTCACTGGAACAATAAATTAGAACATGCACCGGCCACCGGCTTTGACTGGCGTCAAACAAAATCGGATTCGTCCGGGCAGTGGGAATGGGAAGATATTTTCGTTCGCCGTTGTGCAAGGTGTGGCACTATTTGTATCAGGGTGGCAACTTCATTCTGGTGGGGTGGAGAAATCCAACCACATCTCCGAGATTTTACGCAGGCGCGGCCAAACGGAGACGCTCAATTCGGTACCACTTGACCTCGCTTCGAATCGGTATCGTACTGAATCACCGACAATCGCAACCGAAGCCCCAAGTAACGGGCGGTCCGCAACCGAATACGGCGCCGTCCGAGCGCGTGGCGTGGGCATACAGGCGACTTGAGCCGCCCGTGCCCGCAGAGCAGAATATTGTCTTTACAGGAAGGAGTCTTCAGTGACGCGGGACGCAGATCAGGGAAAAAAACGCGCATTGCGCCTGCTGCCTCGAATCCCGAGGATTTCATGGCGCGACCTTGTCGCCACGCTCGCCCCCGTGCTGCTGGCGAGCGTCATCGCGATTGCGATTGCAATTCACTTCGTGCAGCCGGCGCCGCCGAGCACCATTACCATCAGCAGCGGACCTGACGGAAGCACCTTTCGCTCCGTCGCAGAGAAGTATCGCGCGAAACTGGCTCGCAGCGGGATCAAGCTTGTGATCCTGCCGTCCGAGGGCTCATTGGATAACCTCAAGTGCCTTTCCGATGCCAATGCCCGCGTCGATGTCGGATTCGTGCAGGGGGGCGTTGCGACCGGCAGCGATATCAGTAATCTCGTGTCGCTCGGAAGCTTGTTCTACGAACCGCTTGCGATTGGTTACCGAAATCCGCGCCCGCTCCAGCGGCTGTCCGAACTGAGCGGGAAGCGCATTGCCATCGGCCCCGAGGGGAGCGGCACGAGGTTCCTCGCCCTGGCGCTGCTCAAGGCCAACGAAATCCAGCAAAATGGACCTACCCGGCTGGTCGACCTGGCGGGGCAGCCGGCCGTGGATGCCCTGCTCCGGCACCAGATCGACGCCGCCTTTCTCATGGGCGATTCCGCGGGACCGGCGACCATCAGGCAGATGCTGCATACCAAGGGCATTCGCCTGTTCGAATTCCCCCAGGCCGACGCCTACCTGCGCCGCTTCCGCTATCTCAGCAAGCTGGAGTTGCCGCCGGGTGCCTTCGATCTGGGGACCAATCTGCCGTCGAAACCGATGGTCATGCTGGCGCCCACGGTCGAGCTGGTCGCGCGCGCAGGACTGCACCCGGCCCTGTCTGATCTACTGATCGAGGCGGCGCAGGAAGTGCATGGCCGCGCTACGCTCCTGCAACGCGCCGGCGAATTTCCGGCACCCCTGGAGCACGAATACCCCATCAGCGACGACGCCCTCCGATACTACAAATCGGGGAAAAGCTTTGCCTATCGCCACCTGCCATTCTGGTTGGCAAGCCTGACGGATCGCATCCTGGTAATACTCGTGCCGATCATCATAGTTTTGATTCCCGGCCTGCGCCTGATTCCGACCCTTTATGGATGGCGCATCAGGGCGCGCATCTATCGCCGCTACGGCGAGCTGATGGCGCTCGAACGCTCCGCGCTCGGACCGTTGTCGCCCGAGGACCGCGCGGCACTGCTGGCCCGCCTGGACGAAATCGAGAAATCCACCATCGCCGGGAAAATTCCGGGATCGTTCGCCGACGAGAGCTACGTGCTGCGCCAGCACATCAAGTTCGTGCGCGAACGACTGTCCATGGCGGATGCGGACTCCACGCCAATTCCGGCATCATCGCCGTCTGGTGCCGGGCACGTCCGAGTGAATATAACGTAACATGGCGGGGAAATGCGCCCTTTCTCCGTTTCGCCGGAGAAAGGGGATTTGCTTCAGACTGACTGGCGGAGGAACCAGTCTCGAGCGAGCCCTTCTCTGCGTTAAATTCCCTGCAACAGGACAAAATACAGGGAAGACGGCACCGGCAACGCATCGCTCGCATCCCATTCTTGTTGAAAGGTCCTCCCCAAGCCACTTCGCAGCAATGCGGTCAAATAATGCCATGCTGATCACAGGGAATAACAATTCGCCAGGGACACGCCGGTGGTGGCGTGACATGGAATTCGCCAGGCACAGGCTGCATGAAGCAATCCGCGGAACAAACGACTTTCACTGGCGCGTGTTAGTCCGGAGGCACGTCAAGAAAATCTAGTTGAGCAGACTGAACGTTGCCCGATACCAGCGCGCGGTGTCATCGTGACCGACAGTCTGAAGGAACAACGGAAACCCGCCGGCACCCGCGTGCTCGATGGCATACAGGCCTTCGGAAAGTGACGGTGTGCTGGGCGCGCGAAACGTCAGCGTAAACTGCTCGGCATGCAGAGAGGCCGGCCCGTCCTTCACTTCAATCAAGTTCATGTTAACGCGAGCGCCGGTCCCGGCGTGCACGGCAAACGTCGTGTTCAGGAGTTCGAGGAAATCCTGCTTGCTCAGTTGAAACCGTGAAACCCCTTCGCGCGCCACGGCGCGAAACGGGGAGGCCAACAATTTGATGGGCGACAGGACGAGCGATGCAAGCGCCACCACACCTGTTCCCAGAAAGTTACGTCGATTGATCATGACGACCCCCGCGGCGAAGTTGACTCTTTTCCTGCCGCAATTGTGCGCGCAAACTGGCGCCGCTGCCAACTACCCGGGGATGGGCGAGCAACCGCCCCGATGTCATTCATCAGGGTCAAGCGGAACGTCGCGCACGAACGGCGGAACCACTTGTTAAGATGTGACGACACCGTACGGATCGTATCAGCATATAATCATTTACTTATCGATGAGTGCACGTCATTGGCATAAGCGAATGGACTTGAGGCGAATACGGCAAAATGAAGAACTGGAACTTTTCTGGCGCGGAGAGTAGGCTTTTTTCAACAACGAACCATCGTTCGGTGTTCTGATACTTTTCCGATCGAAGCGCCAGTTTTTTGCCGGAGTGAATCTCCTTCGCAAGCCACTGGAGCGGGAACAGGAATAATAAGGAAGGAGGAGCATCATGGCTGAACCATTTCTTTCTGAAATAAGAATCTGTTCATTTAATTTCGCGCCCAAAGGCTGGGCTCTGTGCAACGGTCAGCTTCTGCCGATCAATCAGAATCAGGCCCTGTTCGCATTATTGGGAACCACATACGGGGGTGACGGAAGAGTCAATTTTGCGCTCCCGGATTTGCGGAGCCGCACGCCAATCCACTTTGACAACTCTCACTCTCTCGGCGAGAGAGCCGGCGAAGAAGGGCATACCCTCAGCGCGGCGGAGATGCCGCAGCACGCTCATAATGTTCAGGGCACAAGCGATCAGGGGACGAGTCTAAGCCCGGGTGGGAACGTTCTTGCGTCAAAGCAACGCCGTGCGCCCAACTACTATGCGCCGCAGGCCACTACCGCGCTGCACCCCGCCACCGTTAGCGTCGTCGGCGGCCAGCAGCACAACAATATGCAACCGTACCTGGTCCTTAATTTCGTCATTGCGCTCCAGGGGATTTTCCCCTCGCAAAATTGAGCGACGTACCCACCCGGGAGATCGATCATGGCAGAACCCTATGTCGGTGAAATCCGGATGTTCGGTGGCAACTTTGCGCCCGCGGGATGGTTATTCTGCGACGGCTCGTTGCTGCCGATCAGCGAATATACAACTCTCTTCCAGCTCATCGGCACCACCTACGGCGGTGACGGCCAGTCGACGTTTGCGCTGCCCGATCTGCGCGGGCGAATTCCGATTCATCAGGGGCAAGGGGCGGGGTTATCACCGCGACAGATTGGCGAGAGTGGCGGATCGGAATCCGTAACGCTGACCTCAGCTCAACTAGCGAATCACAGCCATGCGTTCCCGGCCTCCACCAGTGCCGCGTCTTCAGGTGACCCCCTCAATGCCGTGGTCGCCGATACCGGAACCGCCTCGGTCTACAGTACGGGCAGCCCAAATGTTGCCATGAGCCCGGGCGCCATTACTGTCGCGGGCGGCAGCCAGCCGCATGACAACATGATGCCGTTCGTTTGCGTCAGTTTTATCATCTCGTTGTTTGGCATTTTCCCGACCCAAAATTAAGGAGCGCGCCATGGATCCCTTCGTCGCCGAAATCAGAATCCTCCCGACCAACTTCGCTCCGACGGGCTGGGCCTTTTGCAACGGGCAGCTACTTCCGATTTCGCAGAATACGGCATTATTCTCGCTGCTGGGAACGACCTACGGTGGCGATGGCAAGTCCACTTTCGGCCTGCCGAACCTGCAGGGCAGTGCGCCCATGTTTTTCGGACAGGGCCCGGGGTTATCGCGTCGCGATTCAGGCGAGACGGGCGGCGCCGAAACCGTAACGCTGACACCAGCCCAGATGCCGTCGCATACCCATTCAATTATCGCCGACAGCGGTTTGCCCACCACCGGCAACCCAACCAACGCGGTATTGGCCTCACCCGCCGCGCTGCGCCGATACAGCGCCGCTTCGGACCTCGAGCCCATGGTTCCGGTAGGCCCGGCTGGGGGCAACCAGCCGCACAACAACATGCAGCCCTATCTGACGCTCAACTTTTGCATCGCGCTCCAGGGAGTCTTCCCTCCGCGCAGCTGAGGGTGGGTCAGGCTCCCGATGCAAGGCATAGCCTCACCGCGCGACGACCAGGCTCCCGCATCTGCCGTGACGTTGCGGCCGGTTCGCCCGGAGGACATGGAGTTTCTGTTCCGGGTTTATGCCAGCACCCGTGATGACGAAATGACCCTGCTCGACTGGAGCAGCGCCGAGAAGCAAACCTTCCTGCGCATGCAGTTCCACGCCCAGCACCAGTATTACCACGCCCAGTTCCGCGACGCGCGCTTCGATGTCATTGAACGCGACGCACAGCCGGTTGGCCGGCTGTATGTCGATCGCCGCGCGGATACGATTAACATCATTGACATTGCGCTGCTGCCGGAACACCGCCGGGTTGGTATCGGCAGTTTGCTGTTGCGGGCGTTGCTCGCGGAAGCGAACGCTTCCGGCCTGTCGGTCAGCATTCACGTGGAACGCAAAAACCCGGCACTGCGGTGGTATGAACGGCAGGGTTTTGTTCGAGTCAGCGACCAGGGAATCTACTACTTCATGCGCTGGTCGCCAGCGCCAATTTCAGAGAACCCGGTAAGGCACCGCGCCGCGGAATGACCCGACTCATCCCCGGCATTGCCGAATACCGTGGCTCCGTGACGATGCGCGCGTTGGGTACGGCGGAGCAGCGAACTAGTTGAACACGGCCTCGTAGCGCATGCCATCCTTGTCCGGACCGAGCGGCACCAGGAAAATCTCCAGCGTCCCCAGCCCTCCATGCTCGAGCCGATAAATCCGTTGCGGTAGCACCGGCTCGAGTGGCCCGCGAAAAACCAGCGAGAACGGTACCCGCCGTCCCGGTCCGTCATGTCGCGACCCGAGCACTTCAGCCTGGATGAGTTCGACGTCAAAGCTCCCGGCGTCCGCGTAAATGCGAAATAGCTCGTTAAGACAGCCGGCGAACTGTGCGTGCGTCAAATCCTGGGGCATGGACGGGCGACACTCGGCAGTGGCCTGACCGGACGCGGCCAGAAGTCTTGTTTCGGACTATACCGCCGGGTGCCCACCAGCGCCGCGGCGGCGCCAGACAATGCCCGCGAGGGCGACCAAACCCGTGCTGAACAAGGGCAGCGCAGCCGGCAACGGCACAAACGTGACATCAAGCGTGACCGTGCCAAGATCGGGCCCGCCGCTTACCGGCCCGACGCCGAGCGTTCCTATGTCCAGGCTGATCGACGTAGGTGAAAAGAACACCTCGGACCCCAAAGCGACGCCAAAGATATTGTTGAGCGACACCGTAACACTACCAATGCTTTGCGTCCCGCCCCAGTCAAAACCCGATAACGTATAGCGCGCATCGGGGCCAAGGCCCGTAGTCTGGCAGGTGGTGCAATCCAACCCCGTGTATGCAGGCCCATCGCCACGAATACTGAAGACAATGCTGGAACCCTTAATATCGATAGATTCTCCATCCAGCATGATGCCATCACCGATATTCGAGCCGTCGTTGAATTGTAATTCAATGCCTGGATCGACGACGGTGACATTGTCGACCAGATCCGGATATGGGGACTCAGAGTAAGTCACGGTGGGCGTCTGGCCTACAAAGGAGGCCAGCGTGATGCCTGGAACCAGCAACAGCCCCATGACACCGACGGTAAGTACTGCGGATATACCTTTGCTTCGAATCACCCTTATCATTTTCTTATCCTCCACCTTTTAGTCAGAATTTCGGACACACCAAGAAATCTCACTGGCTGCCGATTGGCGTACTCCGTCGCAGGAATTCCTCCGTGGATGGTAATTGGCCGGAGCCTGTAACACCGACACGTCGGCATTACTTCACAGGGCCATTGCGCCAAATTATCAATCTACATGCTTCATTAAGTGTGGGAAGCCAAAAGCTTTGCTTATGTGCAAAAACCTAACAGAGCCTCTATGGCGAGTAAAGGAAACGGCTTGGCATTAAGACCGACGGCTACTTTAGCAAACGCTTATTTTTCATTTAACCGCTTGAAAAGCCATTACTTCCGTGGAGATCGGGGCCCCTTTCTCCGTATCGCCGGAGAAAGGGGGTTCGCGTCTGACCGACTCGCGGAGAGGGAGGGATTGCTCGGCGCTTCGCGGCTCGGGCCGCGCGCCGCGCGTCCAAAATCGCTCCTGGACAGGAGCGGTACATGGAAGTACCGCTTGCGGAGCTGAGGATGCAGATTTGTCGAACCCTCTTCTCGGCTTCGGATCCGCCTGACCTCGTCATCAAAACAAAGGGGCCATAAGGCCCCTTTGTTTTGATGGCGGAGCAGCCAGTCGAGAGCGAACCCTTCTCGGTCGAAAAATTCCCTGCAACAGGCAAAATTCAAGGAACAACTGCATCGCCGACGCCCTTGGCTGAACACCCTCCTCGTTAATTGTCCGCCGGATACGCCTATTCACCCAGATCCCGAATGAATACGTCGTCCACAACAGGGAATTAACAGGGAATCGTAAATCGGTAGAGACCGGCAATCCTGAATATTACAGTCTAATCTGCAATTGGCAGTAAAATGAAGGGCCCCGCCGAGGCAACGTGGCGGACTATTTATTTAGGAGGCGAGCAGACATGCGGCCAAGCGTCGGGCAGGTCGCTTTTGCATTCCTTGCGATACTCGCGGTGTCGGCCGTTTCGCCGGTCGCGTTCCCGCAGGACCAATCCGCGCCCGCGCCACAATACGACGCGGCCCAACTCGATCAGTTGGTGGCCCCGATCGCGCTGTACCCCGACCCGCTGCTTGGGCAGGTTCTCATGGCTTCAACCTATCCGCTCGAAGTCGTCGAAGCCGCGCGCTGGGCCGCGGACCCGACGAATGCCGGGCTCACGGGCGATGCGCTTGTCAGCGCGCTCGAGACGCTCGATTGGGACCCGAGCGTGAAGGCACTGGTGCCGTTCCCCTCGGTCCTGCAGATGATGAACAGCCGGCTCGAATGGACGCAGAAGCTGGGCGATGCGTTCCTCGCGCAGCAGGCGGACGTGATGAACGCGGTGCAGCGGCTGCGCCGCCAGGCCCAAAGTGCGGGCACGCTGACGTCAACGCCACAGCAGACCGTCACCACGCAAGACGGAGCCATCGATATCGAGCCCGCGAGCCCCGACATGCTTTACGTGCCCGCCTACGATCCGGGCGTGGTATATGGCCCGTGGCCATATCCCGGTTATCCGCCGTACTTTTTTCCGCCACCGCCCGACTATTACTACGGACCGCTCGCGGCGGGAATCGAGTTCGGCATCGGCTTTATCATCGTTCAGACGTTCTGGGGATGGGACCACTGCGATTGGCGGCATCACCGTATCGACGTCGATGCGCACCGGGTGAACGTGATCAATCGCTACTCCATCGAGCACTTCCATCGGCCACCCTTCGATGGACACGCGTGGGCGCACGACCCGCAACATCGCATTGGCGTTCCATACCGCAATCCGCAGGTGCGTGCGCGCTTCGAGCGCAAATTGCCGGGTTCGCCGCAGAGCCGCTATGAATATCGTGGGCATGAACAAGCCCCGTCGACGGTCCGCGTTATTCCCTCACCGGCCCCGGTCGAACGCGCCATGCCGCGTCCCGTGCAGCGCCCGGCTCCCCAAGTGATCGAACGGCCCGCGGCGCCAATTTACCAGCGTTCGGGCAGCGGCGCCGAAGCGCGCGAATTTTCGAACCGTGGCCGCGAAAGCCGCCAGTCGAAACCGACGCCGGCAGCGCCACCGTCTACGCCACCACGGTCTGCGCCGCCCAAGGGCGGCGGGTTCCGTGGCGGCGGGTCACGTCAGCGCTGACCTATGCGCGTTTCGACGAAAGAGCGAGGAGCGATGAAAAATCGGAAGCGGAATGATATCGGCGGCATATGGCGAACCCTCGCGGTGCTCGCTGTCGTGGCGGTCTTCGCGTTGCCGGCCGCGCCGTTGCCCGCGTCTGGCGCCGCTCAGCGACAGTTCGACTCGCCCGAGCATGCCGTTGACGCGCTAATCGCCGCCGTCCGCTCAGGCCGCACGGCCGATCTCCTCGCGATTTTCGGGCCGCGGGGCAAGTCACTGGTCGAATCCGGCGATGCCGTGGCCGACAAGAACGGTCGCGCCAGGTTTGTGGCCTCCTACGACGAAGGCCATTCCCTCACCACGCCATCCGACGGCAAGATCACGCTGGTCCTCGGCAAGGATCACTGGCCGTTCCCGATCCCGCTCGTAAAAGCCGGCAAGGTTTGGCACTTCGATACCGCGGCGGGCGCCGAGGAGATCCTCAACCGTCGCATCGGCCGCAATGAGCTGAGCGCGATCGAGGTCTGCCGCGCCTACGTCGACGCACAACGCGAGTATTCTTCCAAGGACCGCAACAACGACGGCTTCCGCGAGTACGCGCAACACTTCGCGAGCCACCCGAACCAACATGACGGGCTCTACTGGCCCACCAAGTCGGGCGAGGAACCGAGTCCGATGGGAGCGCTGGTCGCCCGCGCCCGGGACGAAGGTTACGAAAGCGCCGGCATGCGCACCAAGCGTGAGCCCTACCACGGTTATTACTACCGTATCCTCAAGCGCCAAGGCTCGCATGCGCCTGGCGGTGCGCACGAATACATCGCCGACGACCACATGATCGGCGGTTTTGCGCTCGTGGCGTTTCCCGCGCAATATGGCGCCTCGGGCGTGATGACCTTCATCGTCAATCAG
>Ga0187774_10000227_pt1 | contig 18612 bp, 13 predicted proteins | sample 0216_BV02_MP05_2_FD_133152 | JGI IMG/M metagenome (GOLD analysis project Ga0187774, IMG submission 133152) | Tropical peat soil microbial communities from peatlands in Department of Meta, Colombia - 0216_BV02_MP05_20_MG | ecosystem: Environmental > Terrestrial > Soil > Wetlands > Peat | place... | reverse complement strand
TTACCGGTTTCCCAGGTCTCGTGCTCGTAGTTCAGGCCGTAGGTGCTGCGCCATCCGGCGATGCGGCCCTCGGTCAGGCTCCATTGACCGCCGGCATGCGTAAGGGCGGTTCCGGCGGTGTAGCGTCGGCTGTCGCTGGTCTCGGGATGCTCGTCGATCGCGCCGACGTTGAACGACAACTGATCGGTGCGCGGGTCACGCACCGGGATGAGATAGCTGGCGGTGAGATCGTTCCGTACCTGCGAGGCGTTGAGCTCAGTGCTGAATCGATGGCCGGCTTCGTTGATCTGGCGTCGCTCCCAACCGACCTTGCCACGCAACCCGGTATCGGTGCCGTAGCCGAGACCGAACGTGTACTTATTGGGCGGTCGCGGCACCAGTTTGACCACGATCGGCACCTCGCGGTCGGTCGCGAAATCTCGCCGCGGCGTTATTTCAATCTGCTGGAAGTAGTCGCTGTTGACCAAACCGCGCCGCAGCTCGATGAGCTGCTGGTTGTCGAACGGTTCGCCAGGCGCGAACGGCACGTAGCGCGCGAGCAGTTGCGGGTCGAGTCCGCTGCCGGGTTCGAATTGCACGGCGCCAAAGCGGTAGCGCGCGCCGGTCCGGTAGTGCAGTGTTACGCTCGCCGTGTAGGCCGCGAGATCGACCTGCACCTCGTGACGTGTGAGCGTGGCATCGAAGTAGCCGCGATCGGCGCCCAGGCGCGTAAGACGCGCTTTCGCCGCTTCGTAGCGTTCCTGATCCAGCACGTCGCCCTGACGCAGTGGAAAGTCCTTGATCAGCGCGGCGATGGCGGGATCGGCCACGCCATCGCCCGTGACCTGGAGATCGAGCACGCCGATGCGCAGCGGCGGTCCCAGGTCCACGCGATAGCGTGCCACGTAACCCGTCTCGTTGCGGGTGAGCTCTGATGTCACCTGAGCGCGATAGTAGCCGCGCGGCTGCAGGGCCGCGCGGATCTCCTGCGCGGCGCGCGCGTGCAGGACCTGGAGCGCGGTCGGGCTCAGGTTGGATTCATTCTTCTGTTGCTCGATGCTGAGCTGCGCGAGCACCGGCTGGCGCAGCGCCAGCGGCAGGCCTTCGATCACGACTTCGACGGCCGCCGCCGGCCAGGCGACCAGCAGCAGCGCGAAGCCCAGGCGGCGCAGACGCGCGGCGGTGCGTCGGTTCGGCTTGTCGTGCAAGGCGGGCATCGTCGCGGGCGCGGGCAGGGTTGGGGCAGTATAAACACGCTTTTCTCCGGAAGTCACCGCCCATGGCCCGGGTCCATCATTCGGCGATCGCCCGTGTCGCGGGCGACATGCCGGCGGAGATTCGATATCAATGTCGAAGTGATATCAGAATCGGCGACGCGGCGGGCTGATTACGCGGGGGCTGCCGATTCAAGCAAGCTGCCGTAGCGGTCGCGGAGCGGGCATCCTGATGATTACGGGTGGTTTTTCCGAAAAGAGGGGTTTAATCTACCCAGGTACCGCGATTTTGGTCTTGCCGGTGATTCGGCCAGTGTATCGCCGGTGCCAACAGCACCGGCCGCGCTAGGCGCGCGCGGCACGCGCAATGACGCCGGAAGGCACGCCGCGAAACAGATGGAGACCTGATCATGATCAAGACCGGTGTCACCCTCGCCGCCTTGCTTGCCACGATCGCCAGCGCGCCGGTCGCGGCTGCCGATGTCGCCGGTGTCTTCAGCCAGGGACGCACCCATGTGGCGGTGATCGGTGGCAGCGGCTCCGCCTTCAATGACAATTATTTCGTTTTCGGCGTGGGCGTCGCCTATTATTTGGTCGACGGTTTCAACATCGGCCTGTCCGTTGAATCGTGGACCGGTGGCGATCCCGGCATCTCCAAAGTCACGCCGTCGGTGCAGTACGTGTTCTATCAGGTACCGCGCATTTCGCCCTATGTCGGCGCTTTCTATCGCCGCACATACATCGACAATCTGCCGGACCTCGATTCCGTCGGTGGCCGCGCCGGCGTCTACATTGCCGCTGGGCGTAATGCCTATATTGGCGTCGGGGGCGTGTACGAGTCCTATCGCGATTGTGACACGTCGCTTTACCAGGATTGCACGGACACCTATCCGGAGATCAGTATTACGTTCGCGTTCTGAGACCCCTGAAACACCGCAGCTTGGGGGTTAGCGGGATTACGTAGCGTGCGCAGTGGGGCCGCAACGATACCGCACATTGTTGTCTTGACTCTCTGGATACGTACCTTGCCCTTACCAACAAATGGTGCGGTCACGGTCCTGAATCGGAATGTCTACCCAAGGTTGACGCGGTCAATCAACAAATTATTACAACTTTCGTCGCGCTCATGATCCAGCGCGCGGTTTCCGAGGCGATGATTAAGTGATAAAGTGAAAATCTATGCTGTTCGAACTCGATCGGGGTCGAATCGAAAAACAAAGAGACATGGGTAATACCTGAACGAAGCCATACATAAGGCAAGGAGATATCGCCATGAGACGGTTTATCAGAAACGGATGGTTGCTTCCAGTGTACGGGGCGATGCTCCTCGTAGCGGGATGTGCAACTTATTACAAGGTGACTGACCCGCAATCAGGCAAGGAGTATTACACTGAGGAGGTCAAGTCTGAAAAGGGCGGCAGCGTGAAGCTGAAAGATGCTCGCACCAACAGCGAGGTTACACTTCAAAGTTCGGAAGTGAAGGAGATCAGCAAGGATGAGTATAAAGCGGGTATTGCGGCGCCACTAAGCAAACCGGCGCCAAGCGGTGAGCCAAAATAATTTCTGCTCCGTTCTCCTGATCAAGAAGGGGATGCGGTATTTGATAAGTGAGGCAGGGAAAATCCCCGTCATCCTGCTTTTTAACGGCGGGGTGATAGTAGTATTTAATTTTCCCTTTCCAGGTACATCGATGGGACCGGGCGGAAACGGAACCGCTCCCCTGGACACCTGGTCAAGCAACGCCCTCGGGTAACAGACCCGCGACAGAAGGATCCGCCCAACATGCCCGAAATCCAACGCGATCTCACCCGAACCGTACTCGCGGTATTATTCATCGGCGGGCTCATCGCAGTTTCCTTCTGGGTGCTGCGTCCGTTTCTCGGGGCGTTGATCTGGGCGGTCATGATTGTGGTGGCTACCTGGCCATTGCTGCTCGCGGTTCAGGGAGCGCTCGGGGGACGGCGCGGGCTCGCGCTGACGGTCATGACGCTGGTGCTGTTGCTGCTGTTGATCGTGCCGTTCTCGGCGGCCATCGGCACGATCGTGGCGAATGTCGATGCGATCGCCGGGTGGACCAAGGCGTTGAGCGAATTCAAGGTGCCGCCGCCACCGTCCTGGGTGGCGGGCTTGCCCGTGGTGGGCGAGCGCGCGACGGAGCTGTGGCAAGAGGTGGCGGCCCAAGGAGTCGAGGCGTTGGCCGCCAAGGCGGCACCCTACACGCATGAGGTGACCAGGTGGTTCGTCTCCCAAGTCGGCAGTGTCGGTGCCATGTTCATTCAGTTCCTGCTCACCGTGGTCATGTCCGCGATTCTGTATGCCCGCGGCGAATTCGCCGCCGACTGGATGCTCCGCTTCGGCGCGCGCCTGGCCGGTGTCTCCGGCCAGGCGGCGGTGCGGCTATCGGCCCAGGCCATTCGCGGGGTCGCGCTCGGCGTCGTGGTCACGGCGCTGGTGCAGGCTCTGCTCGGGGGCCTCGGCTTGCTGATCGCGGGCGTGCCGTTTGCGGCCATTCTCACTGCTATCATGTTCATGCTTTCGGTGGCGCAGATCGGCGCTGTGCCAGTACTGGTGGTGGCGGTGGCGTGGCTGTATTGGAGCGGTGCGACCGGCTGGGGCACGTTCCTGTTGGCGGTCACGGTGGTTGTCGGCGCCCTCGACAATGTCCTCCGGCCGATTCTGATCAAGAAGGGCGCGAATTTACCGCTGCTGCTCATCTTCGCCGGCGTGATCGGCGGTCTCATTGCCTTCGGTTTGATCGGAATTTTTGTCGGGCCGATGGTGCTGGCCGTGGCCTACACTTTGTTGAGCGCATGGATCGAAGAGGGTGAATCGAGCCGCCGCGCCCCGACTCCGGCCGTGAAGCACAAGGGGAAAACGCGCACGCCGTGATGACGGCGGGCTGATTTAACTGGCACCGCAAGGAGCTTTCTGATGGCATTCGAGATTATCAAAGCCGATGGACCCGTCCTGCACATCCGGATCACGGGTGTGATGCAATTCGCCGATCAGCAGGCGCTGAATGCGGCGGCGAAGAAATTGATCGCCCGGGGAATTAAACCGCGCGTGCTCGTGATCGCCGAGAATTTCCAAGGCTGGGAGAAAGGGGCCGACTGGGGTGATGTGACTTTTCTGACGGACTACGGGGACGACATAGTGAAAATGGCTATCGTCGGTGACGAGAAGTGGAAAGAACAGATATTCATGTTCACCGCCAAGGGTCTGCGCAAGACCGCGATCGAGTATTTTTCCCCCATGGCCCTGGCGCAGGCGGAAGCGTGGGTGCGTGCATGACGGCCGTTCGCTGAATGGCGTTGCACATTTCTCTCCTCGTTTATCGCGTCGATCCGTTCGAGACGACGCCGCATTGCGATTTTTCGCTAAGGCTGTCTCAATGGACTGCAATTTTTCAGAATGACTTTGCCTTGCAGTAAATTGCCGCGTGAGTATTCCTGGAATTCGCAGGTGTTTTTGGCGGGATCGTAGTTTTCAATCCAAAGGTTGTCCTCCTTCCAGCTCATGCCGATATGGCGTTGGCCTTCGGGCACGGTGATGCTCATCACGCCTCCGTATTGCTGAACGAAAATCTGCTGGTAGTGAAAAAAATAGGCCACGGCGCCCACGACGACGACTGCCGCGGCGGTGGCCAGCGCAACATTCCGTTTTTTCAAGCGCGCGCCGATGGCCCACAAGGCAAACGCCGCTATGGCAATGACAGCAAGCCAATAAAGATAAGTGATCACGGTTTTCTCCTCAAAAGGGTGAATTCATTGTGGGATTGATGGTTTGCTCACGAGCCGATACAGCGGAACCGCACGCCGCGTTTTCATCCCGCCGCCGTGTTTCAGTGGCCGACATATGTTGATTTTTCTTCCTTACTCGCAATTGCCGGTGCAGCGGATCAGGCGTTCGGCGCAAGTGATCTCGTCGAAACGCGCGGCATCGCGAAATTCGTTGTTGCCGCCGGTGAGCGGCCCGGGCGCATTGTTGCACAGCCGCGCGCTTGCCACCGCGCGCGGCTCGCCAAACCACTGCACGTCGGAGCAGCCGGGACTGCCATGACCGACCCGCAGCAGCAGGGTGTAGGTGCCGCATGCCAGGCCGCGATGTTGCACCTCGCCCTCGGTATTCCACGAGCCGTCGCGCCGCGCCCAGGCCTTGAAGTCGCCGAAATCGAAATCGAGTCTCACCGGCTTGCCGTCCGCGTTCCACTCGGCCGCCGGGCGCGCGACCGCGGTGCGACCGACCGCGGGTGCGCCGGTGTCTTCGGCCTCGACCGTGGCCGTGACCGCCACGAAGACTGCCAAGCCGAGTATCGCCCGGCGGGCGGGCGTGCAGGGCGGCTGGTTGCGTTTCCGGGGAAATGTCATCATCAATGTCCTCGGGGCCGATGCGGCCGAACTGTGGAGGAAGGCGGCGAGTATAACGCGGTTGCGCTGTTGGAGGCACTGGACAGGGTTCATGTCGCCTAGCTGAGGTAACGCTGCGCCTCGCGCAGCCAGTCGCGTGGCGGCGGCAGGGCCGACCGCGCCATTCCAATCAGGCGCGCGACCAGACGTTGTCCCGCGGCGTTGTGCAGGACGGTAAGCTCGATCTCGGGCGCAAGTGCGCTGGCCTGGGTTTGCTTCACCCCCAGGCGATCGACAATGACGATGTCGCGAGCGCTCCAGAAATGCTGCTCCGGCCGCCGCAACACGTCAACGACGATGTCAAGATGTGCCTCCAGCAAGCCGGCGCCGATGGCGTGCGCCGCGAGCTGCGACTCGATATCCGCGAGCCGTGCTTGCAGGTCAGCCGGATCGGGGCGCTCGTCGCCGGCCGCCGCATCGAAACCCCATTGTCCGGCCTGAAGGGTCGTGAGCTTGCGTTGCAGCAGGCGGCGATCGCGCTCGAGCGCGCCACGCTCGGCGTCGGCTGTCGCGATCCGCTTCAGCGCGAGCGTGAGCAGGTGATCGAAGGCGCGGCGCTTGAGCAGCCGGCGGGTGTTTTCCCGGGCGTCAGTCGGGTCGACCAACCGATGGCCGGCGAAACTGACGGTTGTTTGCGCCACGTCGCGGCGCAGAATTTCGCCCTCGAGCACGGTCCCGAAGACTTGGCGTTCCTGCCGCAGCATCAGCAGCAAGGCGATGCCATGGTCCCCGGCTCCCGCGGACTGACGCCACTGGTTCAGCTCACGATCGATCGACAGGATCTCCCGCAGGTGTTCGGCCGAGGCGAAGTACGCCGTGATCTCGGGATTGGTGCCGTAGAACCGGGGGTCCAGTTCGAGTTCGGACGGCAGACCGTCCACTAGCGCCACGACGTGGTCGAGCGCGCGAATCACGGCAGCGCGCAGTTTCTTGCGATGGCCCGACAGGGCGCGCAGGCGCGGGTCGGTGCCGTCGAGCACGCGCTCGATGGCGCGTTCGATCAATTCCGCCGGGTAGGGAGCCCCGGCGTCCTGGCCGGTGCCGAAAATGGATTGGAATAATTGCAGCATGGGTACCTGGATCGTGAATGGGCCGGATCGCGCGTGTTCCGCGGCGCGTTTTCAGTCGGGCATGATATCGCGCCCGCTCCCGCGAGACGCCGGACGTTGCCTCGACTTCGTGTCCGCGGACCGCCGCGACGGAGAGATCCCGGAGGCGGCTTGTTCGATGGCCTCCAGCACAATGACACTTCGTGCCTGGGCGGGGTAGTGCTCTTCATGAAAGGCGGGCTGCTGTTCCGGCGGGCAGACATCGAGCGGGGAAGCGAGTGCGGTGTCGACCGCGCGGCGCCAGGCATAGCCTGGCAGTGCCGGTACCGCCACCGGACGCGCGGCATCGGACATGTTAAAAATCACGTGCAGCGGCGTTTCGCCGTCGACCGCGCCCGCCAGGGTGAAGGCCAGGAGGCGTGCATTGCCGTCCTGCCACGGGGATTCGTCGAGACGTGCGCCGTGCCAGGCCACATCCGGCAGCATCGCGCCGGGAGCCGGCCGGCCCGTGAGGAAGCGCGGCCGGCGCAGGCAGGGATGGCGCTTGCGCAGGGCGATCAGCTCGCGCACGAAACGCAGCATGTCACGATTGGTTTCGACCTGCCGCCAGTCGAACCACGACAGCTCGTTGTCCTGGCAGTAGGCATTGTTGTTGCCGCTCTGCGAACGCAGCACCTCGTCGCCGGCGAGGATCATCGGCACGCCCTGGCTCAGCAGCAGGACCGCCATGAAGTTGCGCGCCTGGCGGCCGCGCAGAGCGAGCACCGCGGCATCGCCAGTCTCGCCTTCGGCGCCGCAATTCCACGACAGATTATCGTTGCTGCCGTCGCGATTGTCCTCGCCGTTGGCCGCGTTGTGTTTGGCGTTGTAGCTCACCAGATCCCAGAGCGTGAAGCCGTCGTGGCAGGTGATGAAATTGATGCCGTTGAGCGGGAGGCGTCCGTCGTCCGCGTACAGATCGCTGCTGCCGCTGATGCGTGTTGCGACCTCGCCGACCAGTCCGGGGTCGCCGCGCACGAAGCGGCGCAGGCAGTCGCGGTAGCGACCGTTCCACTCCGACCACGTGAGTCCGGGGAAAGCGCCGACGTGATACAGGCCGGCCGCGTCCCAGGCTTCGGCGATGAGCGGCCATCCGGCCAACGCGTGCGACATTTCGATGCCCCACGGCAGCGGCGGCGTCGCCATCGGTACGCCGTTTTCGCCGCGCGCGAACACGCTCGCCAGATCGAAGCGGAAGCCGTCCACACGCATGTGCTCGGCCCAGTATTCGAGACAATGGACAATGAAGGCGGTCACCTGCGGGTGATTGCAGTTGACGGTGTTGCCGCAACCGGTGAAATCGAGATAACGCCGGCGATCGCGCGCGTCCAGGTGGTAAAAAATCTCGTTCGCGAACCCGCGGAAGTTGATGTAGGGTCCGCCCGCGCCACCTTCGGCCGTGTGGTTGAACGCCACATCCAGGATCACACCGATGCCGGCGGCATGGAGCGCGCGCACCATTTCCTTGAACTCGTGGTGGCCGCGGGCGGGGTCGAGACAGTAACGCGGGTGCGGGCTGTAGAAGCTGTGGGTGTTGTAACCCCAGTAGTTCCGCAGGCCGCGCGCCGCGACCGCGGGCGGGACGTCCTGCTCATCGAACGCCATCACCGGCAGGAGTTCGACGTGGGTAATGCCGAGCTCCTTCAGATACGGAATCTTCTCGACCAGACCGGCGAACGTGCCCGGATGGGCGACGCCGGACGATGCATGGCGCGTGAATCCGCCGACGTGCAACTCGTAGATGACGGCGCCGTCGAGCCCGTGCGGGGGGACCGGCGCGCCGCCCCAGTCGAACGCCGTGTCGCATACCACCGCGCGGAAAACATTGCCGCCGTCATCCGCCGGATCCCGCGCGCGCCTGCGGTCCCACACCGCGTCGGACACCGCCTGCGCCCACGGATCGCACAGCTGCTTGCGCGGATTGAAGCAGCGGCCGGTTGCCTGCGTGTCCGTCGGCCCGTCGGCGCGCCAGGTGTAGTACACCCCCACGCCCAGCCCCTCGACGAACACGTGCCAGACAAAGAAAGTGCGGTTCAGCTCGGGGTCGAGCGCGATGGTCTGGAACGGCGCGCTGCTGTCGGCGCGCTCGTAGAGCAGCAGCTCCATGAAGGTGGCGTGGCGCGAGAACACCGAGAAGTTCACACCGCCATCGCGACGATGGGCGCCGCCAGGGTAACGCGTTCCGGGAGTCGTGCGATAGATCATTGATGTTTACGTCCTCCGCGCGTCGCCTCGCTTCATGGCGGCGGTTCGCGCCATTTCCGAAAGCGACGGATGAGGGCATTGGTCGAGCTGTCATGACCCAGCGGCGGCTCGGCGCCGGCCGACAATTCCGGGATGATCCGTTGCGCCAATACCTTGCCCAGTTCCACGCCCCACTGGTCGAAACTGTTGATGCGCCAGATCACGCCCTGGGTGAACACGCTGTGCTCGTAGAGCGCGATCAGTCGGCCGAGGGCCGCCGGTGTCAGGCGTTCGAGCAGAATCATGTTGGACGGCCGGTTGCCCTCGAAAACCCGGTGCGGCACGAGCGCCTCGGGGCAGCCGGCGGCCCGGACTTCGTCGGCGGTCTTGCCGAAGGCGAGGGCCTCGCCCTGCGCGAGCACGTTGGCAATGAGCATGTCGTGGTGTGCCGCGGGCGGGTTCAGCGCGCGGGCGAAGGCGATGAAGTCGCAGGGGACGAGCCGCGTCCCCTGATGGATCAGCTGATAGAACGAATGCTGGCCGTTGGTTCCGGGCTCGCCCCAGTAGACCGGGCTCGTGTCGCCCGCGACGGGGTTGCCGTCGAGCATGACGCGTTTGCCGTTGCTCTCCATCGCCAACTGCTGCAGATAGGCCGGGAACCGTTTCAGATACTGCTCGTACGGCAGCACGGCGGTGGTATGCGCGCCGAGGAAATTGTTGTACCAGACGCCCAGCAGGCCCAGCAGCACCGGCAGGTTGCGCTCGAATGGCGCGGTGCGGAAGTGCTCGTCCATCTCGTGGAAGCCGCCGAGCATGCCGCGAAAGTGTTCGGGGCCGATGGCCAGCATGGTCGAGAGGCCGATTGCCGATTCCATCGAGTAACGGCCGCCGACCCAGTCCCAGAAGCCGAACATGTTGGCGGTGTCGATGCCGAACTTCGCCACCTCGGCGGCATTGGTCGAGACGGCGACGAAATGCCGGGCCACCGATTTCGCGTCGCCACCGAGCCCGTTGACCGACCAATTGCGCGCGTTGTGGGCATTGGCCATGGTCTCGAGCGTGGTGAAGGTCTTCGACGACACCACGAACAGGGTTTCCGCCGGATCGAGATCGCGCACGGCCTCGGTCAGGTCCGTGCCGTCGACGTTGGATACGAAGCGGAACGTGAGCCGGCGATCGCTATAGTACTTGAGGGCCTCGTAGGCCATCACCGGCCCGAGGTCCGAGCCGCCGATGCCGATGTTGACAATGTTGCGGATGCGCTTGCCGGTGTGCCCGGGCCAGTCGCCGCGGCGCACGCGATCGCAGAAGTCGGCCATGCAGTCGAGCACTGCGTGGACCTGCGGCACGACGTCCTGACCGTCGACCTTGATCGACGCCGTGCGCGGCGCGCGCAACGCGACGTGCAGGACCGCGCGGTTTTCCGTGACATTGATCCGGTCACCCCGGAACATGGCGTCGATCCGGGCCCGCAGGCCGGATTCCTCGGCGAGCCGCCGCAGCAGCGTCAGGGTCTCGTCGGTGACGCGGTTCTTGGAATAATCGAGATAGATCCCGGCGGTTTCGAGCGCAAGGCGCTCGCCGCGTCGCGGGTCCTGCGCGAACAGCGCGCGCAGGGTCAGTGCACGCATCGTTGCGGCATGGGCGGTGAGTGCCTTCCAGGCGGCGCCCTGGGTGACCCGGGAGGTGGCGGAGGTCGTGTTCATGCCCGTGGCGCCGGGGTCGTCGCGCCAGGAGCGGCGCTCGCGGCGGTGGTTGTGGCAATGCGTTCGTTTCTCGAATTCACGAATGTCCTGGCCTCCTGGTGAGGTGGTCCGGCCCCCGTCCGGTCCCGGTGGACGCGGCCGAAATGAGTCGCCGTCGCCGCCGTGCCTGCACCCGGTGACAGGCGCCACCGCGGCTCAGGCGTTCCCGGCTAACGCATTGTGCACGATTTCCTGGGCTTCGGTCACGATGGATTGCAGGTGGCGCTCGTCGCGAAAGCTCTCGGCGTAGAGCTTGTAGATGTTTTCGGTGCCGGAGGGGCGGGCGGCGAACCAGCCGTTGGCGGTGTTGATTTTCAGGCCCCCGATCGGGGCATCGTTGCCGGGCGCGCGCGTCAGGCGGGCGGTGATTGGCTCGCCGGCGAGCGTGGCGACGCTGACGCGCTCGGGCGTGAGTCGTTTGAAGACCGCCTTTTGCTCGGGGGTGATGGGCGCGTCAATGCGTTGATAAAACGGCGCGCCGTGATCGCGCGTGAGATTCTCGTAGTAGAAGCCCGGGTCCTTGCCGGTGACGGCGGTAATCTCGGCGGCGAGCAGGCCGAGAATGATGCCATCCTTGTCGGTCGTCCACACCGACCCGTCGCGGCGCAGGAAGCTCGCGCCGGCGCTCTCTTCGCCGCCGAACACGAGGGAACCGTCGAGCAGTCCGGGCGCGAACCACTTGAAGCCCACCGGCACCTCGAGGAGTCGGCGGCCGAGACCGGTGACCACGCGGTCGATAAGCGCGCTGCTCACCAGCGTTTTGCCGACGGCGGCGCTGCGCGACCATTGCGGCCGATGCGTGAGCAGGTAGTGGATCGCGACCGCAAGGTAGTGGTTCGGGTTAAGCAGCCCCCGCGAGCGCGTCACGATGCCGTGGCGGTCCGCGTCGGCATCGTTGCCCCAGGCGATGTCGAACCGGTCCTTGAGCCCGACAAGACCGGCCATGGCATACGGGCTCGAGCAGTCCATCCGGATCTTGCCGTCGTGATCGAGCGTCATGAAGCCGAATGTCGGGTCGACGCGCTCGTTGACCAGCGTGAGGTTCAGGCCGTAGCGCGTCGCGATCGGTTTCCAGTAGGCGACCGCGGCGCCGCCGAGCGGATCCACGCCGAGGCGCAGTTTCGCCTGGCGAATCGGTTCGAAGTCGATGACGTTTTCCAGATCGGCGATGTACGGACCGGCGAGATCCTCGGCGCGCACGCTGGCCGCCGTGCGCGCGGCCGCGGGCGCGAGCCGCCGCACGTCGCGATTGGCGGCGCGCAGCAGGTCGTTCGCGCGGTCCTCGATCCAGGCGGTGATGTCGGTATCGGCGGGACCGCCGCCGGGCGGGTTGTACTTGATGCCGCCATCGCCGGGCGGGTTGTGCGACGGCGTGATGACGATGCCATCGGCAAGGGGCGTCTTTCGAGTGCGGTTGGCGACCAGAATCGCGCGCGAGATCACCGGCGTCGGCGTGTACCCGTTGTCGCGCTGAATGATCGTGTCGATTCCGTTGGCGGCCAGCACTTCGAGCGCGCTGCGTTCCGCGGGCGCCGAGAGCGCATGAGTATCCTTGCCGAGATAGAGCGGGCCGTCGATGCCGCGCCGGCGACGGTAGTCGCAGATCGCCTGCGTAATCGCGAGAATGTGGCTTTCGGTGAACGTGCCGTCGAGCGAGCTGCCGCGGTGGCCGCTGGTGCCGAAGGCGACACGCTCGCGTGCATTCTCGGGGTCGGGGCGGAGCGCGTAGTACTCGCGTTCGAGCCGTGCCACGTCCACCAGCAACTCGGCCGGCGCTCGTTGCCCGGCCAATGGGTGCAGCGTCATCGATCAAGCCTCCCGCTAATAAGCGATGTGCGCGGTTTCGTTCCAGAGGCGCAGTGCCGGTTCGTTCCGGTTGTGGTTGTAACCGAGAATACACAGGGCCGCGGTGCCGAGCACCAGCATGCGACCGCAACTGGCGTCCAGTCCCAACCAGCGCGCCGCGAGCGTGCGCAGGATGTGGCCGTGGGAAAACAGCAACACATCGGCGTCGACCTTCCGCAGCCGGACGATCAGCCGTTCGGCGCGCGCGGCGGCCTCCGCCACCGATTCGCCCTCCGGGCAACCGTCGCGAAACAGGTCCCACCCCGGGCGCAGGCGCTCGATCTCCTCCGGCTTCAAGCCTTCGTACGCGCCGTAGTCCCACTCGCGCAGATCGGGCTCCGTCTCGCTGGCGGCGCCGAATCCGGCCAGTTCGCAGGTGCGCTGGGCGCGTTGCAGGGGGCTGGTCCACACGCGCGCAAACATCCGCCGCCGCAAGCGTTTCCCGAGCCGGCGCGCGCTGTCTTCGCCCGGCGTGATCAGGGGAACGTCGGTTCGGCCGGTGTGCTGACCGGACCGGCTCCAGGCCGTCTCGCCGTGACGGACCAGAAAGATCTGGGGTAACGGCGCCATGATTCAGTCATCCAGTTTGACCGGCACCGGCCTGGCCCCCCAGATCGTCTCGCCATATTCTCGGATCGCGCGATCCGAGGAAAACTTTCCGGCGCGCGCCACGTTCAGGATCGACATGCGGGTCCAGCGACCGGGATCGCGGAAAACCCGTTCGACCTCGGACTGGGCGTCGACATACGCGCGGTAGTCGGCGAGCAGCAGATAGGTGTCGTGATCGAGCAGGTGATCGACCAGCGCCCGGAACAGGTTCGCGTCGCCGCCGCCGAAAAGGCCGCTGCCAATCAGGTCGAGCGTGCCGCGCAGTTCGGCGTCGCGCTCGTAGTACTCCCGTGGCCGGTAGCCGGCGGCCTTGCGTGCCGTGACTTCGTCCGCGGTCAGGCCGAACAGGAAGAAGTTTTCCGCGCCCACTTCCTCCCGGATTTCGATGTTGGCGCCGTCGAGGGTGCCGATGGTGAGCGCTCCGTTCAGGGTGAATTTCATGTTGCCGGTGCCGGACGCTTCCTTGCCGGCGGTCGAGATCTGCTCGGACAGGTCCGCGGCCGGATAGACGGCGTGCGCGTTCTTGACGTTGAAGTCGGGAAAGAACGCGACCTTCAGCCGTCCGGCCACGACCGGGTCGTTGTTCACGACGGTGGCGACGCCATTGATCAGGCGGATCATGAGCTTGGCCATGTGGTAGCCGGGTGCGGCCTTGCCGCCGAAGATGAAGCAGCGCGGCACGATGTCCAGCTGCGGATTCGCGCGCAGGCGATTGTAGAGCGTGACGATGTGCAGCACGTTGAGGTGCTGGCGCTTGTACTCGTGGATGCGCTTGACCTGGATATCGAAGAGCGCGTTTGGGTCGAGCACGATGCCGGTGCGTTCGCGGATGCGGTATGCCAGCGCTTCCTTGTTGAGGCGCTTGACCCGGCGCCACTGTTCCTGAAACGCGGCGTCGCCGGCGCGGGCCTCGAGACTTCGGAGCGTCGAGGGATCGGTGACCCAGCCTTCCCCGACGGTTTCGTTGAGCAGGCGCGTGAGCCCTGGGTTGCTCAGCAACATGAAGCGGCGCGGGGTGACACCGTTGGTCACGTTGAAAAAGCGTTCCGGCCAGAGCTCGGCGAATTCGCGCAGCACGGTCTGTTTGAGCAGCCTCGAGTGCAACGCCGCGACACCGTTGACGGCGTGGCTGCCAACGGTCGCGAGGTTGGCCATGCGTACCCGTTTGTCACCATGCTCGTCGATCAGCGACAGGCGCGCGACGCGCGCCTCGTCGCCGGGGTAGCGTCGCCGCACTTCGTCGAGGAAGCGGCGGTTGATCTCGTAGATGATCTCGAGCGGGCGCGGCAGGAGGCTCTGGAACAGCGGCAGCCCCCAGGTCTCGAGCGCCTCGGGCAGCAGCGTGTGATTGGTGTAGGCGAGGGTGCGGCGCGTGATGTCCCAGGCCTGATCCCACGGGAGCCCGCGATCGTCGATCAGTAGACGCATGAGCTCGGCCACGGCGATCGACGGATGGGTGTCGTTGAGCTGCGCCGCAAAGCGGTCGGGAAAGCGCTCGATCGACTCGCCCTTGAGATCGAGGAGGCGCAGCATGTCCTGCAGCGAGCAAGACACGAAGAAATACTGTTGCGCGAGCCGCAGGCGCTTGCCGATCTCCGGCTCATCGTTCGGGTACAGTACCTTGGACAGCGTCTCGGAGATGGTCTTCTTCTCCACCGCGCCGTAGTAGTCGCCGACGTTGAAGTCCTGGAAATCGAACGACTCGACCGCCTCGCTCTTCCACAGCCGCAGGGTGTTGCAGGTGTTGACGCGATAGCCGAGCACTGGCGTGTCGCAGGCCACGCCCTTGACCTCGTTCGCGGGAATCCAGCGCACCCGGTATCGGCCTTCGGCATCCGTGCCGGCCTCGGTGTGGCCGCCGAAATTGACGTAGAAGCAGATCTCCGGGCGCACCAGTTCCCAGGGGTTGCCCTTCTGCAGCCACTTGTCGGTGATTTCCACCTGCCACCCGTCGCGAATCTCCTGGTCGAAGATGCCGAACTCGTAACGGATGCCGTAACCGATGGCCGGGATTTCCAGGGTCGCCAGCGAATCGAGGTAACAGGCGGCGAGCCGCCCGAGGCCGCCGTTGCCGAGGCCCGGCTCTTCCTCGAGCGCGGCGAGCGCATCGAGGTCCTGGCCCAGCGCCTGCATCGCCTCGCGTGCGGCCGGTTCGATGCCAAGATTGACCAGATTGTTGCCGAGCTGCGGTCCCATGAGGAACTCGGCCGACAGGTAACAGGCCACCTTCACGTCCCGCGCGGCGTAGGTTCGCGCCGTCGCCACCCAGCGCGCCAGCAGCCGGTCGCGCACGCTGTAGGCCAGCGCCATGTACCAGTCGTGCGGTGTGGCGACATCCGGGTACCGTGCCTGCAGGTAGGCGAGGTTATCGAGCACCGCGCGCTCGAGGGTGGCGGCGGTGAGGCCGGTGCGGGTCGGTTCGGCAACCCGCGGGGTCTTGGCGGTTTGGCGTTTGGTGGTCATGGCGGCATCTGTCCTCGCATTCGGAATCGAAATCGGTATTGGTCGCCTCGCGGCGCGCCGGCCATCGGGTTCAGGCGGCCTTGCCCGCGGCGGCCTGCCAGCGGGCGTGGTGTTCGCGGACGATAGCGATGGCCTGCGCGGCATTGTCGACGCAGAGCGGGATCTTCAGATCGTCGGCGTTGGCCAGCTCGAAGCCCGGACGCAGCATCACGGCGCTCGCCCAGTCGACCAGCCCTTTCCACATCGGGCCGGCGAAGACGAGCGGGGTGTCGCGCAGGTGCCGCACCTGCAGCAACTGCCAGATCATCATCGACTCGAGCACCGTGCCAATACCGCCCGGGGCCACGATGAAGGCATCCGACATGAGCACGAAGTGGTGCAAGCGGGTGAAGAAGGTCTGGTGCTCGAAGGCCTGCTCGACGAAGGGGTTGACCTCCTGCTCGAACGGCAACTCGACGCGGATGCCGATGCTCTGCACGCGCTCGGCCGCCTGCGCCTCCTGCGCGCCCTCGTTGGCGGCCTGCATCAGCCCGGGACCGCCGCCGGTAACGATGTCGCAGCCCATGGCGCTCAAAGCGGCGGCCATGTGCTTCACCTCCTGATAGACCCAGTGCCCGGGTTGCGTGCGTGCCGAGCCGAAGAGGGTGACGCGGTAGCGCTCCCGTTTCGAAGGCTGCAGGCGCGTGAGGTTGTTGACCGTGGCCCACAGTCCGAACAGCGTGTCGATGAGAATGCGCTTGACGCCTTCCTCGTCGGCAAGGCTGACCGTGGTCGGGGCACCGGGGGCGGTCCTGGTGCTCATGGGACGACGAATCCCTGGCGAGCCATGTCGCGCCCCCGCATGCGCGACCTCAGTACGGCCACACCCAGTTGGTGATCTCGGGTCGGTCGGTGCCCTCGGTGCGGGCGTAGTTCAGGTTATCGATGATGGCGTTCTTCATCTCCTCCTTGAGATGGGCAGCGCGCACCGCCAGTCCCGGCACGCGGTCGATGACGTCGATCACCAGATCGAAGCGGTCGATCTGGTTCAGGATCGCGAGCTCGAGCGGCGTGTTGATGTTGCCCTTTTCCTTGTAACCGCGCACGTGCAGGTTCTCGTGGCCGGGGAATCGGTAGGCGAGCTTGTGGATCAGCCACGGGTAGCCATGGAAGTTGAAGATCACCGGTTTGTTGGTAGTGAACAGGCCCTCGTACTCCCGGTCGGTCACGCCGTGCGGGTGCTCGGACGCCGGCTGCATCTTGTACAGGTCGACGACATTGACGAAGCGAACCTTCAGGTCCGGCAACCGCTCGCGCAGGATCGCGACCGCGGCCAACGCCTCGAGCGTCGGCACATCGCCGCAGGCGGCCATCACCACGTCCGGCTCCACGCCCTCGTCGTTGCTGGCGCGCCGCCAGATGCCGATACCCTTGGAGCAGTGCACGACCGCCTCGTCGATGGTGGTGAACTGCATGTGCTTCTGCTTGTCGGCGACGATCACGTTGATGTAGTCGGTCGAGCGCAGGCAGTGGTCGGCGACCGACAGCAGGCAGTTGGCGTCGGGCGGCAGATAGATGCGCGTGACCGACGGGCTTTTGTTGGTGACGAGATCGATGAAGCCCGGGTCCTGGTGCGAGAAGCCGTTGTGGTCCTGGCGCCAGACGGTGGAGGAGAGCAGGATGTTCTGCGACGCCACCGCAGCGCGCCACGGCACATGGTGCTTCGAGATGTCCAGCCATTTCGCGTGCTGGTTGAACATCGAGTCGATCACGTGCGCGAACGCCTCGTAGGTGTGGAAGAATCCGTACCGCCCCGTGAGCAGGTAACCCTCGAGCCAGCCGATCAAGGTATGCTCGGATAGCACTTCCATCACCCGCCCGTCGCGCGCCAGCTCGCCGCCGTCGGCGTCCTCGGGCAGCAGATCGGCCATCCACACCTTCTTCGACACCTCGTACACCGCCTGCAGGCGGTTGGAGGCGGTTTCGTCCGGTCCGAATACCCGGAAGCTGGTCATGTTGTTGCGCATCACATCGCGCAGGAACTCGCCGAGCGGTCTGGTGTTCTCATAACGAACCGCGCCGGCGGTGGGAACCTTTACCGCATAATTGCGGAAATCCGGGAGCTTCAGGTCCTTGCGCAGCAGTCCGCCGTTGGCATGGGGGTTGGCGCTCATGCGGCGCATGCCTTTCGGCGGGAGGTCGCGCAGCTCCGCGATCAGACTGCCATTCCCGTCGAACAGTTCTTCCGGCTTGTAGCTCCTGAGCCAGGTCTCGAGCAGCTTGAGGCTCTCGGGATTCTCGCGCACGTCGGAGAACGGCACCTGATGCGAGCGCCATGAGCCCTCGGCCTTGTGGCCCTTGATTTCCTTCGGACCGGTCCAGCCCTTCGGTGAACGCAGCACGATCATTGGCCAGCGCGGCCGCTCGGCGGTGTTGGAGGCGCGCGCCTCGCGCTGGATCGCGCGAATCTTTCCCACGGCCTCATCGAGGGTGGCGGCCATCTTCTGGTGCATGTCGGTCGGGTCGTCGCCCTCGACGAAGTACGGCGTGTAGCCGTAGCCGATGAACAGCGCCTCGAGTTCTTCATGACTGATGCGCGCCAGCACCGTCGGGTTGGCGATCTTGTAGCCGTTGAGATTCAGGATCGGCAGCACCGCGCCGTCGCGTACCGGATTCAGGAACTTGTTCGAATGCCAGGCGGTGGCGAGAGGTCCGGTTTCGGCCTCACCGTCGCCGACGACGCAGGCGACGATCAGATCGGGATTGTCGAGCGCCATGCCGTAGGCGTGCGACAGCGAATAGCCGAGCTCTCCGCCCTCGTGAATCGAGCCGGGCGTCTCGGGGGTCACGTGGCTGCCGATGTGACCGGGAAACGAGAACTGCCTGAAGAACTTCCGCAGGCCATCGATGTCTTCGCTCTTGTCCGGATACACCTCGGAATATCTGCCTTCGAGATAAGCCGGCGCCAGGACGCCGGGGGCGCCATGACCCGGGCCGGCGACGAAGATCACGTCGAGATCGTCGCGTTTGATGAGCCGGTTGAGATGCGTCCAGACGAACGACAGCGCCGGGCTCGCGCCCCAATGGCCGAGCAGCCGAT
>Ga0187774_10000226_pt1 | contig 18732 bp, 16 predicted proteins | sample 0216_BV02_MP05_2_FD_133152 | JGI IMG/M metagenome (GOLD analysis project Ga0187774, IMG submission 133152) | Tropical peat soil microbial communities from peatlands in Department of Meta, Colombia - 0216_BV02_MP05_20_MG | ecosystem: Environmental > Terrestrial > Soil > Wetlands > Peat | place... | reverse complement strand
TCCGCAGTATTGAAGCGCTACGAAGACGAGGGCGGGCAGCGTGCCGACTTGCCTTTGCTTCACTGGTCTTTGCAGGATGCGCTGTGGCGCATGCAGGACGCCATCAGCGGGGTACTCGATAACTTTCCCATCAAAGCCTGGGCATGGCTGCTGCGGCGCATGGTATTTCCTTTGGGCAAAACCTTCAGTCCGCCGAGCGATAAGCTGGGCTGGCAAGTCGCGAGTCTACTGCTTGAGCCTTCTGCCACTCGCGACAGATTGACGGCGGGGATCTATGTTCCAGACAACGAGGCGGACCCGATCGGGCGCCTCGATATCGCGCTACAGAGCGTAATTGCAGCTGAAGCCATTGAAGCTAAAATTCGGGAAGCAGTTAAAGCGGAACGCATCGCCGGCAAGACAAGCGAGGAAACCGCGGCCCAGGCCGTACGGGAAGGCATCATCGGCACGGCCGAAATGGAATTGTTGGCGAAAGCGCAGGCACTGCGCCGCGAAGTCATCATGGTAGACGATTTTCCGCCCGATTTCGGCAAGGGCATGTCCTCGAAACTAACGAACGCGCAACGGGAAGCGCTATCTGGGGGCAGGAAAACCGCTTGATGCGGATGTATCAACCGGTACCACGGCTGCTGCGGTCGAAAAGCAGTGATGCAGGCCATGCCGCTTGAAGGCAAAACCATATTCATCACCGGCGCTTCGCGAGGAACTGGCACCATTCGGCATCGCAGTCAATTCCCTGTGGCCGCGCACGGCCATTGCCGCTGCCGCGATCGAAGCCTATTTCCCCGACGAAGTTTTCAAGGCGAGCCACAAGCCGCAGATCATGGCCGATGCCGCTTGTGTGATTCTCAGCAGCGACAGCCGCAGCACGACTGGGAATGTCTTTATTGATGAGGAGGTTTTGCGCGGTGTGAATGTTTCCGATTTTGCGCAGTATGCCGTCACGCCAGGCGCTAAGCTCGCGACTGATTTGTTTGTCGATTAGAATATCATGCCGAAAAATTTCGGGATCTTGAGAGCTTGAATCAAAATTTTGTGGAAACGGACGTCATTCCGGTCGCAACTGCGGGTACTTTAAGCGGGCTTTTCCTCGAGCGCGTCAGGCGCACGCCGCATGCTGTTGCCTACCGCGAGTTTAATCAGCAGCACGGAAATTGGCGCGATTACACTTGGGAACAGATACACCGCCAGATTGTACGCTGGCAGGCCGCGTTAAGAGGCGAAGCGCTGGTATCCGGTGACAGAGTGGCCATGATGCTGCGCAATGGAACCGACTGGGTGATCGTGGATCAGGCGGCCTTGGGTTTGGGACTGGTCGTGGTGCCGCTACACATCGTAGATCGCCCGGACAACGTGGCGTATATCCTGAAGGATGCGGGTATCAAATTACTGCTTCTGGAAACCCGCGAGCTATGGAAACAGCTTGAAGCAGTGCGGGAGGAATGGGAAGCCTGCGGACTGCAGCGTATTTTGGTGCTGAATGGAATCGATGCAGTTGACCGAAATAACCCGTGCCTGGCGGCAGTGCAAGACTGGCTTCCCGAAGAAGGTGCGGAGGAGATGGAAGTTCGGGGGAAATCCGGCGACCTTGCCACCATCGTCTACACGTCCGGCACCACCGGGCGGCCCAAAGGCGTGATGTTGAGTCATCTAAATGTATTGTCAGATGTATACGATTCGCTACAAACCTTGCAGCTACCGCACGATTCGCTATTCTTGTCATTCCTGCCGCTTTCGCATACCTTCGAGCGTACCGTCGGCTATTATCTGGCGGTCATGGCGGGCAGTACGGTTGCTTATGCGCGTTCTGTACCGCTGTTGTCAGAAGACCTGCAAAGCATCCGGCCCACCGTTTTGGTTTCCGTGCCGCGCGTCTACGAAAGGATCCATGCGGCCATCAAGGCCAACTTGCAGGAGGGCTCTGCGTTCAGACGGCGACTATTTGATTTGACCGTGGCGGTCGGCTGGAGCCGCTTCCAGTACCTGCAAAAGCGCGGACCATGGCGAATTGCGCATTTGTTGTGGCCATTATTAAACCATCTGGTGGCAAGCAAAATGGCGGCAAGATTGGGGGGCAGGTTGCGGATCGCGTTAAGCGGCGGCGCCGCTCTGTCGCCCGAAACCTCGAAAGTCTTTGTCTCGATGGGGCTGCCGATTTTGCAAGGCTATGGCTTAACCGAAACCAGCCCGGTAGTGTGTGTGAACCGGATTCATGATAATGTTCCGGCGAGCATCGGGCCTCCCATTCCAAATGTCGAGGTGCGCATTGGTGAAAACAATGCCTTGCTGGTGAAAGGCCCGATCGTCATGCTCGGTTATTGGAAAAATCCTGAAGCCACCAACGCGATGATCCAGCCTGACGGTTGGCTGAATACCGGCGACACCGCGCGACTCGATGATTCGGGCAAGGTCTATATTACCGGGCGATTGAAGGAAATCATCGTCATGTCGAATGGCGAAAAGATACCGCCGTTCGACATGGAAGCAGCCATAGCTCGCGATTCTCTGTTTGAACAGATCATGGTGATCGGGGAGGCGCGCCCTTATCTTGCCGTGCTTGGGGTGCTGAACGAAGTGCAATGGAAGAAAGTTGCAACAGAGTCCGGCATTGATCCGCTGGCGCCGGACATATTGCATAGCGAGATTGTTGAACAGCTGGTGCTCAAGCGCATATCGCAGCAGCTGCGGGATTTCCCCGGCTATGCGCAGGTACGCCGGGCGGCGCTCACGCTTCAGCAGTGGACCATTGATAACGGACTGCTTACGCCCACCATGAAGCTACGACGCCTGAAGGTAATGGAACTTTACGAAACCCAGATAGCCAAGCTTTATGAAGGACACTAAATGATGGCCGAAATCGAAAAAGTTGCGCTCCCGCGCGATAAGCAGCCCGCGTTACGGCTGGTGCCCATGCCTTCCGATGCGAACCCCGTCGGGGACATCTTCGGAGGTTGGATCATGTCGCAGGTGGATATCGCAGGAAGCATACCGGCTATACGCCGCGCGCGGGGACGTGTGGCGACGGTGGCGGTGAACGCATTTTCTTTCAAGCAGCCGGTGTTTGTAGGTGACCTGGTAAGCCTGTACGCGGATATCGTACGCGTCGGACGCACTTCTATCACGGTAGATGTGGAAGTGTTTGCGCAGCGTGGCCCGCTGGACATCGACTGCGTAAAGGTAACTGAAGCGACGCTGACCTACGTGGCAGTGGACGGAGACCGAAAGCCTCGTGTCGTCCCTCCGGAGTGAGGTCGGGATCCTTCGCCGGTTGACCAGCAGACAAAATTAAGATGTCTGCGGATTTCGGCTAGTTTTTTGTCGAGACCCTTGTATAAGGATTCAAACATGAAAAAAACGGGTTTTTTATGTACATCGATAACTGCCGGGATGGGTGCCCTTTTTTGTGGATTAGCCGGCAGTGCCTTGGCTGCAGGTTTCGCCTTGAATGAACAAAGCGCCAGCGACATGGGTGTGGCTTTTGCCGGCGGCGCGGCGAGCGGCGAAGACGCGAGCACGGTCTTTTACAATCCTGCAGCCATGGTCCTTATTTCAGGGACCCAGTTGTCGGTGGGCGTTCACGGCGTCATGCCTGATCTGACATTTAACAACCAGGGTTCGTTTACCGCCGGTGGTGCGCTGACCGGGGGAGACGGCGGTGGCGCGGCCAAGGGGGTGGTAGTTCCCAATTTTTACCTCGTCACTGATATCTCGCCCAACATCAAGTACGGTTTTGGCGTAAGCTCGCCGTTCGGCTTGCAGACCGAGTACAACGGCACTTGGGTGGGGCGCTACCAGGCATTGAAGAGCCAGCTCGAGACCTTCGATCTCAACCCCAGCCTGGCGTTTAAAGTGAATGATCGAATATCGTGGGGCGCAGGTTTCAACGCCCAATACATCAATGCGTCTCTGAGCAAGGCTATCGATTTTGGTTTGCTTAGCGGCGGTGTGCCGCAATCTGCGGATGGCGCAGTCGAAGCCGCTGGCAACAGCTGGGCCTACGGCTACAATCTTGGCGTGCTTTTTCAGCTTCCCACTTCAACCCGGGTCGGAATCGCTTATCGCTCAAAGATTCACCAGACCTTGGTGGGGAGCGCGACTTTCAGCAATGTGCCTGCTTCGTTGATTGGCGATCCGCGTTTTTTCAACGGCAAAATGACAGCCGCGGTAACACTGCCGGACTCGGTTTCCTTGAGCCTGGTTCAGAAAATCGCTGACAAATGGGAATTGATGAGCGACCTAACGTTTACCCGTTGGAGCTATTTTAATCAGCTCGCATTGGTCTTTGCGGACGGGCGAAGCAGCGTTACCCCGGAAAACTGGCGCAACACATTCCGCGGCTCGCTGGGCGCGACCTACCGGTTCAGCGATCAACTGAAGCTGCGGGGCGGAATCGGCTTCGACCAAAGCCCAGTGCGGACCGGATATCGCACTGCGGCGATCCCGGACAGCCACCGCAAAATACTTGCCACTGGATTGAATTACAAATATTCCAAAGCCGACTCGCTGGATTTTGCGTACCAGCACTTGTTCTTCAACGATGGCGGTATTGCTAACAACCAGTTGCAGTCTGGCGGCGGGTTTCTGATCGGCACATATAATATCGATGCAAATATTCTAAGCCTGCAGTACAACCACGAATTTTAAGTAGCGAGCCTCGGTGCGGGAACGATTAATGTCACTGGAACTGCCTCATATCGTGCGAAATGCAGCAGTGTTGGGAGCGGGCGTCATGGGCTCGCAGATTGCCGCGCATCTGGCGAACGCAAGTATCGAGCTGATGTTATTTGAGCTGGCGGCAAAAGAAGGCAGCCCGAATGCCAACGTAAAAAAAGCACTGGACAATTTGAGCAAGCTCGAACCGAGCCCGCTATCCGTGCCTGCCCGGGCTTGTTTTATCCATCCGGCCAATTACGACCAGAATCTGGAATTGCTCCGCGAGTGCGACATCGTGATTGAAGCGATATCCGAACGCATGGACTGGAAAGTGGATTTGTACCGGAAAATCGTTCCGCATCTCGGTGAGCGGACAATTTTTGCCAGCAATACCTCCGGTCTGTCGATTAACCAATTGGCCCAGGCATTGCCGGAATCGATCCGCCACCGCTTCTGCGGAGTGCATTTTTTCAACCCGCCGCGTTATATGCATTTGGTTGAACTCATTCCTGGTGAAACGACTGACCCGCGGCTGCTGGATTGGCTGGAAACATTCCTGGTCACGACTCTCGGCAAAGGCGTGATCCGGGCAAAGGACACTCCGAATTTCATCGCCAACCGCGTCGGCGTTTTCGGAATGCTGGCAACGATGCACTACGCTCAAAAATACGGACTGGGATTCGATGTGGTCGATGCGCTCACGGGCCCACTCGTCGGGCGCCCGAAAAGCGCCACCTTCCGCACCGCAGATCTGGTCGGGCTGGATACGCTCGTGCACGTGGTAGACACCCTGCGGAATGCACTGCCTGATGACCCATGGCACAGGTATTATCAAATCCCGGAGTGGCTGAAGAACCTCGTGGCCAGCGGGGCGCTCGGGCAAAAAACCAAGGCTGGCATATATCGCAAGGTGGGCAAGGACATTCATGTCCTGGATCCGGCCAAAGGCAATTACCGGCTGGCGACCGGGTCCGCCGAGGAAAAAATCCGTCAAATTCTGAAAAGCAAAAGCGCGGAAGAAAGATTCGCGCAGCTTTACGCAAATCCCGATCCGCAAGCGCAGTTCCTGTGGGCGATTTTTCGTGAGGCATTTCATTACTGTGCAGTGCACCTGGAAAGCATCGCGGAGAACGCACGGGACGTCGATTTTGCACTTCGCTGGGGATTCGGCTGGCAGCACGGTCCTTTCGAGACTTGGCAAGCGGCAGGTTGGGGCCAGATCGCCAACCGGATTCGTGAGGATATCGCTGCGCGCAAGACCCTGGTTTCCGCGCCTTTGCCTGAATGGGTTTCGCAACTTGTATCCACTGGGGTACATGGATCGAAAGGATCGTATTCACCCCGGCAAAAAATTTTCCAGCCGCGTTCCGGCCTCCCGGTGTACCGTCGACAGCTTTTCCCCGATTCGCTGCTGGATGAAGAGCAAAAGTACGGCGCTACGATATTCGAAACGGACGCCGTGCGTCTGTGGCACACCGGGGACGACATTGCGATTCTCAGCTTCAAGACCAAAATGCACACCATTGACGGCGAGGTATTGGATGGTGTGCTGCGCGCAATTGCCGAAGCCGAGCGCAACAGCCAGGGGCTCATCATCTGGCAAACTGGAGCGCCGTTTTCTCTTGGCGCGAATTTAACGAAAATGACGGCGGCCAGGATTGGAGAAAAGCCTACGGCGTTCGGCACCATGCTAAAGGAGGCCACGCGCACCGCATCGTCGCTGGTTCTAAAAGCCGCGCACCGGTTAAACCTCGCAGATACGCTGATGGCCAGTAAACTGGACCAGATTGAAGCTGCGGTGATGCAACTACAGAAAACGAGCCTGGCGCTGAAGTACTCGGCCATCCCGACGGTAGCGGCGGTACACGGAATGGCGCTCGGCGGAGGCTGTGAGTTAATCATGCATTGCGATCGCACAGTCGCGGCGCTTGAAAGTTATATCGGACTGGTGGAAGCCGGTGTGGGATTGCTGCCCGGTGGCGGAGGCAGCAAGGAACTGGCCTTGCGGGCCGCATCGGATGCCAAAGGCGGCAATCTCTTTCCGTTTCTGCAAAAATACTTTGAAGCTGTAGCCACGGCCCAAGTCAGCAAGAGCGCAGAACAGGCGAAGGAAATCGGTTATCTTCGCAGTTGCGACAAGGTGGTCATGAACCGGTTCGAAGTCCTGTACGTCGCCAAGGCCGAAGTGCGGGCGCTGGCGGAAGCGGGCTACCGTCAGCCGCTCAAGGCAGTGAACATTCCAGTCGCGGGGAGGAGCGCGATCGCCACCTTAAAAATGGCGATGGAAAACATGCTTGCGGGTGGGTTTATTTCCGAGCATGATTATTTGATTGGATCGAAAATTGCGCACGTGCTTTGCGGGGGAGACGTCGAAGCCGGCAGCCTAGTGGATGAGCAGTGGTTTCTGGATTTGGAGAGGGCAGCGTTCATCGAGCTGTTGGCCACCGAAAAAACACAGGCGCGCATCGAATACACCCTGAAAACCGGCAAACCGTTAAGGAACTAGGAGAATGACCGTGGCTAAACAAGTCCAGGATGCTTACATCGTCGCCGCAACACGTAGTCCTGTCGGTAAGGCGCCGAACGGTATGCTCAGGAATGTTCGCCCGGATGACATGCTGGCGCATGTCTTGAGAAGCGCGCTTGCACAATGTCCGGGCCTCGATCCCGGCACCGTTGACGATGTCATCGTCGGATGCGCGATGCCGGAAGCTGAGCAGGGTATGAACGTCGCGCGCATCGGGCTGCTGCTTGCGGGCCTGCCCAAGCGGGTACCGGGAATGACGGTCAACCGTTTTTGCTCGTCCGGCTTGCAGGCGGTGGCGCTTGCCGCCGACCGCATAAGACTGGGCGAAGCCGAGGTGATGATCGCAGCGGGTACTGAAAGCATGAGCATGATTCCGATGGGCGGAAATAAAATTTCCATCAATCCTGCAATTTTTACCGATGAAAACATCGGCATCGCGTACGGCATGGGCATTACGGCAGAGAAAGTGGCGAGTCAATGGAAAGTGAGCCGGCAGAAACAAGATGAATTCGCGCTGGAAAGCCATCAGCGCGCGGTGAAGGCGATAGACACCGGCGAATTTCAACAGGAAATCGCGCCTTACTCCATGACTGAAATCGTGCCCAATCTCGAGACGCGGGAAGCGCTGCGAAAAACCAAAGAGCTGATAACCGACGAGGGTCCGCGACGCGACACCTCGTTACCGGCACTAAGCAAGCTCAAGCCCGTGTTCGCTGCCAGCGGCTCGGTGACCGCCGGCAACAGTTCGCAAATGTCCGACGGGGCTGCCGCTGTGATATTAATGAGCCCAGCTATGCTGCAGCGGTTAAACTTGAAACCGCTGGCCCGCTTTGCGGGATATGCGGTAGTCGGCGTGCCGCCAGAGATTATGGGTATTGGACCCAAAGAAGCAATACCCAAGGTGCTGAAACAGACGGGCCTGAGTCAAAATCAACTAGACTGGATCGAATTAAACGAAGCCTTTGCTGCGCAAAGCTTGGCAGTAATTCAAGACTTGGGGTTGGACCGGAGCAAGGTAAACCCCTTGGGCGGGGCGATTGCCCTGGGCCATCCCTTGGGAGCAACTGGCGCGATACGCACCGCGACCCTGGTCCACGGCTTGCGGCGGCGCCGAAAAAAATACGGCATGGTCACTATGTGCGTGGGCACTGGAATGGGTGCTGCAGGCATATTCGAGGCGCTGTAGCCGGTAACGGCTTGCTCACCTCGGTAACTCTTTTCCCGCCAAATTTCCGTGGTTGTTAGATCATGAGCTGTTGCAATTCCTTGCCTCGCAAGCATCGATCATGACAGCGCAAAAAAAATTGCTGTGGGTTGAGAAAATCAAAGTTCGCTGGGGCGACATGGACGCGATGGGTCATGTGAACAACGCGGCATATTTCCGGTACATGGAGCAGGCGCGTGTTTCCTGGCTGGAATCGCTCAAGATCCGTGTCGGCGCCTCCCGGAAAGGACCGGTCATTGTTTCCGCGAACTGCACATTCATCAAAGCCATTGTTTATCCGGCAACACTAGAGGTGAGCGTCTATGGCGGCGAGGCCGGGCGCAGCAGCTTTCCGATATTTCACGAAATTTACTTGGAGGATCACCCTGAAGTTAAATTCGCCGAAGGCGAGGTCACGGTAGTGTGGATTGACCACGAATTGGGGAAATCCATTCCGCTACCCGAAGAACTGCGCACCGAGCTTCAGATCTGACAGACCGGAATAGTTTGCGATGGTGGCAGCCCGGCTACTCGCTTTCGTAACGCTCAGCTATTTTATTGAATGTGCCGTCCTGCTTGATGGAATCCAGCGCCGCGGATAATGCCTTTAGGGTCGCCTGCGAGGTGCGCGGGTTACAAGCGAGGTAGGAATCGACTTGGCGCACCAGGAAGACGAGCGTTACATCGGGCACTTTGGACTGTGCTGCGACTTTCTTGGCGCCAGCCACGCTGGTGATCCACAGGTCTATGCGCTGCGGCTCTTTGCGGTTCAGAGTGAGCTTCGGCGGATTAAGCTTGTCGTCATTCACTTCCTGGATGTTGGTAAGGCCTTTCTGCTTCAGATACTCGGTCTTCGCATCGCGCGTCACACCGCCGATGCGATACGATTTGGCATCGGCGAGCGTGTTAATCGGCTGTGAAAAACCACTCTTGGCGAACAAACCCCATTTGTTGACCGCAATCGGGCCCACCCATTTGAACACCAACTCGCGGCTTGGGAGGCGCGCAGTGGAATAAAGACATGTCTCCTTATCGAGTTGAACCCGCCTGTAAGCATCCGCCCAGACCATGACCTCAATCTCGATCGGCACCTTGGCGCGCCGGCTCATCTCCCTAACCACCTCGGTCGCCATTCCGGTGACTTTGCCATCCTCCGTGTAATTGAGCGGAGGGTTTTCCTCAGTGAGCACTTTGAGCGCAGACACCGGCTGTGAAAAGATCGACAATCCTGTGATTAAGCCAAGAGTGCAAACGGTCCGGTACATAAAATCCCCCTAGTGGCTTACTGATGCGCTGAGCATGTCATGTTGTTTCCTTTCGTGCAAGCGCGATGGTGGCGTGCGCTTAGACAGGCTTGCCCAGAAGCTCGATTGCCCAAAACCGGAATTCGGTGGATAAGCAAGCATCGCGTTACCCTTGATCGTTTCGGACTGCGAATTCCGCCGCGGGCTAATCTGGCGCCAGGCAAAAATCAATTAGCTCAATATCCGGCGCACGAAATTGGGTAAAGCAAAAACCGCGCGGTGGGTTTCCCCGTTGTAGTAATGAAGATTCGCGATGCCGCGCTTTTCAAGCGTATTCTCGACTTGCGCGGGGTCTATAGCCAGCGGGTCAAGGGAATCCGAAGCGCAGGCCAAACCCCAGAGCGATCCGTAAAGAGGGATGTAGACGAGGTAGGGACGGACGAGCTTGAACACCGCGATCAGCCTTTTTGCGTGCTCGCGAACCCGGTCCGGACGGGATACCGGCGAGCCGATGTGAAGCGTAAGCGCACCACCGGGCTTGAGCACGCGTCGGCACTGGCTAAAGAACTCCTCCGTGTAGAGTTCGGTCGCAGGCCCTATGGGATCAGGAAGATCCAGGATGATAAGATCAAAGCGCTCGGCAGTCTCACGGATAAATGCGTAACCGTCGGCGATCATGAGTTTGAGGCGAGGACTGTCGAATACCTTTTTGTGTACTTCGCCGAAATATTTTTTGGCGATGTCCACCACTGCCCGGTCAAGTTCAACCACGGTGACGCTTTCGATGCTGGGATGCTTGAGCAGTTCTTCACTCGAACCGCCATCGCCGCCGCCGATCACCAGGGCTTGTTTCGGCCCGGGGTGGGATATAGCCGCCGGATGGACCATGTTTTCGTGGTAAAAGTATTCTTCTTTTTCGGAGGTCATGAAACACCCGTCCAGGCGGAACAGACGCCCGAATTCGGGCGATTCGTAAACCTCTAAATGCTGGTAGGGCGTATCGAATTCTTCGAGCCGCTCGCCCGCCCGGAAGAAATAGCCGCTGTTGGCGTTCAGCCACTCGGTGAGCAGTTTGTCGCTCATAGCCGCCCGCGTTCTACGGCTTTGCGGATCACTTCCTTGGGTTGCAGAAACTCCAGAACGGAATTGAACAGTTGGTGCGCCTTATCGCTGTTGTCGCGGCTGTGATTGCACACAAAAACATCGAGCGCCACGGTGCAGGTTTCAGGCCAGGTGTGAATGGCAATATGCGACTCGGCGAGAACCACAGTGCCGGTCACGCCAGCGTCTCCGAACTGGTGAAAAAAATCACCCAGCACCGTAAGGCCGGCGTCCGTACAAAGCTGCGTACAGCGTTTTCTCAGCTCGGCTGAATCCGAAAGATGAGTCGGGTCGCACTGGTAAAGATCCCCGATGATATGGAGTCCGCTTAACGTGCTGACTATCATGCTCGTCATTTTTTTCGCCCCCCTCTCCTTAGAAAATAAAGGCCGTCAGCCGAAAAACCGTACAATCTCTGCTACCCTCCCACCCAAGTTGTCCACGCTAACCACAGCTTGCTAAGCGGCGTCAGTTCGACTCGCCGCCGCAAGATACAGCACCCGTCTTCCCTGATCTCCCGCAGCTGGCTGCGGGAGATTGCCGCCAGCGCCAACCTCGCTCGCAGCGCCTTTCTTTCAGCTGCAGAAAATTTAGAAGTTGCGCGATTATAGCAATTTTCTGCTTTGTCAATAGCAAATTCAATCAACTTTTTCAAGTTCTCGGTCTCGCGCAGCTTGAGAATATCTCCCTCGGCGACGCCAGTACGCGCCAATTGGTCCTGCGGGAGCAGAATGCGATTTCGCATTGCATCGTGGCGCAGATTCAAAATGACGTGCGTGAACCCAAAAGCCATTCCTAAATCTTTAGCATGTTGCAGGCTGACTGGATCGTCTAATCCGAGAATGCGCGCTGCAAGCTGCTCGACAAGCCCGGCGGTGCGGGAGCAATAATCCTGCAGGGAAGGAAAGTCGGCGTGGCGGTTTTTGAATAGGCTGCTTTCCACAGCGTCGATCAACGCGGCTAGGTGCTCCCGTGCCAGATCGAAACGAGCGGCCGCAGGGAACAAAGCTTGGGTCGCGGGATGCTGGGCGCGACCGCTCCATGCTGAGGCCAATTCCTGGCGCCACCAGTTGAGCTTGATTTGCCCCAACGCGGGGTCCGAACATTCTTCGCTACCTTCCTTGATCTCGCGGTAAAAAGCAAAGAGACAGGTCAACGCGCTCCTTTTTTCCGCGGGCAAGAAGAGGACACTGTAATGGAAGCTCGATCCGCTTGGCGCCGCCAGGCTGCGGCAATACTCTTCGGGAGTCATTCATCCTTCTGCGACTGGAAATGAATTCCAAGGGATAAGCAGCTAGTTGCCTGGCTTATAATTCATAAGCTTAAGCGACATTGTTAAAGTTAAAGATGGAAGTTGGAGACTTAATATATTAAACTGATGCCATTGCGAAAGTGGCGGAATTGGCAGACGCACTGGATTTAGGTTCCAGCGCCGCAAGGCTTGTGGGTTCGAGTCCCTCCTTTCGCACCAAGCCGAGTTGTCCTCGCTTGGCGACTTATTTTATTTCCGCTAATTTTTGGGCGAATGAAATGCAATCAAGCGTGGAAAATCTGGGGCAGCTGCAAAGGCGCATCAGCATGGTGCTACCACTGGATAAGATCGAGGGTGAGGTAGAGAGCAGGTTGAAGCGCTTGGCTCGCACGGCAAAAATGCATGGCTTCCGTCCCGGAAAGGTGCCGCTCAAGGTCATTGCCCAGCATTACGGGGCGCAGGTACGCCAGGAAGTCCTGGGAGACGCTTTGCGAAAAAGCTTTAGCGACGCGGTGCGCGAGCAAAAATTAAGAGTCGCCGGACAACCCAAGTTTGACGCTAAGCCACATCAAGCCGGAAGCCAACAGTTGGAATGCAGCGCTACTTTTGAAATATACCCGGAAGTGAAGCTGGGCGACCTATCGGGAGTGAAAATCACGCGCCCGGTGGTGGAACTAGGAGAAGAGCAGGTGACGAAAACGCTGGAACTTCTGCGCAAGCAGCGTACTTCGTATCACTCCGTGGAACGCGAAGCTAGGGAGCGCGATCAGGTGACGCTTGATTTCCACGGCACCCTATCCGGGCAGGAATTTGCCGGCGGCCAGGCTAAAGATTTGCCGTTGGTGTTGGGCGAAGCTCGTCTGCTGCCGGGATTCGAAAAACAAATCGTCGGCATGCGTGCAAATGAAACCAAGGCGTTTGAATTAACTTTCCCGGAGGATTATCATGGCAAGGAATTAGCGGGAAAAACTGCCTCGTTCCAGGTCACAGTAAAACGGGTGGCGGAACCGCAGCTACCGGAAATCAATGCGGAGTTTGCCGGCAATTTCGGCGTGCATGATGGGGACATTGAGAAACTGAAACACGAGATCAAAAACAGCTTACTCAGAGAGGTAAAGAGCCGCGTGCAAGCTGGGATCAGGGATCAAGCGATGCAAGCGCTGATTAATGCCACGCAGCTTGAGCTTCCCCAATCCCTGGTGGACATGGAAACCCACCGTTTGATGGAAAGTGCGCGCAAGGACCTCGAATCACACGGCATCAAAAGCAAGGAACTACCGGCGCCGCGCGACGTGTTTGAGGAACAGGCGAAGCGCCGCGTCACTCTCGGCCTGATCATCGCCGAACTGGTGAAAATCCACAATCTTCGACCCAAGGCGGAACAGGTGCGCGCGGCAGTCGAGCAGCAGGCGCAGAGCCACCCACAACCGGACCAGGTGGTGAAGTGGTATTATTCGGCTGCGGAACGCTTGAGCGGTATCGAAGCAGTGCTTATCGAAGATAACGTTGTAGAATGGGTGATGAAACAGGCAAAGGTGGAAGACCGGCCGATGAATTTTGACGAACTGATGGGAAACGCATAAATGATGCAAAATCGAGATTGGGAACCGCGCGCCTTGGGCTTGGTCCCGATGGTAATTGAACAGAGCGGACGCGGCGAGCGCGCGTATGACATTTATTCGCGCTTATTGAAAGAACGCGTGGTATTTTTAGTTGGGCCGGTGGACGAGGTCACCGCCAACCTCATCGTGGCGCAACTCCTGTTCCTTGAATCCGAAAACCCCGACAAGGAGGTTTATTTTTATATCAATTCTCCGGGTGGGTCGGTGTCCGCAGGCTTGGCAATTTACGACACCATGCAGTTTATCAAGCCAGACGTGAGCACGCTTTGCGTCGGTCAGGCGGCGAGCATGGGAGCGCTTTTGCTCGCGGCGGGAGCCAAAGGCAAGCGCTTTTGCTTGCCTAATTCGCGGGTGCTGATTCACCAGCCAATGGGCGGGTTTCAAGGACAGGCTTCGGATGTGGAAATCCATGCCAAGGAAATCCTCTATCTGCGCCAGCGCTTGAACGAGATCATGGCCAAGCATACTGGACAAAGCATCAAGACCATCGAGAAAGATACTGACCGCGACACCTTCTTGAGCGGCGAGGAAGCGGTGCGCTATGGAATTGCGGATAAAGTTTTGATCAGTAGAACCGAGAACGTTAGCTGATGTCTTAATAAGTGGTGAAGCCACAGGGAGATGATTGATGTCGGATAAAATCAGCGGTGAAAAACTCCTTTACTGCTCATTTTGTGGCAAGAGCCAGCACGAGGTGCGCAAGCTCATCGCCGGACCTTCGGTATTCATTTGCGATGAGTGCATCGAACTCTGCAACGACATTATCCGCGAGGAAACACATGGCGAGACTGGCGGGAAAGCCGGCAAATCGGATTTGCCGGTACCGCGTGAAATCCGCAAGATTCTCGATCAGTACGTAATCGGGCAGGAGCAGGCAAAAAAAATCCTTTCGGTCGCAGTGTACAATCACTATAAGCGCCTGAAGAGCCTAAGCCGAAATGACGACATTGAGCTCGCCAAGAGCAATATTCTGTTGATCGGGCCTACCGGGTCGGGAAAAACACTGCTCGCGCAAACGCTGGCGCGGCTACTCAACGTGCCGTTCGTGATGGCGGATGCCACCACGCTTACCGAAGCCGGCTATGTCGGCGAGGACGTTGAGAACATCATCCAGAAGCTGTTGCAAAAATGCGATTATGAAGTCGAGAAGGCGCAGCGCGGCATTGTCTACATAGATGAAATCGACAAGATATCCCGCAAGTCCGACAATCCCTCGATCACCCGGGACGTCTCTGGCGAAGGAGTGCAGCAGGCGCTGCTGAAACTGGTTGAGGGCACCATCGCTTCGGTGCCCCCGCAGGGCGGCCGCAAACATCCCAATCAGGAGTTTGTCCAAGTTGACACCACGAATATCTTGTTCATTTGCGGCGGAGCATTCGATGGGCTGGATAAGGTCATCCGCAATCGGTCGCAAAAAGGCGGCATCGGCTTCGGCGCGGATGTAAAAAGCAAGGATAATCGCAAGGATATCGGCGAAGTCCTGCGGGATGTGGAGCCGGAGGACCTGATTAAATATGGATTGATACCCGAATTTGTCGGTCGTCTGCCGGTGGTCGCGACACTTGAGGAGCTCGATGAATTGGCGCTGATTCAGATCCTCACCGAGCCCAAGAACGCGCTGCTCAAGCAATATCAGAAAATGTTCGGTATGGAAGCGGTCGAACTGGAAGTGCGCGACCAGGCGCTGAAGGCCATCGCCAAGAAGGCGCTTGCCCGCAAGACCGGCGCACGTGGCTTGCGTTCTATTCTGGAGTTGACCTTGCTGGACACCATGTTCGACCTGCCCTCGATGGAAAACGTGGTAAAAGTTGTGATCGATGAGGGCGTAATCCACGGCGATGCAAAGCCGTTGCTTATTTATTCCGACCAACCCAAGGTTGCGGGCTCGGCGTGAGCGGCGCTGACCGCGCGATCCGGTTGGCCACGCAAAGAATTTTGCGCTTCTTGATTTCCGGGGCGCCGCCCTCATATCCTAGGCGGAACCACTTTTCGGGTAAAACGACATGAATCAACAAAATCCGGTTGCCGAGCAATCGCTGGCCTTGTTGCCGCTGCGTGACGTCGTGGTGTTCCCGCACATGGTGATTCCGCTTTTTGTGGGGCGCCCCAAGTCCATCAAGGCCTTGGAAGTGGCCATGGAATCGGGCAAGAACATTCTCCTGGTGGCGCAAAAATCCGCCGCCAAGGACGACCCGTCTCCAGAAGATCTGTACGGCGTGGGCAGCGTGGCGAATATCCTCCAGATGCTCAAGTTGCCGGATGGAACCGTCAAAGTGCTTGTTGAAGGAAGCCAGCGCTCCAAGATCAGACAGATCGTGGACGCCAAGACGCACTATATGGTGCAAACGGAACCCGTGCCGCAGGACCAAGTGGAAAGCCACGAGGTGGAAGCATTGCGCCGCACCACCCTTAGCCAATTCGACCAATACGTCAAACTGAACAAAAAAATCCCACCGGAAATCCTGACCTCGCTTGCGGGAATAGACGAACCCGGACGGCTTGCCGATACTATCGCCGCGCACTTGCCGCTCAAGCTGGAGCAAAAGCAAGAAGTGCTGGAAATGTTCGACGTGAAACAGCGCATTGAACACCTCTTAGGCTTGCTCGAGACCGAACTCGACATTTTGCAGGTGGAAAAGCGCATCCGCGGGCGTGTCAAACGACAGATGGAAAAAAGCCAGCGCGAGTACTATTTGAACGAACAGGTAAAGGCGATTCAGAAAGAGCTGGGTGAACTTGAAGAAGGTGGCGACCTTGACGAAATGGAAAAGAAAATCAAGGCCGCACATATGCCGAAGGAGGCACGCAACAAGGCTGAGACCGAACTCAAGAAGCTCAAGCTGATGTCGCCCATGTCGGCCGAGGCAACCGTCGTGCGCAATTACATCGAGGCGCTGGTGGGTCTGCCGTGGAAGAAAAAGAGCAAGATCAGCAAGGACCTAAAGGCAGCCGAGGCGATCCTGGAAAAAGACCATTACGGGTTGGAAAAAGTCAAGGAACGCATCGTCGAATATCTGGCGGTGCAGCAACGCGTGGACAAATTAAAGGCACCGATTTTGTGCCTGGTGGGCGCGCCTGGCGTCGGCAAAACATCGCTCGGTCAATCGATCGCGCGTGCGACCAACCGCAAGTTTGTCCGCATGTCGCTGGGCGGCGTGCGCGACGAAGCCGAAATCCGCGGCCATCGTCGCACTTACATTGGCTCGATGCCCGGCAAGATATTGCAGAATATGACCAAGATCGGAGTGCGCAATCCGCTGTTCCTTCTTGACGAAGTGGACAAGATGGGAATGGATTTCCGCGGCGATCCGTCTTCAGCGCTGCTCGAAGTGCTGGACCCCGAGCAGAACCACACTTTCACCGACCATTACATCGAGGTCGAATATGACCTTTCTGATGTCATGTTTGTTGCGACTGCAAATACCTTAAATATTCCGCCCGCGTTGCTGGACCGCATGGAGGTCATTCGGCTTTCGGGATATACCGAAGACGAGAAAATTAACATCGCCATGCGTTACCTGCTGCCCAAGCAGATGAAGAACCACGGCCTGAAGGAAGACGAACTGGTCATTACTGAGAGTGCCATGCGCGATATCACGCGCTACTACACACGCGAAGCCGGTGTGCGTGGATTAGAGCGGGAAATTTCCAAAATCTGCCGCAAGGCGGTGAAAACCATGGTGCTCAAGAAGCGCGACCGGACGATCACCGTAACTTCGCGCAATCTCAGCAAATTCTTGGGTGTTCGGCGCTTTACTTACGGTATTGCCGAGAAAAATAACCAAGTTGGCCAGGTCACCGGCCTTGCCTGGACCGAAGTCGGTGGCGAACTGCTGACTATTGAAGCAGTAGTGCTGCCGGGAAAGGGCAAGACGATCACGACCGGCAAACTCGGTGAAGTGATGCAGGAATCGGTGCAAGCCGCGCTGTCGGTGGCGCGCAGTCGCTCGCGCGCACTCGGCATCCCCGAGGATTTTTATCAGAAAAACGACGTGCATATCCATCTGCCCGAGGGCGCAACACCCAAGGATGGGCCCAGCGCCGGAATTGGCATATGTACAGCGCTGATTTCGGTGCTGACTGGAATTCCGGTGCGCGCAGACGTCGCAATGACCGGTGAAATTACCCTGCGCGGAGAAGTACTGACAATCGGTGGTCTGAAGGAAAAATTGCTCGCGGCACATCGCGGTGGCATAAAAACAGTTCTCATTCCGGAGGAGAACACCAAGGATCTAGCCGAAATTCCGGACAACATCAAGAATCGTCTCGATATTCATCCGGTGAAATGGATAGACCAGGTACTGGAGCTTGCGCTCGAACGCGTGCCGAAGGCGGCATCTGATAAAGAAGCGGCGGAAGCGCCACTGCCAGCGGTAGTTGAAGACAAAAGCTCCGCGGCAGTGATCAAACATTAATTCTGTCGCCAGATAGCGTCACGCGTGATCATCGGTGCATCGGTCTCGCGATCGCGTCACAACTAAACTCGATTTTTTTCATCTATCGCTTGACACGAGCTTTTGGCGCTTGCTATAAAGTTACTGCAAGGTTTTAGTTTCGGCGTGACCTCAAGCTTGTCCCGGCGTTGAGCCAACCGAATTCCTGCAATCACCCAAAGGGGGTCTTTTTGTGAACAAATCTGAAATCATTGATCATATCGCCAAGACGGCAGACATTTCCAAGGCCGCGGCGGGCCGTGCCCTTGACGGAGCGGTTGGGGCGATCACAGCAGCGTTGAAGAGGGGAGGAATGGTAACTATGGCAGGCTTTGGCACTTTTTACGTTGGAAAACGTGCTGCACGCAATGGCCGCAACCCCCGTACCGGAGCCGCGATTAAGATTAAGGCAGCTAAAGTCCCGAAATTCCGTGCTGGCAAAGCGCTCAAGGATACATTAAACTAGCGCCTTTTTTAGTCGGGGTAATGCGTAACAAGCCCCCTTTAATTAGCTCGGTCTCAGGCACAACCTTGGCCGAGTTCAGGGTGCTTAGCTCAGGTGGTAGAGCGTCGCCCTTACAAGGCGAATGTCGGGAGTTCGACCCTCTCAGCACCCACCAGCTGAATGTTGGTTTATTCGGAGTGGTAGTTCAGTCGGTTAGAATACCGGCCTGTCACGCCGGGGGTCGCGGGTTC
>Ga0187774_10000225_pt1 | contig 18753 bp, 21 predicted proteins | sample 0216_BV02_MP05_2_FD_133152 | JGI IMG/M metagenome (GOLD analysis project Ga0187774, IMG submission 133152) | Tropical peat soil microbial communities from peatlands in Department of Meta, Colombia - 0216_BV02_MP05_20_MG | ecosystem: Environmental > Terrestrial > Soil > Wetlands > Peat | place... | reverse complement strand
GGCGCTTGAATTCCCTGGAGTACTCGAAGCCACTGCCCATCGGGTCGGATTTCGCAGAATGCTGGTGCAGCAGTTCCAGACGCAGCTGGTTCGGCCACCAGTCGCGGTTGGTCCGGCCGACGCCGGCAATGTGGGTGAACGGGCACTTGCCCCCGGTCTTGTCATCGACTCTTACTTTTGTGTCCATGTCTGTCTCCGATCGTGGCTGAACCGCCAACATAGTCGCTTGGAGGAGGGGGCGCTTGACCCAAATCAACGGAGCCGCCCTCCCGAACACTTTGCCATCGGCAGGCTATAGCGGCCCCAGCACGATCTCCAATCGAATGTCGCGATGGGCGCGATAGTGAACCGCTATCGCGCAAGCCTTGCTGCGGACCTCACAGGTAGGTAACGCAACCGAGCGCGCAGGCGCGGATGGCTCGCCGCAGGGCTTCGATCGCCTGCGGGCGCGGAAAGCTGGTGCGCCAGGCGACCGCCACCGACCGTCGGGGCGGTCGGGTGAAGGGCCGAATTGCAGTGAGTTTGGAGGCGTAGAGTCCGGGACCGGCCGCCGCGGTACAGGGCAACACGGTGATGCCCATGCCCGAAGCCACCATGTGGCGAATGGTCTCGAGCGAGCTGCCCTCAAGCGCCCTCTGCAACCCGCCCTGGGATCCGGGAGGCCCGACGCAGCTGGGGCAGGCAGCGATCACCTGATCGCGGAAGCAGTGGCCGGCCCCGAGCAGCAGCACGGTTTCGTTCGACAGCTCGTCGGTCGCGATCGCCTTGCGCCGCGCCCAGGCATGCGCAGCCGGCACCATCACCACGAACGGCTCGTCGTAGACCGGCAAGGTAACCACCCCCGGCTCCTCGAATGGCAGGCAGGCGATCATCGCGTCGATCTCGCCCGCGACGAGGCGCTCTCGCAGGCGCGCCGTGTAGTTCTCCTCGATCACAAGAGGCATGCGCGGCGCCGATCCATGCAGGATCGGCACCAGGCGAGGAAACAGGTAGGGACCGACGGTGTAGATCGCGCCGATGCGCAACGGCCCTTCGAGCGGATCGCGCGACTCCCGGGCGATGCGCTTGACGCTCTCCAGCTCGTCGAGCACGCGGCGCGCCTGCCCGACGATACGCTCGCCGACCGGAGTGACGGTGATCTCGCCCTTGCTTCGTTCGAAAAGCGCCACGCCCAACTCTTCTTCGAGCTTCCTAACCGCCACGCTCAGCGTCGGCTGGCTGACGAAGCAAGCCTCGGCCGCGCGGCCGAAATGCCGCTCCCGCGCCAAGGCGACGATGTAACGCAATTCCGTGAGGGTCATAGGCGCAGGATTCTACCGCCCCATCGCGACCCGCCAAGCGCGGCGGCCCGGAGGTAGTTGACAAGCCCGCACGACAAACGTATAAGCAATTCAGCTAACGGGGAGGACCCCGAGGCTAAAGTCGTTTTCTCAATACTTTGCGAGGTTTAGATGAGAAAAATCCTTATTGCTGTTGTGATCTCCGCGGTACCCGCGTTTGCATTCGCCCAGCAGAACAACATCGGATCGTGCGGCTGGGGCGCCAAGCTGTTTGACGGTCAGAGCGGCATTGCACCCCAGGTTCTCGCCGTCACGACCAACGGCACCTCGGGCAACCAGACCTTCGGCATTACCACTGGCACGTCCGGCTGCACTCAGGATGGCGTCGTGAAGTCGACCTGGAAGACCGCCATGTTCATCGACGGCAACAAGGACCGTCTGGCCCGCGACATGTCCATCGGCAACGGCGAGACGCTGGACTCCCTCGCTCACCTGATCGGCGTGCGTGAGCAAGACCGCGTGGCATTCAGCCGTGCCATGCAAACGAACGTCTCGGTCATCTTCCCGTCGGGAAGCACGACCGACGACAGCGTCGTGGCGCTGAGGCAGGTTCTGCGCTCGGATAGCGAGCTGTCGCAGTACGCCGCTTCTATCTAGTTCCGCATCTAGTTCCAAGGAAACACCCAGTGGTTCGCCACTGGGTGTTTTTTTTCCTGTGTCCTCCGTATTGCGACTCGGCCTGGCGCTCCTGGGATCGCTCGGCGCCCTCGCGCCCGCCGTCGCCGCGGATTCGAACTACCTCGACGAGCTGATCGGCCATTCCCGCGAGCTGCGGCTCTCCGAGCGCCGCGAATGGAACCGCCTGATGCACTACGCGCCTAACCTGGTCACTCCGGGCGTGCACGGCCTGGCCGATGCTCGCCGCTTCTATCTGGCACCCGACGGAAAGACGAACCCCCGGAGCGAGCTCGAGGCGACGCTGGCGGCGTTCTTCTCCGACGTGCGGGAGACCGACAAGGAGCAGAATCCCCAGTGCGCGTTCATCGCCCGATACCATTGGCTCGACTCGCAGCTGCACTTCGATCCGGCCCGGCTCGCGAAGCAGACCTGCAAGCGGTTCGACGAGTGGCGCGAAACGCTCAACCCGCAGGGCCTGACCCTCATCTTCCCGGCGGCCTCGCTCAACAATCCCTCGTCGATGTACGGCCACACTCTGCTGCGCGTCGACGCCAAGGATCAGGACGAGAAGACGCGGCTGCTCGCCTACGCCATCAACTACGCGGCCAACACCAACGAGACGAACGGGGTCGCGTTCGCGATCAACGGCCTGTTCGGCGGCTATCCAGGAACGTTCTCGATGATGCCGTACTACCTGAAGGTCAGGGAGTACTCGGACATGGAGAACCGCGACGTCTGGGAATACCAGCTCGATCTATCTCCGGAAGACATCGAGCGAGTGCTGATGCACGTGTGGGAGCTCGGGCCGGTGTATTTCGACTACTACTTCTTCGACGAGAATTGCTCGTACTATCTGCTCGAGCTTCTGGAGGCTGCGCGCCCCGACCTGAACCTCACCGGCCCTTTTCGGTGGTGGGCGATTCCCTCCGACACGGTGCGCCAGCTGGTCAAGCAGCCCGGGCTCGTGAAAAGGGCCGTATTCCGACCGTCGAACGCCACCGTGATCCGGCACCGGCTGGAGCTGATGACCCCGGGGGAGCGCGCGCTGGTCAACCCGCTCGCCCGCGGGCTCATGCCGCTCACCGATCCCGGCCTGGCCGCCCTTTCCCCCTCCTCGCAGGCGCGGGTGCTCGAGGTCAGCCACGATTACCTGAGCTACCTGCAAGCGAGCGGCAAGTCGCCGGCCGAGGCGTCTCCCGAGCTCGCGCGCAACCTGCTCCTGGCGCGCAGTCGCGTCGGCGCGAGCGCCGACGACCCGCCGGTGCTCGTCCCGGCGGTCCGCCCCGACCAAGGGCACGGCACTTCACGCCTGACGCTCGGCGGGGGACGGCGCAACGGCGCGAATTTCGCCGAGCTCCGCGCGCGCCCCGTCTACCACGAGCTGATGGATCCCCAGGAGGGCTACGTGCGCGGCGCGCAGATCGAGTTCTTCGACTTCGCCGTGCGCGACTACTCGAACGGGATCGGCGCGCGGGTGGAGGAGTTCACGCCCCTGCGCATCGTGTCGATCTCGCCGCGCAACGACTTCTTCGAGCCGCTCTCGTGGAAGATCGACACCGGCTGGTCGCGCAGACGCCTGGCGAACGGCTCAGAGCCGCTCGTGTTCGACGTGCACGGTGGACCCGGGCTTGCCTGGACCGTGCCCGATGCCCTGCGCAGCAGCACCCTGGTCTACGCCTTTCTCGAGTCCACGCTGCAGGCCGATACGCGGCTGGAGAACAACTACGCCCTCGGTGTCGGCCCCCGCGCCGGCGCGCTGATCGACCTCACCGGGCGCTGGCGCGCCGAGGCTTACGCGTACGAGCAGAGCTTCTTCGCGGGCGACAAGGACACGTACTGGAACACGGGCCTGCGGCAGCGCTATACCCTCGACCGGGACTGGGCGCTGCGCCTCGACATCGCGCGCGAGCGTCAGGAAAAGCAATCCTGGAATACCGTGCTGCTTTCTCTGCACTGCTACTTCTAGCCATGCGCGCGCGCCTGGCCGCCGTCGCCGCAGGATTGCTGGCTTGCGCGTGCACCGCGATCTTTTTCCAGCCGCATCGCGTGCAGGTGCTCACGCCCGACAAGCTCGGCCTCGCGTACGAGGAAGTGCGCTTCAGGACGCGCGACGGCCTCGTGCTTTACGGCTGGTTCATACCCGCGAAAGGCCCCGCGCTCGGCACCGTCATGCAGCTGCACGGCAACGCCGAGAACATCAGTACCCATTTCACGAGCCTTGCCTGGATGCCGGCGCGGGGCTTCAACCTGTTCACGTTCGACTACCGCGGCTATGGTGCCTCCGAGGGCACGCCCACCCTCGAAGGGGTCCAGCTCGACATCGACGCCGCACTGGAGGCGCTGCTCGAGCGCAACGACATCGACAAGACGCGCATCGTGATGTACGGGCAGAGCCTGGGCGGCTCGCTCGCCGCGTACTACGTCGAGCACACGCAGCGCCGTGACCGGATCCGCGCCCTGATCCTCGAGAGCGCGTTCTCGGACTACGTCGATATCGCGCAGGAAAAATTCGCCGACCACTGGTTCACCTGGCCGTTCCAGTGGATTCCGGACCTGTCGGTCGACGACCGCTTCAGCCCGCTCCCCGCGATGGCGAGCATCAGCCCCATACCCCTCCTCGTCCTCCACGGGGATCAGGACCTCACCGTCCCGATGCGTCACGGCCGGCGCCTCTACGACGCCGCGCGCGAGCCGAAGCAGCTCTGGATCGTCCACGGCGCCGGGCACATCCAGACCACGGGTGACCCCGCGGTGCGCGACAGGCTCACCGCCTGGCTGCGCGAGGTGCTAGCCGCGCCTCCAGGTTCCAAGGGAGATTGACACCGGCGCGCAGCCCTCGGCGGCCGGCAGCTGCGCGTTGCGCCACACGATCGTTCCGTGATCGTCCGACAGGCGACCCTCCACGGGGAATTCCCCCGCCAGCGTTCCGCAGTGCCGGCCGTTCTGCTCCGACTCGATCGCGCTGCGGATGGGCACCACTCCCACGAGGCGGTTGCCCTCGAGCCTGCCGAGGAACACCGCCCGGTTCGGATACTCGCGTCGCAGGCAGTCGGGCGTGCGGCAGGTCTCCACCAGAGCGATCTGAATCGCTTCGTTCGAGACGCGTACGTCGTACCAGCTGAAGCTGTTGCGCCACCGCCCGGAGATCGCTTCCGGGCCTTCCTTCTGCGGCCTGACCCCGTCGGCCCGCCGCACGCGGTCGGGGCGTGCGTCGACGTAAGCCGGCACCTTCGCGGTTTCCGGCACGGCCGTCCTCGGCACCGATACCGCGGGCGGGGCCAGCAGGTCGGGCTGGCCCGATGCGACGCAGGGCTGCGGGTTGAAGCAGCGCCCGGCGCCACACCCGCGCGAGGCGAGGCTCCCCGACAGCGTGCTGCGCATCCCCTCGCAGGCCGAGCCCGATCCAAAAGGGCCTTCCCGGCCGTTCGTGCCCATGCCCAGCCTGGCGCAGCCTGAGCAATACCAGTCGAAGGAGTAGGTGACGGCGGCGAGCGATGCCGCCGGGATCAGCGCGGCGCAGGCGAGCGCGGCGATCCTCATTTCGCCGGGTTCGCCGGAGCGCGGCGGCGGTAATGCTGCCTGCCCGTCATGGAGCACACCACCTCGTTCCTCTGGTTGAGCACGTCCCAGCGAAATTTCACCGTGCCGCGCGCGGGGTCCTTCTGCGACGGGGTCTGCTCGAGCACGGTGGAATGCAGCCGCAGCGCGTCGCCGGGCCGCACCGGCTTGAACCAGCGCAAGGCATCCAGGCCGGGCGACCCGATGCACGACGTCTCGAGCAGGTAGCCGTCGCACATCAGCCGCATCGCCACGCTGCAGGTCTGCCAGCCGCTCGCGATCAGCCCGCCGAAAGGCGTGGCCTTCGCCGCCTCCTCGTCGGTATGGTAGGACTGAGGGTCGTACTCGCGCGCGAACGACACGATCTCGCGCGCGGTCAGCGTCCTCGGCTGCGACTCGTATTGCCAGCCGGGAGTGAAGTCCTCCCAGTAGTACTTGATCGGCATCGTCGTACCCTCGTGACAGGCTGTGCGCAAAGTATAATTCGAAGCGCCATGCCCTCCTTCGACATCGTCTCCGAAGTCAACAAGGTCGAGCTCAAGAACGCCGTCGACCAGGCGAACAAGGAGATCGCCAACCGCTTCGACTTCAAGGGCTCCGACGCCCGGATCGAGCAGGCCGACCTGGTGCTGACGCTCTACGCCGACGATGAGTTCAAGCTGAAGCAGGTTGCCGACGTCTTCCTGACCAAGTGCGCGAAGCGCGGTGTCGACGCGCGGATGCTCGACACGAAGAGCATCGAGAAGATCGGCGGAACCAAGGTGAAGCAGCCTATCGGCGTCAAGGCGGGGATCGAGCAGGAGAAGGCGAAGTCCATCGTGAAGCTCGTGAAGGACTCGAAGCTGAAGCTTCAGGCGAGCATCCAGGGGACCGCCGTGCGCGTGTCGGGCGCGAAGAAGGACGACCTCCAAGCCGCGATCCACCTGGTGCGGAAGGCCGTGACGGACATCCCGCTGCAGTTCAACAACTTCCGCGACTAGCTAGAGACCCTCGATCCAGCGCTCGTAGAGGCGGTCCGCGACCTTGTTGAGCGTGCGCACGCGCTCGTCGAGGCGCTCGAACATCTGGGTCGGGGTCTGCACCGAGGGGCTGGCCTTTCTCACGAGTTCCTTTTCCCAGTCGTCGCACCAGCTGCGGATGAGCTCGGGCGTCATCTCGACGTGGCACTGCATCCCAAGGTGCTTGCCGAGCACGAAGGCCTGGTTGGCGCAGTAGGGGCTCTCCGCGACGTGCATCGCGTTCGGCGGGATCGTGAAGGTTTCCCCGTGCCAGTGGAAGCCGGTGAACTCGCGGGTCGAACCGAACCATTCGCGCGCCGAGGCGCTGTCGCCGACGGCGACTTTGCCCCAGCCGATTTCCTTCACGGGATTGCGCGTTACCTTGCCGCCCAGCGCCTTGGACATGAGCTGTCCGCCCAGGCAATGGCCGAGCAGCGGAATATCCGCCTGCGCGGCACTGTTTATCAATCCGAGCACTTCGCGGATCCAGGGAAGATCGTCGTTCACGCTCATGGGCCCGCCCATGAACACGAGACCGGAAAACGCGCGCGCATCCGCGGGCACCCGCTCGCCCGCGTCGACCTTGACGAGGCGCCAGGGGACGCTATGCGCGTCGAGGAATGTGGCAAAATACCCCGGCCCTTCGGTGGGAGAATGCCGGAAGATGGCGACGGGCTTCACGTGCAGGAAACGACCTTGGCGTTCACGCTCCGTATTCTAACGGTTCTGTCCCTCTTCCTCTCGGCGAGCGCCTGGGCGACCGAAGTGAACGTGATCGGCCTGTTCCCGGGAAAGGCGGTCCTTGTGATCAACGGCGGCGCGCCCCGCGTTCTGACGGCGGGCCCAAATCCGGTCGACGGTGTTGTCCTGATCTCCACCGACCGCGATACCGCCACGCTTCTCATAGACGGCCAGAAAAAGACGCTCGCGATCGGGCAGCATCACGGCGCCCCGGCCGCGGCGACGACGCAAAGCGCCACGCTCACCGCCGATTCGCGGGGACACTTCTTGATCGACGGACAGATCAACGGCGGGGCGGTGCGCTTCCTGGTGGACACGGGGGCTACGACCGTGGCGCTCTCCTCCGCGGACGCGACACGCCTGGGAATCGACTACCGCAAGGGGCAGCCCGGGCTGATGGGCACGGCCAACGGCACGGCCGTCGCCTATCGCGTGAAGCTCGACACCGTGCGGGTCGGCGACATCGTCGCGAACAACATCGACGCGACCGTGCTCCAGGGCAACGCCATACCCTTCGCGCTCCTCGGGATGAGCTTCCTCAACCGCATGGAAATGAAGCGCGTCGGCGAGACGATGGTGCTGATCAAGCGGTTCTAGCGTTCCGCCGACCGGAGTCCGACGTTACCAGCGCTTCGTGATGGTGAGAGTGTCGCCGTTGCGCTGAACATCGACGTGCTGCAGGAAGGTGCTTCCGAGGAGCACGATCGGGAGCTGCTCGGGCCCACCCTCCAGGACTGCGGCAGCGACGTTGCTCAGGACGATCTCTCCGACCTGAACGCTCGCCAACGTCACCCGCCACGCCGCCGTGGCCCCATTGGCGGTCCGAAACACCACGCGTTGCCCCGAGGCATAGTCGATTCCCAGGCGATCCGCGTCGGTGCGGTTGATCGCAACGGTGCTCGCTCCCGTATCCACGACCACCTGGACCGGCACCGTATTGATGTAGGCCGTGGTGAGAAACAGGCCCCCGGCGTTCGCTTTCAGTACCACGGTGGAGGTCGTGCCCTGCCCGAGCCGGAGCGTGTAGCGCCTGCCGTCCGTCTCGATCACTGCCGCTTCGGGCGTCGCAGAAACGAGCACGACTCCCTCAGGAGAAGATTGCCCGTCGCGCAGCGTGCGCACACTCATGCCGTTGATCACCAGGTCGGCGCGGCCATGCGCAAGCGAAATAACCAATACGTTCGCGGCTTCGGCCTGAGCGACCTGCAGCAGCAGAGCAATGGCGAGCGTCAGGGCGCGGACCGGCGTCACCGACCCGCCTTCACTTTCACGCCTTGCCCTGTGCCTTGTCCTTCTCGATCATCGCGTACGCCGAGTGATTGTGGATGGACTCGAAATTCTCAGACTCCACGCGGTACCACTCGATGCGTTTGTCGCGGTTGAGCTCCGCGGCGATGTCGCGCACCATGTCCTCGACGAACTTGGGGTTGTCGTACGCGCGCTCGGTGACGAACTTCTCGTCGGGGCGCTTGAGCAGCCCGTAGAGCTCGCTCGAGGCGTGCTTCTCGGCGTAGTCGACCAGCTCCTCGATCCACACGAAGCCCTTGGTGCGTGCCGTGATGGTGACGTGCGAGCGCTGGTTGTGCGCGCCGTAGTCGGAGATCCCCTTCGAGCACGGGCAAAGGCTCGTTACCGGGACGACGACCTTCATCTTGAAGCATTTCTCGCCCCTGTCGATCTCGCCGACGAAGGTCACCTCGTAGTCCATCAGGCTCTTCACCTTCGAGACGGGTGCAGACTTGTTCACGAAATACGGGAACTGCATCTCGATGTGGCCGGACTGAGCTTCGAGCCGCTCGACCATCTCGTCGAGCATGTGCTTGAAGGTGTCCACCGAGATCTCGCGCTCGTGCGCGTTGAGGATCTCGACGAAGCGCGACATGTGGGTGCCCTTGAACTGGTGCGGGAGGCCGACGTACATGTTGAACACCGCGACGGTACTCTGGGCGCCGCCCGAGCGCTCGGCGACCTTGATCGGGTGGCGGATCGCCTTGATGCCTACCTGGTCGATGGCGAGCTTGCGCCTGTCCTCGGACTTCTGGACATCGGGGATGGCAAGCGGATCACGGATATTCATGAGAGCCTTTCACAAGGATGGCTCACTATTGGACGATTCTAGCATGCGCTGCGTTCCCGCCCTCTTCGAGGCGCGGGCCGGAGCTCAGCCCAGGTGCGCCCGAATTGCCGCGACGATGCCGGAGCGATCCAGCCCGACCGAGGCCAGCAGCTGCACCTGGTCGCCGTGGTCGACGAAGCGGTCGGGAAGCCCGAGGTGGAGGAGCGGCGCCACGATCGCGCGCTCCGCGAGCGCTTCGGCGACCGCGCCTCCCGCTCCTCCGGATACGGCGTTCTCCTCGACGGTGACCAGCAGCCGGTGCGCGCCGGCGAGCTCCGCGGCGAGGTCGGCGTCCACCGGCTTCACGAAGCGCATGTCGGCGACGGTCGCGTCGAGCTCCTCCGCCGCATCGAGCGCGGGCTTGAGCAGCGTGCCGAAGGCGAGGATGGCGACGCCGCCCGAGCCGCGCCGGCGCACCACGCCCTTCCCCACGGGCAGCGCCTGCATCTCCTTGGAGACCGCCGCCCCAGGGCCGCTGCCGCGCGGGTAGCGCACTGCCGCCGGCTGGCCGAGGCAGAAAGCGGTATAGAGCATCTGCCGGCACTCGTTCTCGTCGCTCGGCGCCATCACCACCATGTTGGGCACGCAGCGGAGGTAGGTGAGATCGAATGCGCCGTTGTGCGTGGCTCCGTCGCCCCCGACCAGACCTGCGCGGTCGAGCGCGAACACGATCGGAAGGTTCTGAATGCAGACGTCGTGGATGAGCTGATCGTAGCCGCGCTGCAGGAAGGTCGAGTAGATCGCGAGCACCGGCCTCATGCCCTCGCACGCCAGGCCCGCCGCGAAAGTCACGGCGTGCTGCTCGGCGATGCCGACGTCGAAATACCGGTCAGGAAACTCCTCGGCGAAGCGAACCAGGCCCGAACCCTCGCGCATCGCCGGGGTGATGCCGATCAGGCGCGAATCGAGCCGCGCCATGTCGCACAGCCACTCGCCGAAGATCTGCGTGTACGTGGGCTTGCCGCCGCCCGCTTTCTTGACGATGCCCTGGGCAGGGTCGAATTTTCCGGGACCGTGGTAGAGCACCGGGTCGGCCTCGGCGAGCTTGTAGCCCTGCCCTTTCTTGGTGACGACGTGCAGGAACTGAGGGCCCTTCAGCTCCTTGATGTTCTTCAGCGTCGGAATCAGGGAATCCAGGTCGTGTCCGTCGATGGGTCCCACGTAGTTGAATCCGAATTCCTCGAACAGCGTGGACGGGACGACCAGGCCCTTGGCGTGCTCCTCGACCTTCTTCGCAAGGTGCCACAGGGGCGGCATCCCGGCCAGCACCCGCTCGCCTGCCTTCCTCGCCGCGGCGTAGAAGCGCCCCGACATCAGGCGCGCGAAGTAGCGGTTGAGCGCACCGACCGCGGGCGAGATCGACATGTCGTTGTCGTTCAGGATCACCAGCAGGTCGGTGTCCATTACGCCCGCGTTGTTGAGCGCCTCGAACGCCATGCCCGCCGACATGGCGCCGTCGCCGATCACCGCGATCACATGGCGCTTCTCCGCTTTCAGCTTCGCCGCCTGCGCCATCCCCAGCGCGGCGCTGACCGAGGTGCTCGAGTGCGCCGTCCCGAAGGTGTCGTACTCGCTCTCGCTGCGGCGGGGAAAACCCGAGATGCCGCCGGTCATGCGCAAACGGCTCATCGCCTCCCGGCGGCCGGTCAGGATCTTGTGCGGATAGGTCTGGTGCCCCACGTCCCACACGATGCGATCGTGGGGCGTATTGAACACGTGGTGCAGCGCGATCGTCAGCTCGACCGTGCCGAGATTCGAGGAAAGATGGCCGCCCGTCTGGCTGACCGATTCCAGCAGGAAGGCACGCAATTCCACCGCGAGCCGACCCAGCGCGCGGCGGTCCATCGCGCGCAGCGCAGACGGGTCGTCGACGGTCTTGAGCAGCTCGTACGCGGCCGGGTCGAAATCGGCCGATCCGGCCTCCGGCGCGCTCCCCGGCAAGTCCGCTTTTCCTATCGCGCTCATGAGCGTCGAATTATCCCGCAAAAGCGCGTCCCACGCCCGCGCAGGGACCGGCGTCAGAACTTGCGCAGGACGATGAAATCCGCGAGGTCGCCCAGCCTTTGCGTGGGTGTTGCCAGGGACGCGAGCGCCTTGTGGGCGTCCTTGCGCAATTCCTCCGCAAGGACCTTGGCGCGCGCGAGCCCGAGCACAGAGACGTAGGTGGGCTTGTTGTTCGCCGCGTCCTTGCCGACCGTCTTGCCGAGCGTCGCCGTCGAGGACTCCTGGTCGAGCACGTCGTCGACGACCTGGAATGCGAGGCCGACGCACTTCGCGTAGTGGTCGAGGCGCTCGAGCTGCCCGGCGCCGAGCGTGCTCGAGGCGCGCGCCCCGAGCGCCACGGCCGCGCGGATCAGCGCCCCGGTCTTGTGGATGTGCATGTACTCCAGCTCGGGCACGGTCAGCGTCTGTCCGACGCTCGCGAGGTCGATCGCCTGTCCGCCGGCCATGCCGCGGCTGCCGCAGGCGACCGCGAGAATCTTCAGCATCTCGACCTGCACCGCCGGGTCGTTGCACACGCGGTGCTCGGATACGAGCTGGAAGGCGAGCGACTGCAGGCTGTCGCCGACGAGCAGCGCGGTCGCCTCGTCGAATTCGACGTGACAGGTGGGCTTGCCGCGCCTGAGCACGTCGTCGTCCATGCAGGGAAGATCGTCATGCACCAGGGAATAGGCATGAATGCACTCCAGGGCGCAGCCGAGGATCTCGAGGCGCGCCGGGTCGGCGCCCGGCGCGGCCCCGGCCTCGCCGGCCGCGAACACGAGCAGGGGCCGAATCCGCTTTCCTCCGCCCAGCACGGCGTAGCGCATGGCCTCGTGCAGACGCTGCGGGGCGATCGCCGCGGAGGGGAGGAGGCGATCCAGCGCCGCTTCGGTCCTGGCCTGGACCCTCGCCATCCAGGCCGCGAAATCACTCGTCGTCGGCACCTTGGAAATTCTTGAGGGTGTTTTCCTCGAGCACCTTGACCTGCTGCTGGGCGCGGGCAAGCACGCCCTGGCAGTACTGGGCGAGCTCGAGTCCGCGCTTGTGAGCGGCGAGCGACTGCTCGAGGGTCAGCTTGCCCGACTCCATCGTCGCCACGATCTTCTCTAGCTCCGCGAGGGCATGCTCGAAGCTCTCGGGCTGATCGGTTCTTGCCGGCTTGGAGCTCATCGGACAGGCACCATAGCCCATGGGGGGTAGGCGGTCAAATTCACTCCCGGAATGGAACTCGATGGCGCTGTCGCGGTCGGAGAAATCCCTGGTATCACGGGCAAAAAAGGTCTAGAATCGCGCCCATTTTATTTGTCCCGATCTGTCGAGGAGCCCTCCGGCCGCATATGTCCGACCTGCCCAGCTCACGAGCACTCAGACCTGCCGCATCGCAGCTTCCTGTTTCCTGGTACTTCGACCCGAAAATATTCGAGCTTGAGCGGAACCTGCTCTTCGCCGCGGGTCCCGGCTATGTCGGGCACGAGCTGATGGTTCCCAACGTGGGTGACTACCGGACCCTCGCGACGACGGATCACGGCAAGGTGCTGGTCAGGAACGCGCGCGGCATCGAGCTCCTGTCGAACGTCTGCCGCCACCGCCAGGCGATACTCCTGGAAGGGCACGGCAACGCCGAGAACATCGTCTGCCCGCTGCACCGGTGGACCTACAACATGCAGGGCGAACTGCTCGGCGCTCCGCACTTCCCCGAGAACCCTTGCCTCAACCTCGGCAGGACGCCGCTCCAGAACTGGCGTGGCCTGCTGTTCGCGGGACGCCGCGACGTCGCCAAGGACCTCGCACAGCTGTCAGTCGCCGACCAGTTCAACTTCTCCGGCTACCTGCTCGACAGCGTGCAGATCCTGGAGCTCGAGCAGAACTGGAAGACCTTCATCGAGGTATACCTCGAGGACTACCACGTCGTGCCCTTCCACCCGGGCCTGGGGAACTTCGTCACCTGCGACGACCTGAAGTGGGAGATCGCCGACGCGTACTCCTCGCAGACCGTCGGGGTGAAGGACGGGTTCGCGAGGCCCGGCACACCCGCCTACGCCAAGTGGCACGAGGCGCTCACCCGATACCTGGACGGCAAGCCGGCGATGCAGGGGGCCATCTGGTTCCTCTACTACCCGAACGTGATGATCGAGTGGTACCCACACGTGCTCGTCGTGAGCACCCTCTTCCCCCGCTCGCCCACGCACACCACCAATGTGGTCGAGTTCTACTACCCCGAGGAAATCGTGCTGTTCGAGCGCGACTTCATCGCCGCGGAGCAGGCCGCGTACATGGAGACCGCGGACGAGGACGACATCATCGCCAAGCGCATGGACCGCGGCCGGCGCCTGCTCCTCGAGCGCGGCGACGACGAGATCGGCCCGTACCAATCTCCGATGGAAGACGGCATGATGCACTTCCACGAATACCTGAGGCGCGGGCTCGCCGGGAGCGTTTAACGGCCCCCGCCGCCCGGGTAAGATGGCGGCATGATCCTCACCGCGCTCGCCGACACCGAGACGCTCGCGCGCCACCTCTCTGATCCCGAATGGATCGTCTTCGACTGCCGCCACGAGCTCGCGGCGCCGGAGCGCGGCCGCGCCGAGTACGAGAGGGCGCACATTCCGGGAGCGCGCTTCCTGCACGTGGACGAGGACCTCTCCGCGCCCCAGACCGGGCGCAACGGCCGGCATCCGCTTCCCGAACCCGATCGATTCATGAGGAAGCTCGGTGAAGCCGGAGTCGACGCCAGAAAGCAGGTCGTGGCCTACGACGCGCAGGGCGGCATGCCGGCGTCGCGGCTGTGGTGGCTGCTGCGCTGGCTCGGGCACCTGCCCGTCGCCGTTCTGGACGGCGGATGGAACCAGTGGATCGCCGAGGGCCGTCCACAGACCGCCGAGGTTCCACGTCCGATACCGGCGCGATTCGCCGGCAACGCCCGGAACGACTGCTGGGTCGGCGCGCATTTCGTCCGCGACCACCTGGGCGACGAAACCACCGTCTTGATCGACGGCCGCGCCCCGGACCGCTTTCGCGGCGACAACGAGACCATCGATCCGGTCGGCGGCCGTATTCCCTTCGCGCGCAACCGGTTCTACCGTGACAACCTCGACGCAAGCGGCCGCTTCAAGCGGCCCGAGGCCCTCAGGGCGGAATTCCGCGCCGTTCTCGGCGCAAGCGGACCCAAGCAGGCCGTGAACTACTGCGGCTCCGGCGTGTCCGCGTGCCACAACCTGCTCGCGATGGAGATCGCCGGGCTGCCCGGTGCGAGGCTGTATCCCGGCTCCTGGAGCGAGTGGATCGTCGACCCGTCACGCCCTGTGGCCGCCGGCGAGCAGCAGTCCGGAGAGCGATGATCGCCGATGCCATCCTGATCGTTCACGCGCTGTTCGTTCTCTTCGTCCTAGGGGGCTTTGCGCTGATTCTCCTCGGCGCCCGGCGCTGGAGCTGGGTTCGCAACCGCGCGTTCAGGACCGTGCACCTCGCCGCGATAGCTCTAGTCACCGCCGAGGCGCTGCTCGGTGTCACCTGCCCTCTGACGGTCTGGGAGGACGTGCTGCGGGGCGGGAGCCCCGGCAGAAGCTTCGTCGGCCGCTGGGTCGCGCGCCTGCTTTACTACGATTTCCCGGAATGGGTATTCGCGACCGCGTATGCCGCGTTCGCGCTCGCCGTGCTGTGGGCATGGCGCGCGATACCGCCGCGTTCTTCGCGCACATAACGCGCTATGATTTCGGGATGAAAGCGTACCTCGACCTCATGCGCCACGTGCTCGATCACGGGCACAGGAAGAGCGACCGCACGGGAACGGGCACCCTGTCCACCTTCGGGTGGCAGATGCGCTTCGACCTCGCCGCCGGATTCCCGCTGCTCACCACCAAGAAGGTCCACTTCAAGTCCGTCGCCTACGAGCTCCTCTGGTTTCTCAGGGGAGAGACCAACGTGCGCTGGCTGCAGGAGCACGGCGTCTCGATCTGGGACGAGTGGGCCGACGAGCGCGGCGAGCTCGGGCCCGTGTACGGATCGCAGTGGCGCAGCTGGCCGGCGCGCGACGGCAGCGCCATCGACCAGATCGCGCGGGTCGTGGAATCGATCCGCACTCGGCCCGATTCGCGCCGCCACATCGTCACAGCCTGGAACCCTGCGGAAATCGACAAGATGAAACTGCCGCCCTGCCACGTGCTCTTCCAGTTCTACGTGGCCGTGGGGCGGCTCTCCTGCCAGATGTACCAGCGCAGCGCCGACATCTTTCTCGGCGTGCCGTTCAACATCGCCTCGTACGCGCTGCTCACCTTGATGACGTCGCAGGTGTGCGGACTGAAGCCGGGCGAATTCGTGCTGTCGCTGGGCGACGCCCATCTGTACCTGAACCACGTCGAGCAGGCCAGGGAGCAGCTGTCGCGCACGCCGCGGCCCCTGCCGCGCGTGCGTCTCAACCCGGCAGCCAGGGACATCTTCGGGTTCCGCTACGAGGACTTCACGCTCGAGGACTACAACCCCTACCCCGCGATCAAGGCGCCGATCGCGGTCTAGTAGACCGCTACTTGTTCCACTCCTGCTCGCCCCGCCCGGTCCTCTTCACGATCGCGTCGAGGGTGCGGACCGATGCCTCTTCGAGGGGCCCGCCGATGCCGACGGCCACGCGTGCCTCGGCGAGGGCCTCGTCGTAGCGGTCGAGGTCGGCGAGCGTCTGCGCGAGATTGTTGTGCGCCGCGGCCGAGCGCGGATAGACGACCGTGGCCCGCCTGAAGGCCCGCTCGGCACCCTCGAGATCGCCGACGCGATACGCGGTGTTCCCCACGCCCATCAGCGCCGTGAACTGGTCGGGCCAGCGCTCGAGCGCGCGCTGGTAGGCGGCGTGCGCCTGCCCGGACGAGTCCGCCTTCTCGAGGCGGGTCACGGCGCCCAGGTATTCGGCAGACGAGACGCTGGCCGGGAAGCGTCCCGGCGGCAAGGCGAGCATCGCCCAGTAGCCCCCGCGCTGCCAGGTGCGCTCGAAGGTCGAAAGAGGCATTTGCAGCCTGCGTTCCGTCCCGGAGCGCAGCACGATCTGGCGTTCCTCGAGGTCGTACCCTATCGCGACCGCGTAGTGCCAAGCCGGCGCCCAGTCGAGCGCGAGGTTCTGCAGCACCACCGCGGGGTTTCCGGCGGCGATCTCGGCAAGCAGGTCCGAGAGCTTCGGGTTGAGCTCGACCGCGACGAAGCCGTTGCGCCGCGCGGCCGCGAGCATCTCGACCTGCAGGCTTCCCTGCCGCTCGGGAAGGTAGACCTGCGACCGCAGTGCGTCCGGGGAGACAGGCTTCCCTGCGGCCTCCAGCAGCATCGCGAGCGCCGCGGGGCCGCATTGGTATTCCTCCTGCGGGTAGAACGGAACGGAGTCGAGCTCCGCTCTCTGCGGCAGCGCGGACGAGTCGCCGCTCAACAGGGCCTGCAGCTGCGGCGTAGCGCAGCCTGCAAGCCCCAGCAATAAGATGCCCGCCGCCGTTAGGCGGCGGGCGACACGCCGGCGCGGTCGAGAGGGGAGGATCACTTGGCCGGCCGGGTGAACGGGAAAACCTTGGTGAAGCCCAGAATGTCCGTTATCAAGAGGATCACGAAGACGAGGAAGCCAATCCAGAGCACGGTCTCGAATCCGCCGCCGCCCGCGGGCAGCGAATCGAGCTTCGCGGCAAGCTGCTCGGCTTCATCGTCGCTCAATGCGGCCACGCGGGCCTTTGCCTCCTCGGCGCTCACGCCGCGGCTCCGGAGCGCCGCGCGAACGTCGGCCCTGTCGAGCAACGACGTCAGAGCGGCGCGGGCGGAGGTCTGCGCGTGCGCCGAGGGCTCGGCGCGGTCGGTTGCGACCAGCTCGGCGTGTGCCGCGGGCGGCGGCATGCCCGCGAAGCAGATGCACACGGTGAGAGCGTGCGCCAGGGTGCGGGCGATGCGGGTCATTGTTCTCACCAGGTATGGGCGTGGCTTGCTGTACACGGTGGATTTCATGCCCGGACGAGGCGGCCTTCCACGACCCGGACCTTCTCGCCCACCGCGAACACCGGCGGGCTCGGGAGCGAAATCGCGCGGTAGGAGCCGTCCGTCATGCGGACTGTCACGCGCCACACGACGCGCTTCCTGAGGTTTTTTTCAGGGCTGCCTGCGCCGGGATTCTCGGCGTTGTTCCTGAGGTCTGCAGCGCCGCCCCCGGCGCCCGACTCCTCATACACCTCGACGCTCCTGATCGATTCCACGATCCCGCAAAGCGCGCAAACAGCCGGCTTCAGGCCGCTCGGCGGCGGCGTTTCCTCCGGCGCGGCCGCCCGCTTGCCCGGCAGCACGCCGCTCGAGGCACCCAGGCCGATGAGAGCCGCAACGCCCACCGCCGCGGCCGCCGCGATGGCGAGCGACCGGACCCGAGCCGAGCCCGATTGGTGGCCGTTGACAGCTTCCATCGATGCGCTGCGCCTCCCGTTGCTGCGTTGAATAGCGTCCATATCGCAATGCCCATGCCAGAAGCAGGCACCGCTGCGGAGTCAAGGACTTAGGACGAGCGTGGCTCACCGGCAGGACCCGAGAATGTCGCCTGTCAACGACGACCGCTGCGGCGCTCCGGAGATCGAACTGACCCGAAAGGATATTTCGTGTCGTTTCAAAGCGACATCCCCGCAGGAAAACGCCGGCGCAGGACTCAGACCTTCTCAGGCTTGAACATCCGCGGCTCGAGCTTGTGGCGCTCGAGCAGCTTGTAGAATTCCGTTCGATTGCGCTGCGCGAGCTTCGCCGCCCGGGTCACGCTGCCGCCGGTGATGCGCAGTATGCGGATGAGGTACTCGCGCTCGAAGCTGCCTCGCGCCTGCTCGAGCGAAGCCAGCTGGGCCGGCTCTTCCTTCAGGGCCTGCTGTACCAGCGACGCCGGCACGAGGCTCGAGGCGCACAACGCCACCACTTGCTCGATCACGTTGACAAGTTGTCTGACGTTGCCTGGCCAGGGCGCCGCGAGCAAAAGCTGAAGGGCTTCCGGAGCGAAAGCCTGCACGTCCTTTCCGTATCGCGCGGCGGTCGCCTTGAGATAGTGCGTCGCAAGGGGCACGATGTCCTCGCGGCGCTCGGAGAGCGGCGGTAGCTCGAGCGACACCACGTTCAGGCGGTAATAGAGGTCCTCGCGAAAACGCCCCTGCCTCATCTGCTCGCCGAGATCGCGGTGCGTCGCCGAGACGATGCGCACGTCCACCGGTGTTCCCTGGGTCGCCCCGACGGCCCTGACCTCCCGGTCCTGAAGGACGCGCAGGAGCTTCGCCTGGAGCGCGAACGGCATGTCGCCGATTTCGTCGAGGAACAGGGTCCCCTGGTCGGCGGACGGGATCAGGCCCTTGTGATCGTAGTTCGCGCCGGTGAACGAGCCCTTGCGGTGGCCGAACAGCTCCGACTCGAGCAGGTTCTCGGG
>Ga0187774_10000224_pt1 | contig 18782 bp, 18 predicted proteins | sample 0216_BV02_MP05_2_FD_133152 | JGI IMG/M metagenome (GOLD analysis project Ga0187774, IMG submission 133152) | Tropical peat soil microbial communities from peatlands in Department of Meta, Colombia - 0216_BV02_MP05_20_MG | ecosystem: Environmental > Terrestrial > Soil > Wetlands > Peat | place... | reverse complement strand
TGTAAGGCATGCCGCCAGCGTTCAATCTGAGCCAGGATCAAACTCTTCAATTTGATCTTAAACTCTCGCTTGACGAATTACATCTTGCGAGCACTTAACTTTTAAAGTTCCATGCCGGTTATAAAAACCTGCATGGCACTCAAAACCAAGCGCCCACACTTATCGGCTGTGATTTGTTAAAGAACATTGGTTGCGGGGGCAGGATTTGAACCTACGACCTTCGGGTTATGAGCCCGACGAGCTGCCAGACTGCTCCACCCCGCTCCTATTTAGACATGGAACTATAACAAACGAGCGTCAAATCCGTCAAGAAAATCGCAGAAAAACTTTGGAGAAAAACGCAGCAACACCAGAAGAAAATATAACGGCCTAGAAGACGCGATCAGTTAGAATGCTGCAACTCGAACGCAAGGCGCCCGAAAGAGCCACTTGCGATTCTGCGCCGGGGCGCTCACAAATTGAGCTCTTTTCCCAAGCTGCCGATGTCCGCAAGCGCAGGAAGTTCCGCGAGCGTGCGAAGATTGAGATCGTCGAGAAAATTTTTGGTAGTCGCGTATAAAGCCGGGCGCCCGGGCGTTTCACGGTGCCCGATCACGCTTATCCATCCGCGGTCCTCAAGCACCTTGATCACGTGGGTCGACACCGAAACCCCGCGGATTTGCTCAATATCGCCGCGTGTAACCGGCTGGCGGTAGGCGATAATGGCAAGAGTCTCCATCGCAGCCCGGGAATAGCGTGGTGGTTTCTCCGGATTTAAACGGTCCAGATATTTCTGGTACTCCGGCTTGGTACGAAACCGCCAGCCGCTCGCTACATTAACGAGCTCTATTCCCCTGCCAAACCATTCCTGCCGTAATTCATCCAACAACTTGCGCAATGTCTCTGAATCAAGTTCGTTATCGAATAATTTTTTTAGCTCAGAAACGGGGACTGGCTCTTGGCAGGCAAGCAACGCTGTTTCTAGAATCGTTTTAATTTCTTTTAGTTCATACATCGAGGCTGGACTCGTTAAGTTTTACAAAAATCGTGGAATATGCCTGCTGCTGGGTGACGCTCACCAGATTTTCTCGAGCCAATTCGAGCACCGCAAGAAACGTCACCAGTAATTCCGCAACGCCTTTTCCCGTTTCGAATAGATCGCAGAATTCAACGAATTTTTGGTCCTGCAAGCGACGCAATATGCGCGTCATGTGCTCACGCACCGATAACTGTTCGCGAGTGACGCGGTGATGGCGATTCACTTGCTCCCGCCTTAACAGCTCCAGCCACATATTTCTTAAGTCGTCTAGATTAACTTGTGGAAGTCGTTTTACCGCCGCCTGTTCTATCCATACTTCGACCAAGGCGAAATCGCGCGTCGCCTGAGGCAATGCATCCAAACGCTGCGCCGCAAGCTTGATCTGTTCGTATTCCAAAAGACGCCTGACCAGTTCAGCACGCGGGTCGGCTTGTTCCTCTTGAGCCTGCGGCGGACTAGGCAGAAGCATTCGTGACTTGATTTCAATTAACAATGCCGCCATCAGCAAGTACTCCGCCGCAAGCTCCAACTGATTCGCGCGCATCATATCGACATATGTCATGTATTGGTGCGTGAGCTCGGCCATTGGGATATCGAGCACGTTTAGGTTGTTCTTTCGAATTAGGTAAAGCAGCAAATCGAGCGGTCCCTCGAATGTATCGAGAAATACTTCCAGTGCATCCGGCGGGATATACAAGTCCTGCGGTACCTCAAGTACCGGCTCGCCGTATACTCGCGCGACCGCTGCTTGCGGCTCATTCATGATTTCTCTCGTTTCGTCAGTTTAGGCATAATTCAATCCCATCGCCTGCTTCACATCGCGCAGCGTTTCTTGCGCAAGCTTCTGCGCTTTCTCGCAGCCGTCGGCAATGATATTGCGTATCAGCGTCGGGTCATCGAGATATAACTGTGCGCGCTCGTGCATGGGCTTCTGTTCGAGTAGCACAGCATCGATTACTGGCTGTTTGCATTCCAGGCAGCCGATGCCGGCAGTTCTGCAGCCTTTCTGCACCCAGTCCTGCCTTTGCTTATCCGAATAGATCAAGTGAAATTGCCATACCGGGCATTTCTCCGGATCGCCTGGATCGCTGCGCTTGACGCGCGCCGGGTCGGTCGGCATGGTACGGATTTTATTGGTGACGCTCGCCGCATCCTCGCGCAACTCAATAGTGTTGCCATAGGACTTGGACATTTTTTGTCCGTCCAGCCCCGGCATTTTTGAGGCTTCGGTCAGTAGAGCTTGCGGTTCGGCCAAAATCATTTTGCCCACACCTTCCAGAAAACCGAACAGGCGATCACGATCTCCTAGGGTAAGATTTTGCCGCTTTTCAATCAATTCGCGCGCGGCAACTAGCGCATCGCTATTGCCCTGCTCCTGGTAGCGGGTACGCAGTTGCTGGTAAAGTTTGGCGTTTTTCGCGCCGAGCTTTTTTACCGCGGCTTTTGCTTTCGCCTCGAAATCCTTTTCCCGACCGTACAGATGATTGAAGCGCCGTGCAAGCTCGCGTGTAAACTCGACATGCGGCACTTGGTCTTCACCCACCGGCACCCGGGTTGCGCGGTAAACAAGTATGTCCGCACTTTGCAATAACGGATAACCTAGAAAACCAAACGTGCTTAGATCCTTCTCGCTGAGTTTTGCCTGCTGATCTTTGTAGCTGGGCACGCGCTCGAGCCATCCGAGAGGCGTAATCATCGAAAGCAAAACATGCATTTCCGCGTGCTCCGGTATCCGCGACTGAATGAACAGTGTCGCCTGGGACGGATCGACTCCGGCGGCGAGCCAGTCCACCAGCATGTCCCAGACATTTTGCTCAATGATTTCCGGAGTGTCGTAATGGGTGGTAAGCGCATGCAAATCGGCGACAAAAAACAAGCACGGGAACTCATTTTGCAACTGCACCCAATTTTTTAATACACCGTGGAAATGTCCAAGATGCAATCTTCCCGTAGGCCGCATACCCGATAGAACGCGCTCGGCAAACATAAGTTCTTAATCCGCCTCTATCAAAGGTTGAGAACCGAACTGATCAGCTGCATCACTGTGTTTACCAGAGGCCAAAGAATTATTCCAAGCACGCCGCTAAACAACAATAACAGCAAAATGACCATGCCATACGGCTCAATTCTGGAAAAACGATAGGAGAGCGCGTGAGGCAGTAGACTGACCGCGATTCTGCCGCCGTCCAACGGAGGCACCGGCAGCAGGTTGAGCACCATGAGCACTACGTTGATTTGAATACCGGCCTTTCCCATGAGACCCATGGGCAGCGCATACGCGTTTTCCGGAATACTTGCGGCGAACTTTAGCACCAACGCCCAAAAAAGCGCCATTAGAAAATTTGCGCCGGGTCCCGCTGCAGCGACCCACAACATATCCCGTTTGGGATGACGTAGACCAGAGAAATTGACCGGCACCGGCTTAGCCCAGCCGAATAATATTCCCCCGCCACCAAAAAGTTTACTCAGAAGCAGCAGCGCGAGCGGCACGATTATGGTTCCCGTCATATCAATATGCCGCAGGGGATTAAGGCTGATGCGCCCTTGGGCATACGCTGTCAAATCACCGAAATGCTTGGCAACGTAGCCGTGCGCCGCCTCGTGCAGTGTGATCGCAAATATCACCGGTATCGCATAAATCGCGATGGTCTGGATTAAATCCGAACCCATTTTTTTTAGTGCACCCCAAAAACCGCCGGATCACCTTTGCCCCTGCGCAACAACAGTGGGATTTCCTCCGTAAGATCCACTACGGTGGTCATTTCTATTCCGCAAGGACCGCCGTCTAATACCAAGTTCACGCTGTGCTCGAGGCGATTGCGAATTTCTACTGCATCATTTAAAGGCATATCGTCGCCTGGCAGCAGCAAGGTGCAGCTTAAAAGGGGTTCATTTATTTCGTCGAGCAAAACCCGCACCACCGGATGGTTAGGAACGCGCAGGCCGATGGTTTTCCGCTTTGGGTGCTGCAAACGCTTAGGCACCTCGCGGCTTGCGCGTAAAATAAAAGTATAGCTCCCCGGCGTCGCCGCCTTGAGCAAACGGTATTGTCGGTTGTCCACCTTGGCGTAATTCGATATCTCAGAAAGATCGCGGCAAACCAGCGTGAAATGATGTTTTTCATCCACCCGCCGAATGTCCCGTATTCGCTGCATGGCGTCCTTGTCTCCGATATGGCAGCCCAGCGCATAACAGGAGTCCGTGGGATAGACGATGACCCCACCGTCACGAATTATTGCTGCGGCTTGTCGAATGAGTCGCCCCTGGGGATTGTCGATACGTATTGAAAAAAACTGCGCCATGTGAAATCCTACGCTTGCCCGCTCGGGTACATCCTGACTTTCAAGTCCGACCAGAATTCCCAGACCGGCTCACATCCTTGCTGCAATTCCGGTAATTGACAAAGGTCGCGACTTTCACCCGGTCTTTCGACGCCATTGACAAGGCAAATACCGAGAGATCCGCCGGCGACACGCGCGCGCAACAAACCACCAATATCGTCGTGGTCAGTAAGCGCCAGCGACCGGATCCCTCTCGCCGCCGCCCGCTTCACCAAATCTTCGGGAGATAATAGTCCGTCTGAAACGGTTGAATGGCAGTGAAGGTCAACATTGAGCATAAGACAGATCAAATAATAACAAAATAGTTGCCACCTGAAAAACATGCTCCTGAAATTGTCACGGATCTGATTGTCAGTTTTGGAACGCTCCAGCGACTAATTGCTGATGGCTTAATAGGCGTCGAATTCTTATGAAATACTCTCGAATTCTGCTGTCAGCAATATTTTCCATCGGCACGGTTTCCTCCGCATTGGGTGGCGAATGCTCGGCAAAAAACGCCGATCACCGAGTGGCCTTGCTGGAACTCTATACTTCCGAAGGGTGCAACAGTTGTCCACCGGTCGACGAATGGGTGAGCAAACTTCCTTCCAAGGGTCTCACCGGCGATCGTGTTGTTCCGCTGGCATTTCACGTGGACTATTGGAATTACTTGGGGTGGCAGGACGAATTCGCGCAAAAGAAATTCACTGAGCGCCAGCGCCAGATGGCACAACTCCACCATTCTACCTTGATCTACACCCCCCAGTTGGTACTAAACGGTAGCCCTTACCACAGCGGCTTTTTTCTGGACAACACCAGCGAGCAGATCGAGGGAATCAACCGGCAAAAACCGCTGGCGCAGATAAACTTGCTCCTTAGACAGCCCGACGCAGGTGAACTGCATGTCTCCGGCAAAATAACGTTGCTGGGTAGCGTTGAACGCCAGAACGTCCAAGCGTATCTCGCGCTTTACGAAAACAATCTTAGCAACCACGTAACCGCCGGCGAGAACAGCGGGCGCACTTTGCATCATGATTTTGTGGTGCGTGAACTGGTGGGGCCCATTTCCTTCGATTCGCAAGGCAACGCGTTGGTTCAGGAGACTTTCAACCTCAAGCCGGGATGGAAACCGCACGATTCCGGAGTTGTCGCATTTGTGCAAAATGCGCGCAGTGGCGACGTGTTGCAAGCCCTGGCACTTGCCGTCTGCAAATAAGTTAGCTCGCTATCTCCCGGCCCGCTCAGCGCCACCGGCGACGCTGGTCACGTATGATCGCGATTCGGCACTAAACCGTTCTGAGCGCAAGGCCGCGGATGCGCGTGTCAATTCTATCTTCACACATCCGGCATAATAGGCCGGCATATCCCAGACTCACCGATAATTGAAAAAGTGTACCCTGCCGGTTAAACTTACCAATAAAAACCAACATTGCGCCGCTTAAGTAAAAGGCAAGGATTCACCAAGACCCTGCCTGGAGGAGATGTATTAAATCGAGCCTTCAGCCTACCTCGCCCGCTAAATATCCACAATGGAGAGATTGAAATGATGCGCCTAATCCAATTATTCTCAATAGCCGTTGTATTTATCGTCTCCGGTTCAGCGTTTTCGGAAACCATCACGCTTGGGGCTTCGCTCCAGCTTACGGGGCCTCTCGCCAACACCGGACGTTATTATCGCGACGGCTATGAATTTGCCATCGCAAAAATCAACGAAAAGGGCGGGATCAAGGTTGGCAACGTCCGCTACAAGCTGGCGTTGAAGCTCCTCGACAATCAATCAGATATCAGCTTGAGCGTAAGGCAATATGTCCAGTTGCTTACCGAAGACAAAGTGAATTTCCTGCTTGGGCCCTACGCCAGTAACTTCGCGCTCGCCACGTCCTCGGTTTCAGAAAAATATCAGGTTCCGATGGTCCAGGGGGGCGGCGCTTCGGATCAAATCTTCAGCCGCGGATACAAATACATTTTCGGGACTTTGCCCGTGGCCAGTGAATATTTTTCGAGCACGATTGCGGCCACGGAAAAGTTTAATCCCAAGCCCGAAAAGGTGGCCCTGCTGTTCGCTGACGACGCCTTTGATGTCTCAGTCGCAGATGGTACACGGGATATCCTTAGCAAAGCCGGATATAAACTGGTTCTCGATAAGCGTTATGCCGCGAATACTTCTGATTTCAACTCCCTGCTTTCTTTAATCAAGGAGTCCCAGGCGGACGCAATCCTGGTAGCGGGACACGAGACGGAGGTACTCAATTTTATCCGCCAGGCGAAAAGTCTGAATGTGAGTCCGAAATTTTATTCCTTTACCGTCGGCGTACCGACCGAAGACTTCCGCAAAGCGCTTGGCAAGGACGCCGACTATGCTTTCGGAATGACGTCGTGGCTGCCTACCGCCGCTCTCAAGGACAGCTACTTCGTAAATGGAGAAGCATTTGCCAAGGAATACGCCGCCCGTTTTGGGTACGATCCGGATTACCATGCAGCATCCGCGGTCGCTGACGTCGAAGCATTTGCTAAAGCCATAGAAGCCGCCGGCACGCTGGATCCCTCCAAAGTCAGGGATGCCATCGCCCACATTAGCTTTGACAGCCTCTACGGACACGTTCAATTCAGCACGGCAGGCCAGATCAGCCTGCCGCAAATCATGATTCAAATCCAGAACGGCAAGCTAGTGCCGATCTACGGGCAAAACGGATTTATCAATAGTCCCATCTATCCGATGCCGTCGTGGGACCGCAGATAAAATGGTTCTGCTCTGGCAGGTTCTAGCGAACGGTATCCTGCTGGGCGGACTTTACGCCCTGATGGCGCTGGGCCTCGCATTGGTGTGGGGCGTGCTCAACATTGTCAATCTTGCGCACGGGGCTTTCATCATGCTCGGCGCCTACGTGTGCTACTACCTATTTACGGTATTCCACGTGGACCCGTTCGCTGCGCTCCCGGCTGCAATGGTCGTGCTATTTGTCGTCGGTTACTCACTGCAACGGAATGTACTCAATCTTATCATCCGCGCACCCATGTTCAATACCTTGCTCCTTACCTTCGGATTTGAAGTCGTGTTGACTAATCTCGCTCAAATGATCTTTTCTGCGGACTACCGAACTATCAATCCGAGTTATGCTGGGGCGAACTTTAACCTGTTCGGCGCCACCATCCCGCTAGCAAGAATCTTGGCGTTTACCACTGGCTTATTGCTTACTTCGTGTCTGTGGTTTTTTCTCTTGAAAGCGCGGCTCGGTCGCGCCATACGCGCCACTGCACAGAATTTGATCGCCGCCCGCCTGTACGGAGTCGAAACCCGCAAAATTTACGCTATAACTTTTGGGCTCGGTGCCGCACTCGCTGGCGCCGCCGGTGATCTTTACGGGTTGGTTTCGCAAATCAACCCGTACATCGGCGGCAGCTTGACTGCCAAATCGTTCGCCATTTGCATAATTGGCGGGCTGCAGAATCCTTTGGGTGTGGTGGTCGGCGGGATATTCCTGGGCGTAGTGGAGTCGCTTACAGCCCTGTATCTCGGTCCGACCTATACTGATGTAGCAAGCTTCGGAATTCTGGTGTTGGTTCTGGTATTAAGGCCCACCGGCCTGCTGGGCAGAACCGCGTGAATCCTTCGCTTCGGTGGTTTGCCCTTTTTGGAACTTTAGCCATTCTTGTAGCCGTGCCATGGATTGCTCCAGCAACCTGGGTGCAGTTCGGCATCAGCACCCTCATGCTTGCCACCCTGGCGCAGAGCTGGAGCATTATCGGCGGATACACTGGATATGCCTCGTTTGGTGGTTCGGTGTTTTATGGGTTGGGTAGCTACGGCACCGCCATCGCGATGATTGAGTATCACCTGCCTTTTGGCGTCGGGCTGATTTTGGGTGCCTTGGTCGCGGTGACCTTTGCCGTCCTCATTGGACTACCGGTATTGCGACTGCGCGGACATTATTTTGCGATTGCAACCTTGGCACTCGCGCAAGTCGTGCCGGCGATCGTGTCCAATCTCGATATCGCCGGGCGCAATATAGGTTTAATCCTGCCGTTGCTCAGAAACGACGCCCTGTTCTACGAATCGGCTCTGGGGCTGCTGGTAATAACCACGCTTTCCATCTGGTATATATCGCGAAGCCGCTTTGGTTTCGGCCTTATGGCAATTCGGGAAAACGAGGATGCGGCTGCAGCCATGGGAGTCAATACCACCCTTTATAAAACGCTGGCTTTCGCCATTGCGGCGCTATTCAGTGCCTTGAGCGGCGGCATACATGCTTACTGGATCACGTATATCGATCCCGGCGGTGAGTTTGACATTACACTGAACGTCAAAATGATCATCATGGCGGTTTTCGGCGGCCCGGGTTCGGTGCTGGGCCCCATAGCGGGAGCCTTTCTACTCTCAGGCGTTTCGGAAATTTTGTCCTTCAAGATTTCAAGCGTGGCAAGCCTTTTTTTCGGCTTGGTAATTGTGATCGCCGTAGTTTTGATGCCTCGCGGACTCGCCGACCTTTGGCACCGCTATAAAAAACTTGGCCTCCATTATTTCAGCGAAAACATACGTGAAAACCGCGTATAGCAAACATGAACCTGATTCTCGAAGCCAGTAATCTGGTCAAACGCTTTCAAGGACTCGTCGCTTTGAAACACGTCAGCTTCGGCCTTATGCGCGGAGAAATAATGGGTCTCGTTGGGCCGAACGGGGCCGGGAAGACCACATTGATAAACTTGATCAGTGGTTCGCTTAACCCAACAAACGGCGAGATCATCTTTGAGGGTAATATCTTGCAGCAACCGGCATTCCGCCGTGCCAGACTTGGCATTGCGCGGACATTTCAGATTGCCAAACCGTTTTCCGGCATGTCGGCGCTGGAAAATGTCGCGATAGCGGCACTTTTTGGCAGCGAGGGACAACAGCGAACTATGCACCACGCCAGACAATTCGCGCAGCAGTGGCTGGACTTTGTCGGACTTGCTCACCGCTCGTCAATGCGTGCCGATTCTCTGGGAGGCCCTGATCGCAAGCGCTTGGAACTGGCAAAATCGCTCGCCATGAAACCCAAGCTCCTGCTTCTGGACGAAGTAATGGCGGGACTGAACCAGACCGAAATCGACGAGGTAATAACCATAATAAAAAAAATGCGTGACCAGGGCATCAGCATTCTAGTGGTGGAGCACGTGATGAAAGCGATACACGCTCTGTGCGACCGGGTCCTGGTGTTGCATCACGGCCAGAACATCGCGATCGGCAAACCGTCTCAAGTCCTGAATGAGCCCGCGGTGGTGGAAGCCTACCTCGGAAAGAAACACGCGTGAACCAACCGCTCCTCATAGTGAAAAATCTTTTCGCCGGCTACGGGGAGATACCCGTACTGCGAAACGTTGAAATTGAAATTCATGGCGGAGAAATCGTGGCTTTGGTCGGAAATAACGGTGCCGGCAAAACGACATTGCTTAGAGCCCTTTCTCGCGTCATTCCATGTAATGGACAGATTCAGTTCGACGGTACCGAGCTTAATTCTTTAACCCCCGACCAAGTGTTCAACCTTGGCCTGGTCCAAATTCCGGAAGGGCGACAGCTATTCGATCATATGACGGTCACAGACAACTTACTGATGGGCGCCTACGTGCGCCGCGACAAAAGCGGAATTCAGGCCGCCTTGGATCAGGTCTATTCATTGTTTCCGATTTTGCGCGACCGGCGTGGTCAGTTTGCCGGAAGCTTATCCGGTGGCGAACAACAAATGTGCGCCATAGCGCGCGGCCTGATGGCTTCCCCAAAATTGTTGATGGTGGACGAAATGAGCCTTGGCCTCGCGCCCATCGTAATGCACCGATTAATGAAAGTTCTGGAAGAAGTTCGCCGCACGGGCGTAACAATTTTGCTGGTTGAGCAGGACGTGTTCGCGGCGTTTGAAGTGGCCGACCGCGCGTATGTGCTCGAAAACGGTGCCGTGGTGCGCGAAGGACCTTCGGCTGAGTTAGGCAAGGACCCTAAGGTCCAACAAGCTTACCTAGGCTTGTAGTTTTAAATCGCGCTTTCGGAAAGCTTCCGACGCATTACCGCTGATTCTCGAGAAGACTGGAAACGGATTAAACGGCGCCGGGAGACCGTGCTGCACTCTTGGCATGACCCTCGTTATCATTCGCATTCCATTTGACTGACAAACCCTTGCACCCTGCGCGCGCCTGGTATTCGCAATCAACTCCGATTCCGGGAACATATACCAGATGCTCCCCGCAGAAAAGCAAAGGCAGCCGAAACCGCCGCCAGGGCGCAATTTGAGCTTCCTGCAACAGGTCTTTCAGACTGCGCCTTGGCCGCCTGCAATCCGGGCGGAGTTTTTCACCACCGCGCCGCACGCGGACTGTAACGGATCCCTGCATGAGCTTCGCGTAATCGATGTCTTTACCGCTGGTGCGAGTGAAGGTCAATACTCCATCCAGTTCGCTGATTTTCAGTTGCTTTTCGCCGCGCCAAGCCACGCATAAATTCGCGCCCACCGCGGGTCGAAAGCGCCTAATATGGACATCGCCTTGGTAGCGCCGCACTTCCAGATCGCCCAAAGTCACCCGCACATTGGCATCCGCACGCGAGTAGGCAAGTTGACGCAATATCTCCTCGAGCTTTTTTGCGCCAGGCATGAGCAGGCCTTGTTGTGCGAAGTAATAGCGCAACAGGTTGCGGGCCCGCGCCGCGGCCAGCTTGCGCAGCACCGCCGCTTTTATCCTCCCGCGGCGTACCGCGTTGCGGAAGTCCGTTTCCGCCAATTCGTCTAGCAAGCAAGCGGCTTCCGCGAAATGCTGCCTGGCGCGGCCTAATGTTTCTCGATACGCGGGAAAACGTTGAGCGATCAGCGGGAACACTTTATGCCGCAGGAAATTACGGTCAAGCCCGATGTTCTCGTTGCTTTCGTCCTCGATCCATTTCAGTTTCCGCGTTTTCGCGTAGCGCTCGATTTCCGAGCGCGGCACATCCAAGAGCGGACGAATTATGCGCGGCGCTTCGCTATCGTCCTGGAATCTCATTTGCGGCATTGCGCTCAAGCCCTTGACGCCGCTGCCGCGCAAGAGTTGCAGAAACATGGTTTCCATTTGATCATCCAGCTGATGCGCGAGCGCCATATAATCCGCAGCTTGTCGCGCATATTCGCGATACCGCGCTTCGCGCGCAGCTGCCTCTATTCCTAATCTTTGGACTCCGCTCAATTTCACTTTTACGATTTCTATCGGAATTCGGCGTGCGTTGCACCAGCGCCGGCAAGATTCCGCCCACTCCTCTGCGTTCGGACTTAGCTGATGATTTACATGGACTGCGGATAGCTTGAATCGGAGCTTTTTGGAAAGCGCCTGCAAAATATCGAGCAGCGCCATCGAGTCCACTCCGCCGCTCAATCCGAGCGCAATATGCGTACGGGGCTTCAGTATTTTGGCCAGAACTCCGGCGACGTGCGAGCGTAAGTCACGGTGGGGTAATTTCTTTGAACTTGCCATAGCTCATGAGCCGCTCGAAACGCGCTCTTAACAATTCGTCGACGGACTTATCCTGCAAATACTTGAGCGAATCCTGCAATGCTTTTTTCATATACCGCATCATTTCTTCATGGTCGCGTTGCGCCCCGCCAACTGGCTCGTTGATAATTTTGTCTATCAGCCCAAGCGTTTTTAGCCGAGTTGCGGTAATCCCCAGTGTTTCCGCCGCGTCGGCCGCCTTGTCCGCGCTTTTCCAGAGAATCGAGGCACAGCCCTCCGGTGAAATCACCGAATACGTCGCGTATTGCAGCATCAGCACCATGTCGCCGACTGCGATGGCGAGTGCGCCGCCCGAGCCCCCTTCTCCTATGATGCTACACACGATAGGCACCCTGAGTTCCGACATGACGTAAAGATTTCTGCCGATTGCCTCGGATTGTCCTCTTTCTTCCGCGCCCACCCCCGGATACGCGCCGGGGGTATCAATAAATGTCAGCACCGGGATGGTATATTTTTCCGCAGTCTTCATGAGGCGCAAGGCCTTGCGGTAACCTTCCGGACGCGGCATGCCGAAATTGCGGCGAATTTTTTCCTTTGTATCGCGACCTTTTTGATGACCGATGACCATCACCGTTTGCCCATTAAACCGGGCGAGACCGCCGACAATTGCCGGATCGTCGGCGAAGCTGCGGTCGCCATGTAATTCCTCAAAATCAGTGAACAGGTTTTGAACATAATCAAGCGTATAAGGGCGCTGGGGATGCCGCGCAACTTGGGAAATCTGCCATGCAGTCAGCTTGCCATAAATGTCTCGCGTGAGCGACTGGCTTTTCTTTTGGAGGCGGCTAATTTCCTCGGAAATGTCTAGTGCTGAATCTTCCTGAGCATACCGCAGCTCCTCGATCTTCCCTTCAAGCTCCGCAATCGGCTGCTCGAACTCAAGAAATGTTGTTTTCATAAATCCCCGAACACGGATACTGCGCCCGCCGGCGACAGTACAGGATCGTAACTGCCGCTTTGGGGTCGTCAATAATCACTTACGCCTCCGACCTTTCCGCGTGGGTCAGAAACTGCCAACGCGTGACGCGAATTTTTGTCAATATACACCGCCTGAATATTACCCCAACGTCTGCCACCCTTTAAAACCACATACCCTCGGTCTTGCAACTTTTCAATCCAATCTTGCGAAAAACCTTCCGGCTCGATTTCGACTTGGTCAGGCAAATATTGGTGATGATACCGCGGAGCGCGCAACATTGCTTGGAGATCAAGCTGCGGGCGATCCAGGTAATCGAGAATCGCAAGCAAAACGGTGCTGATAATCCGAGAGCCGCCTGGCGTTCCCAATATCAATATGCCGCGTTCATCTTCGACAAAAGTCGGCGACATACTTGACAGCGGACGCTTGCCCGGGGCGATTTCGTTGCCGGAAAAACTCTGCAAGCGGTAAACGTTGGACACTCCCGGCGCAGCTGAAAAATCATCCATCTCGTTGTTGAGAAGCACACCGGTCCCGCCTGCCACGAAACCGCTGCCAAAGGGCGTATTTATGCTTAATGTCGCGGCCACGCGATTGCCGTCCCGGTCAACGATCGAATAGTGTGTGGTATTGCTTCCCTCGTTTGTCGCCACAGGTTCATCTTCTGGTTCAACGCTGGGCGTCGCAAAGTAAGGATCAATTGTCGCTGCCTGCGACGCCGCATATTCACCGCTTAGCAAACGTGCCAACGGCACGCTAACAAAATCAGAGTCACCGAGATAGCGTGCACGGTCCTGATACGCGCGACGCAATGCTTCAATCACGAAATGCGCTCTGCCATCTGGCGCGGCCGCAGTGTACGGAAGGCGCGCAAGAATATTGAAGCTTTGTGCCAGGGCAAGCCCCCCCGCGGAAGGCAAAGGCGCACTGGTGATTCGCAGTGATCGATAAGCGAAGTTCAGCGGTTGGCGCTCTACTACCCGGTAATTCCTTAGGTCGCCAAGGGTCCAGATTCCGCCGCCCGCTTGCACCGCAGCGACCATTTCCTGCGCCATCACGCCTTGATAAAAACGTTCACTTCCTCCGGCTGCGATGGCCCGCAATGTTACGGCCAGGGCTTCTTGCCTGAGAATAAATCCGCGACGCGGCACGTCTCCATAGTCAAGGAACAGGCGCCGCGCACTTCCGGTAAGCTGGCTGTTAAAGCGCCGGCATATCGCGATGTAGCGCGCATCCACCTGCACGCCGGAATGCGCATAGCCAATCGCCGGAGCGAGGCTCACTGCGAGCGGCAGCTTGCCATAATATTTTGCCAGATGCTCGAGTGCCGCCGGGACCCCGGGTATTGCGGCGGCTTTCGGGCCGCGTAATGACGCTTTCGGAACGACCCGGCCTTGCTCATCGAGATACAAGCCGGCGCCTGCTCGAGCCGGGGCCGTTTCCCGCGCGTCCAGCATTACTTGTTTGCCGTCGGAAGCGCGATGCAAGAGCCACAGACCACCACCACCGAGTCCTGACGCGTAAGGCTCGACAACTGCAAGTGCTGCTGCGACTGCGATCGCCGCGTCAAATGCATTGCCGCCTTTTTTAATGATTTCGTAACCGGCTTCGGTGGCGAACGGATGTGCCGAGGCAATCGCCGCGTTTTGGACGCTTTCTTGGGATTGCGCCGTGAATGTCGCCAGCGGCCACCATACGAGCCCGAGAGCAATTAGCCGAATAGCGCGCGGGTTTGAGACACCGCTTTTAATGCACTGTGCCAATCCCGAAAAACCGCTTTATTTTTTCCAGGATCTCATTGCGTTGCTGGGCAAGTTCAGCCGCACTTTTTTCTGAAGTCACGTCCTTATGCGCTCGCTCCAGGGCGAAACGGCGCGAAGCCAGAATTTGCGAGATTTCATCTGCGATATCCGGGCGCGAGTGCAGAACGTCTTCGAACGCGCTTTTGTCGAGTCGATAGCACTCAACATCGGTTCTTGCTATTACGCTCGCGCGCCGCGGATCTCCGGTCATGAGCCCCATCTCTCCAAAAAAACTGCCGGCAGGCAACAAAGCCAGCGGCACGTGTTCCCCATCCGGTGTTTCTAGCACCACCTCCGCTTCACCCGAAGTCATAATGTACAACCAATGTGCGATCGCGCCTTGTTTAGTCATCACTGCACCGCGGGCAAACGGCGCATATTTCAGACGTTCTGCGATGATGCGCAACTCGCCCGGATGAAAACTTTCAAACAGATCCACACGTTGCAACGCCGCCAAGCGACGGTTCAGTTCGCGAGATTTCACGACCTCCGCATGCTGCTCATCGTGTTCGATAACACGTATGCTTTGTTCGGTGAGAGCGAAGCGGATGCCGGCGCGTTGCATGGCAGCATAGATGTGCGTGCGCACGGCGGAATCAGTCGTGTCATCATGCATGAGGTCGGTGAGCCAGTAACGCAGGGAGTAACGACCTGAACCGCTTTCAAAAGCGGTCAGTACGCAGTTTGCTGGAGGTTGTTTTGCCACATGCGGAATGGTCGCCTGATTTACCGCATTTTCAACCGCGCTGATCACTCGCGCCGGGGTCTCATTGTAATCCACACAAAATGAAATCCAGCGCCGCCATTGCAGCGGCCGACCCGTCCTTCGCCCGAGCACGGTGAATTTATTTTTCATCAACTGGCTGTTGGGAATGACCACCGTCTCGCCGTTGCGCGTCTCAACCGACGTCGAGCGCCAGCGGATTTCCGCTACCCGGCCGACCAGATCATCAACTTTAATCCACTCCCCTACCTCGATCGAATTATCGAGTTGCAGTGCCAAACCACCCATCACATTGCCCAGGGTATCCTGCATGGAAAATGCGATCACACCGGTTATTACCGCAGAAGTGGTAATAATGCCGCCGAGATCAAGACCCGCGTAGCGCAGCTGAACCAGTCCCCACGCCAGGTAAGCAATGATGATGATGATGTCCTCGACTATGCGCGCCGTTTGCAGCCGCACCCAGCGCAGAACTATGCGGAAGATGAACAAGGCTGTGAGCCTGATTACCGCGATACCGGTTGCAATGAGCATCGCTTCATACAGCACCGCAGTAATCACCCCGGAGGCAACGATCTTGAGAATCCCGGCGAGCAGTAATCCGCCCAAGCTGACCAGGAAAAAGCGCAGCGTGCTAAGTACCTCGCGCCGATCTTCCGGCCGGAAGCGCAACAGCAATATCGTCATCAGCGCCATCGGGACGAGCAGATAGAGAGCTTCCTGGGGTAAGCGCGTGGAGAGTACTTCTTCGCCAACATTCGCCCAGTGCATATTCATCATTCACTCTTCGCTGAACACAAGGAAGCTTTTAATTTACCATGAATCGCATGCTGGGGTCCGGTCAGCACAACTCGCGCTACGGGCGAGATGCGCATTTCTCGTATAGATTCTCAAATGCTCCTTGCGGATCGTAGCGCTTCTTTAAGTCCCGGTAGGCGTTTCCGTTGTAGATCCGCCAGAATTCCTCGGGTGCGAGGAATGTGGACGAGTAGAGCATCTTGATTCCGCTCAACGAGAAGCATTTCTCATCCATGATCCGGGTATACCAGTAAGCGGGCCTGTTTGGAACTTTCTTGATGTAACAGTAGCAGCCGAGATTTAAATACAGGCGCTTGGCCTCAATCGGATAAAGCGTGGGCGTGCGGGGTGCGCAAATCGCCGTGGCTAACCAAGGTTTCCCACCCAGATCGACCCCGGTTAGTGCAAATTCGACCAACTCGCGTGCTTTCTCCCAAGGCACCTCCCAATCTTGAATAAGCGGTTCGGTATCATCCTCAATATTCCATGGAATCCACTGCAAAGCAGTTTGTTTCCAATTGAAGTATCGCTTGTAAAAACCGGAATTGCGCAAGGACAGTGGAGCGCAGCGCCGAAACAACCGATAGGGCCCCGTCTCCGGTATGTTCCAGAACCATTCCGGATCATAGCGGAAGATGTAATCTCGGGTAGCTAGGTACGTATCCGGTTGCTGCTGCACCATTCTATAGAAAACGTGGTCGCGGATGATATCCTCGGTCTGCGGCGCGTGAGCCACAAAGCGCGTATTCACCAAATAGAAGGGCCCGCCTGCGTAGAACAACCCCTCGGTGAAGTCGACGCTCGGATCTTTGGTCGCGGCATGCATGGCATCCAGAAATAATTGCAAATCGCTAAAGCGTAAGGTATTCAAATGGACCCAAGGCAGCGCTGGCATTAAACGAATTGTGGCACGTAAAATGTAGCCCAAGGTGCCATAGGAGTTGGGCAACGCATTGAACAGATCCGCATGTTCGTTGTCGGATCGAGCCAGCACTATTCGCCCGTCAGGCAGAACGACCTCGGCTTCGATGAGGCTATCATGCACGAAACCGTACCGGAAGCAGTTGGACTCGATGCCAATTCCCACCGTGGCTCCGCCGATTGTAATGTGCTTGAGTTCGGGAGAAACCAGAGGAAGCAAGCCTTTGGCAAGCGTCGCGTCGACGATTTTCTCAAAGGTGGCAAGGCCTTCAACGTCTAGGGTGCGTTGCGCTGCATTGATCCCGACAATTTGATCAAACCCCTTGAGGGACACTCCGCTGTGGTGTTGCGCAACACGCGTGTTGTAGCGGAAAAGATTCGAACTCGTGTTCTTTTCCAGGTGCAACCGACCCCGCGCCAATTTCAGCCCGGTAGTGAGCCGCTCTTTTTTTGCAGCAAATTCCGCTAAATGGGAATCGCCACTCATTCGAAGTACGACCAGTATGCTGGTCCAGCGCTAGGCCTGCGCAGAGCCAAGAGCGATTTTGTGGCGTAATTGGAAGTCATATAATGAGCAGCCTACAGAAGAGACCAAAAAGCGCGGCGATTTTCATCCTCGCCTAGCGACGCAATCACGATGATATGAATTTTTTTGCTGCAAAGAATCCACGAGCGCCGGGTTATTCAAACGGTTCACCGAAAGACTGGATTATTGCGATTATCTTAGCCACCGGTTGACCTCAGCGAGATCCTCTTCGTTGAGCTGCCCCGCCGCTGATTTGAGGCGTAGTTGGCTGAGAATAAAATTGTACCGCGACTGTGCTAAATCGCGTTTAGCGCTATAGAGCTGCTGCTGAGCGTTGAGCACATCGACCTCGGTCCGCACGCCGACTTCCCGGCCGAGCTTGGTGGACGCAAGCGAGGTCTCGCTTGACACCAGCGCTTGCTCCAGCGCTTTTACTTGAGCCACACCGCTGGTGACACCTAAAAACGCTTGGCGCGTAGAGTAGGTGACGGTGCGGCGCGCATTTTCCAGATTCTGTTTTGCTTTGTCCTGATTGGCAATGGCCTCCCTTACCAACGATTCCTGACCGCCACCTTGGTAGATTGGCAAATTCAGCTGGACCCCGATCTGCTTTGTGGTGGTGTCGTTGGGAATAGTGACTGAGCCATTTGGTAAGGCGGTGGCGCCACTTGCGTTCTGACTGAAGGAACCCACCAAATTAATAGTCGGATAATGCCCGCTACGGTTGCGTTCGACCTCACGTTTGGCAATTTCCAGTGCCGCTTCCTGCGCCCTGATTTGCGGATTATTGGATTGCGCCGCGTCCACCCAGCGTCCCATATCGTTGGGCTGCGGCAGGCTCAAAGGCAAATTGGTGGAAAGCAATTTGAGTGGTCCCGGTATGCCGCCAATAATTACCGCCAAAGCTTGCTTCTTCACCTCCAAATCGTTCAGCGCCGCGATTTCCTGCGAGACGGCGAGATCGTAGCGCGCCTTGGCGTCATTGATATCGGTCACGGTGGCCGTTCCCACTTCGAAGTTGCGCTTTGCGGAGGCCAGTTGCTCGGCGATTGCGGCCTTTTGTGCTGTTATGTACTCCAAATTATCCTGAGCCGCCAGCACATCGAAATACGCTTGCGACACTCGTATCATCAGGTCCTGCGTCGCAACGCCTAACTGTGCATCGCTTTGCGCCAACTGCGATTTTGATTCCAGAAACTGGTCGAAGCTCTGCTTGTTGAACAACGGCTGTATAAGTGAAATGGTAAC
>Ga0187774_10000222_pt1 | contig 18985 bp, 20 predicted proteins | sample 0216_BV02_MP05_2_FD_133152 | JGI IMG/M metagenome (GOLD analysis project Ga0187774, IMG submission 133152) | Tropical peat soil microbial communities from peatlands in Department of Meta, Colombia - 0216_BV02_MP05_20_MG | ecosystem: Environmental > Terrestrial > Soil > Wetlands > Peat | place... | reverse complement strand
TATTGGAGAAAAGGGAGGAAGATCTATGAGGAGCAAAATAAAATATTTTGAGTATATTTGGGGAACTAATTTCACGTTCCATATTTCTTAACAATTTTGTTAAGTTTCAAAGAATGATATATTCTAAGGAAATTTTGTAAAAATGTGTAGAATAATAAAAGCAAGGCTATTGATGGCTGTCTATCATATTTTATTCCTCCTGAAAATTTGATGCCTGTTGACTTCTATGGAAGCGTTAAGCAAACGCAATCTGGCGTGTCTGTAATATCAAATCTTATCTATTATGCTTTAAAAATACTTTTCTTCAAATGTAATCTTTGCGTCCCTCAACCTCCGGTAGTCCATCTTCAGACGTGCATTAGCAATACTTGAGTTTACCTTAAGGGCAGCCGGAGGTTCTTCTGAAGATCCAAACATATAAACCTTGGAAACAAGTTTCATGTCTTTTCCAACTTTGAAAATATAATCTGCTGTAAGTAGATACATATCTACTTCATCTTTCATATCCTCGGTAACTCCTGGGGGAACCTTCTGTGTGACAAGCTGTTTTCTTAACTCAATTTCCAGACTGACTTTTCCTCCTTCCTTAGCGAGGGCAATAAAATCTTCAATCCTGCCATAATCACCTATTTCGCTGACTCTTGCCATATTAAACTCCTTACTTATGTATTCTGAGAAAAAATTTTCAAATCCCCCCCTCACGCCCCTTTTCTAAAGGGGGGATGGGGGATTACTCAGTTTTTATTAAATCATCAGAGTCTGATATTGCAAAGAGATATAAACCCTCATTACATTCCCCCTTTGCGTAGTAATTCACGGAATCTTGAACGTCTTCATGCTATCAGAATATATGATCCTTGTCAATTTAATAAATCTTATGACTATAAAAGATAAGCTAATAAATTTTCCGAGCATTGCTGGAAAATATAGCATTAGAGCGGATTTAAATTCTTTCGAAGAAAGAATTTACCTCGCAGTCCCGACAGTAGGTCGGGAGGAGAATGAGCGAAAATGCTATATTTTTCAGCCTGGATTAATCTTTCTATCCTACGTTCTTGTACAAAGCATCTCTCATGATATCAACTGGCGGCGATTGCCCTGTCCAGAACTCGAAGGCAAAAACTCCTTGCCAGAGGAGCATACCCAGACCATCCAAGGTTATGCATCCCTTTTTTGACGCCTCCTCAAGAAGCCGTGTCTTTTTATAGATGAGGTCACAAACAATCTGATCTGACCTGAGGAGGGCTGCATCAAAGGGCAAAGGGTCTTCCTCCTTCAATCCTAAAGGTGTTGCATTTATTAATATATTGAATTTTTCCGTTTTAGAAATATCATCACTTATAAAGATATTATCAAAAATCTTTTTCAGATCAGAAACAAGTCTCTCTGCTTTTTCCTTTTCGATATCGTATAGATATAATTTTTTCGCCTCCTTGCCCAGATAATAGCTTATTGCCCTTGATGCACCCCCTGCACCCACTATTAATACTTCTTTACCCTCGGCAGAGATACCACACTCGACAAGTGATTGCATGAATCCCCTTCCATCGGTGTTATACCCTTTAAGCCCTCCATCTGAGTTTACTATGGTATTTACAGCACCGATAATGGATGCCTCTTTATCAACCTCATCAAGAAAAGAAATTACTTTTTCCTTATGCGGAATGGTAACATTTACGCCGCACAGATTTAGGGCCTTTATTCCCTTTACCGCTTCTTCCAAATAATCAGGATGCACTGGAAATGCAACATAACAGTAATCAAGGCCAAGTGCTTCAAAGGCAGCATTATGCATTGCAGGAGATAATGTGTGTTCAACAGGATATCCAAGAAGTCCTGTTATTCTTGTCCTGCCACTGAGTTTCATCTTCTTTCCCCTGCAATCCCCTGTATCAACCCCTCAGGGGTTGATTCTATCTTTTTTACGGGTATGCCGAGGGCTTCTTCCATATCCTTTAGCGTGATATCGTCGAGAAACATATCATCTCTATTTTTCAAAACTACATCGGGGACTAGTAACATTTCCTGATTTTCTATCTTATCCAACAGTGTTCTTATCACATCCTTCCCTGTCAGTAATCCTGCAACTGTGACGGATGTACCAAAAAATCTATTCTCAACAGGTAATATATCAACTATGAGATCTTCTTTCTCACGAAGCTTATCTGCAAACCGATTGAGAAATGGATAAAAAGATGTCCCCGTAAATGTAAGAAATCTCTTTTTGCGGGGTAGAGACCTTGATGGCCTGAGTCTTTTTACCTGGCTCATAAAAAGCTGAACCATTCCAACACCATTTTCTATCTGCGGAAAATCTCTGTATTCTCTAAGCGATGGGAAAGGTGTTTCCGCCTTGATATAGAGTTCATCTGCCCCATATACAATTGGATCGCCATGTTTCTTTTGAAACCTCTTCTGGAAAGATTCGATGATCTTAAGTGCATTTCTTGCTTCTTCTTTCTCTACAGGTTTCAAGGTAATCTTTCTATACTTAGTAAGTCCGACTGGGACTACCGCAATAGATGAAAGATAAGGGTAAAACCTGGAAAGGTCAGCAATCGTCTTGCGGAGTTCTTCACCATCATTGTATCCAGGACAAAGTACAATCTGTGTATGGACCCTTATCTTGTTGTCTGTAAGGAATTTTAGTTCCTTGAGAATGTCAGGACCTTTTGCATTTCCAAGGAGCCTATTCCTTAGGCTCTTATTCGTTGAATGTACTGAAATATAGAGTGGACTCAATCTCTGTTCAATAATACGTTTCTTGTCCTCCTTATTCAGATTTGAAAGTGCGATATAATTTCCATAAAGGAAAGACATCCTGTAGTCATCATCTTTTACATAGAGTGTTTTTCGAAGGCCTTTTGGAAGCTGTTTGACAAAACAGAATATACAGTTATTTTTACATATCATGACCTTAAAGGGTTTGAAATTGACGCCGAATTCCCTGCCTTCTTCTCTTTCTGCATTGAGAATGAACTTCTTCCCATTTCTCTTTATCTCTATCTTGACCGAGTCTTCAGAGCTATAAAACATAAAGTCAATTGGATCGCGCAGTTTATGTGAGTTAATTGACACCAAGAGGTCTTCTGGAAGAAGGCCTAATCTTTCAGCTTGACTGCCAGGATAGATGCGATCTATCTTTATCTCTTTTTCAGATTGCATGAGTCAGTTTCAATCCTATGTAAATATAGTGGAGACCGGAGATTATTGTAAATCCAGCTGTTAACCATTGAAGCACAGGGTATATTCCCTGCAGAAAATGAAAATTCATAACAATAAGCACATAAGCGATAAATATGCTCTGTGCCCATATTGTTGTCTTTCCGAGTATTGACGGTTCTACCTTAGCAGTACCTATGACAAGATAAAGGAGGAGCCAACCGATAATGACGATGGTGTCTCTGCTAATAACTGTGATTGCAAGCCATTTTGGTATCCAACCAAAGGTGGCTAAAATGATAAAAGATGTAACAATGAGGAATTTATCTGCAAGTGGATCGAGGAATGTACCCAGTTCTGTCCTCTGGTTTCTGAGGCGTGCAAGGAGACCATCAAATATATCCGTAATTGCCGCAATAATAAAGAGGTAAAGGGCATAGTTGTAACGCTTATATATGATGGCTGTTACAAATACAGGAATGAGAATAATCCTTGCTATTGTAAGTGTATTGGGAATATTCAAGAATCCCACTTCAAAGTCCCCCACTAAAAACCAGTAACAAGTTACAAGCAACAAGATGCAAGAAAAGAAATACTATATTTTATAACTTGTCACTCGTCACTTATATTACGGGATGTTAAAAGGTAGCCCGCGAAACTTAAGTCTTAATCCGAGACTATTATAACACCTATCATCTATCTTCCCAGAAAATCCCCCTTGCACCCCTTTAACCCCTCTGTATCCCCCCTTACCAAGGGGGGAATTGAAGGGGGGTGTGAGGGGATTATTTTTATTCATATAGGACAAGACTACCGCAGCATGGCACTTTTCTATAGCAAAGTTATTCTTAATAGATTCGTAAAGGGCAACTCTTAACCTTTTCATTGCACTGGCCTTTCTGCCTTCGAGGAAATCGATTTCTCCAAGACCGAGTCTGCAGTAGATTATACCCCGTTGGTCTTTCGTCTTGTTAAATAGTAGCATAGCCTCGATGAAATTATCACTTGCCTTTTTGAGGTTTCCCATCATCTTATACATTGTTCCGAGACTCCATAGAGTGTAAGCGTAACTTACCTTGTCACCAATCTTTTTGTACAGTTTGATTGCTTTTGTAAAATTTGTAAGGGCAGTCCTGTAATCTTTCATCATCCTGTAAGCATTCCCGATACCGCAGTATGAATAGGCTATCCCGAAGAAATCTTTCATATTAGAAAATAATTTGTTCGCAGCAACATAATAGTCAAGAGAATTACTGAAAAGCCCGGCAACTCTGGATGTACCGCCGAGACCACAGAGACAAAAACCTATACCTTGTGCATTCTCAAGGTTCTTGAATATCTTCATGGAGGCGTTGAAGGTCTTAATGGCCTCTCTGATTCTGCCCTTTATCCTTAGGGCCCCTGCTTCTGCCCAGAGTGAAAAGGCAAGACCCTCTCTATCGTCTTTTTCTTTATATATCCCCCTCGATTCACGGATGAGTTTTATCGCCTCTTTCCATTTACCTTGTGCCCTCAAGGAGAGGCCGAGTCCAACTCTTGCATCAGCAAACCAGGTCATTTCTTTATGTTTTCTGGCAAGCTCTATTGTCCCTGAATAATACTTTGCAGCAAGATCAAAGTTTCCTATCATCCTATACATATGCCCTATAGAGAGCATACAATGGAGCATGCCTTGTAGGTCGCGTATCTTTTTATAGCTTTGAAAAGCCTTTTTAAAGAGCTTCAATGATTGTGGATATAAAGACTTCTCTTTTAGCTCTTCTGCGCGGTTAACAAGGGTTTCAATTTCCAAGGCGTTCTTTTAATTTTCTTATGATCTCTTTGTAGTCCTCAGCATTAAAGAAGGCAGAACCCATAACAAGGATATCAGCTCCAGCAGATGCCACTCTCTTGGCATTATCGAGATTTATACCACCATCAACCTCAATAAGGGTTGAGAGCCTTTTCTCCTCGATTAATTTCTTCAGTGCACCTATTTTATCTATCACCTGCGGTATAAAATCCTGGCCTCCGAAGCCAGGATTTACAGACATTAGCAACACAAGGTTTATATCAGACAAAATATATTCAAGACTCCAGACAGGTGTTGCAGGGTTAAGCGAAACACCTGCCTTTACGCCTCTTTCTTTTATCCACTGAATCGTCCTGTGAAGATGCACTGATGCCTCGAGATGAACTGTAACATAATCAGCACCTGCTTTTATAAAATCCACGAGATATGTGTCAGGATCTTCGATCATAAGATGGACGTCGAGCGGTAGAGATGTAATTTTACGAATTGATTCTACTATAAAAGGACCAATGGTTATATTAGGAACAAAATGGCCGTCCATAATATCAATATGGATCATATCTGCACCTGCTTCCTCGGCAGCCTTTATTTCCTCTCCAAGTTTTAGAAAATTGGCAGAAAGTATCGAGGGTGCTATTTTAACCATGGTATTTTTGTTACCCCAGTTGCAAGTAAATCGTGTCCCCTGTCTTTACATACGACCCAGGATTTGGTTTCTGAGTCTTCACGCTATTGCCGGAACCTCCTGTATCTATTTTTAAGTTCAACTTTTCTATAAGCTCTTTTGCCTTCTCAACAGGCATACCTTTGAAGTCGGGGCAGTAATAGATTACTTCATGGGGTCCTAAACTAACAAGTACTGTAATATAGTCACTCACTTTTTCTGTAGGTTCAGGCTTTTGAGCTATAATCCTGTCCTTTTCTACCTTATCTGAATGTACCCTTATTATTTTTGCTATCTTTAACCCTTTCTGAAAGAGAAGGGATTCAGCATTCGATAGTGTTTCATTAACGAGCATCGGTATTGACTGGACCCTTGGACCCTTACTGACGATGACCTTTATAGCCCTTCCCTCTTTTACCTTTTTATTAGCTGGCACATCCTGTTTTAATATATATCCAGGTACTACAGCGGAATCATAATCTTCGCCTTCAATATTGAGATAGAGCCCCTTTTCTTTGAGTAATTTACTCGCCTCTACTGAACTCTTTCCATATAAATCTGGCACCTCGACAGTTCTACTGAAACTCAGAATCCCAAAAGTGAGATAACCAAAGATCAGGCCGAGGAATATGAAGATAAATATATAAATGGGAATCTTTATCAGGTTGCTCATCTCTTTCTGCATAAATAACTTTTCCTTTTCATTCATCAATCTCATTATTCCCTCACACTATAAAATCCTCGATGGAAAGAAGTATAGTTTTAACTTTGGGGAGTTCTTTTTTAACAAGCTTGTTATTTAGATTAATAATTAACCTCTGATAGACCTCTTTCTTGCCCTTTGCAAAGAAGCCTGCAAGCACAAGGAGAGGATATAAAATTTTAAGAGTGAAACCCCTAATCCACCTGCGATTCATCAAAAAAACTACCTTCTTGTAATTTTCTCCCCTGCAGGAAAGCTGTAGCCGACATTGACTTACTGCCCTCAGGTTGAAGCTCGATTATAGAGATTAACCCCCTACCTGTGCCAACAATAAGCTCTCCTTTTCTTGCCTTTTCAATCCTATGAGGCATACCTGAGCCTTCGAGAACCTTTACTTTGATAATCTTAATCCTTCCTCTATTCAAATAACAATAGGCACACGGCCATGGATACATTCCCCTGACAAAATCAAATATTTCTTTTGCACTTTTTGACCAGTCAACCCTTCCATCTTCTTTTCTGAGTGGTGGGGCAAAACTCGGAGTCCCTACTTGGGGTGTGGGTTTAATAGATTCATCTTTTATGCCCTTTATTGTTTTAATCAACAAAGATGCACCCATCTCTGATAACTTTTTGTTAAGGGTCTCTGTGTTATCTTCCTCAGCTATCTCTGTTTCCTCCTGCAAAAAAATATCTCCTGTATCCAATCCTTCATCCATAAGCATTGTGGTTATTCCTGTTTTCCTCTCACCACTTATTATCGCCCATTGAATTGGAGCAGCTCCCCTGTATTTTGGCAGGAGGGACGCATGTACGTTCACACAGCCAAAGGACGGGAGCCTTAGAATCTGTAAGGGTAGTATCTTCCCATATGCAACAACAACAATGATCTCAGGCCCTATAACCGCAAGCTCATTAATAAAAACAGGATTTTTAATGTTTGCCGGTTGTAAAACCTTGAGCCCACTATTTGAAGCAAACTCTTTAACAGGAGGAGGAGAGGGTATACGATCCCTTCCCTTTCTTTTGTCTGCCTGAGTTACCACTCCAACAACTTCTTCCCCTGACCGAAGGAGTGCATCAAGCGAGGGTACCGCAAATGCAGGTGTGCCGAAGAATACTATGCGCATCTAAGCTACGAATAATATTAAAACAAAAGAACATGCGACTGCCTGTGAGCGGTTTTTAATTCTGCCGAAGACAGAATTAACCTCGGAGTCCCGACGTAATGTCGGGACGAGAACGAGTGAAAGAGCGGTCTCACATTCTAAGTTTGTCACTTGCCAATCGCTGCTGCCTTAAGTGATTTCTTGTATCGCTTTTTAAAAAACTGTCTTTTAATTGGGCTTATCCTATCAATAATAAGAAGCCCGTCAAGGTGGTCAATCTCATGTTGTAACGCCCTCGCGAGTAGGCCTGTAGCTTCTATCTCTATTGACTTACCTTCTCTGTTAAGACCCCTTGCAAAGACCTTTGCTGACCTTTTTATAGTTGGTATGTACCCAGGGATACTCAGACATCCTTCTTCAGCCTCTTCAGCACCCTCCTTCCCGATAATGGCAGGGTTTATAAGGACTATGAGTGGGTTTTTTTCTTCTCTTATACTTGTATCTATTACACATAACCTTTTCGGGACACCTACCTGATTTGCTGCAAGCCCCACACCTCTTGCAGCATACATCGTCTCAACCATATCGTCAATGAGGCGTTGAATATCATCATTTAAAGTCTCAATAGGGACGCTTCTTTCTTTTAAAATCTTTTCTGGATATTTTTTTATCTCGAGTAAGGCCATATTCAATTATAAAATATTTCATTACTGTATGTCTGTGCCAACTTCACCAGCCGCAAGCATCTCCAATTCCTGCCCCTTCCCCGTCAAGGAGGAGGGACCAAAAGATAACCATGTGGCAAGGCCACAGGGAGTTATAATTCATTAACCCGAAAAATGCATTTTCATAATACAGATGTTGTGAAAAAATTTATTTTTCGATACCTTAATGTACTTTTTTCATAAATACCTGTAGAGATAGGCAGGGCATAGTATTTGAGCGGTTTCTTTTGCCGATATTCAATAAAAAATATTCTAATATAAAGAGGCAAAAGCCTCGCAGGGCGAGAGCCCGAGAATGAGCGAAAATACTATGCCCTGCCTAAATACCGTAGCTCATAGTATTTAAAATAAATTTTTGAGCAATGTCTGCATTATTCGGTTAAGGAGGATGTAACAAAGGATTTTAACCCATTGAAATATCAGAATAAAATATGTATTATATATTCGTTTTATTTAGAAAGAAAAATTGTCGCTATAAGTTTTATCTGGAGGTTTTGAATTAGAGCTATCAATTTCAATTCTAAGGAAGAGAGGGAATCTTATAGGCACAGCACATCCCACATAATGGCTCATGCTGTGAAGGAACTCTTTCCAAACGCTAAACTTGCAATAGGCCCTGCTATAGATGAAGGTTTTTATTATGATTTTGATATAGATAAGCCCTTCTCACCAGAAGACCTCGACCTGATAGAAAAAAAGATGTCTGAGATAATAAAAAAGAATAGTCCATTTGTGCGCAAAGTTGTTCCAAGACAGGAAGCTATAGAGCTATTTAAAAAAATGGGCGAAGACTACAAGGTTGAACTCCTTAAAGAAATAGAAGAGGATAAAGTCTCCCTTTATGAGGAGGGAGGATTTATAGACCTCTGCAAGGGACCGCACATAGATTCAACAGGCCAGGTTACTGCTTTTAAACTTTTGAGTATTGCAGGCGCCTATTGGCGAGGGAGCGAAAAGAACAAAATGCTCCAGAGGATTTATGGAACATCTTATACAGATGAGAAGGATTTAGAAGAGTATCTTCATTTTCTTGAGGAGGTTAAGAAGCGTGACCATAGGAGACTCGGGAAAGAACTCGACCTTTTCAGCATCAGTGAAGATATAGGGCCTGGCCTCATCCTCTGGCACCCCAAGGGCGCATTGATAAGGAGGACGATAGAAGATTTCTGGTTGAATGAACACTACAAAGCAGACTATAAGATCCTTTATACACCTCATATAGCAAAGCTTCAGCTATGGCAGAAGAGCGGACATCTCGACTTTTACACTGAGTATATGTACTCTCCTATGGAGGTTGAAGGGATAGAGTACCAGATTAAGCCAATGAATTGCCCCTTTCATATTCATATATATAAATCTTCAATAAGGAGTTATAGAGACCTTCCGATAAGGTATGCAGAACTGGGTACTGTTTATAGATATGAACGTTCGGGCGTGCTTCATGGCCTTTTGCGTGTCAGGGGTTTTACGCAGGATGACGCCCATATATTCTGCAGGGAAGATCAGATAGAAGACGAAATATTAGGCGTACTTGAGTTCACCCTTTTCATACTTAGGACATTTGGTTTCGAGAATTATGAGGTCTACCTTTCCACAAGACCTGAAAAGTTTGTTGGGAGTCTGGAAAACTGGGAAAGATCAACGAACGCCCTGAAAAAGGCTCTCGATATAAAGGGGCTTTCTTATGAAGTAGATATAGGGGAAGGTGTATTTTATGGACCTAAAATAGATATAAAGGTCAAAGATTCACTGAATAGACCATGGCAGTGCAGTACTATTCAGGTCGATTTCAATATTCCAGAAAGGTTTGATGTCACTTACAGGGGTAGCGACGGTAAAGATCATAGGCCAATCATGATACACAGGGCTTTAATGGGCTCTTTTGAAAGGTTCTTCGGGATCCTTATAGAGCACTACACAGGGGCATTTCCCCTCTGGCTTGCACCTGTACAGGTTGAGATCCTCACAATCTCTGAGAGGCATTCAGATTATGCATTAACTCTTTCGAGAAAATTAAAATCGGAAGGAATAAGGACTGAATTAAATATTGAAAATGAAAAGATGGGCTATAAGATTAGAAATGCTACCTTGAGGAAAGTCCCGTATATGGTTATAATAGGCGATAAAGAAGTTTCTGAACAGAGGGTAACTGTACGTAAAAGGAATGCTGAAAATATCGGGCCCTTCACAATTGAAGAATTTATTGGAATAATAAAAGACAAAATAAGGCATAAGAGCCTTGAATTTTAAATGCAGGAGGTGAAAGTATAACAAAGGAAATAAGGGCTAACGAAAGGATAAGAGCAAGAGAGGTTAGATTAATTGATGTTGATGGAAAGCAGCTTGGCATTATGCCAGTTGCTGAGGCATTGAAGATTGCAGATGATAAAGGACTGGATCTTGTAGAAGTAGCAGCAAATGTTAAGCCACCAGTCTGCCGGATACTCGATTTTGGGAAGTATCGGTACCAGTTAAGCAAGAAGCAGATACAGAAAAAGGCTGCAGAAATCAAAGAAATTAAGATCAGGCCCCAAATAACAGAGCATGACCTTAATTTAAAGGTGAAAAATATCAGACGCTTTCTTGACGATGGCGATAAGGCAAAGGTGATGATGTTCTTCAGAGGAAGAGAAATCGTTAGACCTGAATTCGGGATGAAGATATTTGACAAGATATTAAAAACATTAACTGGTAAGTTTCATGTTGAGCAATCGCCCAAACTCGAGGGTAATCACATAATAATGGTTTTGACACCAAAATAACGGCAGTGACAGGTGACGAGTGACAAGTAACATGTTAAAGACAATACAGTCAATATCGAAACTTGTTACTCGTTACTCATAACTCTCTGCTGATTATAAAGGAGATAGGATGCCTAAGCTTAAGACCCATACTGGAGCAAAAAAAAGATTCAAGGTTACAGGCGGAGGTAAGATAAAGAGGAGAAAGGCTTACAAGAGCCATCTTCTTACAGGCAAATCTGCAAAGAGGACAAGAGCGCTTAGGACAGCAACCTTGGTTTCAGATAGTGAATATGATAAAATTAAAAAACTATTACCTTACAAGTAACGACAGTAATAAGTGACGAGTGAAAAGTGACAAGTTTAAACACTAAAAGTTCTACTATAACTCGTTACTGATACAAACGCATTAAGTAAAGTGTCATTGCATTTAATGCGTTTGTATTAATTAAAGAGGAGGAATGGATGCCTAGGGCAAGGGGTGGATTCAAAACGAGGAGAAGAAGAAAGAAGATACTGGAGAGGGCAAAGGGCTATTATTCAGCAAGAGGCCGCCTTTTTAGAATTGCAAAGCAAGCCGTTGATAGGTCGCTTCTTTTTGCATACAGAGACCGTAAAGTAAGGAAACGGGAATTCAGGGCCCTTTGGATTATCAGGATAAACGCTGCTCTACGTGCCCTTGGGCTTACTTATAGCCAGTTTATGTCAAGACTGAAGAAGGCAAATATAACATTAAATAGAAAAGCCCTTTCAGATATGGCCTTCAATGACCCTTCTGCTTTTACTCAACTGGTAGAGAAAGTCAAAAATGAGAAGTAAAAGTGGAAGATATCCTCTCTCTAAAAAGTTCATTCCTTGAAGAATTAAAATCAGCCACATCCCTGTCTGAACTTCAACAGCTAAGAGTAAAATACTTAGGTAAAAAAGGTCTTGTTACCTTAAAACTCAAAACCCTTTCCTCAATACCCCCTGATTTAAGGCCGGTATATGGCAATACAGTAAATGAGGTTAAAAGGTATATAGATGAAGAGCTAAAGAAGGGGGAAACCCTCCTAAAGGCAGAAGAACATAAAAGACTTATCCGCTCAGAGGCTATAGATATAACACTACCTGGAAAGTTCACACCCTTTGGTAGAGAGCATCCTGTCAATAAAGTACTTTCTGAGATAATCAGGATCTTTGTTTCCATGGGTTTTGATGTAGAAGAGGGACCCGAGGTAGAACTCGACTACTATAATTTTGAAGCATTGAATATGCCTAAGGACCACCCAGCAAGAGATATGCAGGATACATTTTATATATCCGATGATGTCATCCTTAGAACTCATACCTCACCAGTCCAGATACGTGTTATGGAAAAAAAGAAACCACCTTTAAAGATTATTGCCCTAGGCAAGGTTTACAGATGCGACGCAGATATATCCCATACTCCGATGTTCCATCAAGTGGAAGGATTCATGGTTGATACTGATATTGCTTTCAGCGATCTCAAAGGAGTGCTGGAATCTTTTATACATAGCTTTTTTAAAGTGGATACATCTGTAAGATTCAGGCCGAGTTTTTTCCCCTTTACAGAGCCGAGCGCTGAAGTGGATATAGGATGCAATTTCTGTTCTAAACAAGGTTGCAGGATATGCAAAAATACAGGATGGATAGAGATATTAGGTGCTGGTATGATAAACCCGAGGGTATTCGAAATGGTTGGCTATGATACCGAAATCTATTCAGGGTTTGCCTTTGGTATGGGAGTAGAGAGGCTGGCCATGCTGAAGTATTCTATAGATGATATACGACTATTTTTCGAAAATGATATAAGATTTTTAAGACAGTTTTAATAATGACTTACCTTATTCTATAAAGAAACCTATCTGACTTCTTAACTATACTAAACGAAGAGACTATACTGGAAGATCTCCATTTCCGTTATGGCAGGATATAGTATTTTCGCTCATTCTCGTCCCGATAAGATCGGGACCCCGAGGCTTTTGCCTCACCCCCCCCTCATATCCCCCCTTATTAAGGGGGGATGAAGGGGGTGGATTGGACTATCGGCAAAAGAATCCGCTCAAATACTATATTCTGCCATGTATTGCCGTTTACCAGAAAAATGCATTTATATAATGCAGATGTTGTGAGAAAATTTATTTTTCGATACCTTAATGTACCTTAAACTGATGGTTTTATGAATATCTTTATCCATAAAGAGAAAAGAGATATTTTAATAATCTCATCGAGTTAAATAAATTTTTGAGCAATATCTGCATTATCTGGGTAAACGGAAAAGGCAATTACCATATTGCTTGTCAATCCTTTTTTAGCAGGATATAATAACAACCGTTATGCGTGTACCTTTTGAATGGTTGAAGGAATTTGTCGATGTCCGTGTTACCGCTGCTGAGGTAGCTGATAAGCTTACCATGATCGGGCTTGAGGTCGAAGCGATAGAGACTATAGATGATGATGCCATTCTTGAAATCAATGTTACACCAAACAGGCCAGACTGTCTAAGTATTATAGGTATTGCAAGAGAAGTATCCGCAGCCTTTAAGATTCCCCTTAAATTACCTCCTCATGATATTAAAGGCGAACTACCTCCCTCTGATTTTTCTTTAGAGGTTTTGAACCCCGATCTCTGCAATAGATATGCAGGCAGGGTAATAAAAGATGTCGTAATTTATGATTCACCTGAATGGATCAAGAAAAGGCTTGAGAAGTGCGGTCTAAGACCAATAAATAATGTTGTTGATATTACAAACTATGTGCTTTTAGAGTATGGCCATCCACTTCATGCATTTGATGCTGATACGATCATAGGCAGAAAGATAAGAGTTGCGACACCAGATGCTGTATCAGAGAAAGGGACAAAGATGAGGACCCTTGATGGTGTTGAGCGAAAAATACCAGGTGACTCCCTTGTCATATGGGATGCTGAAAATCCTGTAGCCATAGCTGGAGTAATGGGTGGGCAGGAAACAGAAGTCATTGACTCTACAAAGAATATCTTCCTTGAAAGTGCATACTTCGACCCTCTCTCAGTCAGAAGAACATCAAAAAAACTGAATCTTGCAAGTGAATCCTCTTATAGATTTGAACGAGGTGCCGACATAGAATTTCTTGAAAAGGCTCTCAACAGGACAGCCCTCTTGATAAGAGACATTGCCGGTGGAACCGTTCATGAAATAGTAGACGAATATTTAGTGAAATATGTGCCTGAACCTATAGAAATAAGATATGAAAGAATAAACAGATTCTTGGGAACACAGATCTCAAGAAAAGAGATGCTTGAAATCCTGAATGGGCTTGAAATAACTACAGAGGACAGAGGAGATTCGTTCATTGTTTACCCTCCTCCTTTTAGACGTGATATAAAGAAAGATAGCGATGTGGCTGAAGAGATATCAAGGTCTCATGGCTACGATAGGATACCGGTAAGAATTCCAAAGAGTCCCCTTTCTTCAAGTATGCCTAATAGAAAAATGGAAAATATTTTACGTATCAGGGAAGGGATGAGAAAGTCTGGGTTTACTGAGATTATTAATTATAGTTTTATGAGTCCATCGAGTCTCGACATTATCTCAATCCCTGAGACAGATAAAAGGCGTAATACCATTACAATAAAAAATCCCCTGAGGCAGGAAGAGTCTCTACTCAGGACAACATTAATACCTTCCTTGCTTGAAAATCTCAAATACAACCTGGACAGAGGAATAAAAGATATAAGGCTTTTTGAGATATCAACGATCTTTGAGGATGTAGAGGATTCTCTCCCATTGGAGGAGTTAAGACTCGGAGGAATTTTTTATAAAGAAAAACTCCCTGCTCTATGGAGGGAAGATGTCCAGGGATTTTTTATCACAAAGGGAGCCCTTGAGTCCATGTTTGAGGATTTAAAGATAAAAGAATATTCCTTTGTCCCCTCTTCAGAGCCTTTCCTGACTAAAAGTCAAAGTTCTGATATATACATTTCGGACTCCTATGTGGGATATATTGGGGTTCTTGCTCCTGACGTAGTTGAAAGACTTGATTTGAAGAAAAAGAAAATAGAGGTTGTCCTTTTTGAACTCAACCTTGACATGCTTTTAGCTTTTATACCTGATTCGTTTCAATACAGCCCTATTCCTAAGTATCCTTTTGTTGAGCGTGATATTGCCATTGTTGTTGACGAGGCAATAGCTGCAGCCGAGATTAAAGAGATGATCAGGGCTTTTCCTTCTGAACTCATAGAGGAGGTCTCTGTGTTTGACTTCTACAAGGGAGGTAATATCTCCAAAGGAAAGAAGAGTCTTGCCTTCAGTATCATATATAGGTCAAAAGAGAGAACTCTAACAGATGAAGAAGTTGGAGATCTTCATTCCTCACTTGTAAACCACATACTTAAAAAGACAGGCGGAGAACTGAGGAAGTAAGTCATTATTTAGAGTTCTGAATCAGGCCGTAAAAGGAACACTACCAAGGGGGGATATGAGGGGGGTTGAGGCAAAAGCCTCGGAGTCCCGATCTTATTGGGACGAGAATGAGCGAAAATACTATGTCCTGCTTAAATTCCATAAGTTTATAGTAATTTATGTTAAATAAATTTTTGAACAATGTCTGCATTATTCGGGTTAAATTATGTTTGGCTAAGATTTTACCCACAATCCTTGGGGTTAAGTAATCATAAAAACGGATTAAACCTTTATATAACAATTGAGGAGGTAACAGATGAAGGTTGTGGCTTTTAATGGGAGTCCGAGGAAAAGAGGTAATACCTATCATGCTATTCAGATGGTATTCAAAGAGCTTAAGAAAGAAGGTATAAAAACTGAACTCGTTCAGCTTGGAGGTACAAATATAAGAGGATGCAAGGCATGCTACAAATGTTTTAAAAATAAGAATAAACGCTGTGCCCAGAATGATAACCTTAATTTGTTCATTGAGAAAATGATAGAGGCGGAAGGAATCATTATCGGTTCTCCTACATATTTCAGCAATGTTTCTACCGAGGTAAAGGCCCTTATTGAGAGGGCTGGTCTTGTTGCACGTGCTAATGACTACCTTTTTAAAAGGAAAGTTGGAGCGGCTGTCGTGGCTGTCAGGAGGGCAGGCGCAACACATGTATATTCGAGCATAAACTTCTTTTTTGGCATAGGACACATGATCATCCCGGGTTCAAGCTACTGGAATCTCGGGATCGGTCTTAATCCGGGGGATATACTTAAAGACAAAGAGGGCATAGCAACGTTCAGAGATTTAGGGCAGAACATGGCATGGCTCCTTAAAAAACTTTACGGATAACCTGCGATTTTATGAAGTTATAGCTGACGAATTTATGAAGCTTGACTTTGGTGGTATGCATTATTTATTTTTATAGCTCAACCTCCAAACAGGAAAGGAGAATTCATGGACGGCATAAAGGTAGGTATTATAGGCGGATCCGGGATGGACGACCCCCACCTTATGAAGAATATAAAAGAAAAGAGAGCGAGAACCCCTTATGGAAGCCCTTCCTCCCCACTTACCATCGGTAAAATAAATGGAGTGGATACTGTTGTGCTCGCCCGTCATGGCAAGGGACATTCCATTTATCCCACTGGCGTGAACTTCAGAGCGAACATCTATGCCCTCAGGAAAGAAGGCTGTACCCATATTCTTGCGACCACTGCAGTTGGTTCACTCAGGGAGAAGATAAAACCTGGAGACCTTGTATTCGTCGACCAGTTTATCGACTTCACAAAGCATCGCCCCCTTACATTCCATGACGAAAAGGTGATACACACCCCCATGAGCCAGCCATTCTGTAAGGAGCTGCGCTCCCTTCTGATCGCTTCTGCAAAAGAGCTTAAACTGAGACATCATAAGGATGGAACGGTAATCACCATTGAGGGACCAAGGTTCTCCACGAAGGCAGAGTCCCATATGTTCAGGGCATGGGGTGCCGATGTCGTAAATATGTCAACCGTTCCTGAGGTCATACTGGCAAAGGAGTTAGGCATCTGCTACCAGACAATAGCCATGTCAACCGATTATGATTGCTGGAAAGAGGGAGAAGAACCCGTCACATGGGACATGATACTCTCCACAATGAAGAAAAACACAGACAACGTAAGGACACTGCTTTTAAAAACGATAGCAAAAATCAAAAATACAGAATGCGAATGTAAAATATAAAGGAGGGGAAATGCCTATAAAGTCGAAGATAAGGGTCATTCCTGACTACCCTAAGAAGGGCATTATGTTCAGAGATATTACTACGCTTATCAAGGATCCCGTGGGGTTCAGGCTGGTCATCGATAATTTCACGCAGCGATATATCCAGGGGGATATCAAGTTTGAGGCAATAGTGGGAATAGAGTCGAGGGGGTTTATCATCGGAGGAGCTCTTTCGTACACTTTGGGCAAAGGGTTTATCCCCGTGAGAAAAGCGGGAAAGCTCCCCGCAGAAAAGATAAGCCATGAATACAAACTTGAATACGGAACAGACAAAATCGAAATGCACAAAGATGCCTTTGAGAAGGGGACAAGGGTAATTCTCGTCGATGACCTCTTAGCCACAGGAGGAACTGCCCTTGCAGCAGCAGCGCTTGTGGAAAAGTTGGGTGGCATCGTCTCGGAGATGGCATTTATTGTGAGCCTCCCGGATGTGGGCGGCTACAAAAAACTTACAGAGAAGGGATATAAGGTATATTGCCAGACGGAGTTTGAGGGGGACTAAAAAGAAGCCGATTTACTATATCAGCGATTACAAAGATCCTTTCCCGTCTTTCGTCCTCCTCCGTAACGTTCATCACAAAATACGTATAACCTTTTTGCGCCTTCCAGTAGAGTAGAGAACTGGCGTAGTAACCATTGGGCCCTGTTCTCCACCTTTTAGTCATTTTCCTTCAATGCTGACAACTTTTGTTAGTCCCTTATCATCATTCAATTTTTCCTTCCAGGATTTCCTTTTATAACTCATAGTATCTCCCTTTATTCTTTAGTGATTATAAAGAGAAATATGCATTTCAAACAAGTTTAACATCGATAAATAGTGCAACTTCCTTCGAAGAGGAAGAGAGAGGTAATATGTGCTTTCTGCTTAACCTTTTATCGCATTCCAGGCATGGGCATGTTCGGCGTGGGGTATGAAATAAAGGCGTGAGAGACAATACCAATAACCACAAAAATAATAACAGCTGCCACAATGATGGCAACGGTGTACCCCAATGATTTTTCCTGAGGTGACTTCATGAGAATGGGAAGTCCCACGTAAAGAAGATACAAACCGTATAGGCCCAGAATGCCCAGGATGCTAAGTGCAGGGATTATAGTAAAAATCCCAGCTAACCAACCCGGAGTGTAGGAATAGGTGGCCACCTTGAAAGCCTGATTAATATTCTTTTCCCCTGAAAAGGTGGGAGCCAACGCATCAATGATGAGAGCCAATATATACACCCCGCCAAGGGTCAGGATATAATGAACAACCGCAGAAGTAATCGAGGTAGTTATTGGTAACCGAAATGATCCTACAAAAGGTGAACTTATGCCGACAATGGACATTCCGATGATGGAGGCCACTGGTCCGATTGCTGCTAAGATAATGATGTATGCCTTGTACAACTCCGGAATAGTTGTGGTTTCGCCTGAAATGGTTTGCCACTCCTGCTTAGGCCTGAGCAAAATCCCCTTAATACGATCGATTAGACTCATAGTTTATCCTTCCTCCTTTTCCTCAAAGGTTATTCTCAAAAAACCTACCATCCTTAACTCACCTTACAAGTGGTCAGACCTGTGTTTACCCAATTTATAGATATTCTTACCACAAGATAGCTGGTCTGTCTACTAAAAAATTATTAAGTTGAGGTTTTTAGACGATGGTTTATCTGTAGATTGTAGGTGTATTATAGAGTTTTCTTGATAACAGGAAAGGTGTTTTCTACAAGAAGCAATCAACACTCTACCTGACAGTGTCTGATAGGTGAAATTCTGTCTTTTACATTAAAATAGTAAGAATAAATGCTATATAGAAATTTATTTATTTTTGGCAGAAAACTTTAACCCAAATAATGCAAATATTGTTCAAAAATTTATTTAACTCGATAATTTATTTGGGAATATCTTTATTGGTTATATC
>Ga0187774_10000221_pt1 | contig 18995 bp, 16 predicted proteins | sample 0216_BV02_MP05_2_FD_133152 | JGI IMG/M metagenome (GOLD analysis project Ga0187774, IMG submission 133152) | Tropical peat soil microbial communities from peatlands in Department of Meta, Colombia - 0216_BV02_MP05_20_MG | ecosystem: Environmental > Terrestrial > Soil > Wetlands > Peat | place... | reverse complement strand
TCAGCCGCGACAGGCTTTCGAGCTGACCCAACTGCTCGTTCACGCGTTTCTCTAGCATGGTGTTCCACTCGATCAGCTTTGCGCTTTGCTCTTGCACAGTGTCGTTAAGGGCCTTGATCCGCAGCATCGACTTGACCCTGGCCACCAGCGCGGTGTGATGCACTGGCTTGGTCAGGTATTCATCGGCGCCCGCCTCAAGTCCGGCGACGACTTCGTGTGAGCCGGTCTTCGCGGTGACCATGATGATTGGAATGAACGGAAGGGAGGAGTCCGCTTTCAGGCGTTGGCAGACCTCGATCCCATCCATCTTGGGCATCATGACGTCCAGCAGGATCAGATCAGGCTGCCATTCTCTGGCGATGCCGAGTGCTTGTTCCCCGTCAGTCGCCGTAAGGATCTCATAACCGTTGGCGGCGAGTCGTGTCCGAAAGATGTCCAGGTTTTCCGGGTTGTCGTCCGCGATGAGGATTCGCGCCGGCGTTCGCACGATCGGCTCCTCAAGAATCAGATGCCGGGAGGTACTCTCGAATCTTGGCCAAGAGTTGGCGCGGAACGTAAGGCTTCGTGACATAAGCGTCGAAGCCGGCCTTATACGCCTTGATATCGTCACCGCTCAGCGCGAAGGACGTTACCGCGATGATCGGGATCGGTCGCAGCTCTGGGTTGGCCTTGATCCGGCGTGTCGCCTCGTACCCGTCAAGGCCTGGAAGCTGAATGTCCATGAGGATCAGGTCGGGGCGATGCTTCTCCGCCATGGTCACTCCAGTGTCCCCAGTGACGGCCTCAATCAGCTCATAGCCAACGCTCGTCAGGAGATCGCGCAAGATGCGCCGGTTGTCCTCCTGGTCCTCAATCACAAGGATCCTTTTACTCATTTGGCCTCCAGTTGGTGCTCGACATGTACCGGCAGGGTAAGGCGGAAGGTGGAGCCCTTTCCCAAACTTGACTCCACCCAAATACGCCCTCCATGCAGCTCGATGATCCGCTTTGCGATAGAGAGCCCAAGGCCTGTTCCACCCTTTTCCCTGGTATTGGAACTATCGGCCTGCTGAAATTCTTCGAAAATCTTCTCCTGATCGACTTCGGCGATCCCTGGGCCTGTGTCGGCAACCGAAATCTGGAAAGCGCCGTTTGAAGCCGCTACCTCTACCCGGACCTCGCCCACATCGGTGAACTTGATCGCATTACCGACCAGGTTCAAAAGCACTTGGGTGATGCGCCGTTCGTCTCCCTTGGCACGGGGCAGGTCCGAAGGCGTTGCCACCTTTAACGCAAGCTTTTTTTCTGCCGCCAGGGACTCGACCTCAGCGACGGCTGTCAGCACGACGTCCTTCATCGAGTAGTCGGTGAGGTTGAGCTTGAGCAGCCCCGCCTCGATCTTGGACAGATCGAGGACGTCGCTGATCAGCCCAAGAAGATGGTGTCCGCTCTTGTCCAGGCGCATTAGGACCTCGCGGATTTTTTCGGGTACCTCGCCGTAAATATTGTCCAGGATCAGTGCGGTGTAGCCCAGGATGGCGTTCAGAGGCGTGCGCAATTCGTGGCTCATGTTGGCGAGAAACTGGGATTTGTGCTGGCTGGCAATCTCGATCTGTCGGCCTTTCTCCTCGATGTCGCGGAAGAGTTGCGCATTTTCTATCGCAAGCGCAAGCTGTTGCGCCACCGGGTCCACAAGATCCAAATCCCGCTCCGTATACGCACCCGGGGTGAGGCTGTCGAGGAAAAAAACTCCGACCGTTTTCCCCCCCGCGAGCAAGGGGAGCACAAGGGTCGAGCGAACCCCCTCCTGGACCATGAAGGCGTCGTCCGAAAAAGTCTGATTCGTCGATAGATCCCGGACGAGACGGGGCTGTTTATGGGTCATCACCCAGTCAACTGCCGTTCCCTGCGTCTTGGGCCATGACTGACCTTGCCAAGAAGCAAGCGGCGGCTCGGCTACCGATAGCGCCACGAGCAATTTTTCTCCCTCCGGCACGATGACTCCGATCCGATCGTAGGCGAGCAGTGCTTTCACCGCCTTGGCAAAGGCAGGGTATACCTCCTCGAGTTGAAGGGACCGCCTCAAAACCGGCTGCGCCGCCGCATAGAGCCGGGCGTGCTCGAAGGCCAGTGCCGCCTGGGTTGCCAGGAGCTGAAGGGGTTCCAGCGTGGCCGGATCGAAAGGCCGGCGGCTGTGTTTCCAGCCGGCCTCGAGGACTCCGATCGACTTCCCTTGGACGACCAGCGGCACGATGGCGAAGGCTCGCGACTGGAAAGCCTCGATCTGGTCATAGGGGGACTTGAGCCGGAGCGTATCCGGTACCGGCGTTTGGCCGTCCCAGATAACCGCTTGCCGACTTTGGTAGGCTTGAGCCAGCCCCCCGCCCTCCGGCCCAATCGGCACCCGGATCTCTCCGAGTGGTTCCTCAGTCTCGGTGCTCGACACCGCCTCGAGCCATTTGCCCTCGGGATCCGCGAGGAGAATGTTGAGCCGGTCCAGGTGAAGGACCTCCCGTCCCTTGCGGAGAAAATCATCGCCCCATTTCTTGAGCCCTAACGGTTCCTGGATTTGCAGGCTCGCCTGGTAAAGCACGTTAAAGGATTCAGCCAGCTTGCGCTGGGTGATGTCCGCCCAGGAGCCAACGATCTCCAGCGGGCGGCCAGCGTCATCATTGATGACCCTGAAGGTGTCCTGAAACCAGCGATAGTGTCCATCGCAATGCCGAAAGCGGTATTCGACACTGCCTCCTCCCTGGCCGATGAGACGAAACACATCGGCCAATACACGCCGGGCATCTTGCGGATGGAGATGGGTGGTCCAGAAATCCGGGTCTTCGAGCATCTCCTTTTGGGCATATCCCATGATATGCTCAAGACTTTCGCTGACGAAGGTACACGCATAATCGCCCGAGGCCTGATTGGTGTAGATGACCGCCGGAGTAACGCTGAGCACGTATTGCAAGCGTGCGCGGGCGTCCTTCAGCTCCATGTCCACGCCTTTGCGCTCGGTGATCTGGCGATTCAGCGATTCATTGATCTTTATTAGTTCAGCGGTGCGTTCTTTAACCCGCTTTTCTAATTCCTGCTCAAACTCAAGTGATGCCATGCACGTCCTCCTTACCAGCGTGTCACCGATGCCACGTCATGTTCTTGTTCGGAATTTCCATTCTGAGGTCAACAATAGCGAGCACTTGTCCTGACCATTTCCTCATTTGGGTCACAAGCCACTTCACTTCTGGTTTCGCGCGAACACGAAGGCCCGCGGAAGATAGACCAAAACCGGAACGAGGACGTGAATCAATCTTGGTGCTTCCTTCATTTACCAAGCAAAACGAGCCGCGCCGCGCAGCAAAATCCTTGGACGGATTTACCATCCGTTGGTACGTTCATCAAATCGCCTTTTCTTGATTAGCGGCCGGCACGACAGCCATCCAAAAAAATTCGCGACGCGATCTGAAAATACAGCCCGGCCAACAATTGGCGTGAATCTCTGAATAAATAATTCCTGCTATGCTAAAGATCAATTGAACATTCTTTTTTCACACCCGTCAATCTGTCATCGCACCTACGCGAACTCTCATTTCGATTATAGGCTTAGATCAGCTTAGGCGCCGGCTTTTCCTTTGGCTTGTTGCCAAAAGCGAAAAGACTCGGGTGCAATCGTCGCGACCGACTAGCCACACTTTAAAATGCGCGGCGGCAACGAAATTGGGAAACGCGGCGTCGACAATTTCCTTTCTTGAAAGCTCTTGCATGTCCAATTTTCCCTCGGGCAGCGCACAGGACTTGACCAGGACCAGATGTTCTGCAGCGAGGTGGCGCGCCAGCCACGCGGCCAAGCTATCCGACGTCACATCCCAGCTCGGAGACAATTTTTCGGACGCGAGAGTTTGCACGGGCAACCAGACCGGCACCTGATTTTTGCGCATCAGCCTGCGGATTTCAGTTACGCTGGGCGCCGATGCGAAACCTGTTCGCATACCGCAAAGCATGAGGCCATACTGCTCCATCGCGCGGAGCGCCATGGCGTGGGCGACCGCATCGTCAAAGGCCCAACGCTTCTGCGCCTCGCGCACATGGTCAGCGAAAAAACTGCCACCGGGAACAATGACTACTTCGCCACGGCCCGCTTCAGCGAGCATTTCCAGCCAGCGATTCAGATCATCCGGATAATCTGCTAGGCTGCCTCCGAGTTTAATGACCCACATCGGCCATCAAATTCTGCTCGAGCAACCTCAGCATGGCCGAGGCCTTGTCGAAAGTTTCCTGGTATTCGTCTTCCAAGCGCGAATCAGCGACAATACCGCCTCCCGCCCAAAAGCGTATTGCGCCAGCGGAATAAACCAATGTACGAATAGTGATGTTGGTGTCCATTCCCCCATCGTAGCCGATGTAGCCAATGGCGCCGCAGTACACGCCCCGGCGATGCGGCTCAAGTTCCTCGATGATTTGCATGGCGCGCAACTTCGGTGCACCGGTGATCGAACCGCCTGGAAAACAGCCGCGCAGCAAATCCAGCGCGCTTTTGTCTCGGGCAAGGGTACCGGTCACGGTGCTCACCAGATGGTGCACCGTTGCAAAGCCTTCCACATCAAACAGCTTCGGCACCCTGACGGAGCCGATTTCGCACGACTTGCCGAGATCGTTTCTAAGCAAATCCACAATCATCAGGTTTTCTGCACGGTCCTTTTCGCTTTCGCGCAGCGCCTCGGCGAGCGCCGCGTCGAGGCGCGGATGTCCGGCGCGCGGCCGAGTTCCTTTGATCGGTTTGGTTTCGACTTGATGATCCTTTACTTTGAGAAAACGCTCGGGGGAAGCGCTTAGGATCTGCGCATAGGGTGTATTCAGATAAGCCGCAAAAGGCGCAGGATTTAGAATGCGCAGGGCCTGGTAGGCCAGCCATGGGTCTCCCGCCGCGGCCGCGGAAAACCGCTGCGCGAGATTCACCTGGTAACAATCGCCCGCTCGGATATAGTCGTGTACCCGCTTGAAGGCCCGTGCGTAATGTTCCGGCGTTAGATTGGAAGCGATTTTGCTCGTGATGCGAAACTGCGCGCGAAATCGCTCTTGCGCTGGCTGAGTGAAACGCGCCACCAGCTGCTGCCATTTTTCGCGCATATCCGGGCGGCGTTCACCGCTGACCAGGTAACTGCGGCGCTCGTGGTGATCCACCACTACAGCCCAGTCGTAAATGCCGACCGCCATATCCGGAAGTTTTTCCGTATCCTCGGCAATGACCGGCAGGCGTTCCAGCCTGCGCCCAAGGTCATAGCCGAAATAACCCACCGCCCCACCAATGAAAGGCAATGCGCAATGGCTTTCATGTAGCGGCTCGATATGGCGCTTAACCAGGGCAAACGGATCTTCCGGGCTTAGTTCACTCGCGCCATCGCGACGTATCTCGGTTACCTTGCCGCGCGTGACCAAGGTGGCATAGGGTTCCGCCACCAAAATATCGTAGCGCGCATACGGCGCGAAGCGCTTACCGCTGTCTAGCAGCGCCGCCCAGGGCAGGTCGGCGATTGCCTCGAACAGCCGCGCGCTGTCGTCGTAATAAGGCAATTCAGTCAGCAGTGACATGATCAGATTTTATTCCCGCGTCGCGCTTTGCGCCAGCACCGCCACCGCCACCGCCGGCGCGCAGCTATCGATCCGCAGACCATCGATTAGCGATGCTTCCACCAAGCCGGAAAAATCTAGATAAGGTCTCGCATAGCGCGCGGCAAGCGCTTTTACCAGAAAGCGGCCCACTCCCGCCCCGATAAGCGGCGCTTCATCGCCTATTAATGCCAGCGAAAATAAACGTGAGCAGGCCTCATGCAAACGCTGCTGTTGAAGATCGGCGATGTATCCGGCAAGCCGCTGCCAGCTCGGCAGCGGCGACGACTCAAGGTCCCTGCCCAGCACGCGCGCCAGGCGCCGCGCGCTGTCCTGCATCATTTTGCCGCCCCCGTCGGTGGTGGGAAACTGGTCTGCCCCTTCAGGCAGAATTCCGATCAATCGATAGACATCCGCCATGGTTGCGAACTGCTCGGCCATCAGCCCCTGCCACTCCCCCGCAAACGGTAGACGGGAAGCTACCGCCATCACTGGAGTGCGTACCACCCCGGTATAAACGAGCTCGTCATATGCCATGCGCTGATGGTCGTTCCAGCCGCGGGCGCGCACTGCACCGGAATTCAGCAATACCAGATCAGTAGTGGTGCTGCCGATATCGATCAACAGCGCTTGCTGCACCCGCTTGGCCACCAAATCTGCAGTTGCAAACCAATTCGCTGAAGCAATTTCGCCTGCGTACTGCTTCGCTTGGCTTGGGCTAACAAAGCCGCTGCGCCCGGCAAACACTCGCAGGCTCGCTGGCGGCAAATTTGCTTTCATGGTTTCTACTAGAGTGGCCACGCCGGTATCGCGATCTGGAAAAATATCCGCAAGTTCGCCGGTCATGGTGAGTGCGTGCAGCACAGCGGGTTGTTCGATCTCTTTCAGCGCCTGAAAGACAGCCTTGTCGAGATGCTGCAAGCCCTGCCACAACGGGCAAGGCAATTGCATGGCTTTGCATACGCGCCCGCCGCCGTCCAACAACGCAACCTTTAGATGCGCGCCGCCCAAATCCCAGCCAACAGTATTATTAGGCACGCAGTGCCTCAACATCGACTTCCACGCGACGCGGCAAAAATTCTGGCAAACACATGGGAATCGCCTCATCTAGAAGGTTCAATACCAGCGCGGCAGGATTAAGGCCGAGTGCCGGACGCAGGCCCGCGTAGGACGTGGTAAGCCGCGGATTTACTTCCATCACAATGCGCCGGGAACCGCTTTGCACCAAATCGATGCCAACATAGCCCCACAGACCGGGAATCGCTGCGGCAACTCCTCTTGCTAAATCTTGAAATGCCCCGTCTCGATCAGTCACGGCATTGAGCACGCTGCCGAGAAAATGAAATTGGCCGTCACTCACCACTACGCGCTGTTCATTGCAACTCAAAAGATCCGCTTTACCCTTGCAACACAACACGCAAAGGCTTAGTGCGGTTCCGGAAACAAGTGGCTGCAATACAAAATTCCCAGGCTTGGACATCAGCCAGCACCGCGCCTCGAGTAGATTGTGGAACAAACGGGTTTCTATGCAGCCAGCGCCGTCATCGGGCTTCACCACCCACTTGCCGCCTGTGTCGTGCGGTAGTTCGTCCGGCCAGTAGGTCGGAACTGCGGCGATCCCTGCTTGCGCCAGGCAACGCGAGGTCGCGTGCTTGCTCGCAGCAAGATGCACAGCGTCCGGATGACTGCTCAAGAGCTGGCGTCCGTGCTTGAGTACCATGCGATGGATACGCTCAAGCACTCCCCCGCTCTCCGGCGCGATCGGCCAGACGGCATTGGCATCATCGATGCACTGCTCCAGAACCCGCCCGCACTCCGCGGCGCTGCGCGGCGTGTATACCGCGACTTGCAACGCCAATTCGGGAAGCCGTGGGTCACGCATGGTAACAAGTTCCGTTCCGGATATGTCTCCGAGGTCACGCAACAGGGCGTTAAGCATCATGTCGCCTTCTTGCGCCAGCCCGGACGGCAAGGCTTGGTCTAGCAGTCCGCCGCCGGTAATATGCTCATAGACGAAGACACGCATTGGAAACCGTTTATCCGAGCGCGAAACAATGAAGACGCGGATTAAATTTCTTGCCAGCGGACCCAAGACTAAACATGTCCGTTTTGGAACCTACGCATCTCCAGGATTGAGCACGGTATGAAAATTATTCCGGTTCTAGACCTGTCGCAGGGCCAAGTAGTGCATGCCATCGGAGGTGAGCGTAACCAGTACCGACCGATTGAGTCCGGATTATGCGCCGGCAGCGACGCACTCAATATCATCGATGCATTCCTCGATCTGTATCCGTTTAACCTGCTCTACATCGCCGATATTGATGCGATCCAAAAAAACGGCAGCAACATTGCGGTAATGGAAAAACTCCATGGGCGTTTTCCCCGCCTCGAACTGTGGGTGGACTCGGGAATATCCGATATTTCGGGCTACACGGCGTGGCAAGAGCTGAAAATAGGCCACGCGGTGATCGGCAGCGAATCGCTCCCCGATGCAGCGCTGCTTTCCACAGTTTGCAAAAGTGACTGCGCGCCTTACCTCTTGCTATCGCTGGATTTCAAGGGCGAGCGCTTTTGTGGCGAGCGCCATTTACTCAATCATGCAGAACTATGGCCGGAGCACGTCATCATCATGACGCTCACGCGCGTCGGAAGTCTCCAAGGACCCGATTTAAATCAATTCGGCGCCATCAGGCGGCGCGCACCGCACAAAAAACTTTACGCTGCAGGCGGAGTGCGCGATATGGACGACCTCAATCGTCTGGCGCGGGCAGGCGCAGATGGCGCTCTCATTGCAAGCGCCCTGCACCAGCGTCGTATCAGCGCCCGCGATCTGGTCGCTTTGGCATCCGGCGCGAATGAAACGAATGCGCAATAAACCAGGTCAGCCACCCGCCGGACAATTCTACACGCAAATTATTTCGGGGAGAACGGATGCGCTACACTGCCTTTCTTGCTGACCACTTCCGATGCCCGGGGTTGTCCGGCAACTGCTCGTTTAATCGATTCCTTGGTGGCCTGGTAGTTGTAATCGTAGATCTTGGTGTCGTTCTCCGCCAACCAGTGGATGAACACGCCGACGCAGATGAAGACGTCATCGGCTTCATTCGATGGAATCGTGCCGTCCTGAACGCAGTCCGCAACGGCCATCGCCACCGCGCGCTGTGCCGGTCCAAACATCTGCACCGCCTGCTTCGCGCCCTTGATGGTCACCTTGTTGAAAAGTATGGTATTGGGCTTTGTCATCAGATTCGGCGCCACAACCGCAAGCAAAGTAGAGAAGCCGTCCTTGTTGTTAGTTAGCGCGTTGCAGAACGCACGTTCTACCGAGCTGCCGCGAGGTCCCATAATCAAGTCAACGTGGGCCACTTCATTGCCCTCGCCAACCAGTGATTCTCCAACGAGTACACGATCTATTTTTGCCATTTTGCCTCTCCTTATTTAGCTGGTTTGACAGTGATACATGATTCCGAAAACTCAGTGGCGGCTACCCTCCTAGGCGCCGATGGGCTGAGGATTCGTTTTACGGCGGTGCGAGGCATGTTTCGCCTCACAACCGGTAAATCTTCCTTCCAAAAAATCCTGCAAACGCAACGCAAGCAGGCTCGCGACGCTCAGATCAGCAGTCGTGCCCGGATTGATGCCAGCGTGCTTGAGTTCTGCATCCCAAGCGAGCAATTGCGGCATCAAAGCCTGCGGCGAATCGCTACGTCGCCATGCGCTTTCCAGTTGTGCTGCGCGCGAACTGACCTCGCGCGCCGACTCCATTCCGAATTTCCGTATCACGTGACTGTCTGGAAAGCGTGCTAAAAATGCCAGATAAGCCGACAGCACTGCCCATTCTTCGCTGGCAAAACGCGCGAGTGCTTCCCTTGCGTGTACCACGCCGACGTCAAATACATCGGCAAATCCGTTCGCATATTGGCGCGCAATGCTGTCACGGTTACTCGCCTCCTGCATCGCGGCAAGCAGGGTAACCCGTGGTTTCTCGCTTACGTCAAAACGCGGGCTATGCCCCAGCCCTGCCGGCTTGGCGAGGCGAATTGCCTGATACGCGAGTTCCGCGTCCCGTGGCGTGAGTCCCTCCAGCACCCGGTGCAATCTCGGCGGTAGCGCGCGCGCGCTGTCTTGCTGCTGCGCTGCGCACAACAGCGGTGCGGCAAGCAACACGATGCCAAGATTGGTGTTGCAACCCACTTCCTGTTGCGTTTCTTGAACCGCACGCAAAATACGCTCACCCACGCTGGCACGGGGAACCGTCAGCGGGGCCACGATAACCCTGGCGCTTGCCGCAAACTGTTGCGCCGTCATACCGTGGCCGGCACTAGATATGCTGACATTACCGGGTTTCGGCGAACGGATTTCCGCAAGACAAGCGCTCTGCAACGCTTGCGCCAGTTGTTCCCTGGAAATTATATTCAGCATACCATTTCCATGCCGACTTGAGTGAGCTTGCGAGCCAACAAATCATCCACCAGCAATTGTGCCAAGTTTTCCCTGCACACACCCTGCAAGCCCTTCCAGGCCGGAATGCCGTTGACTTCAATGACATAAAGCTCGCCATGGAGGTCGCGCATAACATCCACTCCGGCATAATCCATCCCGAGCACTCGTGACGCATCCTGTGCCAGTCTTTGCATGTTCTCATCCAGTTGCATCTTTTCACATTTGGCACCTTGCGCGACATTGCTGATCCAAGTGGTGCCGCGACGCAGCATCGCGGCGCGGGCGGAGCCACCGACGACTAAAACCCGGAAGTCGTGCCAATCGCCCTTGGCGCAATTGATAAAGCTCTGCAAATAAGCTGTGCCGGCATATTTGGAAAGATCGGGCATCTTCATACCGCTCTTCAAGTGCAGCAGACCCAAGCCCTGCGAACCGAACAAAGGCTTCATTACCAGTTCGCGCCCCGCTGCCGTCTCCCGCAATAAGATTGCGCGCGCCTGTGCGGACGATTCACAGACCCAAGTTGCAGGGGTCGGAATGCCGGCGCGCTTCAACAAAAAACTTGTCATCGCCTTGTCAACGCTGCGCTCAATGGCGCGCGCATCGTTGTAAACAGGCACTCCGAGTTCACGCAGCGCATGCAAGATATCCAGACGCAAGATTACCTGTTCCAGCGTGCCACCGGCTACACCCCGGACAAAAACCGCGTCTGGCAGGCAATTCTTGAATCCCGGGATAACCAGACTGTTCCGCGCACGCGCTAAATCGAAATAACAATCCTGCAACGAAATGTACAGACTGTCCCAACCACGCGCAGCAAATGCTCGGCGCAATTGCCGGCCGTGCCAGCCAGGATCATCGGTGATGATGGCAACCCGCCTAATCACTGCTGCCTCCGAACGAAGCTTCCAGCAGTTCGCCATTGAGCTTGCCGGCGCGGAAACTGTTGCCGCTGCCCAGGCAGCTTATGACGACCTGGGCCGGAGCGAAAAGCATGGGATCGATCTTGTAGAAATCATACTGGCAATCCTTGAAAATCTGCGCGAATCGTTTGCCGTAATCGCGCGAGGCCGAACTTGGGAGTTTATTTGCCAGATCGCTCGCATCGCTGTCGCTGCAATTCACAAACAGTTGCACCGCGCCGCCGAATAAAATGGCATCGTTCGTGCGCCCCATGGCTTCGATGAAATCTTTGCAAGGCGGAGGCAACGGTGCGCTTCCCGCCCCATCGACTACCTGCTGAAGCGGAAAACCGAGCGTGTGGACCTTATGCAAAGCCACCTCCAGCACGCGCGCTACGATTTGCACAACACCGGCCAGGCTGCGTGTCGGCGTCAAGATGAAGGTAAGCTTGTTCCCCTCGACTCTGCAATCGCGCATGACTTTTTCCACTACTTCCGGGGGTGGGGGTTTGTCTACTTCTAGCACTAAGCAGGTGCTGTCGGCCTGATCGCGATAGCCCAGTTCGGTAAACAATTCCTCCTTGCAGGCGAGAGCACGCCCCGGTCCTGAACCCAATGCGTGGAATGCGCCCTTGCCGCTTCCGTGCGACAGGCTCCATCCCGCATATTGGCTGCCGAGACAGGCAAGAACCGGATTGCTGGAATGCACCGTCACTTGCAGCGGCCAGCGCATGGCGGTTGACGCAAGACTGACGACGCCGAAACCTCCCATGCAAATTTCAGCGATACGGCGACCCGCTTCCAGCCCGCCCGCATAATCGATTCCGGCATCCACAATGGTGTGACCCTGTGGGCCGTGCGTCACTCCAAGACGCAGTGGCTCACTCTCACGCAGCAACGCTGCAACCAAAGGTGCAGCTTGCTTGTTGACACTCGGCCACTGCGCCGCCTGCGCGTGCAGAGCCGAGCCGCTAGCGATTTCGCGATTATTCGCACTCACGCTGCTTCCTCCGTTATCATTCTTGCGATCATCTTTTGCCGCTGCATCAACAGACGCTTAACCTGCTGCGTCGACGAGCCTTGGGCGTGTACCATGCACAGCGGCGCACCTGGTGGGTATTGCCGGTCCGCTCCGGGAATATCGCTAACCCATTCTGGAAATTTCGTATTTAGCGACACGCGCAGCGAGCGTTCGGCATAAACGATTGCATGCCCTCGCGTGATTTTTCGCTCAATCAATTGTGTTTCGGGCAAATCGCCTTTGCACGCGCGCAGATGCCAAGCAAAAAGTGACTCCTTGCAATCGGCATCATACAAATCCATGGTCGCGCAGGGCCGCGGGTTGATTTCGAGCACCCGATATTCGTTGCCGCGTTGTAAAAAATCCATGCCGTTCAATCCAACGAGATTACTCGCCTTTACCAGCTGACCGAGTTTCTGCGCGATTTCTCCTTGTAATGTGGCGTCGAGTTTCGCGTGGCTAACGGCCCCCGCATAACTGAACGGTGATCCTGCGCTGGTGGTCCACTGCTCGTTAAAGCCGATGATGTGCGATTTAGTCCCGTCGGCGAGGAAAGTCACCGACATGCAGCGTCCTGACTCGAGTTTCTGATAATAATGCATTTCGTCCGGCTGTCTGCCGGCAGCTGGCAATATGTGAATTCCGCCGTAACCGCCAATTTTTTTGGCAAGCCAGCCGCAAGCGGGCCGTGGCGGCGCGAAGCGCACTTCCGGATGTGGCATCTCAAGACCATCAAGGAGCTGGAAAAAGTGCCGCGGGTTCTTGATTCGCATCACGGCTTCCGCGGTGTTGCCAAATAGCGTTCGGCCTGCGGCAAGCTGGTTAAGCAGTTGTGGCTGGTCTTCGAATCCCGAACCGTATACCAGCCCGGCGCAGCGCTGCGGCGGGCAGATTTCTTCCGCTGCCTTGAGCAGTGCCGGTGCATCGAAACCGTGGTCATGCTGCGCGACCGCTCGGCTATGCCGAGCAAAGCGGTGAGTATCCGAGTCGTTATACAAATCGAGCACTACGACCGGGATGCCCGCACGGCTGGCGGATTGCGCCAGCGTCCTGCCGGTAAGCGCGGCAACCAGAAAAGCCTTGTCTTCAGCTGACATATTTACGCGCCAATGCAAAGGCGTCCCGGAAATCCAAGTACATCGGCTTTTCCGCCCGCAGCATCGCTTCCAACAGACCGTGCTGCACTTGGTATTTGATATTGCCGACCGCCAAGGCGCCTATGCCCACCGCCTTGCCCGAACCCGAAGCAACCGGTACGCCATCGTCCATCAAGCCAACGCCCTCAATGCCTGCTGGGGGTACCGCATTGATATCCGCCGCTACCAGCAGGCGCGGCGCCTGTTTCATTAATTGTTGGCTCAGCACCTGGACACCTGCTTTTGCGGTGGCCATGACCACTTCCATATTGCTGATAGCGGCCGATTTATTTTCTTCTGAACTCGCATCTACCGGTTCGGTAGAGGCGCCGTAACGGGCATTGGCAACCTGTGCAGACATGCGTGCCCTGGATCCGCTGCTGTGGCTGGCAATTTTCACTTTGGCTCCCGCGCCGGAAGCCAGCACGGCTGCAGCCGTACCCACGGGTCCGGTTCCGCCGAGCACCAGCACTTCGAGACCTTTCAGATCACAGTGATGCACGCGCTTTAATTGCCTTTCCACCGCAGCGACCATAGCCGCGGCCGTAGTGAACGCTCCGGAAGGATCAGCGAACACCGATACCTCGAAAGGCGGCACCATCGCGAGTCTTGCGGCGTCCAGCATATCAGCAGCCATGCCGATTTCGCGCCCGCCGATAAAAATCCCGGTGCGCTTCACGCCGCTCGGGCCACGTGAAAAGATTGCGTCTTGAGTAAGCGCTCCGACTTGGTCGAGTGTGATATTAGTATATGCTGCCACTGCATCGTAACCAGCGTCATACGCCATATTGACATCGAACGGGCTAACATTTGGGCTGGGCGTAATCATGTGCAACACAAAAGGTTTTTCCATACGTTCCTTGAGAATTGGTTTAATTAGATTGTGCTGCTTTGCTGCAAGAACACTTCTCCACCGTGATTGCGCGCGGCGCAGACTTTAAATCGTAATGTATTGTCTGTCCCCCACCGCGTTTCCGCGTCGCGCAACAAGTCGCACGCATGAATTTCTGAATCCACAACGGCAAACCCGGTTGGCCCCCATGAACTCTGCCCGACGCAATCCACGCCTCGGCTCTCCAGCCAAGCAAGCACTTCGCTTACTTTCCGACTAGCATAACGTCCACCCTGTGCCGGGGCAAAATGGTCGCCGACCACGCGCTGAACTTCGCTTACCGCTTTTCCAAATTCCCGAACATCGGCCTCAACCAGGGCTGGCATTAAATGCATCAGCACCAAGCGGCATAGATGGGCGGCGCTCGCCTCGGGAAAAAGCGGCAGCGCACTAAAGACCTTATCCTCATCGGCGCCGTGCAGACCCTGAGACTGCAAATCGAAAATCAGCAGTATCCGCCACTGTGACGGAAAGATTATGCGGCTGGTAATGCGCGGCGGCTCATGGCTTTCGCCGCGGCCCCCGTCAATCAGAAATCCACCATGGTCGAATGCGCCAATCCCGATGCCAGAGCGGCTTCCACGGTCCAGCATTGCGGCAATTTCTCTGGTGCTGAGATCGAGTTGATACAGGCGCGTTAAGGCAATACCTGCGGCGATTGCAAGCTGCGTGCCGGATCCGAGACCCGTATGTTCCGGTATCGCCTGCACAACTGCCATCCGTACAGCGCCATCCAATCCCAGCCGGTCATGCAATCGCCGCAGTACCCGCATTGCACGATGCGTTTGCGCGCCCTCTACCGAAAACATTTCGGCGCGTTCTGCGTAAATGCGCGTGCTGAATCCGTCGAGTGTCAAGCCCAGGCTCCCAAAGCGTCGCCCGGTGGCACCGTTTAAATCCATGAAACCGAGGTGCAAGCGTGCTGGAGCCTCGACGACCACGCTATGAATTTCTTTATTAGCGCTCGCCAAGCCGTTCATTATGTATTAATTTTAACCCGAAATATTCAGCAATTATCATGCCATTCACTTTTATCATTGTATTTCAAGCCGGTCACATTCAGTATAAAAATTCGCTTGCGACAGCTGCGGACCAGTGTGTCACTCTGGCAGCGCATTCCTGTTAATTGTGCTGCACTGCCATGCAAAGGATATATTGGTAGAATATACCAAAATTTCGGAGACTTGCATCGCGCAACGCGTGGCCATTATCGCATTACAGGCGGTATTGCATGTGCCTAATCACTACAATCCGCCTCTGGTGGCAAGCGGAATATTTCCATGACGCAACTTTTATCTCCCGGGATATGGGACGAAGTGCCGTGCCCGTTTTGCGGACTCGCATGCGACGATTTGCGTGTCGCCTCACAATCCGCAAAGCTTGAAGTTATTGCCAACGGCTGTTCGATCAGTAGCAAGGCATTTGCGGGATTAAGTTCCTCCAAGCCAACCGCTCCACGAATCGCTGGGAAAACCGCTTTGCAAAAGGACGCCGTGGCAGCGGTTGCCGATATTCTCAGAAACGCAAAACAACCGCTTATCGCGGGCTTGGGCACTGATGTCGCGGGGATGCGAGCGCTGATGCAGATTGCCGACCGCGTAGGCGCGGTAGTCGACCACATGAACAGCGTTTATTTCATGAGTAACGTTCTTACGCTTCAAGACAGCGGGTGGATTGTTACCACGTTAAGCGAACTGAAGAACCGCGTTGATTTGCTGGTCATTGCTGGAACTGACGTCACCGGCCGTTTTCCACGTTTTTTTGAACGCTATGTCTGGAATCGCGACGCGCTGTTCGGAGGCAGCCTCCGTGAAGTTGTGTATTTCGGACGTGGACTCGATACTCGTGCCGGAACGGCTCCTGATGGGCGCAAACCAACTGTCATCGCCTGCGATAACAGGCGCATCGGGGAAATTGCAGGCGCCCTGCGCTGCCTGATTGCGAGAAGGCCGCTACAGGTTAAGCAGATTGCAGATGTTCCGCTTGTGGAACTGCAGCAGCTCGCCACGCGCATGCAAAGCGCGCGCTATGGTGTGCTGGCTTGGGCTGCGGCTGATTTTCATTTCAAGCATGCAGAACTTACCGTGCAGAGCCTTTGCGAGCTGGTGAAGGATTTGAACCGCAGCACGCGCTTTTCCGGCCTTCCGTTAGGCGGAAATGAAGGGGATATGACCGCGAACCAAGTGTGCTCATGGCAGAGCGGCTTTCCGTTGCGCACGAGTTTTGGAAACGGCGGGCCTAGTTATGATCCGCGCTATTTTTCCGCCGACCGCATGCTGCGGGAAGGCGAAGCCGATGCCCTGTTGTGGGTCTCAAGCTTCAACGAGAAAAACGTCCCGCCGGAGACCTCAATTCCTGTTGCGGTTCTGGCGCGAAGCGGCATGAGTTTCAGCAAGGAACCGCAGGTTCACATACCGGTCGCCACACCCGGTGTTGATCATTCGGGACATGTATATCGCACCGACAACGTGGTGGCACTGCCGCTAAGGAAGCTGCGCGAAAGCGCGCTGCCCTCGGTAGCCCAGGTTGCCGAGGAAATTGAAAAGGCGCTGTAGCTCCGGCAATGCTCACTAGACTCAGAGGCGGTAAAATTTATGACCCGGCCAACGAGGTCAATGGCGAGGTGCGCGATTTATTCGTGCGCGACGGCCATATCGCTGCTCCGCCCGCTCAGGGCGAGCGCGTGGACCGTGAATACGACGTGTCCGGCAGCATTGTGATGGCTGGAGCGATTGACCTGCACACTCATATCGGCGGCGGCAAAGTGAATATCGCGCGCAATTTGCTGCCCGAGGATCACCGTAGCGAGATCGTGGCCCGCACCTTGCTCACTCGCTCCGGCTGTGGTCATGCAGCGCCTTCCACGTTTACCACCGGCTATCGCTATGCAGAAATGGGCTACACCGCGTGCTTTGAGCCGGCGATGCTGCCGGTAAACGCGCGCCAGGCGCACATGGAGATGGGCGACACGCCGATCATCGATAAGGGCGGATATGCGCTTCTCGGAAGCGATGATTTTTTCCTACGGATGCTGGCCGCCAAATCCGATCAAAAAGCGATCAACGATTATGTCGGGTGGACGCTGAACTCCTCGCATTGCATGGGCATCAAGGTGGTGAATCCGGGAGGCATCTCCGCGTTCAAATTTAACCAGCGCAAGCTGGACGTCGACGAACAACATGTTTATTACCATGTCACTCCGCGCCAGGTACTCAGAGCCCTGACCCAGGCGCTCAGCGATCTCGGCGTACCCCATCCCTTGCACGTGCACGGGTGCAACCTCGGAGTCCCGGGAAACGTCGAGACCACTCTGGAAACCATACGAGCCGCCGAGGGCCTGCCGATGCACCTCACGCATATCCAGTTCCATAGTTACGGCACCGAGGGCGATCGGAAATTTTCTTCAGGTGCCGCGCAAGTTGCCGAAGCGATAAACCAGAACAAGAACATTTCCGCCGACGTGGGACAAATCATGTTTGGGCAGACCGTCACCGCTTCCGGCGATAGCATGGCACAATACCGCGGCGCTCCGTTCGGCCGGCCAAAAAAATGGGTGGTCATGGATATCGAGTGCGATGCCGGTTGCGGTGTGGTGCCGTTTAACTATCGCGACCAGAATTTCGTCAACGCACTGCAGTGGGTGATCGGATTAGAAATATTTTTGATGGTCAACAATCCATGGCGCGTTTTCCTCACCACCGATCACCCCAACGGCGCGCCGTTCACAAGCTACCCTCACTTGATCAAACTGCTCATGGACAAATCGTACCGAAATAGCATGCTCGCCACCATCAACCCCGACGCTGCCGCCATGAGCATGCTGGCAAGCCTTGAGCGCGAATACTCGCTCTACGAGATCGCCATTATGACCCGCGCTGCACCGGCTAAAATCCTGGGCTTGGCCGACCGCGGCCATCTCGGCCCGGGAGCCGCAGCGGACATCACGGTTTACCGCGAAATGAGCGATCAGGAAAAGATGTTCGCCAAGCCCGAGTATGTGTTTAAGGACGGGGAACTGGTGGCTCAAAACGGCAAAGTCATCAAGGTTACCTGGGGCAACACGCATGTGGTGAAGCCCGAATACGATAACAGCATTGAAAAACAGATCAAGCCGTATTTCGAGCGCTATCAGACGATGCGCATGGACAATTTCAAGATCGCCTCCGATGAGATGCAAGAATTCGGACACGGTAACAAGCTGGTACCGCATCCCTGCCGCAAGCAATAAGCTATGAGGAGCGCGGGGAAGGGCATACGTTTTACTTCTAATTCCTTACGCAGCGACTAATGGTCATTAACGGAGTCACTATAGACGACACTTTTGCTGAAGCATTCGGCATGAAGGCGACGCGGGTTATCGTAACGGCACACAATCTCAAATGGGCTTGCCACGCGGCGGTCTCGGCCACTGGTTTCGCTACCTCGGTAATCGCTTGCGGCTGCGAGGCCGGGATCGAACGTACTCTCGAACCGGATGAAACGCCTGACGGTCGCCCGGGAGCATCCATACTCCTGTTCGCTGTTTCCGGCAAGGAACTCGCCAAGCAACTGGAGCGACGCATCGGCCAATGTGTGCTCACTTCTCCCACCAGCGCCGCATTTGCAGGAATATCGGAAGGCGAGCCCTTGCCATTGGGCAAAAATTTGCGCTATTTCGGGGATGGGTTTCAATCATCCAAACTGATCGCCGGCAAACGGCTGTGGCGCGTGCCGGTGATGGACGGCGAATTCCTGTGCGAAGAGACCACGGGTACGGCGAAGGCGGTCGGCGGCGGGAATTTTCTGATTCTAGCGGGATCGCAGACGCAGGCGCTTGCGGCCGGTGAGGCGGCGATTGAAGCCATGCGTAAAATACGCAATGTCATCATGCCATTTCCGGGCGGTGTCGTGCGTTCCGGCTCCAAAGTCGGCTCGCAATACAAGACACTGATGGCCTCGACGAATGATGCGTTTTGCCCGACCATCCGCGGCATCACGCGGTCGGAATTGTCTGAAGACGTCGAGGCGGTGCTGGAGATCGTGAT
>Ga0187774_10000219_pt1 | contig 19094 bp, 20 predicted proteins | sample 0216_BV02_MP05_2_FD_133152 | JGI IMG/M metagenome (GOLD analysis project Ga0187774, IMG submission 133152) | Tropical peat soil microbial communities from peatlands in Department of Meta, Colombia - 0216_BV02_MP05_20_MG | ecosystem: Environmental > Terrestrial > Soil > Wetlands > Peat | place... | reverse complement strand
ATGAGACGTCCCGGAGGGTTAACCTCCCTGAAGGGTCGTGGAAGACCACCACGTTGATAGGCCGGATGTGCAAGAGGAGTAATCCTTTCAGCTAACCGGTACTAATTGCCCGTGCGGCTTGACTCTATAACCTTGGGCAAAGCGCTCCAAGGTTCACGCTCTGCAATCTCAACCTGCTTCTTTCGAATTGGTTTCGTTGTTGAAAGACAACGAGACGACAAGCTATGTCTGGTGCCCAAAGCGCTCTGGAACCACGCCTTCCCATCCCGAACAGGACCGTGAAACGGGGCAGCGCCGATGATAGTGCGAGGTATACCGCGCGAAAGTAGGTCAGTGCCAGACTCCCTTTGAAACAAGAAAGCCCTCCTCGCGAGGGCTTTTTTGTTTTGGGCGCAAGATCAGCGCAGGGCTCTGGCCCCCGCTTCGGCGCACACCTCGTCCTCCGCGCTCGACCCTCCCGATACGCCGAGCGCGCCGATCAGCTTCCCGTCGACGATGATCGGCAGCCCGCCTTCGACGGGAACGGCGCCTGCGAGGCGAAGCACGAGCAGCCCGTCGCCGCCGCGGGCGAGGCGTTCCTGGAAGGATTTCGTCGGACGCTTGAAGATCGCCGCCGAGCGTGCCTTGTCCTCGGCGATCGCGACGCTGCCGACCTGGGTCTCATCCATCTTCTCGAGGTACACGAGGTGCCCGCCGGGATCGGCGATCGCGATCACGACGGTCCAGCCGTTGGCCCGCGCCGGGGCTAGTGCCGCCTCGGCGACTCTTTTCGCCTGCGCGATCGTGATCGAGGGACCGTAGGGCGGAAGCTTTGGGCCGGGCGCCGGCCTGGAGCCTGGATCCGGGGTGCTCATGTCATTGCTCCTCCTGGAGAATCAGCGAGTCTGCCCACCGAGCCGGCGATACACCTCGTGCGCGACGACAAAGTCGTTGCGATCGAGTCCGAGGCCGCGGCAGGCGTTCATCATTTCGTTGGCGGCGGCCGCGAGCGGCGCCGGGCTGCCGAGCTTGCGCGCCATCTCCAGCACGAGCAGCATGTCCTTCTGCTGAAGCGTCACGTCGGCGAGCGGCACCGCCGGCATCCTGCCTTCGAGAATGAAGGGCCCGCGGTAGCCGAGCACCGGCGCGGCCGTCACGCTCTTCAGCACCGCGTCGAGCGCGGTCTCGCGCGCGACACCGCCTTTCTCGGCAAGGGCGACCGCCTCGCCGAAGGCGATCACCTCGACCATGAGCAGGAGATTCACTGCGAGCTTCATGGTCACGGCTAGGCCGCTCGCCCCGATGTAAGTCACCTTGGGGCCGATTGCGCGCAGCACCGGCTCGACGCGTTCGAACGCCGCCTTGTCGCCTCCGATCATCAGCGACGCATTGCCCTGATCGACCGTCACCGGGCTTCCCGAGAGGGGCGCATCGAGCATGCTGAATCCGCTCTTTGCATACACGGCTGCGACCTCGCGAGTGATCTCGGGCGAGATCGTGCCCATGTCCACGTAAACGCCGCCCGGCCGCATGCCGGCGAGCACGCCGTTTTCGCCCAGCGCGACCGTTCTGACCGCCGCGCCGTCGGTGACGATCGAGAAGGTGACCTCCGACGCTGCGGCGGCCGCGGCGGGGCTCTCGGCGAGGCGCATGCCGCGCTCGACCAGGGGCGCCGCGCGCTCGCGCGAGCGGTTCCAGCCCGTCACCGTATGCCCGGCCGCGAGGAGGCGGGGAACGATGACCTGTCCCATTGCGCCGAGGCCGACAAAACCGATGTTCATTGCGACTCCGCGTCGTTGGCGCGAGATACTAGCACGCGGAGTCCCGGCGACGGGCCGGCACCCGAGCGCTACAGCCCCATGTACGCCTGCCTCACCCGGTCGTCGTGCAGCAGCGCCTCGCCGGAACCGCTCATGACGACGCGGCCGTTCTCGAGCACGTAGGCGCGGTGCGAGAGCCTCAGCGACAGCGCCACGTTCTGCTCGACGAGCAGGACCGTGAGGCCGCGTCCGTTGAGGACGCGGATGGTATGCAGCACCTCGCGCACCAGCAACGGCGACAGCCCGAGCGAGGGCTCGTCGAACATGATGAGCTCCGGCGCGCCCATCAGGCAGCGGCCTATGGCGAGCATCTGCTGCTCGCCGCCCGAGAGCGTGCCGGCGGGCTGGGAGCGCCGCTCGGCGAGCCGCGGAAACATGGTGAAGACCTCGTCGAGAGCGCGCTTCGCGCCGCGGCGCGCGCGCGGCAGCATCGCGCCCACCTCGAGGTTCTCGAGCACGGTGAGCGTCGAGAATATCTGACGCCCTTCGGCGACCTGGCCGACTCCGAGGTCGCAGACGGCGTAGGGCTCGAGGCCCAGGATGGGCCGGCCGGCGAAGGCGATGCTCCCCGACCGGGTCTTTTCGATCCCGGCGATCGAGCGGATGAGCGAGGTCTTGCCGGCCCCGTTCGCACCCACGATGGCGACGATCTCGCCCTTTTGCACTTCGACGCTGACCCCCGACAGCGCCTGCGCGTCGCCGTAGAACAGGCTCAGGGCCTCGACCCGGAGGAGGGCGCTCACAGCTCGGTGTCCTCTCCGAGATAGGACTCGAGCACCCCTGGATTGCGCACGATCTCCTGCGGCGTGCCGCGCGCGATCACCTCGCCGTGATGCAGCACGCCGACGTGCTGCGCGAGCGCCATGACGGCGCGCATGACGTGCTCGATGAGAAGGATGGTGAGACCCTCGCGGTTCAGGCCGCGGAACACCTCGACCATCTGGTCGCACTCGGTCGGGCGCAGGCCGGCCATCACCTCGTCGAGCAGCAGCAGCCTCGGGCGCGTGGCGAGCGCGCGCGCCACCTCGAGGCGCTTGCGGTCGGGCAGCGTGAGAGCCGAGGCCGGCAGGTCGCGCTTGGCTGCGAGCTGCAGCGGCTCGAGAATCCGAACCGCGGCCGCGCGCGCGCCTTCCGCGGTCGATTCCCTGAGGAAGCCCCCCACCATGACGTTCTCCAGCACCGTCAACCCGGCGAAGGGCTTCACGATCTGGAAGGTCCGCCCGATCCCCGCCGCGCAGACTTCGTGAGGACGCAGGCCGTGAACAGGCCTGCCGCCGAAGAAGATTGATCCCGAGTCGGGCGGAAATACGCCTGCGATGATGTTGAAGATCGTGGTCTTCCCGGCCCCGTTCGGGCCGATGAGCGCGTTGATTGTGCCCTCGGGAATCTCGAATGAGGCATCCGACACCGCCCGGAGGCCGCGGAAGGACTTGCTGATTCCACGGACGGCAAGCAGGCTCACAGCTTCAGCTTCCTCGCGATCGGGGGCCAGATGCCGTTCGGCAGGAACATGATCACGGCGAGAAGGACGACGCCGTAGAACACCTGCTTGATCCCGGGAATCTCCCAGCCAAGCGCCGCGAGCCCGTCGGTGATGCCGTCCGAGAGCAGCGTGAGCACCGCGGCGCCGAGGATGGGCCCGAAGAGCGTGCCGATGCCCCCGATGATGGGCCCCAGGATGATCTCGATCGAGCGGCTGATGTGGAAGATCTGCTCGGGGAAGAGGTTGTTGTAGTAGAACGCGAAGAACACGCCCGACACCGCGGTCATCGCCGAGCTGATCGCGACCGCGAGCATCTTCCAGCGGAACGTGTTGATGCCGAGCGCCTGCGCCGCCTCCTCGTTCTCGCGTATCGCCTGCCAGTAGTACCCAGCCTTGCTCCTGAGCAGCCGCGAGCACACGAGCAGGGCGAGAAGGCACAGCGCCAGCATCGCGTAGTAGTACATGAGCGGCGGGCCGCGGAAGTTCGGAAGGTCCCAGCTGTCGCGCTGCGCGACCTTGAGGAACAGGCCGCCCGGGCCGCCGAGCCAGTCGAGGTGGTCGAAGCCGATGCGCGTGAACTCCGCGAACGCGATCGTCAGCAGCGCGAAGTAGACGCCGGAGATGCCGAACCGGAAGGCGAGGAAGCCGACGACGAGGCCCATCGCCACGCACAGGAAAATCGCGAGCCACAGCCCGGCCCAAGGGCCCAGGCCGTAGTGGAAGAAGAGCCCCGCGGCAGCATAGGCGCCAACGCCGACGTAGAGCGCGTGCCCGAGCGAGAGCTGCCCGGCGAAGCCCATCATCACGTTCCACGCCTGGCCGGTGTAGGCGAAGTACAGGATCAGCGTCGCGACCGAGAGCGCGTAGTTGCCGGCGAAGAAGGGAAACGCGACCAGCACGGCGCCCAGGATGGCCAGGCTCGCGCTGGTCCGGGTCAATTCCTCCTCCCCAGGAGGCCCTGTGGCCGGAAGAGCAGGATCAGGATCAGCAGGCCGAAGCTGAACATGCCCTTTGCCGAAGGCGCAACGAAGAGGCCCGCGAGCGCCTCCGACACGCCGATCAGCACGCCGCCGAGCAGCGCGCCTGGCATGGAGCCCAGGCCGCCGACGATGACGATGACGAAGGCGAGCAGCGTATAGGCGGGCCCGAGCGGCGGGGTCACGTCAACCAGCAGCACCATCGCGCAGCCCGCCACCGCGACGCACACCGCGCCCAGGCCGAACGTCAGGGCATAGAGCTTCTTCACGTCGAGGCCGACGACGAGGGCGCCCAGATGGTTGTCGGCGCACGCTCGGATCGCCTTCCCGGCCCGCGTGGTCCTGAAGAATGCGAACAGGCCCGCTGCGGTCGCCACCGCCGCGAGCGCCGCGTACAGGCGCGCCTTGTCGAGGAGGATTCCGCCGATCTCGAAGGACTCGAGCTGGTAGTCGACCTGCACGGTGCGCGCCGAAGGGCCGAAGATCATGAGCAGCCCGTTCACGATGATGAGCGCCACAGCGACGAGAAGCATGAATTGCGAGTGTTCGGGACGGGCGATGAAGGGGTTGATGAGCGTGCGCTGGAGCGCGTAGCCGAAGAAGAAGAACGCCACGGCGACCGGCAGGATGCAGACGAAGGGGTCCATGCCGAGCGAAGCGAAGAGGACCGTCGCGGCGTACATGGCGACGGTCATCATCTCGCCATGCGCGAAGTTCACCACGCGCACCACGCCGAAGATGACCGACAGCCCGAGGGCCATCAGCCCGTAGACCAGGCCCGTCAGGACTCCGGCGACGACGACGTTCGCTGCCAGCTCAACAGACAACCTACGTCTTCTTGTAGTAGGGCGCGGGGAAGACGGGTTTGGCCTTGGCGGCGCTCGTCGGGAGGACGACCGTCGGCAGCAGGTTCAGGTTCTGCACGCACGCCGAGCCGATGCCCTCGACCTGGCCTTTCGCGTTGAACTTGATCGGGCCGCCGAGCGACATTTTGTCGGTGATGTTGGTCTGGCGGATGGCGTCGGCGAGCGTCTTCGGGTCGGTCGTGCCGGCGCGCTTGAACGCGTCCGCGGCGATCAGGATCGCCTCGAAGGTGTAGCCGACGTTGAGCCCGTGGAAATCGAGCCTGTCCTTCGGGTTCTGCTTGAGGAAAGCTTTCTCGACGATCTTCGTGAGTTTGGCGTTCGGGTTGTACCAGGGCACGTTCGAGATCGAGTACTCGGAGAGCTTGCCGAGCGTCTTGAAGTACTGCTCCTCGTACATGCCGGGCGATCCCGGGCTGATGATGCCCATCGGGTTCCAGCGCTGCTTGACCATCTCGCGGCGCAGCAGGATGGCGTCGTTGAGGCGGCACACGAGCAGCAGGAAGTCGGCGTTCGACGCCTTCGCCTTGGAGACCTCGACGGTCAGGTCCTTCGCCGCCGGATCGTACGGAATCGTGTCGACGATCTTGAACGGCAGGTGCGTGCGTAGCGGAAGCATCGCGCCGATTCCCTTCGTCATCGCTTGGCCGAAAGTGTCGTTCACGTGCATGTACACCGCCGTGCGCGGCACCGTGTTCGTCGCCTGGAACAGCGCGCCGATCAGGTCGAGGCCCTCCCTTACGATGTCGATCGCGGTCTGGAAGTTGCGGAACACGAACTTGTAGCCCTGCTCGGTGATCTGCGGCGCGGCGCCGATGTTGATGACGTAGGGCACGCCGCGCTGCTCTGCGACCTGCGCGATCGCGGCGCTGGCGCCCGAGTCGAACGCGCCGACCAGCACGTTGGCGCCCTCCTGGATCAGGCGCTCGGCGCGGGTGCGGGCGGTGTCGACGTTCGACTCGAAATCGGCGTTCATGAGCTCGATGTCCACGCCGAGCATGTCCTTGATGACGCCCGGGGCGAGGTCCGCGCCCTTCTGGCAGGACTGGCCGATGAATCCGAGGTAGCCCGAGCGCGGCAGGATCACGCCGACCTTGAGCTTTCGCGCCTGGGCGCGCGCGATGCCGAAGGGCGAGAGCGCCGCGGCGGCGCCGGCCAGCGCGATGTTCTTGCTGAATGTTCTGCGGTCCATGGTCCCTCCTCCAGAGGCGAACGACGTTGTTTATAGTCGATTCGTCTACGTCGGTCAACAAACAAGCGACCGCGACGCCTTGACACCATTTCGGCCGAGGCGTAGTTTAACCGGCCAAACAGGTATTAGATTGGTAGAACGCACTGGCCGACACTGCACTTTAATTCCTGAGTCTTTCGCAGCATCCGAGGATACCCAAAGGAGGGATGCAATGAGAAACTCGATTCGTACTATGGCGCTCGCGCTAGCGGTCGCCTGCGGCAATGCGGTCGGCCACAGCGACGACCGCGAGGACGGCGGTCTTGCCATCAGCAGTCTCAACACGCCCGATCCCGTATTCGTGAGCGGTGACACCGTATCCATGCAGGTCACCGCGGCTTCGAGCAGCGCGCTGCGGCGTGCCAGGGTGACGCTTAACGGGCTGGACGTCACCGGTGCGTTTGCACCGGTCAGCCCCGAGCAGATGACGGGCACGGTGACCGGCCTGCGCCCGGGCATCAATGTCTTCGAGGTCCGCGCAGGGAAGGACCGCGGTGCGGCTGCTCGCCTTACCATTGCGCGGGCGCGCGGCCCGGCGGTCGCGTGCAACATCGCGTCCTTCATTGGGGCGCCGCTTCCGATTCCGAACACCGTGATAACGGCGGTCACGCCTGTGGCGGCTACATCGACCGTTCCAGCTCACTGCTTAATCAGCGGAACGATCAATGCCGGCCGGATCGGTGCCGAGACCAGCCCGGGCGCCCCGGTAAGCAGGTACACATATGCGATCACGTGGCAGGCGCGCTTGCCCGATGCGTGGAACAGCAAGTTCTACATGCCGGGCGGCGGCGGTACGGACGGCAGCGTCCCGAATACGACCACGCGACTCGGCCAAGGATACGCCGCGGCCGCCAACGACTCTGGCCACAGCAACTCGGTCAACAGCGATCCGCTCGCGGGCGGGTCTGCATCGTTCGGCACCGACTACCCCGCGAGGGTCGACTTTGCATACAACGCGATCGACGTTACTACGCGGACCGCCAAGCGGCTGGTCAAGATCTACTACGCTGACGCTCCCGAGTACTCGTACTTCGAGGGCTGCTCGATGGGCGGGCGCGAGGCGATGATGGTCACGCAACGGTTCCCGGCTTACTTTAACGGCGTGGTGTCCGGCGATCCGGCGTTTCGCATCACCAAGGTTGGCGTCTGGGCGACGTTCGAAGGGCAGCAGCTCGCTGCGCTCGCGAGGACCCGGGGCCTGATTTCCGGATTCGGCGTGCCCTTCGCCAACAATACCTTTACGAACGACGATCTCCAGCTCGTATCCAAAGCGGTGCTGCAGGCGTGCGACGAACTCGACGGTGTCGCCGACGGAATGGTGAGCAATCCGCAGGCCTGCACCACACGCCGGGTCAAGCCGGTCATTGAGGGATTGCTCTGCACTGCGGGCAAGGTACCGTCCTGCCTCGCCGCCGATCAGATCGAGGCGATCCTCAACATCTATGCCTCCGGCGCACCGAACTCGCACGGTCGGCCGCAGTACGCGCGCTGGATGTGGGACGCGGGGATAGCCGGCTGCACCAGCCCGGTCGACTGCAATACGCCAGGAGCGCCCAACATCAACATCGGTTGGCGTCTGTGGAATGTCGGCATCTTCAACCCGGCGTTTGTCCCGCAGGTGAGCAATACGGCAAACGGGGCGCTCAACTTCGCGAGCCTGGGCGGCGGGGCGATACCGCTGCTTTTCGCCACCCCGCCGATCTTGCCGGCGCCAACGGCGAACGACGGTCTGGCCAATCTAATCATGAACTACGACTTCGACACGCTCGCGGCCAGCATCTTCGGGACGAGCGCGGAATTCCCGGTCTCCGATACCGAACTCTTGAATGTCGACGATACGGATCTTTCGCCGTTCAAGCGTCACGGCGGCAAGCTTCTAATTTGGCAGCCGCAGACCGGCGGTCCGTTCTCGCCGCAGGACATGGTCGATTGGTATTCGAGTATGAGCCGCCGGATGCACGGCTTCGAGGAAACACAGCGCTTCGCGCGCTTGTTCCTCATGCCCGGCGCGAACCATTGCGGCGGCGGACCCAGCACGAGCACGATCGATCCCTTCTCGCCAGTGGTCGACTGGGTCGAGAACGGCAACGCGCCGGCCACGCTCCTGGGCACTGCGCCGGCCGCGACGCCGTGGCCAGGCCGTACGCGGCCCCTGTGCCCGTACCCTGCCTACGCGAAGTACGCCGGAACGGGCGACGTCAACCTCGCCGCGAGCTTTGAATGCCGCGTCGACAGGCGCCACCACGGCGACGGGCACGGCGACGGTGAGCACGACAAAGGAGGGGACGATCGAGATCGCTGAGTCGGAGCACGCGCAGACGCTGCGGGCCTGAGGTGCCCATGCTATCGTGCGTGCCATGTCGATTTCCGCGCAAACAGCGAGAAAGGCGGCGCTAGCGCTCGCCAAGGAGCGCCCCGAAATGGGGAAGGTGCGCGCCGCGCGCGAGCTGCGCGGGCGCGGCATCCAGCTGTCGGCGTCCGCCGTGCACGCGATATGGAAGCAGCACGGGCTCGCGTCCAGCTACGAGCGGCTCAGGATGCGCGCCAGCCGCAACGCGGGGGCGCTGAGCGATTCTCAGCGTGCGCGCCTGCGCAGAGCGACGATCAGCCGGCGCGTGACGGCGCGGGCCGGTGCGAACGGAAGCTCGGAGGCGCATCCGCGCCGGGAGGAGCTGATCGCCGCTGCGGCAAGGATCTTCGGCGCAAGAGGCTACGAGGGCGCGTCGCTGCGCGACATCTGCGCGGCCGCAGGGATCCTCGCGGGCTCCATGTACCACCATTTCCGCTCCAAGGAAGACCTGTTCGTCAGCGTCAACGCCGAGGGCTTCCGCCGTCTCAACCGCGTGGTGGACTGGGCATTGAAAGGCAAGCCCGACCCCTGGCAGCGGATCGAGGCGGCGATCGCAGCGCATCTCGCCGAGCTCGTCGAGAACGCGGATGTCGTTGCCGTGACCGCGGCCAGCCTGTTCCACATGGAGCGCACGCGGCTGCAGCGCCGTCTCAACCGCGAGCGCGAGGCCTATGAGAACCGCTTCCGCCGGCTTATCCTGGCGCTGCCGCTTCCCTCAGACGTGGACCGCAGCCTGTTGCGTCTGACGCTATTGGGCGCGATCAACTGGACACGAGTGTGGTACCGCCCGGGGAAGCGCACGCCGGCGCAGATCGCGCACCACCTCGTGCACAAGGTGCTGCGCAAGGCGCTGGGCTGATCAGACCGACAGGTCCGCCCAGTTCTTGCTGATCGTGGTCTCGAAGGTCCCGTCGCCGTTCGCGTCGACGCCGATCGTAACCTGCGAGGAGGTCGTGAACGTCTCGTCGCCGTTGATCGTCACCTGGATCTTGCTTCCGCCGGCGCCGGACAGGCTGAGCACGCCGGTGTGGGGGAAGTTGCGGCTGTCGGCGTTGTCGGTGATGCAGGGCGTGACCGTGGCCACCTCCACTGAGCCGCCGATCCTGGTGCTCGCGTAGTTGAAGGTGATGTCGTCGGTTTCGGTGGAGGGGTCGAGGATCGCGACGAGGGTATAGTTGCCCAGGCGCTCGACGAGCGGCCCGGTCGTGGCGAAGATTTCCATGCCCGTGAGGGTGACGGTGTTGATCGAGACGTTGACCGTCTCGGTCACGTTGACGTTGCTCCCGGTGACAACGACGTCGGCGGAGCCCGTCTGGCTGAAGGCGAGGTTGAGCCCAGCCGAGCCGCTGAAGCTAACGCCCGGGCTCAGGGTCATGTTGTCGATAGTGATCGTGCCGTTGACCGACGAGCCGGCGGTTTCCGAGCAGGCGCTGAACGTTTCGGTGGCTGAGGTGGTGCCCTGGTCGAGGCTGACCGAGCCGCTCACTCCGCACGGACTGGTGACCGCCGCGGCGCCGAGCGGGGCGGGCGGCAAGGACGTCAGGCCCTGGGTCAGGCGTCCGATCTCCCGCGCGATGAACCGCGTGAGCACGTGAGACCGCGGGAGCGCAGGCGTCGTGGCGAGCGCGTTCTGGAACTGGGTGCCGAGGCTGGAGGCGCCAAGGCCGGTGAGCGTTGCGCCTGAGGCGACGTTCTGGGCGTTCGTGGTATTGAGCGTTAGCAGCGCGGTCGGCACGACGGGGTTACCCCCGCCGCCTCCGCCCCCCGTCGCGGTTCCAACGCTGCTGCTTCCGCAGGAAGCGAGCGCCATTGCGAGAATCGCCGATGTCGCCGTCTGAAATCTGGTGAGCATGTCAGCCTCCCGAAAAAGGTCCGCGCCGGCGGACGCCGGCGCGGCTTCTGCCATTCGCTACAGGGAGCGGAGGAAGTTGAGCAGGTCCTGCTTCTGGCCCTCGCCGAGGTTGTTGAAGGTGTCGACGACCCCGTTGGCTTCCGACGCGTTGTTCGTCGTCGTGCTGCCGCTCCTGTGCTGCTGGATCGCCTGTACCAGGTCGGTCGTCCTTCCGTCGTGCAGGAAGTAGATCCGCTGACCCAGGCCCCACAGCGGGGCGGTGCGGAACTCTGTCGGTCCCGCCTGCCCCTGGCTCACGCCGTCGGCCAGCCCCGGCCCCATGTCGTGGATCAGCAGGTCGGAGAACAGGTTGACCGGCCTCATGCTGAGCGCCGCGATGCTCGATCTGCCGGTCGTGAACGACGGCGTGTGGCACAGCGCGCAGCCGACGCTGGTGAACACCCGCCTGCCGTTCGCGATCGAGGTCGCGCCCCCGGGGGTGTTCGTCGACGGCGCGGGCGGGGCGAGTAAGCGCATGAAGATCGCGAACTTCACCATGTCCGACGTTCCGTCTGGGCTCGTGGCGGCGTCCATGTTCTGGGTGTCGTTGGGCGTGGAGGCAAACTGGCAGCTCGCTTCCTCCTCGCGCTCGGTGTTGAACAGGTCGTTGGTGATGCCCATCTCTACGTTGTAGGCCTCGCCGGAGAACATCTGCAGCGACTTGTTCTGCGCCTTCCAGCCGAACCTCGCGATGGTGCCGTCGTTGCCGTTGTTGTTGGTCTGACCCGAGATCGTGCGCCCGTTCAGCTGGAAGTTCGCCCGCCCCCTGATTCCGAGAGATGTCTTCTGCGTCGCGTTGGCTACCTGGTTGGCGGCGATCGCGGCATCCGGGATCTGCTCGATCAGGCCACCGCCGAAGGTCGGCGTGGGGATGCGGAAGATCACGTTGTTGTTCGCCTGTTGCGCGGCGAAGTTCGGCTGCGCGAGCGTGCAGCCCACCGCGCCGGTGCGGCCGGTGATGGTGAATATCGCGTGCACGCCGCCGTCGGGCGACCCGTCCGCGTTCTTCACGAACCGCGCTTCACGCACGGGGCCGTTCCGCGTGATGAAGGAGGGCAGCCTATCGGTGCCGCCGTCCTGCGAGGCGAACGCGGCCTGCGGATTGACGGCGGGACTGCTTCCACCGAGCCCGGGCTGCGCGTGGCAGCCGCCGCAGCTGTCGAGGTTCATCCTGGGCCCGAGGCCGTCACCGACATCCTCGGCTTCATTGAAGGCCGTCTGGCCCGAGGTAAAGAAGGCAAGCTGGCCCGCGCTCAGGCCCGGAAGCGGAGTTCCCGCGCCGGGGGCACCGCCGCGCACGCCCGGGTCCTGAGCCTGGCCGCCCGAAGGGGCGGGGGAGAGACTGGGCGAAGGGCTGGGTGAAGGGTTGTTCTGGAAACCGCCCGGGTTGAAGCGCCGGAACCCGAACGAGGACGCGAGATCGATCTGCACCATGAACAGGCCGACCACTGCCAGCACGAAGAGGATGGAGGAAGCCGCTTTTCGCATGACCGTTCCTTTTGGTTGACGGTGGAATGCATGCACAACGACGTGAACGGGCTCCTCCCGCGTTCGCGTCGCCGGTTCCCGTCAGCAACGGGCATGCCATGCGATGTGTCTAGCGGAACATCAATGAGTTGGAGAGTGAAGCTAAGGTGCGCCCGGCGCGCGATCCGTCGTTCCCCGACGACGCGAAGCGGGATCGAGCCCACAAGGAACTGATTTTCGAGCGCTTCGCTCGTCTCCGGTCGGCGACAGGGGATCGAGACGCGGCGACCACGGGGCTCAAGTCGCTGTAAACAAAATAGTCTGCGGGGAAGTTTCGAAAGCCGCATGCGCGCAGGACGGGCGCACGGAGTTATCGCGATAACAGGATGGTGGGCGGTACTGGGATCGAACCAGTGGCCCCTCCCGTGTGAGGGGAGTGCTCTACCGCTGAGCTAACCGCCCGCGGCGCGAATTTTATCAAATCCGCGGGTGCCGGCCCGCCGCGATCGATCACGTACAATGCGCGCGACCATGGTCCGAACCCGCTTCGCCCCCAGCCCGACCGGATTCCTCCATATCGGCGGGGCGAGGACGGCGCTGTTTTCCTGGGCGTACGCGCGTCGGCAGGGAGGCCGGTTCGTCCTGCGGATCGAGGACACCGACCTCGAGCGCTCGACCGAGGAGTCGGTGAGGGCCATCCTAGACGGCATGGCGTGGCTGGGCCTCGACTGGGACGAGGGGCCGCTCTTTCAGATGCAGCGCCTTTCGCGCTACCGCGAGGTGGCCGAACGGCTGCTGCGCGAAGGCAGGGCGTACCGCTGCTACTGCACCAAGGAGGAGCTGGAGCAGATGCGCGCGGCGCAGCGCGCCCGCGGCGAGAAGCCGCGCTACGACGGGCGCTGGCGCGACTCGAAGGAGACGCCCCCGCCGGGCGTCGCTCCGGTCATCCGCTTCAAGAACCCGCTCGAGGGCGAGGTGACCTTCCACGATCTCGTGAAGGGAGCGATCACCATCGCGAACGCCGAGCTCGACGATCTCGTCCTGCTGCGCGAGGACGGCGTGCCGACGTACAACTTCGGCGTCGTGGTCGACGACCTCGACATGCGCATCACGCACGTCATCCGCGGAGACGACCACGTGAACAACACGCCGCGGCAGATCAACATCTTCCGGGCGCTCGGTGCCGAACTGCCGCAGTTTGCGCACGTTCCCATGATCCTCGGCGCCGACGGAGAGCGCCTGTCCAAGCGCCACGGCGCGGTGAGCGTCATGCAGTACGCGGACGAGGGCTACCTGCCCGAGGCGCTGCTCAACTACCTCGCGCGCCTGGGGTGGTCGCACGGGGACGCGGAGATCTTCACCAAGGATCAGCTCGTCGAGTGGTTCGACCTCGCGCACGTGCATCGCGCCGCCGCGCACTTCGATCCGGAGAAGCTGCGCTGGCTGAACCACCAGTACGTGAAGCAGAGGTCGAACGCGTCGCTCGCCGATTTGATGAGGAAGCTGGGCGTGAAGGCGCCCGACGGAGACGGCCCCGATCTCGAGGCGGTGGCGGGCCTGCTGAAGGAGCGCAGCGAGACGGTGCGGGCGGCGGTCTCGGCGGCCGCCATGTTCTACGGCGACGCCGAGCCCCCGGCGGGGGAGCTCGAGAAAGTCCTGACCGAGCAGGTGAGGCCCGCGCTCCGGGATCTGATGAGCCGATTCTCCGCGATCGATGCGTGGAACGACCAATCGATCATGGACGCGGTGAACGCCGTGCTGAGGGAACGCAAGCTCAAGCTGCCCCAGGTCGCGATGCCGCTGCGGCTCATCGTGTTCGGGCGGACGCAGACGCCGAACATCGGACCGACGCTCGCGGTCGCGGGGAAGAAACGCGTCACGGAGAAGCTCCGGAAACACGTAGGCGCGTGATATAATCCGCCGCCTTGCGTGGGGGTATAGCTCAGCTGGGAGAGCGCTTGCATGGCATGCAAGAGGTCACCGGTTCGATCCCGGTTACCTCCACCAGACCGGCCTCCGGCAGCGGTTGAAAAAGTCTTAAGGTCCCCATCGTCTAGAGGCCTAGGACATCGCCCTTTCACGGCGGTAACTGGGGTTCGAATCCCCATGGGGACGCCAAATGAATCAGGAAGTAAATGAAGCAACCCGGGTTACATCCGTCCCGGTGTCTAGCAGGTGGTCTAGAAAGCCTTACCGCTTTGCGTTAGCGGGCCAGGCCTTTGAGTGAAGCTAGGAAGGTTGCTTTAGGACAATCGTGTCCTTGAGCTTCATGAACACGTCCTTGTCACCGAACATCACCGTGCAGCTCCTGCACTGGTAGATCTCGGCAGCCAGGTAGTAAGTACCGTCCGGCCTGGGGAAGCGGACCCTAAAGTATCCGTCCCCGCCACAGAGCGGGCACTCGAAGTGCCACTTGGGCTTGGTCATCGCCATACTGGATAAGCATACAGGATAACCTGGGGGCGTGGCCGGGTACCGACAACAGCCCGGCGAGCGCCGCGCCCACTGTCTACAATATGCTTTGCCGAGGCTGCGTCGCGATGATTGATTGGAGGTCTGAAATGAAGGTGAAAAGAAGAATTGCTGCAGCCTTTCTCTCGGCGGGGCTGGTAGGCAGCACAGGGAGCGCGCTGGCCCAGGAAAAGAGATTCGACTTTGGCAAGGAGCAGTACGACTCCCATTGCGCTGCGTGCCACGGAATCAGCGGCAAGGGCGACGGACCGTTCAAGAAATACCTGACCAAGAGTCCGCCAGACTTGACGGTGCTCGCCAAGAAAAACGGGGGAGTATTCCCGATGGAGGAGGTATCTTCGATCATCGATGGCCGACAAGAGCTGGGGGCGCATGGGCCACGCGACATGCCCATCTGGGGAGCGGAATTCAAGGCACACGAGGGGTATGTGCGGGCGCGGATCCTCGCACTTGCGGAGTACATCTCCCGCCTTCAAGGGAAGTAGCCGACGCGTGTAGCTACTCTGGGTGAGCGAGGCCCATACCCTAGCGTGGGCCAAGGGTAACGGCTTTGGGAGAATCGAGAAGGTTCCGGGACAGAAGAATGGACTGGGACGGGAGGTGACCTGCACTCGCCGGTCTTCTCTACCGGAAGAGATTCCGCATCCAAGTAGCGAACCTTGTAGTCCGTGCAGTTTTCGTGCCCCGATGACGAGATGGGCCGGTCGCTAAAGTGTTCACCGCGTACACCCAATGCGCGCGAACGTCCTGGTCGGTTTTCTCACCCTCATAGTGGAATAGCTTGGCGTTCTCTTTGGACAGTACAACCATAGCGTCGTCCTTGGTGATCCGGCGCTTGGTCATGGCGCCTCCCGCGCGATCTTGACCGCTCTTTCTTCATCTACCATGGTGAAGTTCCTGTTCGTACCTCCCATGCATGGGACGCTCGGCTCTGCGCGGAGCCACCTACTTCAGTACCTGCACGATGTAGAAGCGGATGGTCGTCTTCCCAATGTTTTTGTTCCCGTAGCTCGAGGGCTCGCGGATCATTGTCTGTCCGTCCTTAAGTTGCAGCGTTTCGGTCTTGCCATCGGCGAACGTGCGCAACATGGTTCCACCTTTCAAGACATGTAACACCGCGAGAGGGCGCTCGCGGATTGCTTGCCCCGTACCCGGTTTGTAAGTCGACTCCTGTACTCGGACCCTATCATTCTCGGCCAGCATCTTGACCACGGGCTCCGCAGCTGTCTTTGCCTTCGCTTGGCCCTGAGCCAGCGCGGGATGCACGATAACCCCTATCAACAGGAAAGCAGGGACAAGCAATCCCGCCAGAATTGCGGCTAGTCTTCGCATAAAGACCCCCTTATGTACTTGTACTTGCGCGCGGACCGCGCGCAGGGAACTACGTTTACTCCGCAATCCGCTTCACGTTTTGACTTGCATCAAGGCGGAGCCACGGGTGGGGCCATTTTCATTTCCGTGGTAGGGTAGGGCCGACCGTCTCTGGGGAGGAACGATTGGATTCCCGCCGCCGCATTCCAATTTGCCAAGCAATTCTGGCAGCCTCGGCACTCTCTTTCCTCTTTGGTTGCGCGACGAGCCCCTCTACGCCGAGCCCCTTCACAAGAGAGAACATCACCGCGCTATATAAAGGCATGACCACAACCGAGGTGCAGAAGCTTTTCGGCCCGCCTAACTCTGTGCGCCATACGATGTGCGGTAGACAAGAGCGGTGGCAATGCGAGATTTGGAGCTACGACAGAAAAGGCAGCCGGATTGTCACGAACGACTTTTGGTTTTCCGTAAGCAACGGACGCCTTCTTTATACTTGGGACGTGACCCGCGCTCGCTGACACAGTCGAGCAGGTCGAAAGCGGACTTTCCGCCCTCCGGCCAGCCGTCGCCAGTTTCAAGCGGGGGCCCTACCGCGGGTACGTCACCGCTTGCGCCGAAGCGACGAATACACTTTCCAGCATCCAACCGCGACTGCAAACAGGGCCAAGTAGATCAAGGCCGCGTTCGCAAGCCAGTCGCCGAGTTGCGCCCAAGTGTGGGAATGGTAGAAACCGGGCTTGCCATGCCCGGGGTGCGCGAGCGCAGGGTCCGCGCTGGCGAGGAGCGAGACTAGAGCGAGTCTCCAATTCAACATCGGCGGCACCCTCCGAGAATTCAGGCCCTACAGTGTGCCGTTTGGGTAATGGGCGGGGCTTGACCTAGGTCAAATGAAGGCGCCGCAGACGCTACCCCCGTCGACGTGGTGGTAGATCTTCTCCGAGCCCAGGACGATCGACGCCGTTCTTGCGTGCCCAATCGGCGGTGTCGGTCTCGGTCATCTGCCACGACAACTCGCGCCAGTCGCCTTTCTTCCGCCATGGGCTCGTCGTGTCGTAGACGCGCCAGCGGTAGACAGACGGGCGAGTAGGCCAAAGCGAGCATTCGCAGAAGCCCCGAGCTACCTTTCACCTCTCGAGATAGGCCTTGTAGAACGCAGCAATCGCCTTGCCCGCATCCCTGCCGGATTTATCCAGCACGGCCTTCTGTCGATATTTGGAGCCGAATTCCATTTGCATGGCGTCAATGCCATTCGGGTTGTCGCTGCCGTAGATGGCCACCGTGTATCCGCCGTTTAGGCCGGCGTTTTCAAAGGTTCCGCGCGTCGGCAAATAATTGCTGGGGAAGACCTTGAACCCGTTGGCCTCGAGCTGTCCGAAGATTCCGTTGGGTCCGGTCACGGCGCGAAAACCACCGCGTCGCACAAGGTTCGTTACCGACCTGCCGTTATGCGTGCCTCGCATGACCACGTCGGGGACAAAGCTCTGCCCGTGCACGTCGATCAGCAGACCAGCAGGATATTTGCTGCGTATCTCGTCGATAAAACGGCGAATGGCATTGTGATAGAAATCGTAATAGGGCCGCGCCCTGGGATTCTCCAAAGCGATTTCAGGTGAACGATTCGCATCGATATACTTGCGCTCGAACTTCGCCATCACCACGTAGGGAGTCCTGCCGGTGATTTGCTTGATCTCGTCGGCGATGCGCTGCGCTAGGATGTCAGTGTTTGCATCGCGGCTCTTTACGAATCGTGCCCCCTTGCCCCTCGGCTTGCCCTCGGTGTTGCGCTCCTCGATGCCCGGTATCGCCTGACGACCGCCGTGCGGAACAGTAAGGATGATCGGCAGTGTGCCTTCCCGGACCAGCACTAGATTGGCCGGCGCGTCGTCGGCGGCGTGGACGGGCGCATTGAGTGAAAGGACCAGAAATAGCGACACGACTGCGATACCGCGACGAGTGATCATGTTTGTCCTCCCCAAGTGCAACGACAAGCGGCTACGGGATTGCACCCGTGACATTCTGCCTGTATTTCCTGATGATCGGATTGGCAATCCGTGGAGATCGAGGCTGAAACCGGCGACTTAACAGTCGGGTCGAGCCGCGCCAAGCCATGCCTCGCAGGGCGGCGCGAGGCGTGTTATATACGGCGCAAAGCCGTATGGGACGCAACCATCATGAGCTTCGCGCCGGACCAGCGGGTCCAGGCTGCGTCAGAATTCCGGAGGCACCATGAGAGCATCGGCAGAGAGCCCGTGGATCGTGGTCAGCAGCGAGGCGGGCGAAGACCCGCAGGGATTCATCGACTGCCACATCGACTACGGCAAACAGCGCGCCGCGTTCCGGATCAGCGTGAACGGCGGGCCGGCAAAGCCGCACGATGAGCTGAGAAGGCTCGTGTCGGTCCTCGCAGACGCCGTGCGGGAGAACCGGATTCGGATCGAAGGCCGCTGATCCCGCCCAAATGGGAAAAGCGAACGGCGCGTGGTCGCGCGCCGTCCGCCTGCAACGCCGGTCTTGAGTGGATGCAGGAAGGCACCCCGCAGGGTGCCTTCCGGTGAAGCTGGACTGCTGCTTAGCCGCGGCAGGAACCCGGCAGGAACTTCGGGTTCAGGTTGGTGCCGTCGACCGTCGAGCCGCAGCGCCACGCATACACGGTGGTCCCGCCCACATCGGCCTTCGTCAGCGTGTTGGTCGCGTCCTTCATCGGAGCCAGCGTGACGATCGTGCCGTTGATGTTGGCGCTCGCCGCAAACCCCTGGATCGCGATCTGGACCAGGCCGTCCTGCGTGGTGTGGATGCTCGCGACGTACTTCGACGCGCCGGCGACGCTGGTCGTGACCTCGCAGCCCCAGGCGTCGGCCGCCTGGGTGGCGCTGTTGCCGCTCTGGTAGATCTCGGTCACCGAGGTGCGGCACGCGCTCGCCGCGAGGATCACTTCCGAGATCTTCGCGCGGTTGCTGTAGTCCTGGTACGCGGGAAGCGCGACCGCGGCCAGAATGCCGATGATCGCGACCACGATCATCAGCTCGATCAAGGTGAAGCCTTTCTGCAACGTTCTCATCTCTAAACCCCCCTAAAAGGTATCGGGGGAGTGTAGGGCGTCTGGACGGTTGTTGCGAGGCATTTGTGCCAAACCAGGTCCCGGGAGCCCTCGGGTTCCCCGGCATTCAGGTTCGCGCAAGGTTTCGAAGACGGATTCGCCGCGGGCGAAGCGGTTATATACTCGCCCCGGACGTCCCATGCTCAAGCT
>Ga0187774_10000217_pt1 | contig 19102 bp, 29 predicted proteins | sample 0216_BV02_MP05_2_FD_133152 | JGI IMG/M metagenome (GOLD analysis project Ga0187774, IMG submission 133152) | Tropical peat soil microbial communities from peatlands in Department of Meta, Colombia - 0216_BV02_MP05_20_MG | ecosystem: Environmental > Terrestrial > Soil > Wetlands > Peat | place... | reverse complement strand
CACAACATCTGCATTATGTAAATGCATTTTGGGGTAAATTTGATTTGGGGGATTCGGGGATATAGTGTTCGAGTGGATTTAAATTCTTTCGAAGAAAGAATTTACCTCGGAGGCTCGATGTAACTCGGGCCGAGAATGAGCGAGAATACTATATCCCCGAATCATCTACTATATTTGTAATAATTTTTATTCTTAATCTGGAGTAATGGAGATCATGGAAGACGAAACGACATATCTTATTATTCCAGCAGCGGGGCTTGGTAAAAGGATGAAGCCTGTCAATCCAAAAATGCCTAAGGAGATGCTTCCCATAGGCAATAAGCCAGCCATACAGTATGCCGTAGAAGAAGGTCTTTCAGCTGGTATTCAAAATATTGTTATTATCATTAACAGGAAAAAGGAAATAATCCGCAAGTATTTCACCAATAGAAAATTCAGACAGAAATTTTTCCCATCTGCCCTTGAGGATTCAAGAAAAATCGAAAATGAGTACCTTATTACTTTTCTGTATCAGGAAGACCCTTTAGGTGAATCCGATGCCATAAGTCTTGCTGAGGATGTTGTCGGAAATAATATTACGGCTATAATTTATCCTGACAATATTTATTTACCTGCACCGGGTGCATTAAAGATCCTGAAGGCTGCTTTTTTAAAATATGGAAAAGACATTGCCGCCCTCACAGAGGTAAGAAAAGAAAATGTCTATGGATTTGGTAACTCTGGAAGAGTAGATCTCTCACCTTTAGAGGACAACATCTTTTGTATTGAAAGATTTCTTCCTAAAGGTAATGGTCACTTTGTTCCTCGCTTCAAAGGAGAACTCCGCACCTGTGGTATTACAATATCAGGCCCTCATATTTTTGAATACATAAAAAAGGCCAGAGAGTTAGTTATGGATGGCGAATTGACGGATGTACCGGTTCGAAGTCTCATACTTAAGGAAAAGGGATTCCTCGGCTGCCGTCTTCCGGGCATTGTTTTCGACATCGGACATCCAGAAGGCTATAAACTCTGCCTTTCATACATCGAAAAGAAACCCTACTAAAAGCAATTTGATACACAAATATAAAATCTATACTACTTAAATCTAATCTACTTTATTCATAAACCGATTATCGATAATGGCGGATACAGTGTTTGAGAGGTTTTAGTCGCATCGACTACCTCGCAAGGCGTTAGCCCGAGTCCGCCTGAGGCGGAGAGCGAAAATACTATATCCGCCTCGTGTACAAAAACAATTTATGAATTAAATGGGCTAAACTTTATTCTGTATCCAGAAGCTCCGTCGGGCGAGCCTCAAGAGAAATGCGCTCCCGCTTTCTAATGGCATGAATTGTTAAGGGAACTCCAATCAGATGCCGCGACAGAGATAGCTGAAGGTCATCAAGGGATCCAATCGATGTATCACCTGCTTTTATAATGATGTCCCCAGGCATTAATCCAGTAACAGCCGCTGCCGAGTTTGGCTGGACTTCGGTTACCAACACGCCTGTGGAACTTTTTAGACGATACAGAACAATCAGGCGGCGATCCAAATTTACAGTCTGCCCTGAAATACCGAGATAAGCCCTCCGTACACGACCCTCGCGGATAAGCTGTGCGGCAACCCACTTTGCTGTATTTATGGGTATAGAAAAGCAGATCCCTTGTGAACCAGCAATAATAGCTGTATTAATGCCAATCACGCGCCCGCCAGAATCCACCAACGGCCCGCCAGAATTGCCTGGGTTAAGTGCCGCATCAGTCTGGATCACATTCTCAATTAACCTTCCCGTCTGTGTCCGAAGGATACGGCCTAAAGCACTGATAACACCTGCAGTCACTGTAGTTTGAAACCCAAGAGGATTGCCAACAGCAACCACAAGCTGGCCTACTTGTAACTTAGCTGAATCTCCCAACTCGGCTGTGGGAAGACCAGATTCCAAGATCGAAAGAACAGCCAAATCACTGTGCGGGTCATTGCCAATAATCCGTGTAGAAAAATTTCGTCCATCCTGGAGACGAACCTCTATTTTCTCTGCAGATTGAACAACGTGACTGTTCGTTAGTATATATCCGTCCGGGGTAATTATCACGCCGCTCCCAACACCTCTGATCTCAGGGATGCCGCGACGTTTTAGCTGTTCTGGTGCACGCATAGCCAATCCCACACTTACAACGGCAGGACCAATGCGCTCGACCACATGGATTACAGTCTGTGAATAAGCATCCAGTATTTCTGCCTCGACAGGTCGAGCCTCAGCAGGCTGATTCTGGCTAACGGTATCCGAACGAACTCGCTTTAATCTCACTTGATTCTACCTCCTCATCTATGAAAGGTTACGCACTTTCCTCTATTTCTATTTCCAATGATATTTTGCTAACCCCCTAAAAATCTCACCCGATTAATATTCAGGTATCTTTACATTCTTCAAATACTCCGCACTCGTTTCAGGTAACAGCGGGTTTATATGCATACCTGAGCCAAGTTCAAAACCTGTAGTCATCTCCACCCGAGGAACAATAGTCAGATACCAGTGAATAAACTCCGAATCTGCATTGCTTGGCCTTCCGGACCTTATCAAATAATTAAAGTCAGGACAATCTAATCCGTGGTATAACTTTGTCATGACAGATTTAAGATTAGTTGCGAGGTCCCATATCTCTTCCGGTCGTATATCGGCAAAAGAACCTGAATGCCTTTTAGGAAATACCCAGATATGAAATGCAGAAAGCGCTGCATAAGGAATAAAGGACAAAAAATGTTCTGTATTAAAAAGAATCCTTATGCCATCATTTAACTCATCTTGTATAGTTTTGCACATAAGGCAATCGCCAGTTTCATCGAAAAATTTCATGGATGCTTCAAATCTTTCTCTTATCTGAAGAGGTGTTATAGGCATCCCTACTAACTGAGAAAGGGGATGATCTACAAAAGTCCCTGCTGAGGACCCACTATTTTTGAATATAATTACATATTCCACTCTTGAATCTTTATACGTTTCCACAAAACGGTCTTTACATGTCTGTATTACATCTTTTAACTGATCAGCGGACATAGTCGCTGTTGTTAAGTTGTGAATAGGGGTCTCAACAATCAATTCGTGTATACCCACCCCATTGACACCTTTTTTTAACCCGCAGTCCCATCTTTTCCTCTCGCCTTCCTCAGAAAGCTTTGAAAATTTATGTCTAACAACTCTTATTTTCCACACAGAATCACCATGGATCCTAAATATCTCATCCGGCGTTCTAAATTCGTTTCCAGGGCAGAAGGGACATGTTTCTAGAAATTCCGGGAGTCTTTTCTTTACTCTTCTTACAATAAAATCTTCTGGTCTTTTACTCTGCTCTTTCGCAATAATCACCCATGTGCGTGTTATTAAGTTCAATCTGATTTCAGTCATTTTTCACCTCTCAGACTTATCAAAAATTCAGAGAACACTACAACACCATCTCCAAACATATAGAATTATACTTCACCTGCACCTAAATCCATTATTTATTCTGTTCAATGTTTCCACATGCAGGGCAGTTATGATCTTTTTGGGCCTTAAAAATTTTGAATTCAGCCTTACTCCCATCCCAGAACAGGAGTCTCCCTTTGATATTTGTACCAAGACCGGTTAAATACTTAAGGGTCTCAAGTGCTTGAAGGGAGCCTATAACACCTGGAGTTGCTCCAAGAACGGGAAAGACCTCATTCGGAGGGGCCTCGGGAAAAAGGCAGCGGAGACAAGGCGTTTCTGGGGACTTTATGAACGAAAGCATACCTTCCATCCCTCTTATACTTCCATAAACCAGAGGGATACTCTTCTTGATAGCTGATTCATTTAAGAGATATCTCGTTGGAAAATTGTCCATACAATCAACAATGATATCTGCATTGCCGATAAGTTCATCTACATTTTCGACAGATATTTTTTCTGGAAGTGCTGTTACCTTTATGTAGGGGTTCATTCTTTCAATGGTGAGTTTTCCGGAGACTGCCTTATTTGTGCCTATTCTTGTATGGTCATGCAATATCTGTCTGTTAAGGTTTGTCAATTCAAGATTATCGAAATCACAGATTTTTATATGGCCTATTCCGGCAACGGCAAGATATATAGCTACGGGAGAGCCTAAACCCCTGCACCTGCTATAAATACAGTAGAATTTTTAAGTTTTCCCTGCGTTATTTCACCCCAACCATCTATCAACATCTGCCTGTGGTATCGTTTAAGCTCTTCTTCTGAAAACCCCATCTTCTTTCCTATATAAATTTCTTCGTTTAATAATAAGAAATACCTCGGCATTTTAGCAACAGATACCTCTCTAAATCCGCATTACTAACTAAAGACCATTTCGAAGAGATAATAGATACAGGGGAAAAATATGCGGAAAGTTGATGGGACCATTAGCCCAGGTTATTCATAAATTATCTCTGGGTGCCTCCAGAAGGAGACTCATTTGAGCGGTTTTAGTCGTATCGACTCCCTCGCAGACCCGAAGGTCAGAACTATAATGAGCGAAAATGAAGTCTCCTTCTGAAAAGATAGTTCGTTTCATGAATAATCGGGGTTAGTTAGATATGAATATATAAGAATCTTTTCTGCCTGAAAAGAAAAGAATACATCAAAGGTAAGAAGGTCGTAAACTCTCGTGCGCTTCTTTCGGGGGAAGGTGAAGAGAAGAGATGACAAAGGTAATGCTATAATTTTAAGAGAGGGGATTAAGTCCCCTCTCTTCCTTTTAATGAAAGATCAAGACAACTTTGCGATAAGTTTCTTTATCATATCTTCTTCTTCGTGAAGGGGTGGTTTCCATTTGACATCTTCTGTTTTTACTACTTCTTCTCGCAGTTCGCCGAGATAAAATTCCAAGATATGCTTTAATATTTCCTTTTCTTTTTCACTTATTTCGAGTATCACAATACTCACCTCCTTTTGCTATAGCCAGCCTTTTTATAAAAGGCTCCATTTTAGAAAGTTATTAAAAGTTAATTTGCAATACAAATAGAGCAAGATCAAGACATTTTTGTAATAAAAGTTTAGCAGAATTCTTTAACAAATGCTATAGCAAATCCCCATTCGTCCTTTCTTTTTGGACCAGAGGCCTCCTGCTTTTCCTTCTATCAAGTACCTCAGCAAGAAAAGGAAGGAGTAAAGAACCACCTGGAAGCAAAAAGATGATAAGTGCAGGAACGAGCTTAGAGATATTTTTAAGGTGAATCTTAATTTCCCTTTTTTCTTCTCTTGTCCATTTTTGATCCGTATTTCTCGGTTTCATGAGCAACTGCATAAGTCCTTTAACCGCGAGAACCTCTTCAAGTATAAATGCTTTGTTCTTAATAATTAGGCTTTTAAAATAATTTATTATCATCTTTTGGTCTGAAAATCGCTGCCAAATTTGCGGTTATCTTATGGTTTAGATTGGGTAATTATAACTTTAAAAGAAGAAAAAAAATAAGGCATAATTTTTGATGCAAGAAATGAATGACCATGTGGCAAGACCACAGGGTATCAAAAATTAAACAGACTCTATTAAATTATATAGTTAGTCTTTCTATCTTTTATTCAACTTTTATTCAACCAAAACCTTCTTCTGTTTTTTCTTAGCCTCTTCAGTCTTCGGTATCCTAATTTCAAGAACCCCCTCTTTAAATTTTGCTGTTGCTTTGCCCGTCTGTACCTCAGAAGGCAAGCGGAATGATCGTGTGAAGGAGCCGTATGAACGTTCCATCCTGTAATAATTCTTTTTCTCGACCTTTTCTTCTTTCTTCTTTTCTCCAGAAATAGTTACGATATCATCCGTGACTTTTACATCGATATTTTCTTTACTCATTCCGGGTAACTCTGCCTTTACTACCACATCATCTCCTTCCTCAAAGACATCTATCGATGGTGTGACTTCTTCAATTTCAGGCATCCTTAACCGTGGGAACCACGACGGGCGCATTAAAGAAAAAGGTCTCCTGAAAAAGTCCTCGAACCACTTCTCCATTTCTTCAAAGTGTGTAAGGGCTTTTGTTGGCTCAACCTTTACTAACTCCTCTGATTTCTTCTTTGCCATAACTCCACCTCCTAAAAATATATTATCAATATATAAATAAAACTCTTATTAGAAGTCAATATCGAATACCACACTCAGGCTTCCATTAGCAGGGGGAAGGCAGAGGTAAAAGAGGCATCGAAGGGAATGAATATGAAAGCATATGATATAATTGTATTCAAAATAGACTTGAGTCCTTTATCTATTAATTAATAGTGGAAGAATCTTTTAAAATGTTGTAGTGAAGGGGGTCTTATGGAAAATAATGAACTCTCTGATAGTAAAGCACTTAGTAGATTTTACACCGGTAAAGATGGTTTATGTGATTACAGACTTAGTAGATTATTTTAAAAGACTTGGTTTTGTAGGACTGGAGGAAAGAAAAATACAGTTCTTATGGTCTATAAAAAGGATTACAATTTTTAAGAAAACATTCAAAGAAATCCTATGAATATTCAAGAAAAAGTGCAAGAAGTCATAAAGAGATTAAAAAAAGAGTATCCTGAGCATAGGACAGCTCTCAATTTCAGCAACCCTTTCGAGCTTCTCGTCGCAACTATTCTTTCTGCACAGGCCACTGATGTCCACGTAAATAAGGTAACGGGAAACCTATTTAAAAAATATAAATCTGTTAAAGATTATGCGAATGTTTCGATCGAAACCCTTCAGAAAGATATCAGTTCTATAAATTTCTATAAAACCAAGGCAAAGAATATTCATGATTCAGCAAAGATGATAGTTGAAGAATTCAATTCAAAGGTCCCCGCAACAATGGGTGAACTAATAAGCCTTCCAGGGGTTGCAAGAAAAACTGCTAACATAATACTTTCTAATGCTTATGGAATCAATGAAGGTATTGCTGTTGATACCCATGTTAAACGCTTGGCTTGTAGACTTGGCCTTACGAAGAATCAAGATCCAGTCAAGATTGAAAAAGACCTTATGGCGATAACTCCAAAGGGAGAATGGGGCAACCTTTCACATCTCTTGATATTTCACGGAAGAAAGATCTGTCAGGCAAAAAAGCCTAACCATAAAGAATGCGTCCTCTATAGCATCTGTCCATCGAGGAATATATAAGAGATAGAATTTTAGAGGGGACTACTATCAATCTCTTTCAACAGTTACGACTCATACCACTGTGGAACTTTGATACGCGTACCATTTTTAGATAGCATTATAGCTTCCTCTACCCACCTTAATCTGTTGTCCATGTCTTCACACCATTGTTTCAATTCATCCAATTGCTTGAGTATGTTATCGAATAATTCAAATTCTAAATCATTCAACACAGTGGCTCTTCCTTTTAAACGTTCCTTAACCACTTCCATGCACCGTACATGTTTATAAAAAGATATGCAAGAAACACAGTAGCCTGAGCCAATGCCCCATATTTGATATCGTAAAAAATCCAATACGTATTGGTTGCTGCGAAAATCAAAAAACACCACCACTTTTTGTGTATTGCCGATAATGTTCCAATTATGGTTAGTGCTGTAAATATCCAAGCAATCTCTAAACTTTTCATGTTCTTATATTCCTTTGTCTTATAAGTTATCAAGTCTCGTGCCATAAATATAGTTCTGCAACTTATTGAATTTAAAAATAAAAAAATGAATCTCTGCATAGATTAAACCGAAAAATCATGACAAATTATGTCAATATCAAATATTTAGGTCAGAACATGGCATAGCTTATCAAAAAACCTAATCCAAATTATTTAGTGGTAGCCTCTCACTGAATGACCTCCAGCAATTACATATACGGCGTCAGATTCACCTGCATTCTCAAGAAAACATTCTTGTGCACCTTTTATATAGAAAGTGAAACCTTCTATTTCGCTTCCTGAATAAAACCCTATCACTTTTAAAAATGAACTCTTGGAAAAAATTTCGGCACCCTCTTCTTATAAAGTCTATATTCTTCACCGAAGCGATTTAAAAGTTCCCTCTCTTCCAGAGGAGTAATTATTGTATAGACCAATAAAAAATCAAGCAATGTGATAATGCCTATAGCTATCACTCCCGTTATGAGAAAGATGCTGGAAAACATCAGGATATGAGCAAAGTAGGTCGGGTGTCTAACAACAGCAAAAGGTCCTCTTGTTATCAGTTTCCCTTTTATGTTGGTAGACACCTCAGGTAATCCAACCAACCCCCACAGGCCGAGAAGTTGACCAGCCCAGACATGGAGTAAGGTGCCAAGAACTAATAAACTTATACCTGTTATATTTAAGATTACTGAAAGGTCTACTTTAAACTGAAGCACAAAAGTTCTATTTCTATAAATGATATATGCTAATGGGAGCCATGTTAAAAGAGGCGTTACATAGGTCAAAAGACCTATTTTTTTAATAATTCTTGAAAGACCATGTACAGGGATCCAGAAAAGAGGTATTATGGGCCAGAGGATAATTGTCATAAGGGCAAGGAAGTCGAGCATATTTATACTTCAATAAAGCATTGTGGATCCTCAGATAGGAAGTCATCTTTTCCTCTTGAACATGAATAAGCATAGGCAATCGCCCTACATCCTCTGCATGAAGCCCATCTATGACATCTACCGCATTTGCCTTTATAATATTTTCTATCCCTTAGTCTTAATAATATTTCTGATGTAGCCCATAATTCTCGAAGGGAATCTCTTTTTATATTGCCTATTGGAACATGAAGTCTCCTGCACGGCGTAATTGTTCCATCCTGCAATATAGTCACACCCGAGACTCCTGCTGCACAACCTCCTAAGGGAATAGACCCTCTGTCTTTGTTATTTATCGAAGACATCTGGGATAGAATAGGATCTCCCGTTACTATCTCAAGGTCGTCTACATTTAAAGACAGGATAGTTTTGTATAATTTTTCTATCTTTTCTTTCTTCAACATTTTATTTAGTAGCCCAGCGCCTCTGCCTGAAGGAACAAGCCTTGAAAAACTGAGTCTCTGGACACCTATTAAGGACGAAAGCTCCACCATTTCCATAAAATAATCGGCATTAATATCAGACAGAGTAAGATTTAATGTAACTTTTACACCTGCATCAAGAAGATGCTGAACTCCTTTTATTGCTGAAGAGAAACTGCCATTGCCCCTGATTATTTCATGAATCTTTTCTGGTCCTTCTATACTTACTTGAACTCCTTTTACGGAAAGTTCTGAAAGAATTTTTGCTTTTTTCTTATCAATAAGAATACCATTTGAAAGTAGATAGACATCAAATCCTCTGCTCTTTATCTCTCCAATGACCTCGAAGATATCAGACCGTATGAAGGGTTCACCACCTGTGATATTAAAACTTGAGGAAATTTTGATTTCATATTGTTCCTCCCATTCCTTCAACATATCTGACACCTCACCAATAACCTCCTTTATCTCAGACAAGGACATCTCTTCCCTTCTTGAGCCATCTTGATAACAGTGTTTACACTGGAGGTTACATCTTTCAGTAAGGTGCCACTGGATAAAGAAGTCAAAAGCTTGAGTTATAGTCATAGCGTATCGTGACAGTAATGATAAACTCTATTGATGAATATGAGCAGACATGGCAGAAATTTTCTTCCATAAATTTCTGCCATGTCTGCCGTGTCTGCCTCTCTCTTTTGTTGCTTGACCAGCAACGTTAGCTCTTTCAGCCCTTTCACTTTTGGCATACCTTCGTGGGATTATCCCTCAAAGCCTTTTTAAGGTCATCCCATAAGGAAGCCTCAAGCCTTGATGCCTGTTTACTCAAAGGCTTTTTCATACCTTTCACCTCCTCTCTGAACATAAATCTATAGACAAAGATCCGGTTAAACTTACTGTTTTATTAGTTCCTTAACCTCCTTCTTACCCTCTTCTAATTCTTTTACCTGCTCTTTGTCTAACTGTAATAAGAGCGTTTGAAATTCTCCAACATGTGTCTTTTCTTCTCTGGCTATATCAAAAAGGACCTTTCTGATGTCCTTCTTTTGTGTCATCGCTGCCATCTGCTCATAGAAATTTATTGCATCAAGTTCAGCAATTATACCTGCTCTTAGTATCTCTCGGTCTATGTCTTCCTTTTTCATCCCTTCAAGATTGATGGGTATCTTCGATAACATCTTACACCTCCTAAAGTTTTACTCAAATAAATATTTTGATTTCCACCACAAAATATTACTTATGCATAGTTTGGTAAAACCTCCCTTCTATCATTATTTCGCTGCTCCTTCAATACAATAGTAAAAATCTGTCAAATCATATTTATTCCAGACATCACAAAGGAGATCTTAAACCCCAAGAGGACTACTATAACAATGGCAAAAATACCGTGGAATGAAGCCCTGGGTGAAGATTCTGATCTTGCTTTCAAAATAAAATCGAGATAGAGATATGCTATAAAAATATAAAGTAAAAAATAAAGTTTAGCATTTAACTTGTGTATTTTCCTGAGTTTTTCACTATTATACTTTTTACCTGTTTTCTCGAAGATCTCGAACATAGTAAACATTTGTACAAAAGTCAGAAAGAGCAACATAAGAGATAATAAAGATTTCAGTAAAAATATCGGCATAAAGGAATTCCTCATAAAAGAGCGGGAGAAAGGCATTAAATCCTCTCTCCCTTTTTAATTTACTCGGCCGTCTTTTTAGGCATCTCAGCCGGTTTCAACGACTTGATGTAGGCAACGATATCTTTCATCTGTTCCGACTTTCGATCGATTGCTTTACCCTTAAGGGCATTCTCAATGCAGAAGTTTACAGCCCCCCTAAGACCCTCCTGTTTTTTGCCCATAATGTTAAATTCTTTCTTTCCAGCGGCCTTTTCCAGGCCCTTCCCATTGGGATGGCATGAATTGCAGGACTTTCCTGTTGTTCCACCGGCAAACTTTGTGTCATTGAAAAGGGCCTTACCTTTTTCCACATTACCTGCTGCAAAGGCAAAGGAAAAGACTAATCCGAGTGTTATCATAGACAGCAAGGTTATCTTTAAAACCTTCATCCTTTTCACCTCCTTTCTTTATAACATTTTTATACGCCCTACTATATTTCCTTTTTAAGATACTGATTCGTGAAAAAATCCCTGAGGACGTCAGCCCTGTCAATGGGTTCGTAACAAACGTTTTTAAAGCAAGGAATAATGCAACCCCTATTCTCTCCATACACTATACTTATATAGGGTATAAAGAATGAGAAGACTGTATCAGTTAATTCATTCTCAGGTGATGTCTCAATTGTAAGTTTAAGGGAGTTAAAATATGCATCCAGCGCGCAAAAATAGTATCCTGAATGAATCCCCATATCTCTTGCTGCCAAGGAAAATGTCTTTAGCGCATCCTCTGCATATTTAAGATATGAATCATTATCGATCATATAGTAAAGTTTGAGCAGTAAAATGATCCCCAAGGAGTTTGCCGATGGATGAGGGATATCTTCTATCGTCTTGCACCTTAATCCGATAATCTCTTCAGCAGTATCAAAAAATCCTCCTTCCTCTGCATTCCAGAATTTCTGTATACACAGTTCCATAAGCTTATCTGCCATATCAAGATAAGATGAATCTCCTGTGATCTCATAGGCAGCAATCAAAGCATCTATCAGATAGACATAGTCATCCAATAATGCCTTAACATTCTCTGTGTGAAAAAGTTCGTTTTCCTTAAAATTACTTTTCATTATCCTCTTAAGGCTCTTAAGGGCGAAGTCTTTTAAATGCCCCTGTTTAAAAACTCTGTATGCCCTTAAATATGCTGTAATGAGCATCCCATTTAAGGATGTATATAATGTTTTATCAACAAATGGTGCTTCCCTCCCCATCCTTTCCTGCAATAATTTTCCCTTACCAATTTTGATTATTCTTTTTACTTTATCTAAATCCATTTTGAGCTTCTCAGAAATTTCTTCTAACTCCATAGAGACAAACAAAACCTTTTTTGATCTATCATGGTGCATTGCCCCTCTTTCATGAAGAAGGTGAAGAGAGAGTACCTTATATTCTTCATTACTGAGAACTCTCCTAAGATCCTCATCTTTCCAGGTAAAATACCCCCCTTCGTCGTCGGGCATAACATCAGCATCCTGACTTGAAAAAAAACCTCCTTCCGGATCAGAAAGGACATCGCTAATAAAATGGATTATCCCTTCTGCAACATCTTTAAAATACTCGTAACCAAAAATAAAATAGGCGTCGACATAATTTTTTAAAAGCCATGCATTGTCGTCAGCCATCTTCTCAAAGTGAGGTACTATCCATGCCTCATCAGTAGAATACCTGTGAAATCCACCACCAATCTGATCATGAAATCCACCTTTGGCCATTGACTCAAGAGTCTTTTTGACAGCGTAACCTATAGATTCATCTTTTGTGAAGAAGTACCTATTGATAAGAAATTGCAATGCCCCTGGCATTGGAAATTTAGGAGCCGACCCGAAACCGCCATTCTGGGGATCAAAAAAGGAAAGGATGATTGTAATAGCTTCATTGATCATTGATTCCTGAATATCTACATGTGATGAAGGTTTTTGTTTTAGGGAATTTAAGAGATTCTCAGAATATTGTGTTATCTCCTCCTTTTTTGATTTGTAAAAATCAGCAACTAACCTTAGTACTTTTTTGAATCCTGGCCTGTCGAGTATATCATCAGGTGGAAAATACGTTCCTCCAAAAAACGGTTTCCTATCAGGAGTTAAAAATAGACTTAAAGGCCACCCTCCACCAAGACCCATGGCAGCAACTACTTTTTGGTATCTCCTGTCTATATCAGGTCTCTCGTCTCTGTCGAGTTTTATATTAATAAAATTCTCATTAAGAAACCTTACAATCTCCTCATCTTCGAAACATTCCCTGGCCATTACATGACACCAGTGACACCATATCGCGCCTGAACTCAGAAATAAGGGTTTATCCTCTTTTTTTGCCTTTTCAAAGGCTTCATCTGACCATGGGTACCAATCGATTTTCTGAGACGCAGAATGACTGAGATAGGGAGATCTCTCTTTCGAGAGCCTATTCATGAAAATCTCTCTTCTTTCCAGGGATCTGCTGAATTACTGTATCCCCTTTTCTCCCAAAATCCTGGTTTATCCTTTTTCAAAAACTCTATGCCTCTCACCCACTTTGCGCTTTTGTATGCATATCTTTTGGGCACTACAAGTCTCAGCGGAAAGCCATGGTCAGGTGTCAAAGGCTTACCATCAAGTTCATAGGCAAAAATAACATCGTTATCCATTACAACCTCTATTGGTAGATTTGTTGTATATCCCTGTTCAGCAATTATCTCTACAAACTCTATTACCCTAAGGGGTCTTGCCATAGATGCTATGGTTTTAAAGAGCACCCCTTTCCATCGAATATCAAACTTACTCCAACCCGTAACACAGTGAAAATCAGTAATAAGCTTAGTTGACTGCAGGGAAAGAAATTCCTCGTATGTTAATTTCAGAGGCCTTCCTACAAGCCCTGTAACAGTAAAAAACCACTTCTTCACATCGAACTCAGGAATATCTCCGTAGTGAAATATTGGGAAGCCTTCTGCCAGTCTCTGACCCGGTGGAAGTCTATCTTTCTTATTCACTTTCAACCCCTCCTGAGTTTTTTCATAGTCTCTTTCAAAAAGGCAGGCAAATCAGATGGCTGTCTTGAAGTAACAAGGTTTCCGTCAACAACAACCTCTTTATCCTCATATAAAGCTCCCGCATCCTTCATTTCCTTAGCTACGGATTTATAACAGGTGGCCCGCCTACCCTTTAGCAGACCTGCTGATATTAATGTCTGCGGACCATGGCATATTGCTGAAACTGGCTTGTTTTTCTGAAAGAAGTTTTTCGCTATCCCAAGGGCATCTTTTTCTTTCCTGATAGTTTCAGGTGCCTTTCCACCTGGAAGGATGAGAATGTCATAATCATCAGGTGTTACTTCCTTAAGAGTTTTATCTACCCTTACTTCATATCCATGTTTCCCTTTTATTGCTCCCTTTTTTATCGAAGCAATATCTACTTGAATTCCCTCTTCTTTTAAGCGGTAATAGGGTACAAGGAGTTCAGTATCCTCAAAATTATCAGCACTTATGATTAACGCCTTCATTTTCTTCACCTCGTCATATTATTAATTTACGGTTATCATTTATATGGTGATAACCTTTTGACTGATTATAAGAATGTTCATGTTTTATGGATTATGTGCTATCTTAAACATAAGGAATTCTTCATGAGTGAGCAAAAAAGAAAAGGAAGACCACCAGTACGTCCCAGATTGTTAGCCTTCCTTCTCTGGAAATGATGTAACTTTTACTTCATGAGTTTCGTTATCGAATCGCGAAGTTCTCCGTAAGCTACTGGTTGAGGAATTCCTGCAATCTTCCATGCCGTAAGAGGATCAGGGAACTGTTCAAAGGTGCATTTTTGGGGCTGATGTATATTTATGCATATATGGGTCGGTATTGGAAAGGCATTAAACTTTTTGTAATATTCCCTCATAAATTTGATTATTTCAAGTTTCTCCTTTGTCAGTGGGCATGTCTTGCTCACTCCTTCCTTATCTGCTAATGCACAGGCTACCTTTTCATTCCAATCATCATAATTCACCAGAAATCCCTCTTCGTCCAATTCAATCTTTTTCCCTTCAACGTCAATAAACGGCATATTTTCCCCCTCCTATTTTAGTCTTGTTTCTACTGCTGACCAAAGAATGTTTTTAGAAAAGGCCTCAATGTAATCAGCCCTCTTCAGGCCATAATCTATCATAAAGGCATGTTCGAATACGTCCATGATCAATATAGGATTACACCCAGCAGGATGAGAAACATCATGTTCGTTTATCCAGAAGTTGATAAGTTTTCCATTAGAAATATCCTGATAAAGAACTGCCCAACCGATTCCTCTCATTGTTCCTACTGCCTTGAAATCCTTTTCCCATGCCTCATAACTTCCAAAATCTTCTGCCAATTTTTTGGCTAATTTTCCTTCCTTATTAATCCCTCCTTTGCCGCCAAGATTTTCGAAATAGTATTCATGAAGCCTCATGCCATTGAATTCCCATCCGAGCCTTCTCTTGAGTTCAGCGTATTCTGGGGCACCTGTTTTACCATCCTTCAGCATCTGATTAAGGATATCCAATACTTTGTTTGTATTATTAACATAACCTTGATAGAGAGTAAAGTGATTTTTCAAGAGTGTTTCACTAAATCCCTCCATCCCTATGAGTTTCGAATAATCCTTTGTAGCGTATGACATAGCCTTTACCTCCTTTTTTAATGTAGCCCTGAGAAGAGCTGAATACCCGAATATTATTGCAGCCCCTCCTAAGGCAGTTATTGTAAAAAATTCACGCCTGTTAAGCATAAAGGCAGCTCCTTATAGGTGTCCATTTTTATAAATTATAAAGGAGAAAGACGAGCAGAACCATCAGTGTAAATCTGATTTTTTTGTAGGATTTTCCCTTGTCTTTCTATCGGTTTTTATCCTACACAACTAAAAGCCTTCCTCCACACACATGTTCTTTTTACTTAAAGCTTCTTTTAATATTTTCCAAATTTTACAAACTCATTAAGTTTTCTCCTGAACGGCCTCGGAAGTAAGTTGGGTATGACCGAGAATAAGCGATAACACCATATTCTATCTGTATTGAGATTTAGAAGAAGAGTCGACACATTCATTAATGCTCCTGATTATATTATCAAGGGTGATACTACCTGATTCAAGAAGCTGGCATAATAATGTAAACCCACCACATGGTAGATAACTGCCCCTATACTGAATAAAATCACAATCTTTTTCATAAAAGGAACACGTAATGCACATATTCTTCACAAGCTCATTTGCTGTCGCTTGAGCGAGAACCTTACCAGACTTTTGGAAGGTAATTTTCTTTCCCCTCTGTAATAATTTCTCAACCACAGAAAACCCCTTGCACGCAAGTTCTTTATTTTTTGAAGGCTTATAATAAGGGCAAAAATTCAGACAGAGCCTTTTATGTAAAACTGCCTCTTTCATCAATTCTAATTATAAATAGACTGAGATATAAATTGTATAATTAAATATGGATTATTATTTTCTTTCAAAAGAAGCCGTTCTTAAATGGCTTGAAACCCCCAGTGTTTATCATATCAAGAATGACGAGCTCTATGAGCTTGACAGCGAGTCTTTCGAATTTCTTAGGAGTTGTTCTGAATCTGGATGCAATTCTCAGGATACAGAGTTTATTGATTATTGTTTAAAAGAAGGAATTTTGACAAAAAAAAGAATCTCTATAAAACACCCTCCTTTGATTAAGTCACCCCACCCTTCCTTGAGATACCTTGAATTACAAATAACGAACAAATGCAATCTTAAATGCAAACACTGTTATATTAATCCCCCCTTACCCTCCTTTGATTCCCCCCTTACCAAGAGGGCCCGCCTGCTGTCTGTCGGGCAGGGACACAGGGGGGTTAAAGAGGGGTTGGGGGGATTTTCTAATAAAAATCTTAGTGAGCTCTCTATTAAACAAATAGTAAACATATTAAAGGAATTTGAACGAATGCAAGGTTTGAGGGTACTCATCACAGGGGGAGAGCCTTTGTTCCACAATAAATTTGAAGAAATAAATGAAATTCTTCCTCAGTTTTTCATAAGAAAGGTCTTATTTACAAATGGAGTATTATTGAATAAGGAAAGGATTAAAAGACTCAATGTAGATGAAATTCAAATAAGCATAGATGGACTCGAAGACGCTCATGATTCTTTAAGAGGAAAAGGCTCCTTTAAATTGGCAATGCGTGCACTAAAACTATCATTGGATTACGGCTTCCATGTCTCCATCGCAACAATGGTACACCCAAGAAATCTTAATGATTTTGACGAAATGGAAAGATTATTCAAGAATCTGGGCATAAAAGAATGGACTGTCGATGTCCCTTGTATAACGGGAAAGTTAAAAGAAAATATCGAATTTCAGATAAGCCCTGAAGAAGGTGGAAGATATCTCAGGTATGGGTATGGTGGTGGCTTGCATACAGCAGCATCGGGTTTTGCATGCGGGTTACATTTAATGGCTGTGATGGCAGATGGAAAGGTCACAAAATGTACTTTTTATTCTGATAGCCCTGTTGGCAGAATCGAAGAAGGATTAAATGTATGTTGGCAGAGGGTAAAGCCTATAAGGCTCGATGAATTGAAATGTGACTGTGTATATATAGAATCCTGCAGAGGAGGCTGTAGATACAGAGCCGGACTTTTCGGTGACGTCCTGGGAAAAGACCTTGACAGGTGTGCCCTTTATGGTATCATAAATAAATGAATTTTCGGATATGAAACCGAGATTCTCCTAAGAAAGGAGGTATTAGATGACAATCTCAAAAATATCAAAAAAGGTTTCTATGACCTGTAAGTGCAAAAATTCCTGCTAATTACTGTTGCATCAAAAATTTAGGATAATGGGCATGCATGAGCATGCCCTCATTTTTTTATGAAGAGTATGGCCTCAAATCCCTTTTTCTTGCAGCTCGAAATTCTTTATGAATTGGCCTATCTGAACACCCAGATAAACACATTTTATATTGGCCATACACTCATCAGCGTCTTTCTTTTCGAGATGTGTCGTAAGTTCGTGTTTATCTTTGCCTCTGTCATGTTTAAAATGGACAATGTAGGCATTTTTCGGGACACTGAATTCAAGACTCACATTAATAGCATACTTTGAAATTTCAGGATACATCTCGAGAATCTTACTCTTCAGATCATTCATCTTATAACCCATAAAATCGCCTCCTTTCAAAATAATGGATTCATTGTGAAAATCATAAATTCATTATAAGGATAAAAATGCTGTGGGACTATCGGTATTAATCTGATTTTTTTGTAGGACATTCATGCACTCCTGTATCGGAGTTTATCCTACAAACAGAGGTAATCCCTCACCCTTTCCACTTACCCTTTTCCTATTGGGCCTTAGGACGTCAAAATAAAAGACCAGATAAGCGTCGTTTTCCATTCACTCTTGATTATTAGTAACAGTTATGTTACCATTATTCAGAATGGGGAAAATAAGAGTAGGTGAGTATTTACAGGATGGAAGGTCTATCTTTGAAAGGTGGTTTAACAGTCTGGATGCTCATGCTTCAGCAAAAGTTACCACAGCTTTATATCGATTGGAACAGGGCAATTTATCAAATGTGAGATATATTGCTAAAGGTGTTTCGGAATATAAAATCGATTTTGGCCCAGGATACAGGATTTATTTTGGTCAGGATGGCAATACTTTGATTATACTGCTGGGAGGCGGTTCCAAGAAAACTCAGGGCAAAGATATCAGAAAGGCTCAGTTACTTTGGGCGCAATACAAAACTGATAAGGAAAGAAAAAGGTAAGGAGGTAATATGCCTATTACAAGGAACTTTCGTAAAACAATTTTAAGACGTGCTGAGCATGATGCCAATTTCCGCAGACATATGCTGGCAGAAGCGGTCAACGAACTGCTTTCAGGAGACCTTGATGCGGGCAAGGCAATTCTGCGCGATTACATTAACGCCACCATTACGTTTCAGGAACTCGCCAGAAGACTGAAAAAATCGAGCAAGAGCATTCACCGCATGCTCGGGCCTCACGGCAACCCAAGGGCTGAGAATATTATAGAGATTATTAAGATACTTCAGGAACATGAAAAGGTAAAACTGCAGGTCAAAGCGAATAAACAGGCTGCTTAAAAGAGAACTTAGATTATCTGCTCTCATTTTTCTGAACACTGGCAAAGAAATTTTCTGCTCCTTTCCCTCTCAAAATTGACGCCTCATGGATTCTTGTGCCTTTCACTGCTGCATTGTCGAACCTCCGTGCTTTTGAAATTTCGCACTTTTGCTCTTTTGAACTTTTGAACTCTTGCACTTGCGCACTTCTGTACTGCCTTTGGATAAGTGAGCATTACATAACGGTGTGATTTTAAGAGCTACTGAAACTTGCATCGTTAGTTTTTATCAAAGAAACCTTTGAGCTGTATTATATTATTTAACGTTCTCTATCACTTTTCTGATAAGGTTCTCAAATTCTTTATTGTCATCCAGTGAGGCTGTATCCGATATATCCATATTCCATAAAATGACTCCTTCCTGAAACGAGCATCTGAAAACTTCATCTAAAAGGTCCATAGTTTAACTGTAAGTCTTCACT
>Ga0187774_10000216_pt1 | contig 19223 bp, 19 predicted proteins | sample 0216_BV02_MP05_2_FD_133152 | JGI IMG/M metagenome (GOLD analysis project Ga0187774, IMG submission 133152) | Tropical peat soil microbial communities from peatlands in Department of Meta, Colombia - 0216_BV02_MP05_20_MG | ecosystem: Environmental > Terrestrial > Soil > Wetlands > Peat | place... | reverse complement strand
TTCCTGCTAAACGAAACTGTCTCACTTGCGCGCCTTGTAGGAATATTGGCAATACTGGGCGGAATTATCCTCGTATCTTCCCAGCGCAAAGATACCGGAGCATTGGTAAGCAAACGGATTGCTGGTGGGGTGGGATATGCAATGCTTGCTTTCCTTGCTCTGGGGTTCATGTTCTTCGCGCTCAAACTCGTCGTCAACAACTTGGGAGCCTTCATGCCAGTGTTGTTGATTCGAATTGTATGCTCACTAATCCTAACGGGAGCAGTCGTCCTAACCCCTAAACATGCATCTCATTTCGAGTCAAGGGACCTTCTACTTGTGAGCATGATCGGCGTGGTGGACACTATCGGAACTGTTGCTTACAATCTAGGACTGAGCATCGGGAGGGTTTCGGTGGTGTCAACCATATCTGGTTTGTTTAGCGCTATAACGGTCCTTCTTGCTTTCGTAATATTGAAAGAACGTTTGCATGCTCATCAAGGGGTCGGACTTCTAGCCATACTAATAGGTGTCTCAATCATTGGGTATGTTGCATGACTGGATAATCCAATCTGGAAACACAAATCTACTTTGGATTCTGTCCGTATTTTGATAAGGTGTCCGAGAGAAACTTCATCGAGATATTTCCGCCACTGATTACTAGAGCTATCTGTTCCTTAGTTTTTCGCGGTTTCCATTTGAACAGTGCTGCCACTGCAGCGGCGGCGGAGGGTTCGATGACTAGGTGACATTCTTGAAATACCGTGTAGACAGCTTTCTTGATCTCCTCTTCGGTCACTAGTAGAATCTCGTCTACGTTCGCTTTGGCTATTGCAAAGGTGATTGAGCCGGGTTCACGCGGTGCTAATCCATCAGCTATTGTTTGTGTGTCAGTTAAGCGCGTGATTTTTCCTGTTCGAATGGATTGGTACATTGACGCAGCTCTTTCAGGTTCAACACCTACGACTTTGGTTGCTGGTTTCAGAGTTTTCATGGCAGTAGATATTCCGGAAATGAGCCCGCCTCCTCCGATGGGGACTATTACTGTGTCCACATCAGGCAAGTCTTCTATGATTTCTAATCCGATGGTACCTTGACCAGCGATTATATCAGGATCATCAAATGGAGGTACGAATATTGAGTTTGTTGCTTTCTGAATCTCGATTGCTTTATTCATGCGCTCATCATGGAAGAGGCCATGTTTGATTACTTGGCCTCCGTATTCTTCGATCGCTCGTACTTTCTCTTCAACTGCGGTGGTTGGAACTATAATGGTCGCGTTGGCCCCCACCATGTTTGCAACGTACGAGACTGCCAATCCATGGTTTCCTGATGAAGCTGCTACGAATCCTCGTCTACGTTCGTGAGGGCTAAGTTTCAGGATTTTGTTTGATGCTCCACGAATCTTGAAGACTCGTATTGGTTGAAATGATTCGAGTTTCAGATGTACGTCAGCACCGATAAGGGTACTTAGGCGAGGATATCGGTACAGTGGGGTCCGATAAGAGACGTTGAGAATGCGCTGTCTTGCTTCTTGGATATCTTTGAGTGTCACAGATTTTTCCATTGCTAGACTACGGTCCACCGTTATTTCTGAGGAATGGGCGTGCCAAAATATCCATGAATCCTTGGTTGGATGAGATAGTAAATGATTAGCAAATTGGCAAGCAGGTAGATGACTTCGCCTAGTGTAGGTCGGACGTACAATGAGTAGACCGAGAGGATGATTCCGAAAACTGCCAAGGCCATTCCACTAATCCACGCCCAAGCTTTCCCCGACCAGAAGCCGAAGGCTAGACAGAAACTCATGATAGCCAAGATGAGCAGAAGAATGGTGGCTGACTCCACACTCCAGCGAATGTGATGCATAAATTCAACTCTGGTCGCGATCACGCCCAGAAGTAGTAGCACGCCAAGTACGGCTTCGATAACAGTAAGGAAAGTAATGCCTCCAGGCCTATTTTGCTGAGGCAAAGAACTAGTCCTTCTTTTGTGTGAGCAATTGGCGGATCTTCTCAGAAAGTTCTTTTCGTTCAGCGTCGTCCTTTGATGAGATCCATCGGAGCTTGAGAGTAAAGATGTCATCTTCCTTTGAGGGCATCAGTAATGTCCGCCTATAGCGCAGTTGAGCACAGTTCAAGGTTGGAAGATATAACCTTAAACTCTTAGCTTCAGCGGTCTTATCTCATTCGCAACCAAACTCTTTTCGTAGATGCGCGCATGAACGTTCTCCGCTCGAGTGAGGTTTGAAAGGATTGAAAGGAGAACTGCCGCGTGCCATTTCAATAGTCTATCGTCGACCACCGAACCCTACTCAGATATTCCCCGGCGTTCTTCGTAAGGCGACAAACGACTTTGTGATGATTCAAAGTCGACTTTCTGTCTCTCAGCCCCGCCGCGTTCTGGGCTCCATAATTGCGGCGACTGGATATTGGGCCATCTGGTTCGTCTTCAAAGGCAAGTGGTTTGACGTAGGAAAATTCTATGACGAATCAGGTAAATGGCTTGGCTACTACTGTGATATCATAGAGCCTCTCAATCGACTGGTTCGGGGATCAAGGACGACTGTAATCACTGACTTGTTCTTAGACCTCTGGATCACGCCTCACAGCGATTACTATGTGCTTGATGAAGATGAACTTGAAAACGCGATTCGCTCAAAATTCATTTCGAAGAGTACTGGAGAAAAGGCTCGATCACAACTGCAGCTGCTGGTTAAGAATATTGGCCGAGGCGGTTTCCCGCCTAGTCAGCTTAGCAATATTGATCTGCTAAAAGCATCAGAGTACAATTGGATATCCAAGTTGACTAGCAATTGAACGCGCGATTAGCAGAACATTGGCAGTGTGCCTTTATTGTTTGGGTAGAGGGTAGCCTGTAGTGTTAACTATGGCCGATTAGTCAGCTTAAGCCTCTTTACTGCGTGTAGCGTCCTAAGGTTGCGCTGGGAGGGCGAAAGGGGTGATCAAGCGGATGAAGGGGAGGAAAGTTGTGGAGACCTATCAGGAACGTCCAATTAGCAGCGAGCAGGATTTGTGGGATTTTACGCATGCGCTTGATGAGGATGAAGGGATCAGGGTGGAAGGCGGGTTGAATAATCATACTGAAGGAGGATTCATTTTCGTTGGTTACTACAGAGGCAGCTACTGTGTCAACGTTTGTGACAGAGTCTGGAATGCGAAGCTAAAGAGGTACATGGCTCGTGGAAATGATGAATGGTACTACTTCGAGACGGCTGATGCCGCGTATAGTTTTACGCTGAAAAACGCGAGGCTACCAATACATGCCTGGTTGTACTAAATAGAAATTCCAATCACATTCAGCAATTTCCCAACCACGATTTCCGCCCGTTCCTTGGAACGAGCGTCTGCTCTTGAACTTCTCGACAGTTTTGATATCCGCGTACCGTAGTTCCTTAACGATTCCAGTGCACTGGGAGTGTCGAAATCATCATTCATGTGTCTTTTGAATTCCGCCTGGAGTTGGTTAATCAGATGGTTCAAACGCGTATTCTTGGGCGACTCTTGTGCAGGCCATTTTCGGAATACCTTAATGTTTCGCATAAATCCTCTAAATTCCTGTCCGCTTTTCTCAAGAGCAGACTTCGTCATATTAACCGGCTCGCGGTAATGGTACGAGGCAAAATACCATCTCAATTCTTGAGCCGAATATTCTTTCAGCGCATCTCGGATTCGTATCACGTTGCCTAGAGATTTGCTCATCTTTCGACCGCCGACTGTCAGCAATCCTGTGTGTAACCAGAATCGTACGAACGGGGACTTGCCGGTCAACGCTTCTGCTTGAGCTATTTCCGCCTCATGATGTGGAAACATTAGTTCAGAGGCGCCTCCGTGTACATCGTAGGTTTCTCCCAATTCCTGCATGGAGATAGCAGTGTCTTCTACATGCCATCCTGGTCGTCCCTTGCCCCACGGGGATTCCCATGTAGGTTCCTTGTCCTGTTTTCGCCAGACAGAGAAATCTTCAGGATTCTTCTTCGTTGAGCAAAGTTCCAGTCGTCGAAGGGAAAGCTCTTCGTGGCTTAAGCCTGACAGCGCTCCGAACTTGGGAAACTTGGCTACTTCGAAATATACCCCGGTTTCAGTTTCGTAGGCGAATCCTTTCTCGACTAATCCTTTGATTTGTGATACTACTTGTGGGATGTGATCTGATGCTCGTTCGAATTTGTCAATGCTAATTACGCCAAGTGAGAGCATGTCTTCTTTGAATGCCTCTTCAAATTCATGGGTGAGGGCGCTTGGTTCTCTGTTTAGCATTTTTGCTCGGTCGAAGATGCGGTCAGCCACATCTGTGATATTCATCAGATATCGCACGGAATAGTTGAGGAAGGTTAGGTAACGAGTAATTATGTCGAATGCGATGTAAGTGCGGGCATGTCCAAGATGTGCGTAATCATACACTGTTGGTCCACATACGAACATTCTCACATTGTGAATTTCGCGCGGAAAAGTCTCTTTGTGACGCGATAGTGAGTTGTGTATTCGCAGAGTCAACCTGTTATCACGGTTCCTCGGTGCTCGGTTTGTTCTCCTCCCGTATATACTTCATACCGATTACATATCCCAACGAATAAAGATCACATCAACTACAATCGAATCATAGAGATGCATCGACCCTGTCAGAGCACCTCCGGCGATTTGTGCAGGAACTAGCTTTGGCAGGCTACCAGCTAGACCGGTCTGCCTTCGATTTTTTGAAAACCATGGATGATTCCGAAGCATCAAGCATCGCCAAGAATGTGCTGATGAGAATCTCTGAAAAACGTGACGTTGCCGCAATTCTGACGAAAAAGGAATTGCTTGAAATGTCTCCGTATGGGAGCAGTCAAGTTTCAGCACCCGTTGCTACTCGGATTCCTTCAAAGAAGATCGGTTCTCGAGTGGAAGTTATCCGTGATCCGTCAAAAGAGATTGGGACAGGCGGAAGCATTGAAGATTTCTCCCACTATTTTCGAGACAGATTCCAGAAGATTGCTTCTGTATTTCGTTTGAGACAGGATACTCGCGACGCAACCGGGATCTCTGCAGTTCTGAAGGCGCCTCAGAACGGGAAAGTTAAGTTTCTTGGCATGATTGTTGAGAAGCGGGAACGTCAACGTAGAATCTTTCTTCAGATGGATGATCTCGAGGACAATGTCACAGTTCTCGCGTCACCGGAGGATAGGAGCGCTTTCGAAGTTGCACAGAGAGTTCCGTTGGACCAGGTTGTCTGTGTGGAAGGAGTCAGGGCTAGAGGCGATCTAGTCATAGCAAAGCAAATTCTTCTTCCTGATATTCCTGATCACAAGCATCCGATCGTTAGAGAGGAAGTTTGGGCTGTTCTGCTTTCGGACTTGCATGTTGGCAGCAACAAATTTCTTAGCTCCGCATTGGATCGCGTTTTTGATTGGCTTAATCTGAGAATTGGTACACCAAACCAAAGATCGATAGCTGAACGGACGAAATACGTGACAATTTGCGGTGACATAGTCGACGGCATTGGGGTCTACCCTCGTCAAGAGAATGAATTGGCAATCACAGACCTTTATGACCAGTATAAAGAAGCGGCGAAGTACATTGGAAAGATCCCTGACTATATTGAAACCATCGTGATACCGGGTAACCATGATCCGGTCAGGCAAGCGCTTCCGCAGCCAGCAATACCGAGGGATTTCGCCGAACCTATCTATGAAGTCAGGGACTTGATTTCATTGGGCAATCCGGCAGAAATAAGCCTGCATGGGGTGAGATTCTTGCTTCATCATGGTCGGAGTCTTCTGGACATAATGACGCGCGCCCCAAACGTCACTTTCACTGAGCCTGAGAAGGCTATGAAACTTCAATTGCAATGTAGGCATCTAGCACCTGAATATGGTGCGAAAACCTCCATCGCCCCAGAGAAAACAGATCATCTAGTGATTGAATCTGTTCCTGACGTATTTCAGTCTGGAGACATACATGTAGTCAAGTATGAGAACTATCGTGGAACGCAGATAATCAACTCCGGTGCTTGGCAGAATCAAACTGATTATCAGAGAAGAGCTGGAATTGTTCCAACACCTGGAATCGTCACTGCCGTGAATCTCCAGACACTGGAAGTGCGATTAATCGATTTCCTGAAGGTGTAATTTGCAAGATTAGACTGATGAATGTCTTACCCATGGTACAGCGGGCTCAGGCCCTTAGCCACCCTTCTCGCAACACGAATCGGCTCAGGTAACCTTGAGATTACGGCTGTCGCCTTTATGACACGCTTTGCGATGTTAGGTGTCGTGCCCTTGACTTCAAAACTAATGCTGGGTTCACTTTCCAAGGGCTTGTATGAATATAGTCTGCCGGCAGAGCGTACACTTCTCCATCTCTTCTTCCAATCGTCAAAGTGAGCTCTCAGAGCTTCTTTTACCGCTTGATTGTTCGGTCTCTCTCCACTAATCGCAATAACAGGTCTATGCAAGTCACGTGCTAATGCTGTTATGTCAATGAGGTTGAAGCCACCGAAGGTTATTCCAGAGAGCATTATCAGATCAAAATGGAGTCTCCTCAACATGCGTCTCAAGACGTCGCCTGCATCAGTGCCATCTACCTCGATGGTTCCAATCCTGATGGCTTCAATACGCGATCGTTTGCACACGACTGCTACCAGGACTGCTCGCAGGCCTCTCTTCTTTCGGAGGGAGAAGGCTCCGTCATCCACTCCCACTATGAAAAGATCAAGAGGATCCGTTTTTCCGAAGCGATTTTGGTACGTATCCAAAGAGTCTGCCAGCAAGGTTGTCCTCCGAGTATGTGTCAGCAATTACTCGAGGAGATACTCCGATTCTAATCTTCTTGGTCCTTCCGTATCTACCGAAACTAACCACCCTTGCGTTTAGGATCCCCATCACATCGAGTTCGTTGATTAACCCGCTCACTCTACGTTGCGTTAGAGGCTCAAGGTCGCTTGCTTCGCATAGTTCATGGTAGACTTCGTAGACATCGCCAGTTATTGCACCACTGGGAAGATGGTTACTCAGTAGGTAGGCCCCCACTAACAGTATCTTTGAGTGGGCAGGAAGAGATTTCAAAACCTCAGAAACTCTATCGTGTTCTATCTTCTGTTGTGCTTGCCGTACATGTTGCTCATCAACATGCGCAATCCCCTCACGCTCAGCGAGTTCCCCTGCGACTCTAAGAAGGTCGAGCGCACGCCTGGCGTCACCATGTTCGCCCGCTGCGAGGGCAGCGCATAGGCGTATCGAATTCTCATGAAGCGCGCCTTTTTGAAATGCTAGCTTCGCCCGGTCCATGAGGATGTCAAACAATTCGTCTGCAAGGTAGGGTCGGAACACGACTTCTTCTTCGCTAAGTGAGCTCAGCACGCGTGGATCTAGAAATTCCTTGAAGTGAAGGTCGTTCGAGATGCCTACAACGCTTATCCAAGATGAATTCAAATTCTCGTTGATGCGAGTAAGTTCGTAGAGTAAAGAATCGTCGGCGCTGTGTTTGATCAACGCGTCAACCTCGTCGAGAACGACCAAAAGCGCAGTCCTGTCAGCATTGATGCCGGTGGAAAAACGATCTAAAAGCTCACCAACGGCAATTCCCGTAAAAGGAACGTCAACACCAATTGCTCTGCACATCTCAGCTAGAACACGATAGTTGGTTCCGGCCATTCTGCAGTTGATATAAGTAATCTTGACGGACGCTCCAATCTCCTCAGCCTTCTTCCCGAGTTTGTCCAGTACGAATTTTGTCACTATTGTCTTCCCTGTTCCGGTTTTTCCGTAAACGAAAACGTTCGATATCTTGGACTGATGAAGAGCTGGCGCTAGGATGCCTGCAAGACGCTGTATATGCTCGTCACGGTGAGGAAGATGACTCGGCATATAGTCGTGGCGGAGTACGTCGCGTTGTTCGAAGATCTTAGCAGTGGACAGATATTTGTCAAAGAGGCTCTCAAGAGCGTCTGTTGTTAAGCCTATCATCCTCCAATGGTAGAGGCGCCATTGCGTTTGCATCATAGCTAACAGTTCTTGTACAAGAAACTCAACTCATTCGACTGGAAGCTTTTCGCTCAATTGCTCAATGATAGTTTGTAAAATTCGTGTGAGACCTACAAAAAATTGAAAATCAGACCCCCTCACCCCTAGAGTTCCATTCGAATAATGAAAAACCTAGAAGTTTCGTTGTTTGGTGTTGTTAAAAAAAAGCCGTTGAAGTTTACTGTGGACGTTTGTTAAATCAAATGATATTTAGAAATAGCAACTATACACTCTAATTCTACCAATTGACCGTGCTGCACGACAAGTGATTGATCCTCCATGCCATAGTCCAGTCGAAATGAAGGGGTTAGGGTGCCATCATCCAGTTATGGGCGTAATCATCTGTTGACATCTGTTGATAAGGTCATATACCCCTCTGTTTCCACTGCCAGTGCGTTTTTTCCCTTGAACAGGTCTTTAATTACTGCTCAACTCTACAACTCAACTTATAACTTGTTGAGTGAGATATACGCAGAAGACCATGAAGAAGAAGATTCGACTAGAATTCTATGACCGGACCGGCGTGAAACACAGCGTGGCTATGGAGGGTGAGTTGACCCCGGATAAGGTACGCCGACTGCTTGAGTATGCTGAGATTGTGTCCGGTCACGAAGCTAGCTCAGTTCTTCCCGAGCCTCAAGAGAGCAAGATGAGGAGGCTCCTTGATGTTATCAACACACGTCATCCAGACCACACTTTCGACTCACGTGATGTCTGGAGAGAGTATCGCGACACGTGGGGAGATGACTTGAGCCTGGGCGCAATCTCTACCTATCTTTCGCGTCTCGCCGATCGCGGCACTTTAGAGAGGTCAGGATCTCCAGCGCATTGGACTTACAAACTCAGGTCTTCTCCGGCGGTGACGCGCTAACCGAATCGCCAATGCTTGAGCGCAGCTTGTCATTCAACTTGTACCTAAAAGGCGGCCGCTCAGACTCACGATCGATGTAACCTTCTAAGTACAGCTTCTTCATTAGACGGGCCATGTGCTCACGTGATTTGTTTAGTCTCCTTCCCAGTTCGGGCGCTGGCATAGGCCCTTGTGAAAGCATTTGAATCGTTTCGCGTTCAGTTGGTGTCAGTCTCTCCAACGCAGCGTCCTCGGGTAAGGATGATCGAATAGCAGACGAAGCTTCCACTGATCTGTTTGCAACTGTCAAACGTGATTCGATTTCCTCGAAGCTCTTGAGTAGACGCTTGTGATCGGCGATCAATTCCTGAATTTGTTTCGACAACTCTTCATATCGGGACTTAAGGTTCCCTTCAGCGTCTTGGAGATTCATCACGCGATTGTTATCTGCAGCCAACGCATTGCGAAACTCTCCAACAGTTCTTTCAAGGGCTTGAATCCGTGGAGACAAGGCGCTGACGATGACACTTACATAGGACGCAGCTTCCCGAAGGGCCTGCTTGCTTTGTCTGAATCCCAACAAAGCCCAACGTGCCGTTAGGAAGGCGAAGGCTAGCAGCCCTGCGGAAACTAAGTTTAGAATCAGCAACCAAACATCCAACTCTTCGCAACTTCCTTTCTTGTGATATCACATCACACAATGACATCACAACATGCATGTGGGTGATCTCTTTTTGGGTCACATTAATGTCACAGAAAACGAGCGAAATAGCAGTAAAATATCATGAATAGCGCATTTTGAGGCTTTTTGAATGCAGTGACTGAGGATGGGAATCACAAGCCTGTCACGAGAGAATCCATATCACGTGATGTCACGACTCGTAGCGGTCACAATGCATCCTTGAAGCTTTCCCTCTTGGCTAATGCTGTAGCAAACTCAGTAAGTCTTCTCTCGAGTTCTACAAGAACAGCCTCCGAGGCTAGCTTAGACTCTTTTACGTAACTATCGATTGTGTCCGAAAGCTCAAGAAACGGTTGTAGAGATGAGCTATCGAACAGTTCCAAGTACCCAAGAAGCAAAATCGTATAAATCGAATGAATTACGTTGTTTTGCGCTTGAATTAGAGTTCTATTATAGGCGCCACGGCTAATTCGAGCTTTTGAGGGTCTGTACAATCGTCTCCGCGACTTTTTGACTTCTTCCTGACCCGACAGTGAGTCCGTGAGCAAGGTCTCTAGTTGGGCTACAGTAAGCTGACTGTGAGCAAGTAGCATCTTCGTTACTGGATCACGCATGAGACTTCGCACGGCTTCACGTGCTTCCACGGTGTCATGTTCATCCGACATTCAAATCGTCTCTTGGATACCGTTTCGTATTCGTTTTTAATGTTTGCTCGGGACGCGAGGAAATAGGTCATGCAATCTTGAAATAACTCGTTACTCAAGTGAGCACAAAACAAGGATGGATGATTCAGATGGGAAGGCGACGCAGAAGGGTCATCAAGGTAGTCAAGAAGAAACTCCCATCTGTCTTCACATGTCCTGCATGTGGCGAAGAGGCTATTCGTGTCATAATGCCTCAAGGTTCAGGCTCCGCAGTCGTGCAATGTGGTTCATGTGGATTGAAACGTGAAATCGAAGCGACGCCATCTAGCCAGATGGTCGACATTTACTGCAAATTCACTGACTCATTCTACGCGAGCAGCAAGCCCGTAGAGCAGACGCCTAAGACATAAACTGTGGGGACCTTGTACCGTTAAATCGCGGCAGGAAGCTGTGTAGTACGGGACCGTCCATAGAATGGCAGCCTCCATCCTCAATGAGCATGACGCATACTTTCAAAAACTCAGAGAGAACTTCGACAAAATTCATGAGGTGGCGAAAGTTGCCCGTTCCAAAGGTCTGGATCCTTCAATTGAGCCCGAACCGCTGCTGACTAACGATGTTGCAGAGCGCGTGGAGAAGGCGGTGGGGCCCCCTGGAATTGCGGATAGAATTCGCTCCGTTTCCACGCTTTTGAAGTCTCGTGAGTCTGTCTCACTCTATCGTGAATTAACTGCCCTGAAGATCGCAGAAGAGATAGCGCTGGGAGGATATGGAAGTAATCAAGAGGCCGCTGCTGAGCAAGCTGTTCGAACTGCATCAGCTATTCTAGACGAAGGTGTGACTGCTGCTCCGATCGAGGGGATCTCGAGTGTCCGTGTTAGGCCCAACCAAGATGGAAGCAAGTATCTAGCTGTCTATTTTGCCGGCCCGATTAGGTCAGCGGGAGGCACGGACATGGCGCTTATCGTGGTCATCGCAGACTACGTAAGGCACCAGCTAGGCTTAGGACGCTATAAAGCTACAGAATTAGAAGCGAAAAGGTTCGTCGAAGAGCTCAGGCTATACGAGAGAGAAGTCGCCCGATTTCAGTTCAAGGTTTCAGATGAAGAACTGTTCAATGCCATAATGCGGTTGCCAGTCGAAGTTAATGGCGTGGAAACTGATCCCTTCGAGGTCTCATCGTACAGGAATGTTCCACGGGTGGAAACAAATAGAGTTCGGGGAGGCGCGCTTAGAGTCGTCCATGATGGTCTCATTGGCAGAAGTCACAAAGTTCTGAAGATGATCGACAGCCTTGGAATAGAAGGATGGGACTGGCTGAAGGAGATTAAGCCACCCGTAGCGGAAGCGGAAGAAGCACGTGAATTCATGTTCATGGAGGACGTTCTCGGCGGAAGACCGATCTTCTCATTCCCACAGGTTCAAGGCGGTTTCAGATTAAGATACGGAAGAGCCCGCAACACCGGTCTAGCAGCTGTCGGCATCCATCCATCAACTATGGTCATTCTCAGAAAGTTCATCGCTCTTGGAACTCAGCTAAGATTGGAGAAGCCTGGAAAGGCCGGAATCGCAGTCTCAGTTGATTCTATTGAATCACCCGTTGTTAGATTGAAAGGAGGGTCAGTCCTGCGACTCCCAGATCCCAAAGAATCAGAGAAACTGATGGAATCAGATAGCATAGAGAAAATCCTCTTCTTGGGCGACATACTAGTCGGATACGGAGAGTTCCTCGAGAATAATCGCCCTCTTCTTCCTTCAGGATTCGTGGAGGAATGGTGGCAGGGACTCTTGAAACTAGAGTTGGCGGAAGTGAATGGCGGACTTGAGGGTTTCGCGAAACAAGTCGGAGTCAGCGCCAATGACATTGCAGGATTCCTGGAACAAGAAGTGCCAACAATTGAACAAGCACTTGCCCTAGCCAAAACGACGAATGTACCGCTGCATCCTCGTTACACTTGGTTCTGGGAGAACATGCGTCCTGAGCAATTCGATTACCTCCGATCGAGATTACTAGACCCATCTGTAACTCAACTCTCCCGAAACCGAATAGTGACTCAGAACGAGGTCAAAGTCAAAGAGATCCTCGAAAACCTTTGTTTGCCTCATATGGTTAGTGACGGTGAAATTGTAATCGAAACTGAAGCACCGATTTTGTACGAATGCCTCGCACTAATGTCCGCCTCGCAAAAGATAGATGGACGGGACGTTTTCGAGAAGGTTCTCAACAGTACCCGTATCCGTTTAGTCAGGAAGGGGCCTGTCTACGTTGGAGCAAGGATGGGTCGCCCCGAGAAAGCGAGACGTCGAGAAATGAGACCAGTTGTTCACTGTCTATTTCCAGTAGGTTTAGCGGGTGGAGCAAGACGGAGCATAATCGAAGCGGCTTCAACCCACTCTTTGGTCTCCGTGGAAGTGGCGCATCGGAAATGCATTACCTGCGGCAACATCACGCATGCAACATATTGTGAGAAATGTGGAGGAAAGACTCAGTTCAAACCGGTATGCCCAAGGTGTAACATAGAGGCTGACGATAGCCATTGCCCTGCGTGCAAGGGGTCGACAGAACTCTTCACGCGGCGAAGCATCCCTCTCCGAGAGTTCCTATCTCAGGCGGAACGAAAGCTAAACCTCACGGTAGTTCCTGAATCGGTTAAAGGCGTTCGGGGGTTGACAAATGCGACCAGAACGCCTGAACCAATAGAGAAAGGGCTGATTCGAGCCAAACATGACGTGTCCGTTTTCAAAGACGGCACCGTGAGATTTGATGCGACCAATGCGCCTCTGACCCACTTTTATCCTATAGAAGTTGGAGTTGACATTCAGAAACTGAGGACGTTGGGCTATGCCTACGACATCATGGCGAAGCCGTTGGAGTCTGAGTCACAGTGCTTAAGCCTGAAGGTTCATGATGTTATCGTCCCCGAACAGTGCGGTGACTATTTCGTTAGAGTAGCGAAATTCCTAGATGAAATGCTGGAGACTTTGTACGGGGTTCCACCATTCTATATGGTGAAGAAGAGACAGGACTTGGTGGGCCATTTGATCGTAGGTCTCTCCCCTCACACTTCTGTAGGTGTAATAGGCCGGATTATTGGGTTCACGCGTGGTAGTGTCTGCTTCGCTCACCCATTCTGGCATGCAACAAAGAGAAGGGACTGTGACGGGGATGAAGATTCAGTAAGTCTCGCTCTGGACACACTGTTGAACTTCTCCAAGCGATTCCTTCCGTCTAGGATCGGAGGAATAATGGATGCGCCAATAATGTTGACTGTCTCGATCAAACCTACCGAAATTGCACGGCAAGCATACAACTTGGAGACCGTGGACCGTTTGCCTCTGCGATTCTACGAGGAGACGCAGAGGCGAAGTGACCCGAAGCCTCTCAGTGCAATAATCGAGACTGTTAACGCGCGATTGGGATCCACCATGGTGCTTGACTCATTAGGCTGCACCTTGCCGGTAAGTGATTTCAATAGCGGAAATCTGGAGAGTTCATACAAGAAGTTGGACACTATGCTTGAGAAGGTTACTGAACAGTTGAAAGTCGCGGAGGCGGTGAAGGCTGTTGATGCAGGCGAAGTCGCACGAAGAGTTCTATCTACTCATTTCATGCGAGATCTCACTGGAAACTTGAAGGCATTTGCCACTCAGCGATTTCGATGCACCAAATGTAATTCGAAGTATAGGCGTATACCATTGAAGGGAGTTTGCCCACGTTGCGGCGGGAAGCTTTCTTTGACGGTGTACAAAGGCGGCGTCGAGAAGTACCTTACTGTTGCACAGGATTTAGTGAAGAAATACAACCTAGGCAAGTACCACACTCAACGCCTATTATTGCTCAAACAGGAGATTGATTCGCTGTTCAGGGAACCTGAAGAGAAGCAACCATCCCTTGCGCAGTTTGTTTGAGATGAGATCTTGAGCCGCGAAGCTTTACATCCCAAAGCATACTTGACGTCCAAAAGAAATGTGAAAGCTGGCTTAGTTTCGCGAAGCAAGATCCTGCGCGCATTGGAAGTGAAGGGAGGAAGATCAGCCGCCGAAATAGCGCGGGAAGCATCGCTATCGTATGAATGCGTAACCTACCATCTTATCACTATGAGGAAGGATCGACTTGTCGAACGCCTCACGAGAACCAAACCATTCACCTGGGGTCAAACTCCATACGGGCAACAGAAATTGCGGACAGATTAGCATCGGTAATATCTAATTACAAGAGAGACGCTAACTCATCATGACGGACAATCTTCTTGAAGGAATGAGCCATGCACACTGAAATCAAATATCACAAAGAACCTCAAGTCGATAAACCCGTCATGATATGTGGTCTTCCAGGTATTGGATCTGTCGCATGGCTTGCAGTGAACCATCTCCAAAAGGAATTGAAAGCTGAACTCTTCGCAGAGATCTTCTCACCCATGTTTTCTCCAAAGGTCTGGTTGACGGAAGAGGGGATCGTCAAGCTGATGAGAGGTGAATTTCATTTCTGGAGAAATACTCGCAGTGAGCCCGACATACTGATTTTCAGTGCGAACGAGCAGCCGTATTCTCCGGAGGGCCAATACGAGTTAGCTGACCAAGTGTTAGATCTGGCACAGCGATTTCACGTAAGACGATTGATCACAATGGGCGGGATGGCAACTGACAATTTCCCTGACCATCCGAAAGTCTACGTCGGAGGAACCGACGAAGACTTGGTCAAGGAACTGGAGATGCTTGGAGCTATCAAACTGGCCGGAGGAGCAATAACTGGAACAAATGGACTCATCTTCGGTTTGGCAAGACCTAAGAAAATTCCCGCCATATGTCTATTGGCAGAGACCCCAGGCTATCTTCAACTCGATGCCAACGCAGCAAAAGCAGCATTGCAGTTGTCGTCAAAACTCATCAACATTAGCCTTGATTACACAGAACTCGAAAAACAGGCCAAAGAGAATTCTGACGCAGTCTACCGAGCACGAGACATGTCTCGAGCTAAGTTCCCTAAGGAATCTGGCAAAGGTGATCGAGATCTCTCCTACGTGAGTTAGAGGTTCACCTATTGACATGAAAGTAATGTGTAGTCAGTGCGGTAAGATACTTGATCTGATGCTGTCGCAGTCTTTCGTGGTCGAAGAGGATAGTCATCTGAAGAGCTACTACTTCTGTTCTGGAGAGCATATGAAGCAATTTGCTGAACGAAAGAGGTTGAAGTTGGGCAAGGATTAACTCCTCAGGAGTATGTACTATGCTTGGCAAGCTGGACTAGCAAATTGTCTGCCTCTGATGATTTGAGAGGTCCCTCTGATGTGTTCGGGGCTCTTGGAAACGCCGTTCGATTACGAATTCTGCTTATGCTCATGGACAGCAAGAAACCTTTGCACATAACCGCGGTCGCCACCAACCTGAAGATGGACTACGGCGGCGTGTACCGACACGTGGAAGTTCTGCAGAATGCCGGCTTAATTCAAGTATACGACGTTGGAAGGTCTCGGGTACTTTCGCCAATCAACGCGGAAACCGTCAAAGACTTGATTGGAAAGGCGAAAAGCTTCAGTAAAAAACACTGACGTCATGGCGTTTCAGACATAATGTAATCTTTATTTCATATAATTGTCATATTGAAAGGGTTAAGTAGTTGTGGTCTCGAGTGGGCGGCGTTCGTGATCCAGTTGGCGGAGGGGCTGTTCACTCGAAGAAGTGTCAGTCTGACTGGTGCTGCAGTATTTGGAAGCTTGGCTGCGCTCTCGACAGTTATTGTGCCAGCTAGAATCCAACCCTCTTTCCCAATTCTACCTTTCTTGCGGTTCGACCCTGCAGAGCTTTTCTCAGTTCTTGCTTTCCTAATTTTTGGCCCGATTCCTGCTTGCATTGTTGCCACCGTTCACTGGATGTTTCTAACCGCTACAGGGTCAGGAACCCCTCTCGGTCCGGCGGTGAAGTTCGTTTCAGTCCTGTCAACTATTGCAGGATTATGGTGTGGCAGCGAGGTACACAATCGATTGCCGCCACGCTATCGAAGTATTCCAGGTGCAATTGGATGCATGCTCGCCTTTGCGATAATTGGGCGCATAGCAATCCTGCTGATCACAAACTATTTCGTTTTTACATATATCGGACCGGTGATTTTCGGAGTAGACTACATTGGTTTCAGTCAGACTACCCTTCAGACAACCTTGGGATTGCAGTTCGCGGGGCCCTGGCAAGTACTTTTGGCGATGCTTCTATACACTAGCATCTTTAATGGCCTACACGCCGTTTTCTCCATCCTTGTTCCCTACATTATTTTCGCACCGCTCAGCGTCAAGATCCCAGAGATAGCCTCTGGAAATCCATGGATTAGCAGATTCACAAAGCGCTAACGATTGGAGAAGCCATGATACTCGCACTTGCTGGCGGAGTTGGCGCAGCCCGCTTCCTAGAAGGATTAGTTCATGTAATTCCACAGAGCGACTTGGTAGTGATAGGAAACGTGGGTGATGACACGAATGTCTACGGACTTCACGTCTCACCGGATTTGGACATTGTAAGTTATACTCTCGCGGGAATTGTTGACACCGCAAAAGGATGGGGGATCCAAAACGACACGTTCGCATGCCAGATGACGCTGCGTCAATTTGGGTACGGAACATGGTTCAACGTTGGTGATAGAGATCTGGCTACGCACATCTATAGGACGGAGCAACTTTGCAAAGGGCGTACTCTGTCCGAAGTCACAGCTGTCATAGTCAAGCAATTGGGTCTGCGAATTCGCCTTCTGCCCGTTACAGATGACAATTTTCAGACTCATGTGGTTTCGAATGGGCGCCGCATGCATTTTCAAGACTACATGGTGAGACTGCAGACCAAACCACGCGTGCATCGGGTTTTATTTCATGGATTAAGATCGGCAAGACCAGCGAAAGGTGTCTTAAGATCTGTACAGCAAGCGCATGGAATTATTGTATGTCCGAGCAACCCCATAGTGAGCATAGGTGCAATCCTGGCTGTACCGCGAATTCGTGCGGCTCTGCGCAGAACAAGAAGCAAGATCGTGGCTATTAGTCCAATAGTTAGCGGCAGAGCGATCAAAGGTCCTGCAGACAAGCTAATGCGATCACTGGGCGTAGATCCGAGCGCACTTGGTGTTGCACATCTTTACCGGGATTTCATAGACACACTAATCATAGATCGAGTAGACAAAGGCTTACGGAATCAAATTGAAGATCTGCGAATCAAAGTCGTCGTTGCAAACACGATTATGAGATCACTGAATGACAAGGTCAGATTAGCAAGAATTGTTATGCGTGAATTTGAATGATAGAGCCCTTCTTCAAACCTGTTCATGCCGTAGTGCCGGTTAAAGTTCCCCGCAAATCGAAGATGAGGCTATCGCATCTACTTAACGCTGCTGAGAGAACCAGCCTCACTATCAGCATGCTGATCAACGTATTGACTGCATTAAGAAGGGCTGAGTCGGTTGCGTCAGTTACGGTTGTCTCTGCTGATCGAGGATTACGCCAGCTTGTTGAGGGATGTGGCGCATCATTTCTTTGGGAGAACCATCATCAAGGTCTGAATCGCGCTTTGACTTACGCCCTGAGGAAGATACCAGGTGGGAATCCAATCTTGATCATACACGCGGATTTACCTTTTCTTATGGCAGAAGAGGTTGATCGCTTAACTATGAAAGCGCAAAGATACCCACTTACCTTTGTTCCCTCCAAAGATGAAACTGGAACAAATGCAATCGTAATGCAATCGCCAAACCTGATTAAACTGTCATTTGGCAGGGGAAGCTTCGGTAGACATGTCATGCTAGCTAAGAAAGCTAAGGTTAGGCATGAAAGCGTTCGAATCTATGGCATAGAGTTTGATGTTGACGATGAGCAAGACTTGGACAAACTGATTGGGTGGAAGAGTGAAAGAGAGAATTCGCAATCAAGAAGATGGACCCTGAGTATGCCTACACTGCGAACCTAGAATGTGAACTCCGCTACTCTTCGCAATCTCGCATAGGGAATTTGCACTTCAAGTGTTCTGTACTATCGTAATGAAATTCATAGGAAGGGCTTTAGAGACACCGGCGCTGCCTGCTAAGATGAGGTGTCAAGTATAGTCTCATCAAGGGAGAGCCATGACAGGGTGCTTGAACTCCTGGAACAACACCATAAGTGGTTCTCTGAATCGATCCCGTTGATCGCGTCTGAGAACGTTCCCAGCCCCGCGGTTCGAGAAGCAATCGTATCTGACTTCGGAAATCGCTACGCGGAATAGAACTGGGTCCATGCCCAATCTCCGTAGGGATGGGTTGGGGAACGAGTCTACGCGGGATGCGTGTTCATAGATCAAGTTGAGCAACTCTGCATTGATTTGGCCAAGAAACTGTTTCGCGCTGAGTTTGTGGATGTGAGGCCGGTCTCAGGCGTTTGCGCTAATCTCGTCGTATACACCACGTTCACCAATCCTGGAGATCGAATGCTCGCATTGGCCATACCGAATGGTGGTCACATCTCAACCGGTAGAAAGGATTTCTCAGGTACAGCCGGCGCAGTTCATGGATTGGATGTTGATTACTTCGCGTTTGACCGAGTTAGGATGACAATTGATGTTGACAAGACAAAACAGAAGATTGAGAAAATGGTCAAGGAAGAAATGAAGCCTCCGAAACTCGCGATGTTTGGTGGAAGCCTCTTCCTCTTCCCTCATCCCTTAAAGGAATTGGCAGACACGTTTCGTAGCATCGGAACAAGTGTTGCATACGATGCTGCACACGTCGCGGGACTAATTGCTGGAGGACATTTCCAAGATCCACTGAGGGAAGGCGCTGACGCAGTCTGTCTCAGTACTCACAAGACGCTGTTTGGACCGCAAGGAGGAGCGGTGCTTTCATTGGAGAAATATGGCGAACAGATCAAAAAGGCCACGTTCCCATCCAACACAAGTAACCACCACCTGCATAACTTGGCTGGAAAAGCAATCGCTTTCGCGGAGATGCTTGAGTTTGGAAAGCAATACGGAGAAGACGTTATCGCGAACGCTAAGGCACTCGGTCAAGGCTTACATGAACGAGGTCTAACAGTTCTAGGC
>Ga0187774_10000215_pt1 | contig 19304 bp, 14 predicted proteins | sample 0216_BV02_MP05_2_FD_133152 | JGI IMG/M metagenome (GOLD analysis project Ga0187774, IMG submission 133152) | Tropical peat soil microbial communities from peatlands in Department of Meta, Colombia - 0216_BV02_MP05_20_MG | ecosystem: Environmental > Terrestrial > Soil > Wetlands > Peat | place... | reverse complement strand
GCCACTTGACCGGGCGGCCGAGCGCGCGCGCCGCGAAGCACAGCGCCGCGTGCTCGGGGTAGGCGTAGCCGCGCGCGCCGAAGCCGCCGCCGAGATCCGTGCAGACGATGCGCAGCCTGTCTTCTTCGACGCCGAACACCTTGGCGAGCTGGCCGCGCACGGTGTGCGTGTTCTGCGTCGGGCAATGGAGCGTGAAGCGCCCGCCCGCGGTGTCGTACTGCGCCGCGAGCGCGCGCGGCTCGAGCGGACTCGCGGTCACGCGGTTGTTGACCACCCTAAGTCTGACGACGTGCGCCGCGGCGGCGAAGGCGGCCTCAGCCGCGGCGCGGTCGCCCATACGGTAGATGGCGGCGATGTTGCCGTATTCGGGCGTGAAGGCCGGCGCCCAATGCACAGGCACGTCGGCGCGCACGGCACGCGGCAGGTCGGCGTTCGCCGCGAGCGGCTGCCAGTCGACCTCGACCAGCTCGGCCGCGTCGCGCGCCTGGTCGCGCGTCCCGGCGACCACCATGGCGACCGCGTCGCCGACGAAGCGCGCGACGTCGGGTGTGAGCGCGTGGCGCGGCGGCACCGTCATGCCGGCGCCGTCCGGGCGCTTGTGGAGCTGCGTGAACGGAACCGGCGCGAGGCCGGCGGCAATCACGTCGGCGCCCGTGAACACCGCGAACACTCCGGGCGCGGCGCGCGCCGCCGAGACGTCGAGCGAGGCGATCCTGGCGTGCGCGTGCGGCGAGCGCACGAACGCGGCGTGCACCGCTCCGGCGAGCTGAACGTCGTCGGTGAAGCTTCCCTGCCCCGTGAGGAGCTTCGCGTCCTCGAGCCGGCGCAGCGGCTTGCCGATCCACTGGCTTGCGCCAGGCTGCATCACTTGTTCGGTCATATGGACCGATAATATGCCGTCCGGTCCGGCAAGGCGACCCATGGAACTGCCCAAATTCGAAACACTGCGCACGCAGCGCGACGGCGAGCACGTGCTCGTGGTGACGCTCGACCGCCCGCAGGTGCTGAACGCATTCGACACGCAGATGGCGCTCGAGCAGACCGCGCTCTGGACGCAGCTCGCGGCCGACCCGGGCGAGCTGCGCTGCGTGGTGCTCACCGGCTCGGGCGAGCGCGCCTTCAGCGCGGGCGGCGACCTGAAGCAGCGCGATGGCATGTCGGACGACGCCTGGCGCGCGCAGCACGAGGTCTTCGAGCGCTGCTTCGTCGCGCTGGTCGAGTGTCCGCTGCCCGTGATCGCGGCGGTGAACGGGCACGCCTACGGCGGCGGCCTCGAGCTCGCGCTGTGCTGCGACTTCGCCTATGCCGCGCCGCAGGCGCGCTTCGCGCTCTCCGAAGTGAAGCTCGGCATCATGCCCGGCGGCATGGGCACGCAGAACCTCGCGCGCGCGGCGGGCGAGCGGCGCGCCAAGGAAATGATCTTGAGCGCGCGCCCGATCGACGCGCGCCAGGCGCTCGAGTGGGGCATCGTGAACCGCGTGTGCGAGCCCGGCCGCGTGCTCGCCGACGCGCTCGAGACCGCGCGCGCGATCGCCGCCAACGCGCCGCTCTCGGTGCGCCAGGCGAAGAAGTCGGCGCACTACGGCCTTCAGATGGACCTGCTCACCGGCTACCGCTTCGAGATCGAGGCCTACAACCGTCTCGTAGCCACCGAGGACCGGCGTGAAGGCGTGCGCGCCTTCAACGAGAAGCGCCCGCCGCGCTTCCGCGGGCGCTAGCCGAGCGTCGGCATATTGAAGCCTGGCGCGGGCGTGTCCTGGTGCGGCCAGCGCCGCGTGATCACCTTGGTGCGGGTGTAGAACTTGACGCCCTCGACGCCGTGCACGTGCAGGTCGCCGAAGAGCGAGTTCTTCCACCCGCCGAAGGAGTAGAACGCGACCGGCACCGGGATCGGCACGTTGACGCCGACCATGCCGACCTGGATCTCGTTCTCGAAGCGCCGCGCCGCGCCGCCGGACTCGGTGAAGATCGCGGTGCCGTTCGCGTAGGGGTTCGCATTGACGAGCGCGATCGCCTCTTCCAGAGAGTTCTTCCTGAGAACGACGAGCACCGGCCCGAAGATCTCGTCCTGGTAGATCTTCATCTCGGGCTTGACGTGGTCGAACAGCGTCGTGCCGAGGAAGAAACCGTCCTTGGGCAGCGCCTGCGTGCGGCCGTCGAGCAGCAGCTTCGCGCCCTCCTTGACGCCCTGCGCGATGTAGCCCGCGACCTTGTCGCGGTGCTGCGCGGTGACGAGCGGCCCCATGTCGATACCGTCCGCCGTTCCCGGGCCGATCTTGATCGCGCGCGCCTTCTTCTCGAGCAGCCGCACGAGCGGATCGCCCGCGGCGCCCACCGCGACCACGGCGCTGATCGCCATGCAGCGCTCGCCCGCCGAGCCGTAAGCCGCGCCGGTGAGCGCATCGGCGGCGAACTCGAGGTCGGCGTCGGGCAGCACCACGGCGTGGTTCTTGGCGCCGCCGAGCGCCTGCACGCGCTTGCCGGTCCGCGCGCAGGTCTCGTAGATATGCCGCGCGATCGGCGTCGAGCCGACGAACGACACCGCGGCGATGCCGGGGTGCACGAGGATCGCGTCGACCGCCTCCTTGTCGCCGTGCACCACGTTCAACACGCCGTCGGGCAGGCCGGCTTCGCGGAACAGCTCCGCCATGCGGATCGAGGCCGAGGGCACCTTCTCGGAGGGCTTGAGCACGAAGGTATTTCCGCAGGCGATCGCCACCGGAAACATCCACAGCGGCACCATCGCGGGGAAGTTGAACGGCGTGATGCCGGCGCACACGCCCACCGGCTGGCGCAGCGTGTGCGTGTCCACGCCCGTGCCGACGTTCTCGGAGTACTCGCCCTTCAAAAGGTGCGGGATGCCGCAGGCGAACTCGACCACCTCGATGCCGCGCTGCACCGAGCCCATCGCATCGGGCAGCGTCTTGCCGTGCTCCTCGACAATGAGCTGCGCGATCTCCTCTTGGCTCGCCTGCATGAGCGCGAGGAACTTCTGCATCGCGCGCGCGCGCCTGAGCGGCGGCGTGTCGCGCCACCCCGGAAAAGCCGCCGCGGCGGCCTTGACCGCTGCGTCCACGGTCTTCGCGTCCGCGTAGCCGACCTTCTTCGCCACCTCGCCTGTCGCGGGATTGAACACGTCGCCGGTGCGCCCCGCCGGCGCCACCGCCTTGCCGCCGATCCACATCGGAACGGTGTGGTGCCTGATCTCCGCGGGCTTGTTCATGCGCTGCCTCCTGGTCGAGCCGAGTATTCTACGGAATGGCCTCGCGTGCCGACACCCCTTGGCTGCGCCTCGCGCTCGCGTCGCTGCTGGTCGCTCTCGGCTCGGCGGGCGCGCGCGCGGACGAGCTCGCGCTCGCGGCCGGCCCCGGACTGCTGTTCTCGAAGCACTACGGCGGCTACTTCCTCGATTACTACCGCGACGCCGCGCCAGCCGGCGGACGCAACCTGTATCTCGGGCTCTCCGCGGGCGGCTGGCCGGGCGAGGCGCATGCCTCGATCGCCGCCGCCGCCGTGGGCCTGCGCGGAACCTTCGCGCAGCACGGCTTCTGGCGCGCGAGCCTCGGCGGCGGCTATATCGACCACACGACCGAACACCTCGGCACGCACGGCGAGTTCATGGTCCAGCTGCTCGCCGGCCGCGAGCTAGGCGACTACGCCCTCGCCGCCGGCCTCGTCCACATCTCGAACGGCGACTACCTGTTCCACGACGGCAAGCCGAACGACGGCGAGAACTTCCTCGTCGCCCAGCTCGGCCTCAGGTTCTAGGGCGACGCGTGCCCGCGCCGCTCGTTCCCGCCGAGCTCGCGTTCGCCGCCGACGGCACGCCCTATTCGAGCGCCTACGGCGACGTCTACCACAGCGCCGCCGGCGGTCCCGCGCAGGCGCGCCACGTGTTCCTCGCGGGCAACGGCCTGCCGGGCCGCTGGGCCGGGCGGCGCGTGTTCACCGTGCTGGAAGCCGGCTTCGGCCTGGGCCTCAACTTCCTCGCCACCTGGGCGGCGTGGCGCACGGATCCGCAGCGCTGCGCGCGGCTGCACTACGTCTCGGTGGAAAAACATCCGTTCCGCGGCAACGATCTTGCGCGGCTGCACGCGCGCTACGCCGAGCTCGCGCCGCTCGCGGCCGAGCTGCGCGCCGCCTGGCCGCTACTCGTTCCCGGCCTGCACCGGCTGGAGTTCGACAGCGGCCGCATGGTGCTGACGCTCGCCTTCGCCGATCTCGCCGAGGCGCTGCCGCAGCTGCGCCTGGCGGCGGACGCGATCTACCTGGACGGCTTCGCGCCGGCGAGGAACCCGGAGATGTGGTCGGCGCAGGCGCTGAAGGCGCTCGCGCGCAGGGCGGCGCCGGGCGCTCGCGCCGCCACCTGGAGCGCGGCCAGCGCGGTGCGCGCCGCGCTCGAGCAGGCGGGATTCGAGGTCGAGAAGCGCGCGGGCTTCGCCGCCAAGCGCGACATGCTGGTCGCGCGCCACGCGCCGCGCGGGCGCGTGGCGGCTGCGCCCGCTGCGCCGCCCGAGCGCCGCGCGCTGGTGATCGGCGCCGGACTCGCGGGGGCTGCGGCTTGCGAGCGGCTCGGCGCGCGCGGCTGGGAGGTGACGCTCATCGAGCGCAGGCAGGAGCCCGCGCAGGAAGCCTCGGGCAACCACGCCGGCGTGTTTCACCCTGTGGTCACGCCAGACGACAGCGTGCTCGCGCGCCTGACGCGCGCCGGCTCGCTCTATGCGCTCGCGCGCTGGCGCGCGCTCACGGGCGCGGCCTGGGCGCCCTGCGGCGCGCTGCAGCTGGCGCGCGACGACGACGAGGACGCCGCGCAGCAGCGCGCGCTCGACGCGCTCGGCGCGCCGCGCGAATACGCGCGCCGCGTGGCGCGCGCGGAAGCGTCCGATCTCGCCGGCGCCGAGGCGGCCTGCGGCGGCCTGTGGTTCGGCCCGGCCGGCTGGGCGCGCCCGCCGGGCCTTGCGCGCGCGCAGATCGCGCATGCGGCGGCCGAAGCCTGCTTCGGCATCGAGGTCGCCGCGCTCGAGCGCGACGGCGAGGCCTGGAGCGCGCGCGACGCCGCGGGCAGCCTGATCGCGCGCGCCCCGGCGGTCGTGCTCGCGAACGCCGCCGACGCGCTGCGCCTCGCCCCCTCGGACGACATCGCGCTGCGCCGTGTGCGCGGGCAGCTGACGCATCTGCCGGCCGAACGCGTGCGCGCGCCGCGCCTGCCGCTGCTGCGCGGCGGCTTCGTGCTGCCGGAGCTCGACGGCATCGTCGTGGTGGGCGCGAGCTACGATTTCGACGACCCGGACCCTTGTCCGCGCGCCGAGGGACACGCCGGCAATCTCGAGCGGCTGGAGCGCATCCTGCCTGGCGCGGCGCGCGGGCTCGACCCCGCGGCGCTCGACGGCCGGGTCGGCTTCCGCGCCGTGACGCGCGACCGTCTGCCGGTCGTCGGGGAGCTGGCGCCGGGCCTGTACGGCGCGTTCGCCTACGGCTCGCGCGGACTGGTGTGGGCGGCGCTCGCCGGTGAGCTGCTCGCGAGCCAGCTCGAAGGCGAGCCGCTGCCGCTCGAGGGGACGCTCGCCGACGCGCTCGCTCCGGCGCGCTTCACGCGTCGGCAGACGGCCGGCCGGCGAGCGCCCTGAAGTCGACGCGCGCCGCGGCGGCGTCCGGCTCGCCCGCGCGCGCCAGGATCGCCGCGCGCACGCGGTCGCGCAGCCGGATCGCGGCGTGCCAGTCGGCGCCGTCGGGACGGATCGGCTCGCACACCAGCACCTCGAGCCGCGCCGGGCGCGGCAACCAGATGCCGTCCGGCAGCATGCTGCGCGTGCCCCGCACCACGACCGGCACCACCGCGGCGCCCGCATTCACCGCCGAGACGAACGCTCCCATGCGGAACGCCAGCACGCCCGCCTCGCGCCGCAGCGTGCCCTCGGCGAACACGAGTGGCACGCTGCCCTCGTGCGCCCGCTCCTCGATCGCGCGGTGGTCCTCCACGCTGCGCGCGACGTCGACGCGCTCGACGAACACGCTGCCCAGGCGCGCAAGCAGCGTGCCGGCGAAAAGCTGCGGCGCGAGCTCGCGCTTGGCGACGAAGGCGATGCGCGGCGGCAGCGCGGCGCTGAGCAGCACGCCGTCGACATAGCTGGCGTGGTTCGAGACGACGACCGCGTTCGGCTCGCGCGCCAGGCGCTCGGCGCCCTCGACGCGAGGCGTCGTGCCCCACAACCCGAACAGCAGCCGCGCCGCGGCGCGCGCGAACGCGCGCGCGCGCTGGGGACGCCGCGTCGCCGCGATCAGCAACCACGCGGGCAGCATGACCAGGACGAGGCTCGTCCAGGCCCATATGCCCCACAGGAGCTCGCCCGCGCGCGCCAGCGCGCGCTGCGCGCGCCCGGCGACGCCCTCGGCCGCGAGCAGCGCGAGCTGGAGCCAGGCTGGGCCTCGCGGCGCCGTGCCCAGCTGGCCGCGCTCATAGAGCTCGCGGCAGGCAGCGCGCCGGATCTTGCCGCTCGAGGTCTTGAGCACCGTGCGCGGCGGCGCGAGCACCACCTCGTCGGCGGGCAGGCCGGCCAGGTCGACCGCCAGCTGGTTGATATCGGCGACGATGCGCGCGCGCTCCTCGGGCTTCGTTTCGCGCGTCTCGGCGAGCACGATCAGGCGCTCGGTGCCGGTGTGCGGGTCGCTCGCGGCGAACACTGCGACGCCGCCGTGACGCACCCCTTGGACCTCGCCGGCGGCTTCCTCCAGCTCCATCGGGTGGATGTTGTGGCCAGCGCGGATGATCAGGTCCTTCGCGCGCCCAGTGATAAACAGCTCCCCGCCGGCGAGGTAGCCGAGGTCGCCGGTGTCACGCCAGGCGCCGTCGATCAGGCGCGCGGTCTCCTTCGGATTCTCGAAGTAGCCGCTCGTCGCCGACGGCCCCGCGAACTGCACCCTGCCCTGCGTGCGCTCGCCGAGCTCGCGGCCGCGCTCGTCGACCACGCGCACCGCGTGGCCCGGCAGCGCGCGGCCGCAGGCCACCAGGCGCAGCGGCAGCGCATCGTCCGCGCGCGCCAGGCGCGCCACGCCGTGGCGCTGGAAGTGCGCGCGGTCGATGCGCTCGACCAGCACCCCGCGCTCGAGCGGCGGGAACGTGGTGCCCAGGCAACACTCCGCGAGCCCGTAGACCGGCGTCATCGCCTCGCGCCTGAATCCGTAGCGCGCGAAGCGCTCGCAGAAGCGCTCGACCGTGTCGGCGCTCACCGCCTCGGCGCCGTTGAACGACAGGCGCAGCGAGCTCAGGTCCAGCCCCTCGAGCTCGCGCTCGGAGAGCTTGGTCAGGCACAGCTCGTAGGCGAAGTTGGGCGCGGAAGTCATCGTGCCGCGGTGCTCGTGGATGCGCCGCAGCCAGCGTGCCGGCCGCGACAGGAACGCGAGCGGCGACATGAGCACCAGGGGATACGCATACAGCATCGAGCCGAGGCAGGCGCCGATGAGGCCCATATCATGATAGAGCGGCAGCCAGGACACGAAGGTGTCCGTCGAGCTGACGCGCGCGGCCGCGCCCATGGCGCGCAGGTTGGCGAGCAGGTTCGCATGCGACAGCACCACGCCCTTGGGGCGTCCGGTGCTGCCCGAGGTGTACTGCAGGAACGCGGTGTCGCCCGGCGCGGCGCGGTGCACCGGGGTCGTGCCGTCCGCGGCGAGCACCTCGGCGACCGTCGCTACGTGCCGCAGCGAGCCCGCGTGCGCCTGCAGCACGTGCGCGAAGGTCTTTGCCTGCTCGATGGTGACGAACAGGCGTGCCCCGCAGTTGGCCACAATGCCGGCGATGCGCCGGAAGTGCTGCTCGAGCTGCGCCGGGCGCGCCGGCGGGTAGAGCGGCACCGGGATCGCGCCGATGCGAAGCGCGCCGTAGAAGGCGACGAAGAACTCGCGGCTGGTGGGCAGCATGATCGCGACGCGCTCGCCGGCGGCGACGCCGCGCGCGGCGAGCCCCGTGCCGAACGCGCGCGCGGCCTGAGCGAGCGCGCCGTAGCTGATCTCCTCCGGCGCGTCGCGCTCGCTGTAGAGCGTGACATGCACGCGCTCCGGATGGAGCTCGACGTGCCATTCGAAAGCCTCGACGAGCGTGCCGACCGAGGCCGGCGCCGAATCGACCGCCTCGGCGGCGCGCACCGGACTTGCGGGAGCCGGCGCCGCAGGTTCGGCCGGCGCTGCGCCGGCGACGAAGGCGAGCAGGTCGCGCGGCGTCTCGGCTTCGCTGAACGCCTCCTCGGGCAGGCGCACGCCCCAGGCCTGCTCGATGCGTGCGGCGAGCTCGACCCGCGCCAGGCTGTCCAGCCCGTAGTCGCGCTCGAGCGAGTGATCGAGCCCGAGCATGTCGACGCGCGCATCCTGCGGGTGCAGCTCGCGCGCCAGCGCATGCAGCAGCTCGAGCAGCCGCTCGCCGCCGGCGGGATGCGCGTCCCCGGCGAGAACCACGGGCCCGGCGCTCATTCCCGGTTCCCGCCCCCCAGGTAGCGCGTGAACCAGCGTCCGGCGTGGCGAGCAACCTCCTCGAGCGCGCCCGCCTCCGCGAACAGATGGGTCGCCCCGGGAATCACCGCCAGCTCCTTCACGCCGACCAGCCTCTCGAGGGCGTCGCGGTTCCAGTCGAGCACCTGCTCGTCTTTCTCGCCGACGATCAGCAGCGTGGGCGCCTTCACGCGCGCGAGCGCGCCCGCTGCGAGGTCGGGCCTGCCGCCGCGCGAAACCACCGCCGCGACGAGCTGCGGCGTCTCCGCGGCGGCCCACAGCGCCGCGGCGGCACCGGTGCTCGCGCCGAAATAGCCGAGCGGCAGCGCGCTGGTCAGCGCCTGCGCGCGCAGCCAGCGCGCCGCAGCGAGCAGGCGCGACGCGAGCAGCCCGACGTCGAACACCTTGTCCTGATGCTTGGCCTCGTCTTCCTCGAGCAGGTCGATTAGCAGCGTGGCAAGGCTCAGCCTGCGCAGCTCCTGCGCCACGAAACGGTTGCGCGGACTGTAGCGCCCGCTGCCGCTGCCGTGGGCGAATGCGACCGCGCCGCGCGCGTGCTCCGGCACGCGCAGCTCGCCGCGCACTTGATGTCCGTCGGACGTGATGCACACGTCGACGACCGTCGGCGGCCGCTCGCTCGGTCGGCTCATCGGTCGTGGTCCCGTTCTCCCGCCACAAGATCGCGCAAGGTGCGCGAAATTCGATTGATGAGGATCAAACGCCCATCCTTGACGCAAGTCAACCTTACACCCTTTCGCGCCGGCAGACTGAGCGCACGGAGGCACAAGCGATGAACAAGGCGTCCCAGACCGCGCGGCGCGCGCTCGCTCCGTCCGAGCTGCGCTGCGCCTGCGACCCCGACAAGTTCGACTTCGAGACGACCGCCGAGCTCGAGGATCTCGGCGAGGCGCTCGGACAGCGGCGCGCCGTGGACGCGATCAGGTTCGGCATCGGCATCCACCAGGAAGGCTACAACCTGTTCGCGATGGGCCCCGAGGGCATCGGCCGCCGCAGCGTCGTGCGCCACTTTCTGGAGCAGCAGGCGCCGGCGAGCGAGGTGCCGCCCGACTGGTGCTACGTATTCAATTTCGAGACGCCGCACAAGCCGCGCGCGCTGAAATTCCCGCCGGGTGAGGCGGCGAAGTTCAAGCGCGGCATGCAGCGACTGGTCGAGGACCTGCGCGCCGGCATCCCCGCCGCGTTCGAGACCGAGGAGTACCGCGCGCGACGCCAGGAGATCGAGAACGCCTTCAGCGAGCGCCAGGAGCAGGGCTTCGGCGCGATCGGCGAGCGCGCCAAGGAGCAGGGCATCGCCCTGCTGCGCACGCCTGGCGGCTTCGGCTTCGCGCCGATGCGCGAGGACGCGGTGCTCAGCCCGCAGGAGTTCCACAAGCTGCCCGCTGCCGAGCAAAAGCGCCTGGAGGACGCGATCGCCGCCTTGCAGGAGGAGCTCGAAGGCGTGATCCACGAAGTCCCGAAGTGGCGCCGCGAAGCGCTGCACAAGCTGAGGGAGCTGAACCGCGGCGTCACCAAGACCGCGGTCAACAGCCTGATCGAGGAGCTGAAGGCGGAGTACGAGTCGCTCGCGCAGGTGCGCGAGTACCTCGGCGCCGTTCAGGAAGACGTGCTCGACCACGCAGAATCCTTCCAGCAGCCGAAGGAGGGCGAGCAGCCGACGCTGTTCGGCCTCCCCCTGCCGCAGGCCGAGAGCGCGGAGCAGCCGCTGCGCCGCTACGCGGTGAACGTGCTGATCGGGCACGAAGATGCCAAGGGCGCGCCGATCGTCTTCGAGGACAACCCGACGCACAGCAACCTGAGCGGGCGCATCGAGCACATCGCGCAGATGGGCACGCTGGTGACCGACTTCACGCTCATCAAGGCGGGCGCGCTGCACCGCGCGAACGGCGGCTACCTCGTGGTCGACGCGCTCAGGCTGCTGATGCAACCCTTCGCCTACGAAGCGCTCAAGCGCGCGCTGCGCTCGCACGAGATCCGCACCGAATCTCTCGGGCAGATGCTCAGCCTGGTAAGCACCGTGTCGCTTGAGCCCGAGCCGATCCCGCTCGACGTGAAGATCGTGCTGGTGGGGCAGAGGCTGCTCTATTACCTGCTGCACGAGCACGACCCGGAATTCGGCGAGCTGTTCAAGGTAGCGGTCGACTTCGAGGAGGACATGGCGCGCGACGCGCAGAGCGACCTGCTCTATGCGCGCGTGATCGCCACCATCGGGCGCCGCGACAAGCTGCGCCCGCTGTCGCGCGCCGCCGTGGCGCGCGTCATCGAGTGCGGCGCGCGCGACGCCGGCGACGCCGACAAGGTGTCGGTGCAGATGCGCGGCCTGGCAGACCTGCTGCGCGAGTCCGACTACTGGGCGGGCATCCACGGGCGCGACGTAGTCGCGGCCGAGGACGTGCAGCACGCGATCGACGCGCAAGAGGACCGCTCGGGGCGCATCCGCGCGCGCTTGCAGGAAGAGATCCTGCGCGGCAGGCTGCTGATCGACACCGCCGGCGCGCGCAGCGGCCAGGTGAACGCGCTCGCGGTGGTGCAGCTCGGCGGCTACGCCTTCGGCGTGCCGCATCGCGTCACCGCACGCACGCGCCTCGGCGGCGGCCGCGTCGTGGACATCGAGCGCGAATCCGAGCTGGGCGGGCCGATCCACTCGAAGGGCGTGCTCATCCTGTCGGGCTTCGTCTCGGGCCGCTATGCCGCGGCCAAGCCGCTGTCGCTCGCCGCGAGCCTGGTGTTCGAGCAGAGCTACGGCGGCGTGGAGGGCGATAGCGCATCCTCGGCCGAGCTCTACGCACTGCTCTCGGCGCTCGCCGACGTTCCGGTGAAGCAGTCGCTCGCGATCACCGGCTCGGTCAACCAGCACGGCGACGTGCAGGCAATCGGCGGCGTGAACGAGAAGATCGAGGGCTTCTTCGACGTGTGCGCGGCGCGCGGGCTGACCGGCGCGCAGGGCGTGCTAATTCCCGAGTCGAACCGCCGCAACCTGATGCTACGCCACGACGTGATCGAGGCGGTCGCCGCGGACAAGTTCCACATCTATGCGGTGTCCACGATCGACCAGGGCATCGAGATCCTGACCGGCCTGCCCGCGGGCGAGCGTGATGCGACGGGGCAGTTCCCGTCGGGCACGGTCAATCACCGGGTCGAGCAGCGCCTGTCGGACTACGCCGAGCGGCTGCGCGGCTTCGGCGCAGCCGGGGCGTTGCGCAAGACCTGGCGCAGGGAGCCGCAAAAGTGACGCTAAAGCGCGTCGTCGTCGGCATCGATCCCCGGCCGCAGGACCGTGTGGCGCTCGAGGCCGCCGCACAGCTCGCCGGCCGGCTGCAGGCGGAGCTCGTCGGGCTGTTCGTCGAGGACATCGACCTGCTGCGCCTCGCCGCCCTGCCCTTCGCGCGCGAGATCGGCTTTCCCTCGGCGACGGCGCGCGCGCTGGACATCGAGGCGATGGAGCGCTCCTTGCGCGCGCTCGCCGACGACATCCAGCGCACCATGGCCGCGATCGCCGCGCGCGCGCCGGTGCCCTGGTCGTTCCGCGTCACGCGCGGCGCGCTCATGCGCGAGCTGCGCGCGGCGGCGGCCCCGGGCGACATCGTGGTGACCGGCGCGCTGGGCCTGAGCCTGCCGCCGCCGCTGTCGGTGCTGTGCGCCACGTCGACGCCGCCCGAGGCGGTCGTGCCGGCAGCCGCGGCGCTCGCGCGCTCGGCCGGCCGCCGCGTGGAGATCGTTCTGCTCGACGGCGACGACGAGGCGACGCGGCGCTGGGAGGATGCTGCGCGCGCGCTGCTCGCGGCGCAGGGCGGCCACCTCGAGCTGCGCTCGGTGGCCGCAGGACGGGAAAAGGACGAAGGTCGAGCAAAGGGAGGGCCGGCACGTGGCAATCGGTGAGATCTGCAATCGTGAAGTCGTGTTCGCCAGGGAGAACGAGAGCGTGCTCTCCGCGGCGCTGCTGATGCGGGAGCATCACGTTGGCAGCCTCGTGGTGATCGCGGAGTCTGCCGGGATGCGCGTCCCGATAGGCATCCTGACCGACCGTGACATCGCGGTCGGGGTGGTCGCGCTCGGCCTGGATCCCGAGGCGACCGTGGTGGGCGCCGTGATGAGCCCGGAAGTGGTCGTCGAGCGCGAGAACGCAGGCGTGGCGGAAACCGTCGCGCTCATGCGGCAAAAAGGCCTGCGCCGCCTGCCCGTGGTCGACCGCGCGGGCGGGCTCGTCGGCCTGATCGCCGCCGACGACCTGCTCGAGCTGCTGGCGGAGGAAATGAGCGGCCTCGCCGCCGTCGTGGCGCGCGAACAACGGCGCGAAACCGGGCAGCGGCGCGCGCTGCCCTGAGCAGGGGCCTCAGCGCGCGCGACGCGCGTACTGCTCGCGAAACGTGCGCCCCTCGGGGGCGGGCATGTCGCGCCCGAGCGTCCAGCCCGAGCCGAGCGGCAGCCTGGAAATGCGGCCGCGCGCACCGCCCATCAGCTTCAACGCGCGCACCGCGACGGCGGTGGCGAGCGCGTACAGGCGCGGGCGCCGCGCCGCGAACGCCCACAGCGCGAAGCCGGCGCGCTCGCGCCACGGGCGCAGGCGGGCCTGCATCTGCCGCTCGCGCAGCTTGCGCAGCAGCTCGGGCAGCGGGATCTGCACCGGACAGGCAACGTGGCAAGCGCCGCACAAGGTCGCGGCCTGTGGCAAATCGAGCGCGTTCTCGATCCCCCGGTACACCGGCGTAAGCACCGAGCCCATCGGCCCGGGGTAAACCCAGCCGTAGGCGTGCCCGCCGACAGCCTTGAACACCGGGCAGTGATTCATGCACGCGCCGCAGCGGATGCAGCGCAGCATCTGCTGCATGTCCCCGCCAAGGAAGCGCGTGCGCCCGGCATCGACCAGGATCACGTACATGTGCTCGGGACCGTCCAGGTCGCCCTCGCGCCGCGGCCCGGTGACGATGCTGAAGTAGTTCTCGACGTCCTGGCCCGTCGCCGAGCGCGGCAGGACGCGGTTCAACGTCGAGAGATCCTCGAGCGTCGGGATCACCTTCTCGACGCCGGTGATGGCCACGTGCACCCGCGGCAGCGTGGTCACCATGCGGCCGTTGCCCTCGTTGGTCACCAGCGCGACCGAGCCCGTCTCGGCAACGAGGAAGTTGCCGCCGGAGATGCCCAGATCGGCGGACAGGAAGTGCCCGCGCAGCATCTGGCGCGCCTCGTCGGTCATCGCGCGAATGTCGTCAAGCCTCGGCCGCCGGTGGTGCTCTGCGAACAGGTCGGCGACCTGGTCCTTGTCCTTGTGGATCGCCGGCGCGATGATGTGCGAGGGCGGCTCTTTCGCCAGCTGGATGATGTATTCGCCGAGGTCGGTCTCCACGGCCTGCACGCCTTGCGCCTCGAGCGCCTCGTTCAGGCTCGCCTCCTCCGACACCATCGACTTCGACTTGATGGCCTTCTTCAGGCCGTGGCGAGCACAGATCTCGAGCACATATTGGCGCACCTCGGCCGTGTCCTTCGCCCACAGCACCCTGGTGCCGCGCCGAGTCGCCTCGGCCTCGAAGCGCAACAGCCACGTGTCGAGCGCGCCGAGCGCGCGGTCGCGGATCGCCGCGCTCGCCGTGCGCAGCGCTTCGAACGCCTCGACCCCGTAGGCTTCGCGCGCGGCGGCGCGCTTTTCGGCGAAGCCGCTGCCGAAGCGCTTCAGCACGCTCTGCAGCCGCGCGTCTTCGAGCGCGCCGTGCGCGCGCGCGTGGAAGTGCATCGACTGCACGCGCATCAGCGTCGCTCCTCGCCGGCGAGCAGCTCGGCGATGTGCAGCACGCGCGTGCGCTCGTCGCCGCGGCGCCGCAGCCGTCCCTCGATGTTCAGCATGCAGCCCAGGTCGCCCAGCACGACGGAATCGGCACCCGAGGCGGCGATGTTCTCGCACTTAGACTCGGCGATCGCGGCCGAGACGTCGCCGAACTTGATCGAGAAAGTGCCGCCGAAGCCGCAGCATTCCTCGCAGTTCTTCATCTCCCTGAGCGCGACGCCGGGCATGTACGCGAGCAGCCGGCGCGGCTGTTCCTTGACGCCCAGCTCGCGCAGCCCCGAGCATGAGTCGTGGTACGTAATGGCGCCGTGGAAATCGCCTGGCACCCTGTCCAGCCGCGCCACGTTCACCAGAAAATCGGAGAGCTCCCAGGTCGTCGCCGCGAGGCGCTCGACGCGGGCGAGCCAGGCGCCTTCGCCCGCGAAGACCTCCGCGTAGTGCACCTTGATCATGCCCGCGCACGAGCCGGAGGGCACCACCACGTAGTCGAAGCGCTCGAATTCCGCGATCAGCTTTTCGGCCAGCGCGCGCGCCGACGAGCGCTCGCCCGAATTCCAGCCGGGCTGCCCGCAGCAGGTCTGCGTGGCAGGCACCTCGACTTCGAATCCCGCTCCCTCGAGCAGCTTGAGCGCGGCGAAGCCGATGCGCGGCCGCATCAGGTCCACGAGGCAGGTGACGAACAAACCGACGCGGCGTCCTGTGCTCATGGCAGGCCGGAGGATAGCACTTCACATTGTGAGATAGAATTCCCGACTCTCCCGCACGCGCACGCTGTCCGTGGCCACCAGCAAGGACGATCAGAAGAGCCCGATCCAGGTGATCGAGCGCATGATGAAGTTGCTCGACGTGCTCGCCGAGCACCCCGAGCCCCTCGGACTCAAGCAAGTCGCGCAATACGCAGGCCTGCACCCTTCGACCGCGCACCGCATCCTCGCCGCGATGTCGGCCGACCGCCTGGTCGATCGTGTCGAGCCCGGCAGCTACCGCCTCGGCATGCGGCTGCTCGAGCTCGGCAACCTGGTCAAGTCGCGCATCAGCGTGCGCGAGCTCGCGTTGCCGGTGATGCGCGAGCTGCACGCGCAGACCGGAGAAACGGTCAATCTCTCGGTGCGCCACGACGACGAGATCGTGTACGTCGAACGCACCTCGGCGGGACGCGCGGCGATGCGCATCGTGCACGCGATCGGCACGCGCGCGCCCCTGCACTGCACGGCGGCCGGAAAGCTGTTTCTGCTCGAAGAGGGCTTCGCCAAGCTGCGCGACTACGCCAAGCGCACCGGGCTCGCGCCGCACACCAAGAACACGCTGAGCAGCGCGGCGCTGCTCGAGCGCGACCTGGAGCGCATCCAGCGCCAGGGCTACGCCACGGACAACGAGGAGGCGGAGATCGGCGTGCGCTGCGTGGCCGCCGGAGTACGTGACGACGGCGGGCACCTCATCGCGGCGCTGTCGCTGTCCACGCCGGCCGACCGCATGAAAGCGACCTGGGGCCCTCTGATCAAGGAGGCCGCCGAGCGCATCTCGCACGGCGTCGGCCACCGCCCGGCGGCACGCATCGGCACGGCGTAGCCGCGCTCAGGCCGCGCTCAGGCCGTGCAGCGAGAACTGTCCGCGGCGGTCACACCATACGCGCGCAGCCCGAAAGCCGGCCTGCGCTGCTAGCACCCGGAATTCGTCGATCGAGTACTTGCACGAATTCTCGGTGTGGATCGTCTCGCCCGGCTCGAAGTCGAAGCGGCCGCGGCCGACGCGCACGGACTGCGCGGCGAGCGACACCAAGTGCATCTCCACGCGTCCCTGCGACGCGTTGTAGAAGGCATAGTGGCGAAAACGGCGCAGATCGAAGTCGCCGTCCAGCTCGCGGTTGATGCGCGCGAGCAGATTGAGATTGAAGGCGGCGGTGACTGCGCGCGCGTCGTTGTATGCGGCGTGCAGCACGTTGGCGTCCTTCTTCAGGTCGACTCCCACCATCATCGCCCCGCGCGGCCCCACCTGGGCGCGCGTCATGCGCAGGAAGGCCTCGGTCTCCGACGCCGACAGGTTGCCGATCGTCGAGCCGGGAAAGTAGGCCACGCGCCGCGCGCTCCTGGCGCCGCGCGACGGCGGCAGATTCAGCGGTCGCGAAAAATCGCCCACCACGCAGTCGATCGGGAGCCAGCCGAACTCGCTCGCCAGGCGCGCCGCGGCGCCGCGCAGTGCGGCCTCCGAGATGTCCACCGCGACGTAGCGCGCCGGGCGCAGGTGCTCGATCAGCAGCCGTGTCTTGATGCCCTCGCCGCTGCCGTACTCGATCAGCTCGCAACCCGCGCCCGCGAAACGCGCGATCTCGGCCAGATGGCGCCGGGTGAGCGACAGCTCGGCGCGCGTCGGGTAGTACTCGCGCAGGCGGCAGATGCGCGCAAAGAGGCGGCTGCCCTCGGCGTCGTAGAAATACTTGGGGGGCAGCGCCTTCTGCGGCAGTGACAGGCCCGCGATGACGTCGTCGAGAAAGCTATCGGCCGGGAGGTTTCCGCTAAAGAAGCGGACGCTGCGCGCAGAGCCCGCCGGCTTCAGCCGCGCGTGTCGGCGTACGCGCTGCTTTCGAGCCACTTGCGAATGCGGTAGGCGTCGCCGAAGCGCGAATACTTGCCCCACGAGTCGAGCAGCACGACGATCAGGTCCTTCGAAGCAACCTTGACGCGCATCACCAGGCAGCGTCCGGCCTCGCTGATGTAGCCGGTCTTGGAAAGATAGATGTCCCAGTGCGGGTTGCGCACCAGCCGGTTAGTGTTGACGAACGCGAGCCTGCGCCCGCGCGCCTTCACCTCGGCGTGCTCGGTGGTCGTGAAGTCGCGGATGAGCGGATAGCCGGTCGCGACCTTGACCAGCTTGGCGAGATCCTCGGCGCTCGAGACGTTGCCCGAGTCGAGACCCGTAGGGTCGACGTAGTGCGTGTCGCGCATGCCGAGGGCGCGCGCCTTGCCGTTCATCGCAGAGACGAACTCTTCTGTGCCGCCCGGATAGGTGCGCGCCAGCGCGGCGGCGGCGCGATTCTCCGATGCCATGAGCGCGAGCAGCAGCAACTCCCTGCGCGTGAGCCGTGTGCCGGGCACGAGGCGCGATCGGGTGCCCTTCAGGTGGTCGATGTCCTCGCGGCTCACCACGATCTCCTCGTCCAGGTCGAGGCCGCGATCGAGGATCACCATGGCCGTCATCAATTTCGTGATCGAGGCGATCGGCAGCACCTGGTCGGAGTTTTTCGCCAGGATCGTTTCGCCGCTATCGGCGTCCTGCACCAGCGCGACCGAAGAGCGCAGGAAGACCTTCTTCTGGTGCTCCAGTTCGCCTGCCTGCGCGAAGCCGACCGTAAGCGCGAGCACCGCGAGCAGGGCGAAGACGGCGACTATTTTTTCCAGGTGGTGAAGTTTTCTTTCTTGCATGGTCGCCGGCCGCCCTACGGGGTTTTTTCGGAGTGTATAGCAGGATTTCTCGAAAACGCAAGCAAAAATAAGGAGCTACCCGAAATTTCTCGAAAGAGCGTGAAATTTTCCCTACCCTCAGGCGGACTTCACCCGCTCCAGGGTCTGCTCGGCCTGGGCTGCCTGCTGCTGCAGCGACCACATACGGGCGTACTCGCCTTGGACGGCGAGCAGCTCGCCGTGCGTGCCGCGCTCGACCACGCGTCCCCGGGCAAGCACGAGGATCTGGTCAGCGTCCATGACCGTCGACAGGCGATGCGCGATCACCAGGGTCGTGCGCCCCTCGGAGATGCGCTCGAGCTCCGCCTGGATCGCCTTCTCGGCCTTCGAGTCGAGCGCTGAGGTCGCCTCGTCGAAGATGAGGATGCGCGGGCTCTTGAGCAGCGCTCGCGCGATCGCGACGCGCTGCTTCTCCCCGCCCGAGAGCTTCAACCCGCGCTCGCCGACCATCGTTTCGTAGCCCGCGGGCAGCGATTCGATGAAATCGTGAATGTGCGCCGCGCGCGCGGCCTGGATCACCTCTGCGTCGCTCGCCTCGGTTCGCCCGTAACGGATGTTGTAGCGGATGGTGTCATTGAAGAGGATCGTGTCCTGCGGAACGATGCCAATTGCCGCGCGCATCGATTGCTGCGCGAGGTCGCGGATGTCTATACCGTTCACTAGGATCGCTCCGCTGCTCGCGTCATAGAAGCGATACAGCAGCCGGGCGAGCGTCGACTTGCCCGAGCCCGAGTGCCCCACGACCGCGACGCGGCGCCCCGCGGGAATGGCGAAGCTCACTCGGTGCAGGATCTGGCGCGCCGACTCGTAGGAGAAGTCCACGTCGCGGAATTCGACCGTCACGGGGCCAGCGGGCACGTTGGCGGCACCGGGACGATCCTCGACCTCCCGGTGCTCGGTGAGCAGTCGGAACATGCGATCCATGTCGATCAACGCCTGCTTGATTTCGCGATACACCATGCCGAGGAAATTGAGCGGAATGTAGAGCTGGATCAGCAATCCGTTTACCAGCACGAGGTCGCCGAGCGTGAAAGCCTGCCTGACCACACCCTCCGCGGCGAGATACATGAGCGCTGTCACGGCGATGGCGATGATGAAGGACTGGCCGATGTTCAGCAGGCCGAGCGAAGCTTCGTTCTGCACCGCGGCGGTCTCGTACTTGCGCAGGTTCTCGTCGTAGCGGCGCGCCTCGAACTCCTCGTTGCCGAAGTACTTGACGGTCTCATAGTTGAGCAGGCTGTCGATGGCGCGCGTATTGGCCTTCGAATCGAGCTCGTTTGCGCGGCGCCTGATCCCCATGCGCCACTCCGTCACCAGCACGGTGAAGCTGAGATACAGGACGACCGCGCCGAAGGTTATGGCGGCGAAGCGCCAATCGAATTTCTTCAGCAGCACCGCGGCGACCAGCGCGAATTCGAGGATCACCGGAATGATGGAAAACAGCAGGTACGACAGCAGGGTCGAGATGCCGCGCGTGCCGCGCTCGATGTCGCGCGACATGCCGCCGGTCTGGCGCTCCAGGTGAAACCGGAGCGACAGCCCGTGCAGATGCCGAAACACGCCGAGCG